>Ga0316226_1004912_pt1 | contig 10389 bp, 10 predicted proteins | sample TBH18017metaG_FD_206009 | JGI IMG/M metagenome (GOLD analysis project Ga0316226, IMG submission 206009) | Freshwater microbial communities from Trout Bog Lake, Wisconsin, USA - TBH18017 | ecosystem: Environmental > Aquatic > Freshwater > Lake > Hypolimnion/Profundal zone | place: USA: Wisconsin... | reverse complement strand
AACATAATCGAAAACGAAACATTATTGGAATATGAGCGAAACGAACACTACGACGACGGCGGCTCCTGCGAACTCGACCTGCGGATGCAGTTGCACGCCGAAAACTGAAACGGTTCCGGCTCCGGCTGCGGCCACCACCACACCGCCCACGGCCCAGCCGGGCGCCCCGAAGGCTCCCCGCCGCAAGGGCAAGAGGATCTAACCGGTTCTCAACCACCGTCCCGCGCCGGTTAGAGCGCGGTCCTAACGCGCTGGCGCCGCCTTCGAGGAAGGGCGGCGCCAGTTTTTTCGTGAGGCTTCGGCCTCCGGAGAACGGGGCGATCCTGCACCGGCCAACGCCAGCCAGTGCAAAGCCTGCACATTTGACCCCGTCCAGGGGCCTCACGCCACCTGGACTCGATCGGTAATCTATTTCTATTCAATTGCTATTGAATGACTTGCGTATTTAGTTGGCTTTTGGGTGCGCAAATTGCTATTTTGAAACGCCATGAATGCCGTGCTCGAAAACCTGTTGAAGCTGCAAGACCTCGAATTCGGTGACGCTACCGGGAAGCACATCGAAGCCCAGATCGAGGAACTCAGAAAAATCGTTCCGCAACCTTTTCTCGGTCACTACGATCGGCTCAGGGTTCGCGAGAAGAAAGGCGTCGCTCTCATCCGGAACAACGTCTGCACTGGTTGTCACATGCTCCAGCCGATCGGCAAGGTGATGATTGTGATGCGCGACGAGGACATCCAGATTTGCGACAGTTGCGGACGCTATCTCTACATGGCTGTCGAGGTGGCAGCGCCCGCCGTCGTGGGCTCCGCTCCGGTTGAGATACCCGCCGCGGCGGCGGTCGAGGTTAAGAAGACCCGCAAGCCGCGCAAGCCCAAGCAGCCGAAAGCGCCGGCGCCGGCCGCCGTTCCCTGAGCGGCGGAGAGGATCGGATTTGAGGGCGGGGCAGTGGGGACTCGCGTTCCCGCGGCAACCGCCCTGGAATCGAGGTTTATGGCCTTTGACGGGGCATCGAGTACCGGGGCGCTGGAGACGCTGGCCGATTACACCTGCGTGGCGCTGATCGAGCCGGAATTGGGCGAGCCGGACGCCGCCGGCATCATCAGCGAGCTAAGCCAGGCCCTGCAACGGGAAGGGACGGTGTCGGATCTGCTCCCCTTTTATCACGCCGCCCTTAACCGGGAGTTGTTAACCGATTCCTCGGTGGAGGCGGAGTTGGCTTTTCCCCATGCGCGGATGAGCGGGGTGAAGCAACTGCGATTTGCCTTCGGGCGCGCGCCGGCTCCGGTGACTTGGGGGGCACGGAGTTCCTGGGGGGTGCGGTTCGTTTTTTTGTTGGCCGTGCCGGCGACCGATGCGGCCGGGTACCTGCAACTCCTCGCCAGCCTGGCCCGGCTGGGGCAGCACCCGGACCTGCTGTTGGAACTGCGCGCGGCGGCGGATGCCGGAGCTATCTTGGACGTCCTGGACAGAATCAAGGTGCGTCCGGCATGAGTCATCCCTTGAAGGCGGAGCCAAAAAGCGCGCGCTCCTGAAACCTGCGGTGAGGCATGATTCCCCCCGTTGGGCGGTGGATTCCCGCGTCTGGAACCGGCAATTAATTGAATCGGCGGTTGAGAATTTTGCTTGCGAAGGACCGGTGATCCAGTCAGATTGGCGTTGGACAGTTCCGCAGGGAGCTGTGGCAAAACCACGGTTGTGATGGGGTCGTAGCTCAGTTGGCAGAGCGTCTCGTTCGCAATGAGAAGGTCGCAGGTTCGATTCCTGTCGGCTCCACCATCTTAAATTTCGTTCGGAAACCTGTTCGAGGTTGCGAACGGCGAGGTTCGTTTCAGCCAATAAACAAAAGGGTTTTGCGAAGGAAACGGTTAAGGTTTGCGCGCGCAAAAGGCGGTTCAATCCGACTTTTTGGAGAAATGATTTCATTTCCACCCAGTTCTCTTCAGAAACCCATTTTTCGGCCCCATTTGCCTCAACAATGAACTTTTTCAAAGGTTCAATCGGGCCGGCTTCGCCTCTCTCGGTTTTTACCAGGTCCTGCTCCAAAACAGCCTTTTGGCTGATTAACGGGTTTTTGAGTTCCTTGAACTCCTGGATCTCAATCGCCCCCTCCGTGAAGGCCGTATTCAGACGGTCGATCTTGCCCTTCATGCCGGCAAGTTCCGCCTTAATCCGGTCGCCCCGTTCTTGGCGCACTTGGCTCTCCTCATTCTGCCAGAGCTCGATCTGGGCGAGGAATTTCTCCTTCCATTCGTCCGGTATGGTCACCTTCGACACGTTGCGCTTGATTTCCTGGGCCAGGGATTCCTCGCGCACCAGGCTCACGTCTTCCGGATGGGGCTTCTTGTTCTTGTGCGTGCAACGGTAATAGTGGTACCGGATGCCGCTTTTTTTCGTGTGGCGTTCGGCGGTGATGCAGTGGCCACACGTGGCACAGGTGGCGAAGTTTAAGAAGAGGAACCCCTTCTCGCCGCGGTTCTTGCGGGGCTTGCCGACCGTGCGAAGCGCCACCTGAATCCTGTCGAACGTCTCTTTGGAAATCATCGGCGCGTGGATGCCCTGGTGCATCTCGCCCTTGTGGAGGAACACGCCATAGTAGAATGGGTTGCGGAGCAGGCCGCCAATGGTGGCGAGGTGCAGCGGCTTATTGCTCAAGTTGCCCTTCAGGCCCATCGAGGCCATCTCCTTTTGGAGGGTCGTCAGGGAGCAGAGGCCGCCGGCGAAATGCTCAAGGCAGGTTTTCATCTTCGGGAAATACTCCGGGTGCGGCTCGATAGTGCGCGACCTTGGGTCGTTAAGATAGCCGAGCGGGGCCTTGCTGGAATAAATCCCGCGGCGGATTTTCTCTCGGATGCCGCGGCGGATGTTCATGGACAGGTCGCGGACATATTGGTTGGCCATCCCGAATTCGACGGCGATCATGAGGACGTTGTCGCTGGGCAGGTAGGACTTCTCGAACGTGCGGATTTCCTGGATGACCGCGCGTTGAAGAAGGCCGATGATTTTTCCACCGTCATCAAAGTTGCGAGCAAGGCGGTCGAGCTTCCAGGTGAGAATCCCGCTGGCTTCGCCCCGCTCGATTCGGCGAAGCACCTCGTTGAAAACCTCCCGCCCTGGCCCCTTGGCGGTCTTGCTCTCAGTGAAGGTTCCGACGATGGTCAAGCCGTCCCTGGCGGCGATAGACCTCAACTCGGAAAGCTGCGCGTCAATCGAGAGGATCTGGCGGTCCTCGTCCTCGCTGGATTTCCGGCAGTATATGAAGAATTTCAGCGGTTGCGAATTCATGATGGAAGTATATCACACATACCAAAGCGGTCTAGTATAAAATGGCAATGGCTGAGGATAAATCCTCGATCACGGGTGGCGGTTTTATGGTGCAAGGCGGCAAGGAGCGAGCGCCGTTTTTCGGGCCGTTGTGGCGTTTTATTTCGAGCTTGCCAACGACCAGATGCACTGGTTATTTACCCCCACTCGATGAAAAAGGTCAAACGGAACGACGCGAAGACCGAATCTGAGGACGGGGACAGCGATGTGTATACAGCATACCAGAACAAGCGGTACGATGCCTACATCCTCAGAAGGAATTCGCTGAATGATCTCGCGTTCAAAACCAGTGAACGTTACGACCAATGGGTCCTGACGTTATCGGGTGGAGCGCTCGCCCTCTCGTTGACTTTTCTTGAGAAGATCGCGCCGGATGCGGGAAGTAGGAACGTATGGGTGCTCGCTCTCTCGTGGTTCGCATACATACTTGCCGTCCTGTCCGGTTTTTGGGCAATCGCCGTTAGTCGTCAAGCTATTCACCGTGAGGCAGACATCGGTGACGAGCTTTATGCCCACTTTGCGAAGACGAGCACCGAAGACAATCCTGCCGGTGAGCCGCTGGTGGCCGAGCCTGAAAACCAGCATACCAAGAGGTTGGAGTGGTTAAACTTCTGCTCGTCCGGATTTCTTGCGGTTGGGACATTACTGATGTGCCTTTTTGCCATCACCCACATCTCAGGGGGCAAATCGAAGAAGGGCATCACGATCACCGCTCCAGGTGAAATCAGCGTCCATGTGAAATCGCTCCCGGAGCCGAGCACCAACGTTGCGCTTCCTGCGAGCGCAACCACGACCAGCGTTGCCGGCAACACGAATGGCGCCAACACGGTTAATCCCAGCGCGGGGACCAAAGCGGCCGATGAGCATCTGGGCGGACCTGCACCGCAAGTTGGCGCGCACGTTCCGCCGCCGGCGAGCCTTGGAACAAACGCTTTAACAAACAACCCAAATGCGCATACTAATGCTAACCAGAGACACTAATCCAGCATCATGAGTAAACCAGAAACAAAAGGTGGCGGAAGTGATCGGCAACCTCCGCCCAAACCTGATACGTCAATCCATGGAGTGAGGGTGGGTGACCGCACGGGGCCACAGATCTCCTATACTCCGCTCAAACAGGAGTTCCCGCCCCCACCGCCACCCAAGAAAAAGTAATTGCGTCTATGGCAAACCCAGATAAAGGTGTACCGATAAATAAGAGCTACACTCCGCCCAAAACACCGGCACCTCCGCCTCCGCCCACAGGGCGAGATGGCGGGCGTTCATACCGTCCTATGAACGCCCCTGCGCCACCGCCCCCAAAGAAAAGCGGGCGTGGTTAGTCGGCGGATGGCCTAGACACCTTGCTCCATCGGGCCAGAACCGCTTTGCGGGCAAGGGCGGATCGGCCTGCTGGCGACAGCTTCGCCATACGGGCTTTGCCGCCCTTCAGTCCTCCAAGCCTTCCCAGTGCAACAGCAGCGGGATTCTTTTTCTCCTTAACTGGTTTACTTGAGCGCTTTGGCATAGATATAATGTTCGATATTGACCTCGGTCCGGCCAGCAAAATCTCTGAGAGAATTCGTCGTGTCGAACGAGTCGGCAATGATGCCTACATGTTATCACAAAGTCGTCGTTCGAGGCACGCGTGAGTGAATTTGTTCGTCAACCCAATTGGGAACGGCTTCGGCTCGGCCCCTTGCTAAAGGGAGTACAGAAGTGATTCTGTACCGCCTTTTGCGCGCGCAAACCTTAACCGTTTCCTTCGCAAAACCCTTTTGTTTATTGGCTGAAACGAACCTCGCCGTTCGCAACCTCGAACAGGTTTCCGAACGAAATTTAAGATGGTGGTGCTTCCTGAAGGACAGTCGAACTTTCTTCACGGACAACCCTGGGTTTGAGGGGTGATTTTGAACCCGTCGAGGGTATCCCCACACCCTTCCCCACGGCGGGGAGGGGTGACGATGTCAAAATCCCTCGGTATTACCGAGCTACTATCGTTGTTTTGCGCTCGGCTGGCACCCCCGACTTCGGTCGGTTTTAGGCTCGCGCGGCAGTCCATGTTTTGGTGTGGATGCCGCGCTCGCCCAAACCTCCCTCAGACCTGTCGCTCACGCGACCAACGGGTTTCGACGAGTTCCACCCACGACAAGTTTATTAGTTGTGTTAAGAAGTTCGCGCCGATAGGCGCCACCCCCGTTTGCTCATTTCGCCTCGATCTGCGTCATCAAATTGCCGCCAATGTTGTTCACCGGAAGTCGATCATCTTGTTCATGGCCTATAAAGAACTCAAGTTGAAGGCGATAGACGCCAACGTCGGGCGCTTTACCGGCGCCGGTACGAAATTTCAAAGTGGCATTTATGGCCTCATGCGGCTTTATCTCCGTCGCAGGACCAAAGGTTTTTGGCGTGGCCCCAACTCGCATGTATCCATTGACGCGAAAGCCCCCGACCGGAATCCCCGTTGCGCTTTCGTTGATGGCTTTGAACTCCGTCCCCTCGCTGTCCGTGATTTTGCCCTTTACCTGCGGAAAGTACGGGTCGGGGTCGGCTCTCAGTGCCGTCCACGCGCTTCGCTGCTGATTCTGGTTGGTGATGAGCATGGTCAGGAGAAATTCCTTTCCATTGACGATCCGGAGCGTCTGCAACTCGACACGCACGTCGCCAAAGGTTTTCGCGACTTTCGGTTTCTCATCCTGTATACCTCCGCCGAGCGCGGCGTTGCCCCCCGTGGTGGGGTGTGCGAGCAGGTCCTCAACCGTCTTGTCGCGCTTGAATGTTGCCTTGGCGGCGCCAATGATTTCAGCCGTCTCGGTGGTGATGATTTTGGCGGTCAGGCTCACGTCTAGGTCCCTCGCGGTGATGGTGCCAATGATGATCGCGTCCACGCCAGCGAACATGCCGAGCTTCTTAGCGTTGTCCGGGTCGACCAGTCCCGTGCTCGTGAGTTTGTGTTCAGCCAGAAGTTTATTGAGGTTGGCCCTGTCCAGCACGGAGAACCCTTGCTTTGCGATGACCAGGTCAACGTTGATTTGTTCGGCGACATACCGGCCAAGCTCACTCGATGCCCCCTGGAGGTCGGTGAAATCGATCACCGCCACCTTCTTGCTATTGTGCTCCTTCACCAGGTCCGCGAGTTTATCGGCTAGGTCAGGAAGTTGCTTGTCCATGTCCTGGGCTTGGACGTGGACGTGAACGCAAGACAAGACGCACAAGGTTGCAGTGAGGCGCAGGATGGATTTCATGTCACAGTGTGGGTTTGGTCGTCATTTATTTTCTGGGGGATCGCCGCAGGTCAAAGTTTGTGCGGGAGATCTGCTTCAACAGGCGTTCCTGAGCCATTGAAAGCGCTTCCGTCTGGCGGAAGCCCACTCCATTGGCAGACAGCTTCCAACCTGCGTCCTGCCCTGCCGCAGTAACCCGGAAGGACGTCAACTCCAAGCACAAATTGGCTGTTATCGTGTTCGCCAAGTCGGGATTTGTCGAATACTGCACCGTCTCGCGCCCGAAAAGCAGGGCGTCGACGAAATTCGTCAATTCCAACGAACGGGAAACCTCGGTCGAGCCTGAAACTACCTGTGCGAACAAACCGTCGGAAACGAATTCTTGGGTGAAAAGGCCGGAGAGGAGCTTGACGCCATCGGGCTTGCACCTGTCCGCAACCGCAGTGCCCAGAGCTTCGTTGAGTTGGCCGCTGTCGGAAACTAGTAAGAGAGCGATCACGTTTGCCCGTGCATCTCGAAGTGGCCGGAAATTTAAGAATTTCGCCAGAAACGCCTCGTGTTCAGCAGCCAATTCGTCCGGCGTTTTTATGCGTGGAGGCGGCACTTGCTCTGGACGTTTGTGGCTGGCATCCGCTTCCTGCGCGACTGGTTGTTCTGGGTGCGTAAACCATTGGTCCGATTCAGGTTCCTTAACTGTCGGCCCCGTCGAAGTACGTTGCTGCGTCGGGGGACTGACCGGAGCGCTTGGCGGGGGGAATGTTTCAACCCCGTGATTTTGCTCTGGGAAGTGGTAGAGGTGATAGGTGCGGAGTGTGTTCACCGCCACAAAGATCACGCAGAGGGCGGTGACGAAGACAACCGTTTTCCATGGCTCTATCTTTCTCACGATTTTCGGGTTTCGAGATGATGAGACCTATTTGGTCGCAGGAATGTCTTCATCTGGCAAGAGGAAAAAGCGGCGGGGGCGGGGGGGGCTGTGGAAAAACACGTGGAGCGGATATAGTATAATGGGGGCACGGGTTGTTTCCGGATACGCCTCTATTACCATGGCGGCTCGCAATCAACGTATGCCGGCATTCCGCTCGCGCGCGATTTGAAGAAGACGCACTCGGGCGGCGGGTAATCCTTGCGGAGTAGAGGCCTGTCCGGATGAAACTTGACGATGACATAACGCTCGTTGGCCAACGTCACGAATGGGGTGGCGATCAGCCTTTCGGATTGGATTTAGTGGCTCGCCGGCAACATGTGTATCTTCTGGGTCAGACTGGCACCGGCAAATCGACCCTCTTGCGAAACATGATCCTCCAGGACATCGAGAACGGTCGAGGTGTTGGGGTGATTGATCCTCACGGCGACTTGGCCGATGAGATTTTGGACCACATCCCGTCCTGGCGGACGGAGGATGTCGTCTATTTTGATCCTCTCGACGGGCATCCGGTGGCGCTGAATGTTCTTCGTGCATCCTCGGATGATTGGCACCTGGTGAGCTCCGGCATCGTGTCGGCGTTCAAGAAAATATGGGGGGACTCCTGGGGGCCTCGGATGGAGTACATTTTGTACGCTACGGTTGCTGCACTCATGGCCTGCAACAACTCCAGCTTGCTCGGGGTAACGAGAATGCTGCACGACGCCCGGTATCGGGTGTGGGTGGTCCGCCAAATCAAGGATCCGATGGTGAGGTCGTTCTGGGTGAACGAATTCGAGCGCTACGACCGAAAATTCATGCAGGAGGCGGTTGCTCCGATTCAGAACAAGGTGGGTCAGGTTCTCCTGGCACCGTCATTACGAAACGTTCTTGGCCAGGTCGCCACTAAAGTCAATTTCCGTTTCATGATGGACGGTAGGCGCGTGTTCATTGCGAACCTCAGTAAGGGGCTTTTGGGCGAGACGCACAGCAGCCTCCTTGCGTCGCTGTTGATCTCCGGTTTTGAACTCGCTGCGCTTTCACGGGCGGATGAGCCCGCTGAGTCCCGGAACGACTTCTTCCTTTATGCCGATGAATTTCACTATTGTGCTACAGATTCATTCGCGACTATCCTGTCTGAGGCTCGAAAATACCGGCTGTCGCTGACACTGGCGCACCAGTACCTCGGACAGCTTACCGAAACCATCAGCAAGGCCGTGTTTGGCAACGTCGGGTCGTTCATCTCATTTCGGGTTGGTGAGGAAGATGCTTCTGTGCTTGAACGGCATTTCGGGAGTGGATACACTCGTGCCCACTTTACTGGACTTGAGAATTTTGAATTATGCGCGAGGTTCTTGAATCGCGAGCCTTTCCTGGGACGCTCGCTACCGCCTCTGTTCACTGGGCGGAAGCGACGCGAGATCATCAAACGGCGTTCGCGCGAAAAATATGGCACGCGCCGGGAGATTGTGGAAAGGAGAATTGAAAAATGGATCTATCGTCGCCATTGAGTGGTCCAGCCCATCCTCGATCTGCCCGAACGAGATTTCGGTTGCGCACGTTTGAAAACGCCTGTTGGGTAGCAATAATATTCATCTTATCGGCTGTTTTCTTGTCTTACGTGCCAGAGGGACCACTCGCCCTGATACCGATCGGCGCGGCGTTGTATTGGCTTTTCTTTTACGTTTGGTCCAAGCGCGTCATTGGCCTGAACTGTCCTCATTGTGGAAAGTACATTGCCGGTAACACACCCTGGGTGTGTGGATTTTGCGGCAGTAAAAATCAAAACACGGATGAATTTCCATTTCTCCACCGCTGCGAAGGCTGCGGCGCTGAGCCCAAAGGTTATCGTTGCCATCACACCGGGTGCGGGAAGCCCATCTTCTTAGGCGACGACTTACTTGAAGACAACTTGGCTGTCTGTGCCACGCGAGGATTGGAAGTCAAAGTGAAACTTGCGAGCGCCCAACGATTGGAGCAACGACAAGAAAAGGAACATGAACTTACCATTGCTGAACTAGATGAAAAGCTCGACGCCTTTAAGAGCCGACGGGAGTTCATGAAGGAGAAGGACCCGGTTGAATTGGTAAAACAGGAATGGACGAAGAAATATGCGCACATGATGGCCGCGGAGGTCATCGCTGAGCAGGAGCGTGCCGCCATAGAAGAGAGATTTGCTGATAATCCGAAGCTGAGGGCGAGAGCCATTGCTCTTCTGGAGCATTGGCTTCGGAGCCGTACATAAAGACCCCGCTCACAGATGAGCGGGGCGTGAAGGAGGGCGGCGCTTACGGGGCGCGAGTCGCGATTGACCGGAGGTCGTAATGCTTCGGTTGCACTTCTCGCTTGGCGAGTCGTTGATACATGGCTAAGCGAGCCTGGAGGTCGCGGTAAAAGATGAATCGGAGTGCCTGCCCATACGCTTCGGGCATGGCCTCGGTCGTTCGCTCCAACTCGTCGAGCGCCTCGTGTGTGCGCTGTCCCTCGCGGAGAAGTGTCTTCTGGAAATCTAGTTTGGACATGAACGCGTAGCCGCAGCCTTGCTCTTGGTTGATGTGGGGAAAGATCCGCTTGAAGATTTCAGTATTTAATCGGCGCTCGAACAAGAGCTGTCGTAACCTAGCGAAGAACAGTTTGATGTTTTGTATCATAAGCTCGATGGATTATTGTGATTGGCAGTCAGAGACGGTTTGCACCCTGCAAACCGGCTCAATGCTGCCATCCACGATTCGAGCTGTGCTTCCTGGGCTTCTCTGGTCTTGATCGTACCATAATGCGATCTTAGTGTCAACAGTACATCTTATCATTAACAGTGGTTACTGTTGACTCCTATACTTCATCTTGCTTTAATTATTGGTGGAGTTGTTTCTTTCACTTTCAACCAAAGGATTACTGAATGACCGAATGGGTAAATTTCAAAGAGCTTCGCGCCAACCTCGATTTCGAGCAGGTGCTCCGGC
>Ga0316226_1004910_pt1 | contig 10394 bp, 4 predicted proteins | sample TBH18017metaG_FD_206009 | JGI IMG/M metagenome (GOLD analysis project Ga0316226, IMG submission 206009) | Freshwater microbial communities from Trout Bog Lake, Wisconsin, USA - TBH18017 | ecosystem: Environmental > Aquatic > Freshwater > Lake > Hypolimnion/Profundal zone | place: USA: Wisconsin... | reverse complement strand
GGCATGCATCTCGTTGGAGCCGCCACTCCCCGCGCGGCGCGGATTCGTGCGGCGCACGATATTTACCGGTGGGCGGCCACGGCTTTCGGCAACGCGCCGGAGCCGCCGTCAACCAAGCGCAACCCCTGATGGAAACCGCTCAAACCCCGACGCTGCCTGCTCTCCCGCCCGAAGCGGGCCGTGATCCGGAGCGTGAAGCGCTCTTCAAAGTACGCGAACTGACCAAGGTTTATATCACCGGGGAAGTGGAGGTGCGAGCGCTCGACGGCATTGATTTGGCACTCTACGGCGGCGAACTGATCGTGCTGCTGGGGGCGTCGGGCAGCGGAAAATCGACTTTGCTGAACATCCTCGGCGGACTCGACGCGCCAACCTCCGGGACGCTGACCTACCAGGGCAAGGATATGACAGACGCCGATGAGAGCGAGTTGACCCGGTTTCGCCGGGATGCGGTCGGTTTCATTTTCCAATTCTACAACCTCATTCCGAGCCTCACGGGCCGGGAGAATGTGGCGCTCATCACCGACATCGCGCGCGATCCGATGACGCCGGAGGAAGCGCTGGCAATGGTGGATCTGACCGATCGCATGGACCACTTCCCCTCGCAAATGTCCGGCGGCCAGCAACAGCGCGTCGCCATCGCCCGGGCCATCGCAAAACGGCCGGAGGTGTTGCTCTGCGACGAGCCGACGGGCGCGCTCGATGTAAAGACGGGCATCGTGGTGCTGGAGGCAATCGAGAGGGTGAACCTCGAACTCGGCACGCTCACGGTCGTCATCACCCATAACGCCGTCATCGCCGAAATGGCTGATCGCGTGATCCATCTGCGCGACGGGCGGATTGTTGACATCACCAAAAACCGAATCCGTCGCCCGGTTCACGAACTGGCGTGGTAGGGAAGAAGAGAGCACACCGATGCGCCCACTTGATCTAAAACTTCTTCGCGATCTCAGCCGCATGAAAGGGCAGATGGTGGCCGTCAGCCTTGTTATGGCATGCGGGCTCGCCATGATGATCATGGCCCGAAGCCTGATCCTGTCGCTGGCAACGGCTCGGGACGCCTATTATGAGACCCATCGGTTTGCCAAGGTATTCAGCGAACTGAAACGCGCGCCCAATTCCCTCCGGAGTCGGCTGGCGGAAATCCCCGGCATCGCCGCCGTGGACACGCGGGTCACGGGAAAACTGACGCTCGACCTTCCCGGAGTCGCCGAACCCGCGGATGGAACGATTCTCTCCCTCCCGGAAGACCGTCCGCAGCAACTCAATAAACTGTTTGTCCGCAGGGGTCGGCTTCCGGAGATTGGCAGTCACAGCGAAGTCGTCCTTGGCGAAGCCTTCGCCAACGCGAATGGATTCCAGCCGGGGAATGAAATCGACGCGATCATCCACGGAGCCCGGCAGCGGCTCAAAATCGTGGGGATCGCGCTTTCACCGGAATTTGTCTTCGAAGTGCGGCCGGGCGAGGCGATTCCAGACCCCCGCCGCTTCGGGGTATTCTGGATGAGGGAACGCGAACTGGCCACTGCGATGCAACTCGATGGCGCTTTCAACAACGTCATCGCCGATGTAGCGCCGGGTGAAGGGACGGCCTCCGTCATCGCCGAGCTGGATCGAATTTTGGCGCCCTACGGCGGGCTGGTCGCCTATGACCGCGAAGATCAGCCGTCGGCGGTCAAGCTACGGGATGAGCTGAACATGCTTCGCTCGCTATCTGTCGCGTATCCTGTCGTATTTCTGAGCATCGCCGCCTTCATGACCGGCGCGGTGCTGAGCCGGCTCATTCGGCTTCAACGCGAGCAGATCGCGCAGCTCAAAGCGTTGGGGTATGGCTCATGGCAAGTCGGCGTTCACTATCTGAAATTCGCGCTCGTGATCGTCACCACCGGCACCGTCACGGGTTGCCTCGCGGGGCTGTGGCTGGGCGCAAACGTCGTGCAGCTTTTCCATAAATTCTTTCAGTTCCCATCGCTCACGTTCCACCCGGATTTCATGGCAATTGGCGTCGCGTTTCTCGTCAGCTCGGGTGCGGCATTTATAGGCGTGATCGGCGCGGTGCGGCAGGCGGTGAGGCTGCCTCCCGCCGAAGCGATGCGACCCGAACCGCCCGCCGAGTTCAAGGTGTCGCTGTTTGAACGCATCGGGTTGGCGAACCTGGCGAGCCCCGCGTTTCGGATGGCGTTGCGCAATCTCGAACGCCGCCCATGGCAGGCGCTCTTCACAGCCCTCGGCCTGGCGCTGGCCACCGGGATTCCCGTGGTGCCGGGGGCGATGCGCGACGGCATCACCTATCTGATGGACTTCCAATGGCAGCAGGCGCAGCGGCAGGATGTCACCCTGAGTCTTATCGAGCCCGGCTCCGCTTCGGCCGTCAATGATATGCGGCATTTGCCGGGCGTGATGAACGTCGAGCCCTTCCGCGGCGTGCCGGTGCGGTTGCGGTTCGGCCATCATACGCGCCGATTGGCGGTGACTGGATTGTCACCCGACGCCTTGCTCAACCGCGTGCTTGATGCACAAAGTGATCCTATTGCGTTGCCGCCGGATGGCTTGCTTGTCTCTGCAAAGCTGGCGCAGGTCCTTGGCGCCAAGCCCGGTGATCGCCTTCTGTTGGAGGTGCAGGAGGGACGTCGGCCCACTCGTGAAGTTACCATCCAAGGACTAGTCACCGACTATGCGGGGATCGCCGCTTACATGGACATCGATTCGCTGCGCCGCCTGATGCAGGAAGGCGGCACGGTCAGCGGCGGGCACATTGCTCTCGATAAGCGCTACTGGAATGCCTTCCTCGATAAAGTGAAAGCATCGCCGCGCATCGCCAGCCTTGGCATCAAGAGCGCCGTTCGCGAAAGCTTCCGCAAGACCACGGGCGAATCGATCGGGCTCATGCAGGGCCTCTATTTCACCTTCTCAGTCATCGTCGCCTTCGGCGTCGTTTACAACAGCGCGCGCATCGCACTCTCCGAGCGCAGCCGCGATCTGGCCACGTTGCGCGTTGTGGGATTTACACACCGCGAGGTCGCAACGGTCTTGATCGGTGAACTCGCGCTGCTCACCCTCGCCGCGCTGCCGATCGGCCTCGGTATCGGCAAGTTGCTCGCCACCGGCATCATCCACGCCGCCAGCAACGAGAGCATCCGGCTGCCGCTTGTGTTGACGCTACGGACTTACGCGACGGCCGTCCTGATTGTGGTAATGTCCGCCAGCGTCTCGTTTGCCGTAGTCAGCAGGCGGATTCGAGACCTCGATCTGCTGGGAGTCCTGAAAGCCCGAGAATAACTTTGTGAAAACCAACCCCATCACGTCCGCACTACCCGCCCACACCGCCGAGGCACCCGTTCACGGCATTCGTAAGAAACGTGGAGTCTGGCGCAGGTTCATACCCTATGCCGTCGGCGCGGCGATCATCGGCTTCGTTGTCACTGGCTTTATTCCAAAGCCGATTCCGGTTGATATCGCGGTGACAACCGTCGGGCCGCTTACCGTCTCCGTTCTGGAAGAAGGACAGACGCGGATACGGCATCGCTACATGATTTCGCCGCCGATTGCGGGACTCCTGCGACGCGTCGATCTGCGCGCGGGCGATCCCATCGAAAAGGGAAAGACGGTTCTCGCCACGATCCAGCGGCTGCCCGCCAGCCTGCTTGACCCGCGCGCCCGGGCGGAAGACGAGGCGAAACTCAAAGGTGCCCAAGCCGCCAAGGAACGAGCTGCGGCCGACCTCGAACGCGCACGGGCCGCACTGGACCTCGCGGAGAAGGAAAAAGCCCGGGCAGAAGCATTGAAGGTCAAAGGCGTTCTTTCCGGACAGGAATGGGACACCGCGGAAAATACAGCCGTTATCCGGGGTCGTGAACTGCGATCCGCAGAGTTTGGCCTTCAGGTGGCCGAATTCGAGCGAGCCCAGGCAGAGGCTACACTGCTTCAGGTGGAGAATCCCGATATTGAGGCTGGCGAGCCAGTCAAGATTCTCGCGCCGGTGTCCGGTTTCATACTCAATGTTTATGAGGAAAACGCACGCGCGGTCACCCCGGGGATGCAGATCATGGAAGTGGGCGACCCGGCTGACATGGAAGCGGAAATCGAATTACTCTCCAGTGACGCCGTTGCCGTGCAGCCCGGCGCATCCGTCTCCATCGAGCAGTGGGGCGGCAGCGAACCGCTCAAAGGGCGCGTGGTGCTGGTCGAACCCGGTGGCTACACCAAAGTCTCCGCTCTAGGCGTAGAGGAGCAGCGCGTCAAAGTCCGCGTCGAATTTGTGGACCGGATTCCGCCGGGCCACCCGCTCGGCGACCGGTTCCGTGTGGAAGCCCGAATCGTCACATGGCACGGCGAGAACGTTCTCCAGGCACCCACCGGCGCGCTCTTCAGAAAAGGCGGCGATTGGATGACGTTTCTTATCGAAGGAGGCAAAGCCCATCTCACCAAAGTGGAAATCGCGCATAACAACGGCATCGTGGCTGAAATCCGCTCGGGCCTGAAAGCGGGACAGCGGATCATCCTGCATCCGCCAGATTCGGTGAGCGATGGCGCGGCGGTGAAGCCGTGAGATATATCATTGCTCTTCACCAAGCCCTGCTCAAATAGATCGAGGAGGGGGGCAAGCAGCATGATCGGCTTGTGGGGCCGCTCATGGCCGCCAACGCGACCGACATGCAGATGAGCTCTGTTACAGCAAGACTCCGGTTAGTTCTGTAGCTTGGCTGCAAGCATTTCGCGGGTGATTTTTACGTCGGGGCTCGTCAAGGCGAGGTAATTCACATTGATGCCGCGGGAGTTCATGTTGGTCAACCGGATCACATTCCTGCCCTTCTTGAGCTTTATCAAGAGAGCCTGATCGCTGCCCGGGTTGACAGCCGTCATCAACCTCCAGTCATCCGAACCGTTGGCCCAGCCGCCTGTGGACGGGAATATCATCGGAGCGAAAGGCTCCTGCACTTCACCGTTAACGCTGATCTGACGCTCGATCTTGTCCAGTTCGCTACAATAGCAGAGCGTCAGGTTGAAGCAACCTTCGGCGGGTGCATCGGCGGTCCATTCGATCCAATGTCCCTCGTCATTCCAGCCAACGATCGCTTTTCCAATGATCGCGCGTTTCTTGTCGGAAATGTTGACCTCGCCGCCGCCTTGTCCCGTAAAGTCCGACGCGCCAACCACGATAAGGGTGTTTGCGGGCACGGGCTTTTCTTTCGCCTCAGTCTCGCGAGTTTTGGTGCGGGCTTCATATTCCTGGCGCGCCTTGGCAAGAACGGCTTCCTGCGCGGCCTGGCGTTTCATCAACATGGCTTGCCGGAATTCAAAAACGCTGCCCGATCCCTTGGATGCAATTTCCATTTTGGAACACGCCTTGAGTTCGGCTTTGAGCACCCCTCCTTTGGTTGCAGTGCCTTCAGTTGTCGTGCGCCTGCCCTTTGCATCAAGCAAGTAGGTGGTCATTCCTGACAAGCCGGGCATGGTTACCGTAACCGTCGCATCGGCAGAGGAGGGATTGGCGAGGATATAAGACCCGTTGCCTGCCTCTTCGAGATAAGCAAGACCGGGTGCGCTCCTCTCAAGGGAGCCTCCGTCCACCTTCAGCGTCTTGCCACCAGCAAGATACATCGCCGTTATGTTTTTGCCATCTCTTAACACGAAGGCTTGCAGGGAATCGGTTTCCAAGCCTACAGCCTTGAATGTTCCTGGGTAATAGGATGCAAAACAGAGATCCGCGCCCTTTGCGGTTTCGATTTTCAGCAATCCATATCCCTTTTCAATGCCGCCCTCCTGGCTGACGCTCTTTACATAGCCATCCTTTGCACCGGAGATATCGACCGCGTTGCCGTAAATCGTTGCATTCACCGTGCGGCGTTCAAGGATGGTTGGCGGCGTTTCAAGACCATAGTGTCCATCACCGACGATCACATCCGTGGGCGTTCCGCCGGCGGCCACAAACCGGGCAACATTCGCATTTCGCGTCATGCTGGCCGACCACGGCTTATCCGTTTCCACATGGCGGACATTGGCCAATTCGTTGTAACCATTCTCCACCGGCTCGGGGAATTTCATGGCCGAAAGCGGCAGGTCGGAAGTGAACTGCCCGCGGATATGCCATGCCAGATCCATCTTTCGCGGTAACTTTGCAAACGATCCGAAGATATCCGCGACATAGTTTGGCGTCAGGAATAGGGCACGATCCATGGTGACACCCGGATAAGCGTCGCGCGTCCAGGCTCGTTGCATCCCCATCCCATCGGCCGGTCCATAAACAACCTGGTTTGCACCGCATTCGATCTGGTCCAATTCATCCACCACCAGCGTGGGATGGGCGAGGGTTGTCCGGTACCAGCGCCGGTAGAGCGGCTTTTCATACCAGATGCTTCCCGGATCCATGATCAACTGATCGTTCAAGGCGAAAAGATCCAGGGTCAACTTATCCGGATGCCCATGCGAGCTTTTTGGCCCGTATTCAAGAATCAGGTTGACCGTTCCCGCCTCGGTGGTCGTCCGCAAACATCCGTAGCCGACTTGGAAGAAATTCACGCTCTTCTTTTCGGCCGGAGCAGCCTTCTCTTTTGGATCGCGATCATAAAGGACCGATACCGGAAACTGCTGGAAATGAGCGTCGAGGTGCATTCCGATTTGGTTAAGGATTTGCAGATACGCCGGATCGCGATAGCGCCGGTAAGCATACTCGTAGAGAAAGGAATCCCCGCCAAAAATTGAGGCGTGACCCGAATCGTGGAAGGCGGGCGCTGTAAAATCCGGATAGGAATATTCAATGGGGGAATCAAACAGCCGTTTCAACGCGCAGTCGTTGTTCCGGTACATGTCGATGCCGTGATGCCAGAGCATTTCAGCATCCATGATCAAGGCATTGAGAGCCATAAACTGGTAGCCCATGGCTCCCTCGACCCATAGACCGTCGGCGCTGATGGCTTTGGCGCTGAAATGCCGGTCAAACAAACCGCCCGTTGCTTTTTCCTTGGTGCCTTTGATGCCATAGAAAGCCGTATCGATCAGTTCCTGGTCATCCGTGGCATACCCAGCCGTGAGCACGGCGCAAGTGGCAATTGCCGACCAGTTGGTCGAAGCTTCCAACCCGGAGTGGTTGCGAACGATATGACGAGTATCCGCTTTCAAGAAATCATCCTCGATATGCTTACGCTCCTCAGGCGTTATGGAAGGGAGATCGTGAATCAGATCATAGCCGCGCGCCACCTGGATAAGCCATGTCGCATCACCCAGGACTTGGTCAAATACCAAGCTGGGAGCATGGCTGAATCCCGGGCGGGCACCGATCACGTAATTGGGGAAAGCGTCCGCATACGCCAGCAGGAGTTTTTTGCAATAGTCGGCGTATTTGGCGTCTCCCGTGAGAGCATACATCGTCCCCAAATTGGCGATATCGAGGCCCAACTGGTTGTGAATGGTACCGTAAGGGGTTCCTTCCAGCGTTTCAACGTCGCTGATGTGCCGGTATTTTCCATCCGGGCCTTTCAGTGGCTGCGGGACGCTGGTGGGTTGCGTAATCCGCACGTCCAAAGACTTCTGGAGACCCGTGAATTGGGCCTGAAGTTCCTTGCTCGTTTTGAGCATCTCCTTGTAATGCACTATATCCTCCTTGTCCCAAAGCGTGCAGGGGTGTCCCTCGGTCATACGAGGCTGGCCAACCACTTCCGGCGCGTTTCCAGATGCCGCGCCGAATGTCGGAGCGATATTGGCTGCTGACACGGGGACGTCGAATTTATCCACCGGCTTGAGCATGCTGGCCACATCCGTTGTCGAAAGGACTCGCACGCGTGACCAACCGCCGGCGAACGATCCCGGTTTGCCATCCGGCGTAGTGTGCGGCGGATGGCATTCTGTAATAAAGACGCTTACAAACTGGCCATGTGCTTCCAATGGAATGCGCGTGGGCTTCTCCGGCCCATACTCCAGATCCACATGCTTCATCACCTTGCCATCAACGGAAATGTCGATCCCTTTCGGCTGGATGGAGGTGCCGTGGTAATCGTAGGGGACGACCTCAATCGCCGTAATATCCACTGGCACGATCAAACGAATGTCGATTCGCCCGCCTTTAATGCCATCAGGAGGACAGCCAAACAGCATTCCGCCACCCTTGGGGGCGCTTGAAAGAGCGAAACTTGCCGGACTGGCCCAAGGTCTGTCGCAACATGGACCGGTTCCCTTTGCGGTGGCGCCGAGCTCCGCAAGGGCGACATTGGACTCCTGGGCTGCTTTGGCGTTGACAGCGGGTTTCTCCTTGTCCGCCGGGTTACTCTTCGATGGTTCCGCGTGGACGGCGAACCCGGCTGCCATGACGCAAATTGTCGCAACGGAAAACACGGCTTTCCGCTTGATATGCAAGAGGAACGGCCGGAATTGAAAATTCGCTTTCGCGATAACTGTTGCAGGGGTGAGCATTTTCATAAATGTATTCTATTTCTAACAGACTGTCGCACCGATTCAATGTTTCTATTCTGCTCGCCGAACGCCACGATGTCGCCCATCCCTCCTGACGGTTCGAGAGGATGCGCCTGTCGGCACTCCGGGCAGGTGGTCGCCAACGATGGCCTTCCGCACACCGGGCAGCCTGCATTGTTCGCAAACGCGTTGACATCCCGAACAAATCCAGACAGCCATTTTGAATGGGTTGAGCGTGGCAGGAAGGGCAAGCAAGCCCTTGATGCCGGGGGATTTTCGCCAATGCGGCCAGACTTCTGGATTCTTTGAATCCTCTCCAGCCCTGACTGAGGATGAAGACGGCCATGATGCCAATCCAGTAAGATTTCATCCGGGAGGCGAGTCCAACGAGGCCGAGGGTGCCCGCAATGCCGATGAGAGCCGCTACGGTCAGGCTATGCACCCGGCCAGATGGAAACAAGACCTCCAGTCGAATACGTTATTTCTTAACGAAGAGAACCCTTGCGCCAGCCTTTAGGGGAAGGCTCATGGCGGTGCCTGCCATGGCGACGGTAACGGCTGTGCCCTTCTGGTTGTTGGCGTCGAGGGCAAAGGCATTGAGTCCTTTCAGCGCGGGCAGTGTAACGGTGACCGTGGCATCGGTGGGCGAGGGATTGCCGACGATGTAATTTCCATCGAGCGTCTTCTCGACAAAGGCGAGTCCCGAACCGCTGCGCGTGATCGATGCCCCGCCTGCGAAAAGCGACTTGCCGCCCGCGAGGTAGAGAGCCTGCGGTTCCTTGCCGTTCATTTCGACAAAGGCTTGCTGCCCGTCGGTCTGGAGTCCGTTGGAGGAGTAATTGCCGGGGCGATAGGCCGCGAAGCAGAGATCGGCACCCGTTTTGGTTGTGACCTTGAGTATCCCGTAGCCGACATCGAGGCTGCCTTCCTGTGCCACGTCCTTCACGTAATCGCCCTTGCCGTTAGAAAAGTCGAGGGCATTGCCGTAGATCGTCGCCCGGGTATTGTCCCGGCGTTGGATGATGGTCGGGCAGGTAGGCTTGTGTCCTGGGTCGGACGACGTGTCGTCCACGTAGATGCCGCCTTCACCGATAATGATCTGGGTTGAAACTCCACCGGCAAGGTGGAGGCGGGCGACTTTGTCTTTCTGCGTGGAGGCGATCGTCAACGATTTGTCGCTTGGATCGGCCGCCCGGGCGCTGGTGAACCAGTTGTAGCCATTGATCGACTGGTCGAAAGTGATCGGGTTAAACTTGAGATCGGTTGTTGCATCGCCGCGGATATGCCAGGCGAAATCGTATTTGTGTGGTGAAGCCGAAAACGCGCCATAGATGTCGGCGAGATAATTGGGGGTCATGAATACTGCCCGGTCCATGGTGACGCCAGGGTAAGCCGAGTTGGTCCAAGCGCGCTCCATTCCCACCGTGGAGGCTGGCGCGTAGACAGTCTGGTCGGCGTGGGCTGTGGATCTGGAGTTGGTGCCCAGATACTCCTGCGACTTTTCGTCCACCGTCAGATCATTATGGGAGAGCGTCGTGTGGTACCACTTCGGAATACGGATGTTCTTATCGTAGGGAAAATTGATGCCGGGACTGGGCATGAGGACGTCGTCCATGGCGAAAAGGTCGATCTGTAGCTTGTCCGGATGACCGTGCGACGCGGTGGGGCCGCAGGAGAGGATCACGCCCTGCGGCAGTTTGCCGCTGGAGGACGGCGTGCGGATGATGCCGAAGCCGACGAGGGGATAGTTCACGCTCGGAGCAGGGACGATGGTCGTGCCTGCGTTCGGGTCGAGATCGTACATCAACGACGTCGGATTGCCCCCGAACTTGAAACTCATCATGGCCAAACTGCGCTGGCTCTTCGGCGGCTTTTCGGCTCCGGGCGGAAGTGGCGGCGGAGGCGGCGTACCGGGCAGAGGCGGATGCAGCAATGCGTCCTCGACCTTGGCGGCCTCGGCGGGATCGGCGATTGCGGCGAGGAATCGT
>Ga0316226_1004908_pt1 | contig 10397 bp, 8 predicted proteins | sample TBH18017metaG_FD_206009 | JGI IMG/M metagenome (GOLD analysis project Ga0316226, IMG submission 206009) | Freshwater microbial communities from Trout Bog Lake, Wisconsin, USA - TBH18017 | ecosystem: Environmental > Aquatic > Freshwater > Lake > Hypolimnion/Profundal zone | place: USA: Wisconsin... | reverse complement strand
AAGGTCGGGGATCGGTTACAGCCGGGATTTCCCCTGGGCTCGGGTCTTGCGTTTCACGCGCACCAGTTTGCCGGCGCCCAGGCGGTAATCCACCCAAGCCCGCTCGTTTTTTCGGGCTGCTTTTAGGGGCTGGACTTTGCGAATGAGCGTCCCTAGGCTTGACCCTGTAAAGCTGAACATTCTATGATAAATCGTCTATGAAATTACGTTCCTCGATCACCACCCTTTCCGCCATCCTGTCAGTCTCCGCCAGCGTGCAGGCCGCCAATACCGGGTCTGCCTTCTACGGGGACGCGCCCGATGAACACCATCCGTGGGCCGTGCATGACCACAATCGCCCCCAGCCCCCGCTGGTCACGCCCGGCTCGGGCAGCACCCAGGAGCAGCCGGGAAAACCGCCCTCCGACGCCGTCATCCTTTTCGACGGCACGGACCTGTCCAAATGGGAGGCCGACGAAGGGAACCATGTGCCGACCAAGTGGGTGGTGAAGGACGGCGCTATGGAGTGCGTGCCCGGCTCAGGTTACATCCGCACCAAAGACAGCTTTGGCGATATCCAGTTGCACGTGGAATGGGCCGCTCCCATCAAGGTCCAGGGCGACAGTCAGGGACGGGGCAACAGCGGCGTCTTCCTCATGGGTCTGGTGGAAATTCAAGTGCTCGATAACTACGACAATCCCACCTATGCCGACGGTTTTGCCGCCTCGGTCTACGGGGTCAATCCGCCCTATGCCAACGCCTTGCGCCCCCCGGGACAGTTCCAGAGCTATGACATCATCTTCCGGCGTCCGATCTACAAGGACGGCACCCCGGTGGACCCGGGTTACGTCACCGTCTTTGAAAACGGCGTTGTGGTCCAGGACCACACCATGTTGGAAGGCGGCACCGGCCACATGGCGCGCAGCAAGCCCGGCCCGTTTCCCAACGCCGGCCCGCTCAAACTCCAGGACCACGGCAATCCGGTTCGTTACCGCAACGTCTGGTACCGTCCCCTGCCCCCGCGGGCCATCGAAGGCGGCACGGACGGCTACCTCACCGAGGCAGCCACCGCGGCCAAGCGCGCGCAAATCGCCGCCATGATCCGCGAAGACGCCGCCAAGCTGAAGAACCCCGCCAACCCGGTTCCCGAAATGCTCCGCCTGGCGGAGTCCCTGGTCTACGAGTTCGATAGCGATGCGGGCCAGCGCGCCGAACAACTTGCCGTCGAGTATGGCAACAGCCTGGAGCAACTTTCCCCCGAAAAGCTCGCCGCCAAAAAAGATGAAGTGAAACACCTGCGCGATGTCTGCAAATACCTCGCCCGCTTCAAGATCATCCCCGACGACGCTGAGCCCAAGCTCAAGCTCGAGCAATTGATCAAGGATCACAACTGGGATAAGAAGTAGTCCGACCCCGGCTCCCAAGCCGGTGTTTGCTTAGACACGTAGCGGCGTCTCGGACGAGCGCCGCTATTTTTTTGCTCGGCCAGGAAATTCAGCGGCGCTTTTACAAGCCGCCGCTACGCCCTCCCCTCGTAGCGGCGGCTCGTAAGGGCCGCATTATTCGTTTGATGACCAGGATCCAGATACCAACACGCCTGTTTGAGCCGAGGCCCGGGAGCTAAGACCATGTGGTGGTGTCATGACTCCCGCCTGACAATAGTAAAATGGCTCAAATCGCCATAGCGCAGAAGAATGAACGCGAATTGACCTTGGCGTGTTCACTCGAGAGATATAGAATGACGGCATGAAGCGGGTTCGGGTCGGAGTTGCGCGTGTTTCCAGGGTCGTTGCCGCCGTGGCCATCTTGGGGCTGGGGGTCCAAAGCTTTTCGCAGATGCCGCAGCAACCCGTGTCGCCGTTGGACATTCTCGACCTCATCGCCGAGGGCAGGGAAGACGCGGCATTGGCGTTGCTCGAACAAGAGACGAACCTCGCCCGGGCAACCGATAACCTCCCGCAGTTGGCAATTCTCCAGGCCGCCTCGGCCGGCGAGGTGCGGTTGGTTAAGCGCCTGTTGCAGTTGGGCGTCGATGTCAACACCCAGGGCGACACGTTGAACAGTGCCGGGAGCCAGTCCACGGCCCTGCATTTTGCGATTCGCGGCAATCACCCCGCGGTCTGCCAGGCTCTACTGGAGGCTGGAGCCGACCCGAACCGCATGGCGTTTGGCTTCGAGACGCCTTTGCACGCGGCATTGGCCGCCAACCGGGAAGACCTCGCCGCCCTCCTCCTCGATTACGGCGCCGATCCGTTCCAGGGGAAACTGTTCTCGAATGACCACACCACGCCATTCGAGGTGGCGATTCGTTCCAGTGGCGGCCGGTTGATCCCGCGCATGCTGGGCCAAGACCCCCAGCACCCGCTGGGAACCAAGAGGATCTATAAACCGAGGCGTTCCGGCAGACCTCCACAAGGTCTCAAAACCCTGGCGGAGATCCTGGGCGGCCGGGGCGGAGAGCTGTTGACCATCGCCGTCCGGCGCGGGGAGTTGGAGGCCGTGAAGGGGTTATTCCAGGCGGGAATCACGCTCCACCAGGTGAGCACCAACTGTCCCAGTCTCATGCAGACCTACGCCTTGGCGGCAAATGAGAACGCTCGCAACTTCGCGGTGGTCACCAGCCAGTTGCAAGAGACCAAGGAGCGAGTGGAGCAGGCACAGCGCCAGAAATGGAATCCCGCTTTCGTCTCGCAGGTGCAGTCGGAGGTGGCCGGCCTGGAGGCGCGCCTGGAAACGATGACGCCGGAGCGCTGGCGGCCGGTGCGCGAGGTGCTGACCGGGCACGGCGCCGCGTATGACGCCTTGGCGGCGACCGCGTTGGATGACCACGTCCAAGCCGCCCGGCTCCTCGCCGCCGACCAAGCGGTGGTGCAGGCCCGGGATTGCCAGCAAGCCACGCCGCTCCACTGGGCGATCCAGACCGACCATCCCCGAATGCTCGAATTCTGGCTGACCGCCGGCGTGCCCCCGGATACAACCAACGCGGCGGGGCAAACCGCTTTGCACCTGGCGGCCGCCGCCGGGAAAGCCGAGCCGGTCAAAATGCTGCTGGCAGCTCATGCGGCAACCGTCATCCGCGACCTCAACGGGCAAACGCCCTTGCAGGCGGCCATGCAGAACCAGCAGGCTGAATGCATCCATCTGCTCCTGCTCGCGGACCCGTCCGCCGCGGGCACTGGGCGCGGAATCGCCACGCCGTTGCACGCGGCGGCCGCGGTAGGGAACCTCGCCGCGCTCATCACTGCCCTGGAAACCGAAACCAATTTGGACCGGCGGGACGCGCAGGGGAATACGCCGCTGCATGGCGCGGTGATGGGGGTGGACTCCCCCGCGCTAGAACGCCTCGAAGCCCTCATCGCCGCCGGGGCCGACCTGGAAGCCACGAATGGGGCCGGCCAGACGGCTTTGCATGTGGCGGTGCGCAAGATTGGCAGTTGGGGCGAACGCGCTCCGCTGCAAATACTGCTGAATCACAAGGCCAAGGTGAACGCCCGAGACAACCAGGGCCGCACTCCCCTGCAGGTGCTGGCGACGGCTGACACCTCCTTCCAGGATGAGGCCACGGGGTTGCTCATCTCGGCCGGCGCGGACCCCAACTCCCAGGACAATGAAGGCATGACCCCGCTGCACCTCGTGGCGGCTGCCCATCGACCCCTTTCTGAAGACATGGTAACAATCCTCCTGGACCATGGCGTGAACCCCAACCTCCGCGACCAACACGGTCGCACCGCCGCGCACCTGTTCCTCACCGGCAAATGGCCATGGCATGGTGCCGCAGGAGGGTTGCAAAAGCTCGCCGCGGCCAAGGCCGATTTTTCGATCAAGGACGATCAGGGCCGAACGCCGCTCCACTACTTGGCGGCGCTCGGCAGCCAGGGCGCCTTGTTCTTCATTCAGGGAATCGACCGTCTTCTGGCCGACGCCAAAGTGGACCTCCAAGCCCCTGACACTGCGGGTGACACGCCGGCCATTATCGCCGCCCGACACGGCACACGGGACGTTCTGGATTGGCTGCTCAAGGCAGGAGGTGACTTGGACGCGACCAACCGCCAGGGAGAAAGCGTGCGCCTGCTCTTGGCACACCAGGCGAGTGCCGGCCCCCGCCTCGGCCCCCCGAACGCCGAAACCGATATCCACCAGGCGGTGCGTGAGGGCAACCTCGCCGCCGCGGAGCGTTTGCTCAGGATGGACCCGCTCCTGGTCAATCAAACCAATCTCTACAGCCCCACGCCCCTGCGCGTGGCCGCCATGGCCCGGCGCACGAACATGGTCGAGTTTCTCGAGTCCCATGGCGCGGTTTGGGATATCGGTTCCGCAGCCATGGCCGGCCGCAGCGATGTCCTCCAGAAGCTCCTCGCGCAGGACCCGGCTCTGGTGGCCACCACGGTCGCGGGGCAAGGCCTGCTGCATCACGCCGTGCGCAATCAGAACCTGAAGTCCATCGGCTGTTTGCTGGCGGCCCACGCAGACGTCAACGCGCCCGATGATTGGGGGGTGTCGCCCTTGGGTTACGCCCTGATCGAGCGAGGCAAAGAGACCGGGGACGCCCTCCGCAGCGCTGGGGCCAGGGAGAACTTCGTGGATGCGATTTACCTTAATGACGCAAAAACCGTCTCGGCGATGCTGGGCGCGGACCGATCCCTGGCCTCGTCGCTGGCCGGAAAGTACCTTTCAGTGGTAGAACTGACCACGGCCTGCAACCGCACGAACATCCTCAAAGCACTCCTGTCACGTGGACCGAAGCTCGAACTCGAAGGCCACGACCCGGTCCGCCTGGCAGTGATGTACGACCGACCGGGAATGCTCCGACTGCTGGCCGGCGCGGGCGCGAAGCTCAACCGGGTTGACGCTACCGGGTTCGCTCCGCTCCACTGGGCGGCGGTCATTGAGGGAACCGAAGCGGCCAGCCTCCTGCTCAAGGGAGGAGTAGATGTGAACCAACCCGTTGGCGGGGAAACCGGCCCGGGCCGGATGATGGGCCCCCCGTCCGGCAGCCTGGCTGGAAATACAGCGTTACACCTGGCTACCCTGTGCGGCGACACAAACATGGTGGCTCTGCTCCTACGCGCCCATGCCGACGTCAATGCCGAAAACGCCGCGGGCCGAACGCCGCTGGACCTGGCAAGGCCGTCGCCCATGGTGCTGGGACGGCTCCGGGCGCGGTGGGTGGGAATGCGCGGGCTCCTGGCACCCATAGAGAACCAGCCAACTCCGTTGGCGAAGTTGCCCACCCTGGGTCCCCCAAAGGGAAATGCGGCCGACATGCTGCACGCGGCAGGAGGGATCCACTCTTCGAAACCGGCCCCAGCCTTTCCGTAGCCGCTCTGTCCTGGCTTTGCCGCCCACAACAAGCCACCAGGGCGCGGCCTATTCAACGCACGCTGCGAATGTTATCCTTATCAGAAAGATAGGAATGACTTATTATGTCTTTTATGGAAAGCTAATTGCATCAGGTCATCCGCCAGAAAATCACCCATGCGCTCACGGCGCCCGTGCCGGGAGTTACACCCTGACTGGTCGCCGTCGAGTTTCCCGGGTTCGGACCGTATGCAAAAGCTCAGCATCCTTCGTTCGCTCCGGATACCCGTTGTAGTCCTTGGACTTTTGGCAGTTGCCTACCTTTATGGCGCAGCTCCTGCTGCGCGGGGGAAAGAAAGCGGTAGGTCACCCGGTTCGGCGATTGCGAAGGTCGTTCAGGGCGCTCGGGCCGTCAACGGCTGCGATCTGGCCCTGGTGAAAAGCCGCCAAACAGTCTTCGCTTTCCTGCGCCCGGAGCCATTCACCCCCCCGGGCCGCCTCGTCGTCGAAATTTCCCAGAAGGGCGTCCGCCAAGAGCACTCGTTGATGAGCGGGCAGCCGCAACGCCTCTAGCTCCAGAATAACCTGGTCCATGGACAAATCCTGCCATCTTCGCCGGCTCTCGTGCAAGCGCCAGGCACGGCTGGGTTCATTGGTTCCTCACAAACAACTTCCCTGGCAACTACCGGATCACCCGCTTCATCTCCAGGCTGAGCAGGGCCACCGAGACCGCCGAGGCCGGCAGGCCGCTGCGGCGGATCACGTCATCGATGCTGATCTCCTCGGGAAGGACTGTTTGTCACCGGGCCGATTGAAGGGGAATTGGGTGATCAGCGCGCCGTTGGCGGCGATCTGCTCGAAGAGCTTGGCGTTCTCGGGCGGAGTGACCAAATTGATAGTGTATGCGCGAAACATAGAGAACTTCAGCTAACCTTCATCATTACGTAGTTCCATTTCCTTGTCTGTTCGCCGTTCTTTGGCCGGAACTTACGGGCTCCGGTCTGCCCCCCGTGCGGGTTGGCCGGCGGCCACAATTCTCCCGGCGCACGGTCTTGCGATCAGCGTGCCCCCGCCTCCCACGCCCCGCAATCCTCAGACCGCAGTCAGCGGATGCGCGGGGATGTATCCCGATGATCGACCCAGCGGTGGTGCGGCGCCCGGCACTGCCCGCTTGAGCCAACCCGGAGAACGAAGCCAGGGTCTTTGGTGTGTGCTCCACCCTCTCCGACAGCGCGGTGCGCGGACTCCGGCCCGGCGAACATGTGGTGGCCGCGTGTGATAACGCGGTCGAAGCACATGTCCAAGTGCGTTTTGCAACTGGGAAGCGTTTGTAAAAAGGGCGTGACCAACCCTGCTTCGGATGGACCCCGGTGAGCGTTGACTTGGGAGGGCACGGTTTTATACTCGCTCCCGTGGACGAACTGACACGATGCCTGGAAATTCTGGGGCTACGGCCCGGCGCCTTGCAAGAGGAGGTCAAGAAGGCTTATCGCGAGTTGGTCATGGTCTGGCATCCAGACCGCTTCGCCACCGACAGCCCGCTTCACGCCAAAGCCGAAGAAAAGGTCAGGGAACTCAACGCCGCCTATGAGTTTGTTACGGCGCACGGGTTCAGCGGGGATCAGCCAATAATACCCGCATCGCAGGCGCTGGACGCCGAACCCGGAACCGCCGCGGAGACCCCGGGATGGGAAACCACCGAAGAGGCGCCCAGGGGTGGCAGGAATGTTGCCGTCTCGGTCTGGGCTCTGCTACTCGTGCTGATCGCCGCCGGCGGGGTCACCTGGTGGTGGAATGAGTCCCGGAGCAGGCAGACCTTGCCGGCAACAGCCGCGAGCCTGGAAACCAAGCCGGACGGACCAACTCCCCCGCCTACAGCTTCCGCGCAGGCTCCGACACCCGTCGACTCGCAGTCCCCAACACCGTTTGATCCAAACGCACCCAGCAATCTCCTCCACACGATGCGGCCGGTTGGCGGATGCAAGGTCACGACGAACGCCGATAGCCTCTCCTTGACAGGGGCAGGCTCGTTCTGCACACGAGACGAATGCGAGGCGCCTTTCATCATTCGCGCCTCGGTCAAGACGGACTTAGCGAATATCCGGCTTGCGTTTGGCCAGGGCGCGGTGATTCTGAATTGGGAGGGCAACCCAGGCGAATTGCGGATGCACGATCCTGCCACAAGCCAGATCCGCGCAGTGCCGGGCCGGGGCAAAGTCCCGCCCGAGCAATGGCAGGACCTGGAATGGGAGTTCCAGACTAACCACAACATTGTGCGTGTAAACGGCCAGGAACGGGCGCGATTCGAAGGCAACTACTCGGGGCTCTCGGACGTGGCCGGCTTCTGGACGTTGGATTCTGCCACCACCAGTGTCCGCTATTTCGGAGTGCAACGGCTTGAGCCGTTAAAGCGGCCGCAGATAATCGACCTGCGGGCCGGCTTGGTGCTCTATTTTCCCTTCGATGCCGACGAGAAGGATCGCGTGACGGACCATAGTGGCATGGCGAACCATGGCCGAGTCCAAGGGGCCACCTTTGTGCCGATGGGCCGTGTAGGTGGTGCGATGAGGTTCCGAGGCTTCGCCGACAAAGGGGATCGGATTGCCGTGCCGCACAGTCCTTCCCTGGTATCCATGCAACGCACACGCCAGCTCACTCTCTGTGCATGGCTAAAGCCGGATTCGCTGCCGCGGGAATTTCCAGTGGTCCTCGGTAAGGGCGGCGACTGGCCGCCGCGGGCCTTTGGCGGATACGAGTTCACCCTCAACAGTTACAGGACCCACGACTTGCGGTTCATGTCCGGCGGCTCTCATGCCGAAGCGGGTAGCCAATGGGTTTCGTCCCGCCCGGGCCAGTGGATCCACGTCGCCGTGGTCGCCGATGCCCGCGTTGGCCGAGTCAAGTTCTACGTCGATGGCCAGCGCACCGCCGACGAAGCCTATGAGGGCCCTGGTTTCATGGGCGCGAACTTCGTGCTGCCCAATGTCCTTTTCATCGGCGGACCCGATCCGGGACATCACCGCAACCGGTCTTGGTTCGATGGCCTGATGGACGAAGTGCGTGTTTATGCAAGGGTGCTTTCGCCGGAGGAGATCCGGGCACTTCCCGGGTTGGCGAGGTAATCCCGCCGTCCGGTTGACAGCCTCCTTCCCGCCAATGGAACTGCGAAACGACCAGGGGGCAATGTTTCTTAGAAGGGTCCGCGCACACGCGGATCATGGGAACTCCGGGCTTTTGACGAAGGTGATGCGAGGGAATGATGAACAGGACATGGCGAACGCCGACTTCATGATCCTTCACAACGGCATCGCGGAGGGGCAGCTCCTGGCAGCTTTTTCGCAGATGCGGCCCATCGATCTGCTCGTACTGCTGGATGCCTTCGCCAGTGCGACGCCCAGAATCCTGGAACTGGCAAGAGCCGGGTCGGAGCGGTGAGACATCGCCGACGACGGACTACGAATTCCTGGTTGGCCTGAGCCCATGGCTCATACCGCCTGGCGCGGAATGTCAGCGCCAGTGAATCAGCATCGAGCTTGTCGTGGTTGGAGGCCGCTACTGGTTGCGGAGAAACAGCTTCCCCGGCGACGGCCGGATCACCCGTTTCATCTCCAGGCTAAGCAGGGCCACCGAAACCGTCGAGGCAGGCAGGCCGCTGAGGCGGGAAGGTTGGTGTGGGGGAAGAGGTATTCGAATTCGCTCAGGATATCCTCGGTACCTTCGCAGAGCTTGGCGCCTTTCTTGATCAGGTCATGGCAGCCCCGGCTGCGGGGCGAGTCGATCCGGCCGGGGACGGCGAGGACCTGCCGGCCGCATTCGGTGGCCAGGTTGGCGGGTGGTCAAGGCGCGGTCGGTAGAGGCTAGTCCTTGGACGCAGCCAGACAAGCACGCGCAAGCCGGACGGCATCGTGGAGTTTCTGTTGGAGTTGCCGTCTCGGCAACAACTTGGTCCAGTAGCTTGCAACGTGGATACCACTCTTTTCCAGCCCCAGCATCTCGACATGTTGCTGGCTCTTGGCGGCGCAGAGAATAATGGCGAGCGGCGGGGCTTCCCCGACTTCGCACTCGTTTCGCTTGAGCCAGCTCAGATACAACTCCATCTGGCCTTTGTCCGCAGCCTCGAATTCCCCGAGTTTCAGGTCCATCGCCACCAGGCGCAGCAACTTGCGATGGTAGAAGAGGAGGTCGAGGTAATAATCGCGGGAATCGATTTGCATTCGCTTCTGACGGGCAACGAAGCACAACCCCACTCCCAACTCGAGGATGAATGACTCGATCTTGCGGAGGATCGCGCTCTCGAGGCCTTTTTCGCCATAGGTGTCTTTGAGGCCAAGAAAATCCAGAAAATAGGGAACACGAAATACCAGGTCAGGCGTGATTCGATCCTCGGCGCGGAGGGCGGCCAACTCCTGGCGGATTAGCTTGTCAGGCTTCCTGGAGAGAGCGGTGCGCTCGAACAGCATGCCATTGATTTTCTCCTGGAGCGTGCGTGTGCTCCAGTTCTCGATGCGGCACATCTCAGCGTAGGAGTCGCGCTTGAGCGGATCGTCGAGGGGCAGCAAGTGCCGAAAATGCGTCCACCCCAATTGTGTGCTCAGCGCGTTCACAATGTTCATCTCCGGAAATACGTCCGCGAACCGGATCATGTGCCAGAGATTTCGCGCGGAATAGGATGGCCCAAACTCCTGCATCAATTTTGCAGCCAGTGATTGCAAAATCTTCTGGCCATACTCAGCCCTTTTGTCCTTGAGGATATCGCGTCGGACGCGGCAGCCAATTTGCCAATACACCAGCACCAGCCCCACAATTCACGGCGCGGGCAACGCCAGCGCGGCCTTGAAGTATGAGGTCACGCACGTCGGCAAGTAAAGCGCGCGCGGGTTGCCGCGCCGCTTTGGCGCCGGGCCGATGGACCAAGGCGGTGGGTGGTTTAGCGCTCATGCTGGGTTCAGGCATTGCGGGGCCTTTATTGGTTCCTCACAAACAACTTCCCTGGCAACTGGCGGATCACCCGCTTCGTCTCTAGGCTGAGCAGGGCCACCGAGACCGCCGAGGCCGGCAGGCCGCTGCGGCGGATCACGTCGTCGATGCTGATCTCCTCGGGAAGGACTGTTTGTCACCGG
>Ga0316226_1004907_pt1 | contig 10398 bp, 10 predicted proteins | sample TBH18017metaG_FD_206009 | JGI IMG/M metagenome (GOLD analysis project Ga0316226, IMG submission 206009) | Freshwater microbial communities from Trout Bog Lake, Wisconsin, USA - TBH18017 | ecosystem: Environmental > Aquatic > Freshwater > Lake > Hypolimnion/Profundal zone | place: USA: Wisconsin... | reverse complement strand
AAGGAGGAGCACGCCGATGGCGTAATCCCAGTAAAAGAGTTGGAATCGCCATTCCTTGCTGGCGAGCTTTTGGGTGTTGGCCCAGGAACCCCAGCAGAGCATGGTGATCAAACACAGGGCGACAGCGAGAGGATAGGATTGGACAATAAACATATAGGTTGAGGGTTATGCTAACGGTTGGGGTTGACAGACCAGCGACTCGAATGATTTGAAGTTGCTCATTCTGGGAGGTTCCGCAGGCGGTTGAACTTCAACAGGGTTGCGGGCGCCACATGAAGCCCGGACCATCAGGCGCATGGGCAAAATCACCTGGCGAACAGGCCGGGAGGGGTCTTTAAGGCGTTCCAACAAAATCTGGCCTCCGGTGCGGCCCAATTCCTCGACGAGTTGAGCGACGGCGGTCAGGGGGGGGCGGAGAGAAGTCGCCCAAGGCATGTCATCGAAGCAGACCAGCGCCAAATCTTCGGGGATGCGAACCCCGCGCTCATGGATGGCCTGAAGGGCGCCGAGGGTCATCAGGTTGTTGGCGACGACGACAGCCTTGGGAGGCATGGACATGCGGAGGAATTCGGACATGGCGTCGTAACCGCCTTTTTGGCGGAAATCGCCGTGGATAATGAAGGAATCGGGGGTGGAAATGCCGGCGTTGCGAAGGGCGTCGTGATAGCCATCCAGACGCTCCTTGGTGACGTTGATGCCTTTGGGGCCGTTGAGGAGGGCGATTTCCTTATGGCCAAGGGACAAGAGGTGATGGACCGCCTGGATCATGCCTTCGCGGTTGTTGGAGGAAACCAAATCCACCTCCAGGCCTGCAGGGGAACGGTCAATGGCGACAACGGGGATGTCCCAGGAACGAAAGGACTCGTAGGCGGCGCCGGAACCATCGCCCGGCATCAAAACCACGCCGGCGATATTTTCGCCCCGAAAGAGGTTCAAGAGTTCGCGTTCGCGTTCGGCAAGGCCGTCGGAGTGGCCGAGTTGGAGGGTGTAGCCGGCGCTGTAAAGAGCGGTTTCGACACCGTGGACGACGCCGGTGAAGAAAGGATTTTGCAAATCGGGTATGATGACGCCGATGACTTTTCTGTGGCCGAGGCGCAACCCGCGGGCGAGGTGGTTAGGGTGATAATCGAGTTTGGCGACGGCGCGAACGACGCGATTGCGCACACTCTCCTTGCCACTATGAAAACCGGCGAGGACGCGCGAGACAGTGGCAATGGAAACGCCCGCTTCGGCGGCGACCTCCTTAATCGTAATGGAAGCATTGGAGGCGCCGGGATTATGACGGGCGCGCAACTGGTGTTTCATGCTGGCGTGATTGTTAACGTTTTCATGGAAATTGCAAATAAAAACTTAACGGCAGACGCAACATATTTTGCGCGAGCATGTTGCAAAAAGACATCCGCATTCCGGGCAGCATCCGTTTTGTATATTATAAAAAACCACTTTCAACCGATTACCAACGGGTTGGCACGCTGGATTTGAATTTAAGAGACGCCTCTGGCTGTGAACGCACAGGCAAAAAGATTGGGCTGGGATGATTTCGATTTTGGCACAACCGCCTTATTGGCGGCCGCTGGTGGCGTTAAATTAAAATGCCCCTCGCTTGATAATCGCCGGCGGCTGATTTCGCAATAGTCCGGGTTAATCTCAAAACCGATGAAATGGCGTTTAAGACGGCGCGCGGCAACGGCGGTTGTCCCGCTGCCCATAAATGGGTCAAGCACAATTCCATTTTCCGGACTGCTCGCCTTAACCATTCTTTCGATGATCTCAAGCGGTTTTTGCGTCGGATGATCTTCCCTCTCTGAATGAATCCGGTGAAGCCTTGAAACGCTCCACACGTCTTTGGGATTGCAACCCATTTCCAGCCATTTACTGCCGACAAAGATTGAGCGCGAACGGGCTTTTTTGGTTTCCGCATCATAAGGGATGCGAACAGCGTCAATGTTGAAATAATAATCTTTTGTTTTGGCGAAAAACCCGATGTTGTCATGGACTGATGAAAAACGGCGCGTGCCGCCCCCCATGCTTGGGACGCGACGGTCCCAAATTATTTCGTTGAGCATCGTCAGTTTTTTCTTGAGGTAACAGAAAATCTCCGGGGAATATCGCCAAGTGAGAAAAATATAAAAGCTGCCCGTGGATTTGAGTTTTGGGATTGCGATGTCCATCCACTGCCTGCTCCATTCCAGATAGGCTTCCGGTTCGAGTTTGTCAGAATTGTTCCCGTAATCCTTTCCCAAGCAGTATGGGGGGTCGCTGACGATCAAGTCCACCGAGTTGTCGGGAATTTTTGCAATGCCGTCCAAGGCGCTTTCGTTGAGGATTTGATCTAAAAATGGTTCGAGCAATGTTGTCACTTTAAAGTTATATGGCGGGTGAATCGCGGCGCAACGCGTCCAAAAACCGCTCCCGCGTTCCTTCCTGGACTTCGTGGCGGTAAGCCTCGGCCAGGAGGGTGATGGGATGGACCAGGCGGAGGGGGAGATTGGCGCGGCGGATGCCGGTGGCCACGTGGGCGAGGCAACCGGGATTGCCGGTGGCCACGACGGCGGCATGTGTGGAAAGGATGCGCTGGAGTTTGCGGTCCAGGAGCCGGCCGGCCATTTCCGGCTGGATCACGTTGTAGATGCCGGCGCTGCCGCAGCACCAGGAGCTTTCCGGCAGTTCGATGAGGGTGAGGCCGGGGATGGCGCGGAGGATCTGGCGCGGCTGGGCCGTGATCTTCTGCCCGTGGGACAAGTGGCAGGCTTCATGGTAGGTGACGGTTTGCGCGGGCGCGCCGGGGCCGGGCGGGACAAGGCCGATGAGAACCAGCCATTCATGGATGTCCTTGAGTTTGGCATCCCAGAGTTCGGCCTTTTCGCGATAAACGGGGTCGTCCGCCAGGAGGTCGGCGTAATGTTTCAAATGCGAGCCGCAGCCGCCGGCGTTGCTGATGATGGCGTCGAATTGGTCCGGGGGGAATTGATTGATGTTCCGGCGGGCGAGGAGGCGGGCGAGGCCGAGTTCGCCGTTGTGGGCGTGGAGGGAGCCGCAGCAATGCTGGCGGGGCGGGGTGACGACTTCGCAACCGTGGCGGGCGAGGACTTCCGCGGTGTCGCGGTTGATATCGCTGAACATGATGTCTTGAGCGCATCCGGTAAGGAGGGCGACGCGGTATTTTTTCCGGCCGACGGGGGGCGTCAGCGGAGGGATCAGGGCGGCGGAAAATTTTGGCTGGATGACGGGGGTCATCGCCTCCAACTGTTGCAGGCGTTGCGGGAGGAGCTTGAGGACGCCGGAGCGGCGGAGGAGGGATTGGAGGCCCAGGCGTTGATAGAGGCGGATGAGAGAGCCGAGGCACCGAAGGCGGGCCAGGTCCATGAAAAGCCAGCGAATGGTCAGCCAGCGGATGAAGTTGCGTTTGGGCGCGCGCAAGACGCCGCTTTCCTCCGCTTCGGCGCGGGCGCGCTCGAATAATTGGGCGTAATTGACGCCGGCGGGGCAGGCGGTCATGCAGGCCAGGCAGCCGAGACAGAAGTACATTTCGTCGGCAAAGGCGGGAGTGGATTCGAGGCGGCCGTCGGCGATGGCGCGCATGAGGGAGATGCGGCCGCGGGGGCTGTTGCGTTCGAGGAGGGTGGCGTCGTAAGTGGGGCAGGTTGGCAGGCAAAGGCCGCAATGCATGCATTGTTGGAGGACGGAATAATCGAGTCCATGCAAGGGCGAAAGGCGGGTGGCGTTGGGTGCGGAAGACATGAAACCTTAAATGGTCATCGGACTGTCAGTCCTTCCGCGCCAACTCCTCCACGGCGGACGGGAGATTTTCGTCATGGAAGGAACAAAGGACGACCGTGCCGCCGTCGGCGTCCCGGTGGATGTCGAGGGAGGCGCCGATCATTTTGGCGCGGTAGTTCATGATGTGGAGGCCCATGCCGGCGCTGGATTTCATGCCGGACGGGAAACCGACGCCGTTGTCCCTGACGGTCAGGATCACTTCATCGCCCGCCATTTCCAAGCCGATGGAGACATGAGTGCAGCGGCCATGTTTGAGGGCATTGTTGACAGCCTCCTGGGCGATGCGGTAGAGATTGTTGCCGGCGACGATGTCGCGTATAAGAATCCGCTCCTCGCAGGAGAACTCGCAGGAGACGTTGTTGCCAAGCTGGGTTGTTTCGGCCAGTTCCTGCAAACTGGAAGCCAGGCCCTCCATTTCGAGGCGCACGGGGTAAAGGCCGCGGGCCAGGCGGCGGGCCTGGGTGATGCCGTCGTTGACCATTTCGGTGATGTGTCCGGCCTGGGCGGCTTCGGGCATTTTGCAGCGTTCCAACTTGTCGCGGAGCAACTCGGAGGCGAAGGCGACGCTGACCAGTTGCTGGCAAAGGGTGTCGTGCAAATCCTGCCCGATGCGGCGCTGCTCGCGGTCGCTGATTTCCGCCACTTGCCGTTCCATGAGCTTGCGCGCGCTCAAGTCGGTGTAGACCACGACGCCGCCCTGGACCTGGCCGTGCTCGTCAACGAGGGGACGCCCGGTCGCGGTCAGCCAAAGATCATCGGAGGAGTCGGACTTGCGCAAAAAGATTTCCGCGCCGTCAACGACCTCGCCGCGCATGGCGCGAAGCAGGGGGTGCTCGTTGGTTGGATAAGCGGTCAGGGCGCCGGGAAGGTATGTCAGGTGATGGACGGAGGAATTTGCGGGGGCGACGGCGCCCAAACCGGCGCGGATAAGGCGCTCGGCAGCGGGATTGAAGAGGAGAATTTCGCCCCTGGCATCGGCCACGATGACGCCATCGCCCATGCTGTTGAGGATGGATTGGAGGATGTTGGTCTGGCGGCGCAAAGCGGTTTCGGAACTGGCCAATTCCAAGGCGCGCTGCTCGGCGGCGGCGCTGCGTTCGGCGACGCGATGCTCCAGGGTTTCATTGAGGACTTTGAGCGCGGCCTGCGCGACGGTGCGATCGAGGACTTCCGCGTGCAAGGCGTCATTGGCGCGGGCGAGTTCGCGGGTGCGTTCCTGGACGCGCGCTTCGAGGCCTTCCTGGGCGCGGAGAAGGGCCTGCTCGACCCGTTTGCGCTCGGCGACTTCGGAGGTTAAAACAGCCAGAATGACAAACAAGCCCAGCCGTTGCGCGGTGTTCCAAGCGAGCAGACCGGGACGATCAATCGTGCCGGGGTCCATGTACTTGGCGGCGAACCATATTCCGCTGGAAACGGCGGCGATGAGAATGCCGGGCCAGCGTCCGGCGAACCAGGCCACGAAGCCGATGGGGATGAGATAAAAGGCCATCAGCGCGACCATTGGGCCGGTGATGTAGTCCAACTGGCCGACAAAAACCGCCGCCAACAACCCGATAAGAATCAGGGTCGCGCGCGATTTTCGATTCAAGTATTCGATGACCATGGCTGCGCCTGCCGCAAAAGCAGGAGCCAGCATTAACAGAATTCCATTGGCAACGCAAGGGCGTGGAAGGGAATTTGGCGTTAAAACACGGTGAAGCCGAGGGCGGCGACGAAGAGTCCAAAGGCGAAACGGACGGCGCTGGTGACGCGGATGCGGGTATCGCTGGCGGTCGCCCAATAAATCAAGTCGCGCATGCGCCAGGGGGAAATGGTGAACCACATTCCGGCCAGCACCATCAGGTACGCCCAAACGGCGATGACCAGGCGCCATTCGCTCGGCGCCCACCGTTCCGTATCCACCATCAGCTTGCCCAGGAGCAGGAACAAAATGGAGAGGCCGCGCACCGCGAGGAAATCGCGGACAAAGATGCACGTTCCCAGCCCGACGCCAATGAAAAGTGTGAAAAGGAACGGCTTGAGGGATTCAAAATCGGCCAGGGATTCGCGGGTGACGTTCCAGGTGAACCAAGCCGTGCCGGCCAGGGTCAGGACGCAGCCGATGGGAATGGAGCGGGGGAATTTCCGGGCGCCTGCCCCGAAACGGGCGGGACAGAGCAGGCCGAATAAATTGAGTGCGGCAAACGCCAGGCCGAGGCCAATGGACAAAGTTGAGAGTTTAACAGCCATGATCGCCCGGCAAAGGAACACGAAAAGCCGCCGCCATGCAACAAGTAAAAGTTTCCGTGTCGGCGGGAGTTCAAAAGGAGAATTCTGCGCGAGTTCAAAAGGAGAATGGGCTTACGATCATAAGAGGCTCAAATAAAGCGTGTTACAGCGGGAGGTTAAACAGGTTCGACGCGGCAGGGTGCGAGCTTGAGGCTCGAGGGCCACCCTGCCGCTCATTTTAACCTGGTGGCGGCCCACTAAGGTCATTCTCATAGGCGAAACACGTTTCTCCTTTTGAACTCCCGCCATTCTCCTTTTGTACCCGCCCCGACACAAGTAAAAGTTTCCGGGCGCGCCGGTCACTGCGGAAAACTGGTCACGATGTATTTGTTGAACTGATTTTTCAGGCTGAGGTTCAAGTTGACTTGCTGCATGTACGGGCCAAAAGACCAGACCAGAGCGTGGCCTGGAACCAAAAGAGTGCTGCCGGCGTATTGAGCCTGATACATTTGGTTCAGATACGGGTCGAAGACGCGGTTATCGCCACTGAGGTCGGTCGTGACGATGTAAGGCTGGCCCCAAGGGTCGCGCAAGATATCATCATTGGCAATGCCTGGAGCGCCCAGCCAGATGCCAATGCTGCTGACGGGAGCCGCCGCTTTTGCCGTGAAGAAGACCGTTTGTTGGGGATTGTAAATGTGCCCCATAACCTGCCCGCTTCCGTTGGTGGCGATCTCAGGGAAATAAGAATCATCGCGCAGAATCGCAATCAACTCGGAATTGTTGTTTTGCCACGCGGATTCATTGGGTGTACTAATGATGCCGTTGGTGGCGCCTGTAATGTAATTGGTTGACCCATTCGCATTTGTAAACTGGCTGCCGTTGCCATTCGCGCTTGTTTGGGTGGTGCCATAGGTAAAATCGTTGGTTATTGACGCCACCGCGTTGAACGCATTGGTGGAGGCGGGCATGCGGCTGTATGTCGAGTAGTAGGTTTCAATGGCGGCGACCAAACCGACCTCCTCGGTTTGGCAGACTTTTCGCTGGGCGTTGACTTTGGCCTTGCCCAAGGCGGGCAATAACATCGCGGCCAGGATTCCGATGATGGCAATGACGACCAGCATTTCAATCAATGTGAAGGCGCTTCCGGCATGGCGCGGCGCGGGCGTAATTCTCTTAAACATAGCTTTACCTTATATTAACTGCTCATTCTGCGTTGTCAAAACTCTCCCCCTTTTTCAGATGGTGCGCGATACAGGGCTTGAACCTGTGACCCCCACCGTGTCAAGGTGATGCTCTACCACTGAGCTAACCGCGCCTCGCTTAGAGCCAACGTAGGCGCGGCCCGCGGGCAAAGCAAGCAAAAATCTCTCCTCATCCGGCGGCGGGGGTTGGGGCCTGGATGCGCGCCGAGGCCCAGCGGGCGTGTTCCGCCACCAGCGGATCGGCGTCCGCGGCGGCCCGCTCCAGCGCCGGCAGGGCCGCCTGATCCCCGCAGTTTCCCAGGGCGACGCACACGTTTCGGAGGAATCCACTCCGTTTGGCCCGGCGGATGGGGGTTCCGGCGAAACGTTGCTCGAAGGCCGCTTCGTCGAGCGCGAGCAGTTCGATCAAATCCGGCGCGGCCAGGTCGGGGCGGTAATGGGGGCGCATGATCGCGCCTTCGCGGGCGAAACGGTTCCAGGGACAGGCCGCGAGGCAATCGTCGCAACCGTAAATCCGGTTGCCGAGCATGGGGCGCAACGGTTCGGGAATCGCCCCCTTTAACTCAATGGTGAGATAGGAAATGCACCGGCGCGAGTCCAGTTGGAAGGGGGCGGTGATGGCGCCGGTGGGGCAGGCTTGGATGCACCGGCGGCAGGAGCCGCAATGGTTTTTTTCGGGCGCATCCGGCTCCAATTCCAGCGTGGTGATGATTTCGGCGAGAAAGAACCAGTTGCCCAGTTTGCGGCTGATGAGGTTGGTGTGCTTGCCGATGAATCCCAGTCCGGCCCGTTCCGCCAGATCGCGCTCCAGGAGCGGCCCGGTGTCCACATACCCCAACGAGGCTGCGCCGCCGCCCAGAGCATGAACCAGCGCGGCCAAATCCTTGAGGCGTCCGGCCAGAATCCGGTGATAATCGCCGAACCGGGCGTAACGGGCAATCTGGCCCGCCGCGCCGGCGGATGGCGGCGTGTAACTGGCGGCCAGGGTGATGATTGTTTTGGCGGCGGCCAGGACGCGGTCCGGAGCGATGCGTTTATGGGCGTTGCGGGCAAGATAATCCATCTGGCCGTGAAGGCCGGCCTGAAGCCACCGTTGGAAATGGGCGGCGTGGGTTGGGGGGGAGGCCGTGGTGAAACGGCAATCGTCAAAGCCCAGCTCCCGTGCGCGCTGGAAGATGGCCGCCTTCATTTCCGGGCCATGTGGAATTGATGGAGGACTTGTTGGGCGACTTCCTTGGGGGGGCGGCATTCCGTGTTCACCATGGCATCGGCCTGGCGGTAGGCCGGCCCGCGTTGTTGGAGCAGTTCGCGGATTTTGGCCAGCGGGTCGGGGGTTTGGAGCAACAAAGGCCGATGCTCCTGCCCGCGCACCCGCTCCCAAATCGTTTCGGGCGAGGCCCAAAGGCAAACGACCAGGGCGTGCGATTTGAGGCTGGCCAAATTGGCGGGATCGGCCACCAGGCCGCCGCCGGTGGCGATGACGGTATCGCGGCGGGCGCGCAGGGCCTGGACGACGTCCCGCTCGTATTTGCGGAAGGCGGCCTCGCCCTGCCGGGCGAAGATTTCGGAGATGGATCTGCCGGTTTCGTTTTCGATGAGCGCGTCGGTGTCAATAAAGGCGAAACGAAGCTGCTCCGCGACCAGTTGGCCGACGGAAGACTTGCCCGTGCCCATGAAACCGACCAGGGCGAGATTCAAAATGGCGCGCGCATCACTCATTCATGAGGGAAGCTACACGCGAAAGGATGAAGGCTAAAGGCTGAAATTAAGACGGCATATTCCAAGCCCGCTGCCAAAGAAGAATTGCCCGAAAAAATGCAACAGGCGCGGAAATAGAATACCTTTTACGCCCCGTCGCCAGCCCAAGGAATATATTTCCTTTCAAACACCCTGAATAAACGGTATTTTTTTATTTCAACAGCGATGGATCACTGAATGTTTTTGGAAACGCCGAAAGCTCAAGCATGACGAGCGAACAATTCATAAAGAAGCTCCAATCCCACGCGGAATCGTTTGCGAAGGCCGTTGCCACAAACGAAGGCGAATGGATTGTCAAAGGGTTCATTGACGTGTACCGCCGCATTTACACCATTTCCGTGGACACGAAAATCGTTTCAAAAGTGCTCGAACTGCTCCTTTTCCCAATGTTCGTTGAATTTGGAAAGACGAACGGACTCCAAATTGAGTTGTGTCCGCAGCAAAATTTTTATCCTGATATGACATTCATTGACGAAGGGACGGGGCGAAAATTCGCAGTGGACATCAAGAGCACATACCGGACGGATGACACCGAAGTGAACGGAATGACCCTGGGCGCGTTCACAGGCTATTTTAGAAGGCGAGACAGCAATAAAAACACTCTTTATCCGTACAGCCAATATGCGGGACATTTCGTCCTGGGCGTCATCTATTCCAAATGTGACGATGTTGCCGACGAACGCAAACAATTCACGCTCGACGATCTTCCGAAAATCCCATCCGTCATCAAAGAATTTCGATTTTTCGCGCAGCCAAAATATCGAATTGCCTCGCCTCGTCCCGGCAGCGGCAACACAAAAAATATCGGGTCCGTGGTGAAAATTGACCAGCTTGTGAATGGAACGGGGCCATTTGCGTCTTTGGGAGAGGAGGTCTATGACGATTACTGGATGTTTTATTTGACGCGGGACATGGCCCAGGCGTTGTCCGTGACGCGGCCATACACCAACCTGAAAACGTATCTCGAATATAAAGAACGCGGGGTTGACACGCTTCGGGCGCACGAAAAGGAGATTGCCAAACTGGCGGAGGACGAGGCAGGGACAGCCGAGGAGGAAAGCGAATGAGCAAGCCGCCGCTCGTCCCTCCGCTTAAATGCCAGGGGATCAAAACCAAGTTAGTGGGTGAAATTAGCGCCCTTGCCGGGACTCAGGGCTTCCACCGTTGGGTGGAACCCTTTTGCGGCTCATGCGCGGTTGCATTCAACGTCCAACCGAAAAAGGCGCTATTGAGCGACTCGAACATCCATATTATTCGTCTCTATCAAGAGATTCAAAGCGGGAATCTCACCGCTGCCACGGCCAAATCTTTTCTCGCTGAAGAAGGGGAAAAATTGCGAACGGAGGGGGAGCTTTATTATTATACAGTCCGCGAACGCTTCAACGCCCGCCCGACCTCCCTGGATTTTCTTTTCCTGAACAGGTCTTGTTTCAACGGCGTGATGCGA
>Ga0316226_1004906_pt1 | contig 10398 bp, 4 predicted proteins | sample TBH18017metaG_FD_206009 | JGI IMG/M metagenome (GOLD analysis project Ga0316226, IMG submission 206009) | Freshwater microbial communities from Trout Bog Lake, Wisconsin, USA - TBH18017 | ecosystem: Environmental > Aquatic > Freshwater > Lake > Hypolimnion/Profundal zone | place: USA: Wisconsin... | reverse complement strand
TTCGTCATAGTTCCTCGTTTTCGCCAATGTCACCCCTCGGCGGTGAAGTATCAGTTGCGATGCATCATCCGATCGGTCGCTGTTCGTCTCCTGTGAATCCATTCTGCGCGTATTGCGAGAGCCGCCGAGAGGACGGCTCCGATGACATGGGGTAGGGCGTGCCGCTCCGCGACCGCCGAATCCTGCGCCCAAGCATCGGACCGATCTGCGGCCGGCGGCGGAGCGCCGGCCCTACCCGCCAGCCCTACCCGCCAGCGCATGCGTTACACACTTTCGCAACATACTCTAGAAGCCCGAGAATCTGCTGGCAAGGTTGATCCGCAGTCATGGACCACGGGACGGCAAGCGGACCATTGCACAGAGCATGCACGCGGCGCGTCCGGCGGCCGCGCCCTACCTGCGCTGAAGCGATTATGGGACGCTGCCGGACAAAGAAGGCACAAAAGTGAGTCATTCTCTTTGTGCCCTCAGTGCCTTGTGTGACCATTCCTCGAACATTCCTGGGACCATCCGCGTGCTTACGTCCGGCCAAGCCGGTCCTTCTCCATGGCTTCGACCTGGAAGGCGCTGCCACTGGCGATGCGTTCGATGCGGCCGTCGCGGATCCAGCAGACGCGGTCTGAGGCGGCCAGCATCTTGGAGTCATGCGTCGAGCAGATCACCGTGACGCCCTTGTCGCGGTTGAGCGCCTTGATCAGCGCGATTACCTCGGTGCCGGTCTTGGTGTCGAGGTTGCCGGTCGGCTCGTCGGCCAGAATCACGTCGGGGGTGTTGGCCAGGGCGCGGGCGATGGCGCAGCGCTGCTGCTGGCCGCCGGAGAGTTCCGGCGGGCGGTGCTGCAGCCGGTGCCCGAGCCCCACCTGCTCCAGGATCGCGGTCGCGCGCCGCTCGGCCTCCGCCTTGGTGGCTCCCTGGAGAATCATCGGCAGCGTCACGTTCTGCAACGCCGACATGACCGGGATCAGGTTGAAGGTCTGGAACATGTAGCCGATCTTGTTGCAACGCACCCAGGCCTGCTCGGCCTCGGAGAGGTCGAAGAGCGACTTGCCCTCGAACCAGATGCGACCCTCGGTCGGCGTGTCGAGCGCGCCGATCTGGTTGAAGAGCGTCGACTTTCCCGAGCCGGACGGGCCCATGATCGAGATGAACTCGTGGCGCCGGATGTCGAGCGACACGCCCTTGAGCGCCCACAACTCCTCGCCGCCGAGGATGTAGCGCTTTTTCACGTTCTCTGCGCGGATGATGAAGTCGTTATTCATGGCCGGGGCACCAATGCCGAGTGTCGCATGTCGAGTGGCGAGCGTCGCCGGACGTGCGAAATCGTCCGCCGCTCGACGCACGACACACGACGCTCGGTGATCAATGAAATTCTCCTGATGCGAAATCGACCTCGCGCGGGTGGGCCGCGCGGATGATCTGTCCGTCCGCCAGCCACAGGATGCGGTCGGAGCGCTTGAGCATCTTGAGATCGTGGGTGGCGGCGATGACGGTGACACCCAATTCGTCGCGCAGGGAGGCGAAGAGCTCGATCATCTCCTCGCCGGTGTGCAGGTCGAGGTTGGCCGTCGGCTCATCAGCCAGAATGATGTCCGGGCTGTTGGCCAGGGCGCGGGCCAGGGCGACGCGCTGCTGCTGGCCGCCAGAGAGCTCGGCCGGCTTGTGCAGCGGACGGTGGGCCAGTCCGACCAGCTTGAGGATATACATGGCCTTGTCGCGCGCCTCGTCGTTCTCCAGGCCGGCAAAGCTCATCGGCAGCATGACGTTTTCGAGGCAGGTCATGACCTGAATCAGGTTGTAGGTCTGAAAGATGTAGCCGATCTTGCGGCAGCGCAGCCAGGCGATCTCGTTGGCGTCGAGCTGGGCGATGTCGACCTGGTCGATGTAGACCTTGCCGGAGGTCGGCTTGGCGAGCCCGCCGATCATGTTGAAGAGCGTGGACTTGCCCGAGCCGGAGGGACCCATGAGCGACAGGTATTCGCCCTCCTGGATGTCGACCGACACGCCGCGCAGGGCATGGGTCTCGACCGCGCCCATGCGGTAGACCTTGCGCACGTCCACGGCGCGGATCATGGTCCGCCGCCCCGCCTGTTCATCGGGCGGGAAGAGGGATTCGAGTTTTGGGAGGGGCAGTTTCATGGGCGGTGCGATCTCCTCACACCGTGCTTCTCAATGCCGAGGCCGGCAGCATGCGCGAGGCCACGCTCGCCGGATAAATGGCCGCCACCACCGAGAGCCCGATGCCGGCAGCCACGCACAGCGCGGCGTGCAGCAGCAGGTGCGGCAGGGTCAACGCGGCAAGCGCCAGGTCAAAGCCGTAACTGAAGCCGAAGGCGACCAGCGCGAAGAGCGCCCCGAGCAAGGCCCCCAGCACGGAGCCGACGAAACCGATCAGGCTGGCCTCGATGAAGAACATCTGCCGGATGAAGACTGAGAGCGCGCCGAGGCACTTCATGGTGCCGATCTCGCGGAAGCGCTCGGTGACCGACATCAGGATGGCGTTGGTGATGCCGATCACGGTGACCAGCAGCGAGATGACGATGATCCAGCCCGAGCGGAAACGGTTGCGGCGCGCCTCGTCAGCCTGCGCCTGGAGTTCCTCGGGCTGCTGTTCGCGCTCCAGGCCAACGACGGCAATGCCCGAGGAGAAAGAGTCTGGCAAGAGGATGCGCCGAGTGGCCGTCACGACCTGCTGCGACTTCGTATAGATCGCGCCCAACCAGTCGGACGCCGCGGCCCCGTCCCCCATGACCAGCAGCGCAGCGGCTTCGGGTTCAAAGGAGGCGGGTGCGGTCACACGTTGCAGCACCGTGTCGGGAAGGAGATCCGCGGGGGGCGTCGCGCCCGCCCAGTGGATGCGGGTGATGCCGGCGCGCATGAGATCCATCAGCACGCGTCGCTCGGTGGGGTTGAGCGGACCGGCGGCCAGCACATTCAGGCCGCGCCCGGCGAGCGGGCCGGTCTCGGCGACGAGGAAGTTGACCATGCGGCGCGCCTCGGCGCGCGTGGCGGTCTCGCGGCTGACCCCCTGGCGGATGGTCTGGCCGGTCAGCATCGACATCAGGAAGGCAATGCCCAGCATGACGCCCATGAGCGTCACGATGGAGCGCCCCAGGCGAATGCGGATCCCCTGCATCACGATGCCGAAGGCCACGGCGAAAGGCGGGGGTTGTTGGTGGTGGATTTTGGACATGGCTGATGAGCAATGATTGCGTGTTCAGTGTTCAGTGTTCAGGAAGTTTGTCCCACATGGCGAACGACGTCTTTCTCGGATGTCTGCCTGAACACTGAACACCGAACACTGGTGCCTCGATCTAACGACTCCTGGCTTCGTCATCATACACAACCTCAAAACGGCGCCGACGACACGGCGGACTGGATCAGCCGCATGGCAATGGTGGCCATGCTGATCAGGCCCACGCCCGTCAGGTAGCCGGCCAGGATTGTGGGCGCCATGCGCAGAAAATTGGTCGGGCCGTAGCGGCGCTGGTAGTAGAAGCGCCCGAGCAGGGCGCCGACGATCTCCAGCACCATGGTGTGCGGCAAGGCGCCCAGACCGCGGATGATGCCATAGATGAAGAGCGTCGGCAGGCCAAAGGCGCTGAAGCCCAGGAAGGCGGTCGTGACGATGCCGAAGGCCGCCACGATGGTCTGGGGGTGGATCGCGCGCCAGAACTCGCTGTCGGCAATGCTGTGGATCATCGCGCCGGGAGGGGTGAAGGTCGAGGTGTAAAGCAGCGCATCGTTCTTCGCGCGCAACTCCCAGTTGATCTGCGCCGCAGGGAAGGCATCGGAGGGAATGGCCCCGGCATGCCAGATGAAGGCCCAGAAGAGCCAGCTCAGGGCGAACATGATGGGCAGCAGCATCCAGTCGGCCTTGAGCAGCGAGCGGAAGTTGACGCCGGTCAACTCGTTGACGCGGAAGCTCTGCGCCTGGCCGCCGTAGTTGGCGATGGGGATCGGCGCCAGCCAGATGTCCACGCCGCGGGCGCCCGAGAGCAGAAAGGCGATCTCCTTGATGAACGGAATATCCACGCTCTGACCGGAGAGGCCCAGCAGGCGGGCGTTCACGTAGGAAATCAGCGGATTGTAGACGAAGGTGAAGAAGCAGAGGAAGACGAGCAGGCCGGTGTGGCTGGTGCCCCTGTTTTTCAGCAGGTGGTAGCAGAGTGTGATGACCGTGATGGAGGCGATGACGTAGCCGCCCAGCGCGATCCACATCGGATAGTCGCCGCGGCCGACGGGCGGAGCGGCCCACCAGCGGCGCTTGGCGCCGGCCTCGGCCGGCGCGGCCGGCGCACCGGCGAGTTCGCGCGTGCGACGCACGACATCGCGGATGGTCTGATAGATCGAGATCATGGCAATCGCGAGCGCCGCGCCGATGCCGAAGCTCAGCCAGAAATCCATGCTGTTGGAAAAGGTCGTATTGACCGTGTCCATGCCCGGCTGCCACTTGGCCAGCACGCCAGCGTGGTGCAGCAGCGGGTTGATGCAAGCCGTCAGCACGATGGCCGTGCAGGTGCCGATCACGGCCCAGAAGGGCAGGACAAAGCCCAGGATGATGACGCCGAGATCGACGACCATGCCGGTGGGCGTGGCCGGCAGCAGGGCTTCCGTCAAGGTGGTTGTGTCGAGGAACGGCTGGGGAATCAGGAAGATCGGCTTGTCGAAGAGCAGTCCCGTGATGGCCGGCACGCCGACCTGGACGACGCCGAACACCAGCCCGAGCACGATGCCCAGCGAGAAGAGCCGCCACCGTTCGCTCTTCTTGCGTTCGCCCTGGCGCGAGCGGAAGAAGGCGGCGCGACCGGCATCGCCGGCGGCCGCGCCATCGGGCGTCTTTTCCTGGTCGGCCTCGGCCAGCGCCATGGCGCCCTGCGCCTGGATCGGCGCCATGGGGAACGGCAGGTGTTCGACGTCGGAGGTCAGACGGAAGAAAAAATAGCCGAGGGTGTACTTGTTCACCAGCCCGATGACCATCAGAGAGGCGAGCAAGGTGATGGGCATGCGCCAGTCGGCATGGAAGAGGTTGCGCTCGAGGATGGCGGCGCTGTCGGGCCGCGGCGCGAACCAGGCTGGAAAGGCATCGCGCATGCCCGCATCGCGCACGGCATCGCTGGAGACCAGATAGGCGCGATAGACGAAGTCACCAAAGACGAAGCCGCCGCCGATGACGCCGCCAGCCGCGTGCAGCAGCACGACCAGTTCCTGCTTCGACAGGGTGCGCAGCGCGCGGCGGGCGACCTCGCTGAAGAGGATCAGCGTCACCCAGGTGGCGGCCGAGGCCATGCTGCCGCCGGTCATCAAGGTGAGGTAGATCGAACCGGGGATCATGATCAGGCCGCAGAAGAGCACGCCGCACACCGTGGTCCAGCCGAATCCATTGCGAAACTCGGTCGGTGCCTCGAGCAGATCGCGGTACTGCTGCAAGTCGCGGTCGATGCGATCTGTCTGAGCCTTGGTTGTTTTGCGCCAGAACATGGTGGGCGGGTTGGGAGGGTTCAGGTTTCAGGTTTCAGGGAAATCAGGGCGGGTGAAGCCTGGGACTCTAACAGGCGACGGGCCTCGTCGAACAGGGTGCGGCGTTCGGCGGGCCCAACGGCGCGCCAATAGAGGAAGTGGCGGCGCAACGCGGCAACAAAGGATCCATTCAGGCGCAGCCAGGCTTCGCACGAACCGGAGAGGCGCGTCAGCGTGATCTCCGCGGCAAACTCCCCAGTCTCGGGATCGTGCGGCATGGCGATGGTCAAGCGCTGCGAAACGCCAAGATCAAACGGCTTGAGCCAGATGGTCGCGGCGCAGACCGGCACAGGGGCCTCCGTCGTGGGAGCGGCGCCAGCGGCAATGTCGAGTTCCGGCGGACTGGCGAAGAAACGTCCGGCGCCGCCCTCGCCGTGGTCGAGCAGGTGGCGGCGCGAGAAGGCCAGCACCGCAAGGCGATCGCGCGGGCTGAATGTGAACGGCAGGACGAAGCGCAGGTCGTCGCCCACGGGTTCGGGCAGGCGCCAGCCGCTCTCCTCGGCCGGCGCGGCGATGCGCATCGCGGAGCGCGCCGGAAAAAGGGTCGAGAGGAAGACCGCTGCCATGATGGCGAGCGAGGCGTAGATGGTGTGGATCGAGGTGAAGGTCATGGGCAAACCGCCGGTCCAGTTCAGGGCGGTCAGCACCCGGCCCACGCCCTGGCTCAGGAGGAAGCCGAGCATGGAGCCGACGACGGCATAGACGAAGGCCTCGCTGAAGAACATGGCGAAGACGTAGCGCGGCGCGATGCCCACGGCGTTGTAGACGAAGATCTCGTCGCGGCGCTCGTAGACCGAGCCCTTCATCGTGTTGAGTACGGTCATGGCCGCGATCAGCAGCGGCACAAGCAGTTCCATCAGGCCGCCGAGGCTTGTGTCGCGTGCGCGCCGGCCGCGGTAGGCCACGCCGTTCAGCCCGTAGGATGTCGTCTGTCCGCTCTGCTCCAGGTACTGCATGACCTCGTTGCGCGCCGTCTTGTAGGGCAGGCTGTCCATGCAGACGGCCACGGAGACCAGCCGGGGCCGGCCGTGCGTGCTGCTGATGACCAGATCCGGCGGCGTGATCACCATGCTCGCGGCGTCGAGGCGCGGGTCGGTGTCCTCGGCCAGGGCGTTGCTGGCCAGGACCTGGACGGTGCGCATGGCCTCCAGGTTGAAGGGCAGCAGGTCGCGGCCGTCGAGGTCGCGCAACGCGGCCAGCGCGGCGCCGTCGAAGATGCCCTGCACACGCAGCAGTTTGCCGTTGAGCTTGATGCGCACCGGGCCTGCGTCGACGTCGGCCGGCCGGATGCCGAGCGCCGCGGCGAGCCCATCGGCGATCAGCACGGGCGGCACGTCGACATCGCGGCGCACCTGCTCTGCGGTGAACCACCCGCCACGCGTCAGCAGCCGGATGCGGCCGCGCAGCGGCTCGTCGGGCGCGAACTCCAGCACCGAACTCGCGGCCGCGCGCAGCGCAGGACCGGACGCAGGCGCATAGACGGCTTCCAGGTCGGGATTGTAGGGCACCTGATCCGTTGTCAGATGGCCCACGGTCATGCGCCGCGGCGCCAGGGCGCAGCGGTCGCCATAGCGGTCTCGCAGGGCGAACAGTTCGGCGTCGGACATGGGCGCGCAGCGCTCGCCCCGCACCAGCAACCCCTGGTAAGGGGCCTTGCCGACGGCGACGGTGGTGTCGACCAGGTCGGAGCGGATCGACGTGAAGCAGATCATGGCGAAGGTCAGCAGCACAAGCGTGGCGCAGGTCAGCCCCGTGCGCACGATGCGCCGGTGCATGTTGTTGAGGCCGAGGGCAAAGGCCGTGCCGAGCACGCCCAGCGTGCTGACATCAGCCGCGGTGGCCTGGCCGCGCTGTTTGCGGAGCGCTTCGAGGTTCTCATGGAACTTGCCCGCGAAGAGCACGGTGATGCCCCCCGAGATCAGCAGGATCACGAATCCGAGCAGGATCATGAGCGACGAGCGGATCATCGCGAAGGCGGGATGCAGCAGCCGCAGCAGCAGGAAGACAGCCAGGAAGATCGTCGCCTGCGCCGCGAGCTGGCGGCGGATGTCGGCAAAACCAAAGGCCAGCTTCTCGAAGAAGAAGACAAAGGGGACAAGCAGGCCCAGATACCAGAGGATGCCGATCACAGCCTCGGTGATCGTGCGGCGCAGGACCGGGTGGTTGAGCGCGTCGTAGGTCACGGCGCCGCGGGCATCGCGCACGCGGTCGAACTGCGACCTCCCGGGCGTATCGGCCTGCGCCAGCAGGGCCGCGGCGCGTTCGTGAAAGGCGCGCACGCGGGCGTCGACCATGTGGTAGCAGTCCTGCAGGTCGAGACGTCGTCCATTGACGGCCTGCATCGAGTGCGCCGCCTCGCGCGGCACATCCAGCAGGAACGGCGTGTCGGCCGCCAGGTAGCCGCGGCCCTCGATCTCCGCGTCGGACGCGGGCTGGGCACCCTGCGCGCCAAGCAGGAAGGAGCGGATGGTCTGCACCTGGGGCGTGTCGACCGCGCCCGCCTTGAGCGCCACAAAGAAGCGGATGTCGGGCTCGAGGAAGGCGGTCGTCAGGCCGCTCACGCTGGTGAAGACGTTGCGCTTCGGCGCATCGGCCAGCCCCTCGCGGCGCAGGAAGCTGACGCCGCTGTAGGCCTTGAGGGACTGCGGGTTGACGAGGTCGAAGAGCGTCACCGGCGTCGCGCGGAAGACCACGATGTTGATGTTCTTGCGGGCGGCGAATCTGCCGACGTTGATCGACTTGTAGACGCGCTGCCCCTGCGCGCCCTCGTCCTTCATGAAGGCGATCACGCCGTCGGCGCCGCAAGCCGTCGCCTCGGGGCTGTAGGCGTTGACGCCGCTGGGGAGGATGGGCAGGCAGGTGTTGAACCGCTGGTAGCGGCCGTACGGATCGGTGCGCAGGAAGCCGTTGACGTTGTATCCGGGCTGTTCGTAGCCAAGCCGGCCCTTGTGTCCGATGAGCGCGCCCTGCAGCGGGTAGTTCGGCACGATCGACTGGCCGACATTGGCGACATAGACGCGGCCGCTGTACGAGGTCAGGTACCCGCGCAGCGGCGCATCGAACGCGCCGTTGCCGAAGGCCAGCGCCAGCGCGGTGCGTCCAAGCACACGCAGCGACTGGCGCAGGGTCTCGACATGGTGCAGCACCGGCTCGTCGACCGGCGAGCCGAAGAGCGCGTAGGACTGGGCGCGATCGCTGTTCTCCAGCACGAACGCCGGATGTCCGTGGGTATTCCAGAACCAGGCGTCCGGCGGCACGCCGCCAACCACGGATTGCGCCCATGTATTGTGCTCGCGACCGCGCCACGGCTCGAAGCGCAACCCGGGAAAAGGCACCTGCTGCAGCACGTCCTGCAGCACGGAGCCGATGATCGGTCCCTGCCGCGGAGAGAGCGCTTCGATGGCGTTGCCCATGGCAAAGGTGAGCGTCTCGCCGGCGCCGTCGGCCTGCTCGGCGGGCGCGAGAAACGCGCCCATCATGATCAGCGTGCGATAGCCGGCCAGCCGGTCGTGGATCACGAGTCCAGCAGCCGTGCGACGCTCTTCGCGCGCGTGAAACGCCAGCAGCGCGTCCAACCGTGTCACCAGACGCTCACGCAAACCGGCGGCGGCGGCAAAGGCGCGCGGGCGCTCCTCGCCCAGCAGCTTGCGCAGCGGCAAGCCGGCGTTGGAGAGGGCCTCGTCATAGCGCTCCTTGGCGGCGCGATAGCTGGCAAAGGCGGCCGAAGCCGTGTTGGTGCCGCCCTCACGCAGGAAGGCCAGGCGCGCCTGGAGCTGCACCTCCGACCGTTCCAGCAACAGGGAGTTGAGCGTGTAGCGCAGCTCTTCGCTGAAGGTCTTCTGCGTCGCCGCGTCGAGCGTGCGGAAGCGGCTGGCGGTCACTGCGAGATCGTCGAGAAAAGCAAGCTCATCCAGGCAGGCGCGGCAGGCGGCGATGCGGTGCTGCCGCGCGCGGTTTTCGGTCTGCGCCTCGACCAGCAGCTGCCGCGCGGCAGGACGGTCCCAGGCCGCTCCGATGATCGACAGCAGGCTGTCCACGGAGCTCTGGGCCATGGCGCGCGAGCCGCAACTGACGAAGATGACATCGCGCTTGCGGCCGGGATCGTCGCGGTAGGCGGCGATGCCCCGCAGCAGCGCCTGCTGGGCGGCGAGGTTGATGGCGCACAGCGTGCCGGGCGCCGCGTCGGGCAGGATCGACGGCGCGTCGGCACAGGCTTCGATCACCAGCGCCTGATCGGCGTGTGCGCGCCCCGGCAGGATGCCGACCAGCGTGGTGTCGTCGATCTCATCCCAGACACAGCGGACGTGCAGCGTGACTGTCTCGCCCACGTGACCGAAAATGCCGGCGCTGGCTGCCAGGCGCGGATAGTTGACCGGCACGCTGGTGCGAACGCCGCCGATGTCAGGCCAGCGCATCTGTGCCAGGCCCTGGTGGTGGGCGAGAATCACGGCGCGGAAGCCCAATTGCGCGTAAGAGGACCAGTTGCGGCCGTAGGTGGCGGGAGCATCGGCGACGTCGATCAGCGCGATGGCGTCGTCGAAACGCAGCCGCGTGCGCAGGAGATCGTCCGTCACTCGCACCAGCGTGCCCGTGATCCCGCCCTCCGGCGTGCTGATGGGCTGGAGTTGGTTGGGTTGGAAGGGATAGATCTCCGTGCCGGCGAGCGGTTGGCCGCCGGCGTCCAGGATCTCGCGCCGCAGCGTGCGCGGCACAAGCACCCGCTCAGGCAGTTCGTAGACGGTGAGTCCGGCGTTGGTGAAGGCGGCACGGATGCGCGCCTGAACGCGGCGGCAACCCTCCTGCCCCATGCCGCGCGAACCTGCGGCGAGCAGGCTGTCGGCCTCGGCGCTCACCGCTTCGGGCGCCAGGGCCGCATCCATG
>Ga0316226_1004898_pt1 | contig 10411 bp, 10 predicted proteins | sample TBH18017metaG_FD_206009 | JGI IMG/M metagenome (GOLD analysis project Ga0316226, IMG submission 206009) | Freshwater microbial communities from Trout Bog Lake, Wisconsin, USA - TBH18017 | ecosystem: Environmental > Aquatic > Freshwater > Lake > Hypolimnion/Profundal zone | place: USA: Wisconsin... | reverse complement strand
GGTAAAGGTCGGGCGGGGCTGTCAGACCCGCCGCCAGCGGAGGCAAGCGGGCTTGCCTCCGTGTTGCAGGAAAACACGGCGGGTCCAGCGGCCTCGCCCTACCATTTAGCGCAGGTCAATGAAACAGGGATGCGCCCCGCTTTGCACTTCGTCCAACAGCAAAGTAGCGCGGGCAGTTTTTAAACGTGCGGCGGGACCAGGGTCGTATTTAAATTTTTTTTGAACATTGCGCCTCCAGGTTTTCGATCAGTCGCGCCATCGTTCCATCCACGGTCCCGCGAGCGGCTATAAGAAACGGAGGCGGGCAGCGAATTCACAACAGGCAGAAAGATTACGGCTTTTGACGTTGCCGAACGGAAACGGGCCCGTTAACCTCACCATCATGAAACCACCGATTGTGGCCTTCGTTTCCTGCGCCGATTATGAAGCCAGCCTTGCGCCTGCGCTGGACGCGTTGCTCGCGCACCTGGGCGGGTGGCGTGCGCTGGTGAAACCCGGCCAGAGGGTGCTGGTCAAACCCAACCTGCTGCTGGACGCCGCACCCGGGCAGGCCATCACCACGCATCCGGAACTGGTGCGGCAGGTTGTTCGCGGATTGAAAGCCGCAGGCGCCATCGTGCAGGTTGGCGACAGCCCGGCCAGCGCCATGAATCTGGATCAGGTCTGGCAGAAAACCGGTATCGCCGCGATTTGCGCTTCTGAACAGGTGTCATTGCTGTCGTTTGAGCGCGGCGGCACGCGGCAGGTTTCGTGCGATGGCTTCGACTTTGCCGTGGCCAACGCCGTCATGGAAGCAGATTTGATCGTCAGCCTTCCCAAGGTCAAGACGCACGCCCTGACCACGCTCACGGCGGCGGTCAAGAATTTCTACGGCGTCTTGCCCGGTTACCAGAAAGCGCAACTGCACAAGGACCATCCCAAGCCGCAAAACTTCAGCCGTCTGCTGCGCGCCCTGCATGCAACCCTGCCGCCGAATCTTTCCATCGCGGACGGCATTGTCGGCATGGAAGGCGACGGGCCTTCCAACGGCACCCCGGTGCAACTTGGCTTCCTGGCAGCTTCCGCCGATGCCGTGGCGTTGGATCTGGCGCTGTGTCAGGTCCTGCGGATCGATCCGCGCCGCGTCCCCTATCTCGAGGATTGCAACACGACCCCTTTTGAACGGCGCGGCGAAACGCCGGATATCGGCACGTTTACCGTGCCATCCGGAAGTGGCCACCTGTTGCACCGGCTCCCGGAATCATTGTTGCGTTTGGTCACGCCGCTGGTCTGGGTGCGGCCGGCTTTCAGCGGAAAATGCGCCCGCTGCGGACGCTGCATCGCCGCATGCCCCGTCAAAGCACTGACACTCGCCAAAGGCCATCGGCCCATGCTCAAGCGCCGCCTGTGCATTGCCTGCTGCTGCTGCCACGAGGTCTGCCCCGCCCACGCCATCGCCATGCGCCGCAGTCCGCTGCTGCGGCTGATGGGAGCGTTCCGGGAATTGACGTGACAAGAAATATCGAATAAGGAACGCCGCATGTCAAAGTTACGCGCTGGATGCGGCGCCGACGGCGCGGCGCCTTCCAGTCCTTTTCATCAGTCAGTATTAATCCACCCCATGAACCCGCACTTCCGGATTTACCAACCGACTCACCCTTGCTATCTTTAGCTCCATGCGTTTATTTGTGCCAGGCCGGATCTGTCTCTTTGGCGAACACAGCGACTGGGCAGGCGGTTATCGCCGCATCAATGCCGCCATTGAACCGGGTCTGGCCATCATCACCGGCACCAACCAGGGCATCCACGCCGATGTCCGCCCGCACCCCGGCAAACTGATCCTGCGCACTACGTTGGAGGACGGCTCCGCCCAGCCAGATTTCGAGGTGCCCATGGAATCCGCGGCACTGCTGGATGCGGCGCACGCAGGCGGCTTTTACAGTTATGCGGCTGGCGTCGCCTATCAGGTACTCCTGCACTACCGGGTGCGCGGCCTGGTGATTAACAACGATCGCACCGATCTGCCGGTCAAGAAAGGCCTCAGTTCCAGCGCCGCGGTCTGCGTGCTGGTGGCGCGCGCGTTCAACCGCATCTACGACATCAAGCTCACCGCCCGCGGCGAGATGGAACTCGCCTATCTCGGCGAAATCACGACGCCCTCGCGTTGCGGCCGCCTGGATCAGGGGTGCGCCTACGGTCAACGCCCGATCCTGATGCACTTCGACGGCGACCGCATCGAGGTGGAAGAATTATCCGTCGCCCAGGACATTCACATGCTGGTCGTGGACCTGAAATCCGCCAAGGACACGCGTGAAATTCTGAACCGCCTCAACCACTGTTTTCCCTTTGCCGAAAACGAGCTGCAACGCCGGGTGCAACAATACCTCGGCCCCATCAATCGCGAGATCGTCACACGCGCCACAGCCCTGCTACGCTCCGGCAACGCCGCCGCGCTGGGCGCGCTCATGACCGAGGCGCAGGCGCTGTTCGACGCCCATTTGCAAGCCGCCTGTCCAGCCCAACTCACCGCACCCGCGTTGCACCGCCTTCTCACCTGCCCGGCCTTGCAACCGCTGATCTATGGCGGCAAAGGGGTGGGCTCGCAAGGCGACGGCACCGCACAACTGATCGCCCGCGACGAGGCCAGCCGGCAGGCTGCCATCCGCATCATCGAGCAAAATCTCGGCATGTCCTGCCTGCCACTCACGCTGCGCTCGGGCGCACACGTTCGCAAGGCCGTGATCCCGGCGGCCGGATTCGGCACGCGCCATTTTCCCGCCACCAAGGCGGTCAAGAAGGAGCTCTTTCCCGTGGTCGGTCACGACGGCCGCACGCGTCCGGCCATCCTGGCGATTGTCGAGGAGGCGCTGGCGGCAGGCATCGAGGAAGTTGCCGTGCTGGTGCAGCCGCACGACCGCGAGCTGTTCCAGGAAATCTTCTGCTGCCCGCCGGACATCGAGAATTTCAACAAGCTGTCCCAGGCGGACCAGCAGTATTGCGATTACCTGATGGAGGTCGGCCGCAAGATCACCTTCCTAGCGCAGGAATCGCAGGAGGGCTTTGGCCACGCGGTTTACAGCGCCCGCGAATGGGTCGGGCAAGAGCCCTTCCTGCTCATGCTGGGCGACCACCTCTGCACCTCAGACACCACCGTCCGTTGCGCGCGGCAATTGATCAAGGTCTTCGAAAAGACCAATCGCAGCGTGGTCGGCCTGCTGCCGACGCCGGCCGCCGAAGTACATCATTTCGGCTGCGCCACGGGCAACTGGCATGAACCCGGGCGCACCCTGGACATCACCGCGTTTGTGGAAAAGCCGGACGCGGAAACGGCGCGCGAAAAGCTCGGCATGTCCTCCCTGCCGGAGGATCACTTCCTGACCGTCTTCGGCCTGTACGTGCTCAAGCCCGAGATCTTCACGCTGCTCGGCGAAAACATCCCGCGCAACCTGCGCGAACGCGGCGAATTTCAGCTCACCTCCTGCCTCGACCTGCTCCGCCGCAACGACGGCTTCATCGGACAGGTCGTGCAGGGCAAACGCTACGACATCGGCAATCCCGCCGCCTACCTCGCCACCCTGAACAGCTTCAGCCGCACGCCGACGGTGCAGGCGTAAAGGCCCAGGCACAATCGACGCGTATCATTGCCTGTCCTTCTACTGACGGCGTTCCAGCACAGTTCGCGGAAGATGCCGGCATGCAGAATTCGCAGGGTCGCTTTTACGGGGCGCAGTCGAAAATTCCCGGCGCCGACGGCGCGGCGCCCTCCAGTTTCGCAAAGGGGCCCCCGTGACGCGGATCGGGTTGCGCAGCCGCCCGAGGATGTCGCGCGTCAGACTGGTTCGTATGCACGCACTCCGGCTGTCTGCGCCGCGAACAAACACTGAGGTAACATGAAATTCTCTGCGTTCTCCGCGCCTCCGCGGTGAAAACCAGAATTGCGATTCACCGCGGAGGCGCAGAGATCGCGGAGGAATGCGTGGTGGTGCTCCGTTCAAGGCGAGGCTTGAGCCGAAGGGGCTGGACTCCTGTCCGCCCCGAGGCGCAAACGAAGCAGACGGGCCAGGATCACGCGGCCTTCTCGGCCCGACCTCCCCGCGCCTACACCTTCCGCAGCTGCGGGAAGAGGATCACGTCGCGGATGGCTTCGACGCCGGAGAGGATCATGGCCAGGCGGTCGATGCCCACGCCCATGCCACCGGCCGGCGGCATGCCGTGCTCCATGGCAATCAGGAAATCCTCGTCGATATTTTCCTTGGCGCCTGCGGCCTGCTCCATGAACCGCGCCCGCTGCTCGAGCGGATCGTTGAGTTCGCTGTAGGCGGGTGCAATCTCCTGACCGGCAATCACCAGTTCAAACACATCCGCAGATGCCGGATCGTCCGGACAACTCTTGGCAAGCGGAATCAGCGCCTTGGGCAGCCGCGTGACAAACGTCGGCTGGATCAACGTCTTCTCGATCAGCTTTTCGTAGACCTCGTGCGTGATCAGCAGATGATCCCACGCCGGGTCGAGATCCAGTCCGGCAACAGCCGCGCGCTGCCGCGCCACATCGACGGACAACTCAAACCAGTCCGCGCCCATGCGTTCACGCACCAGATCGCGGTATGGCCGCTCGCGGAACGGCGTTTCCAGATCGATGGCCGCAGCTCCCTCGCCCACGTGCAGCGTGCCGTACACCTTGACGGCCACATGCCGGATGAGATTTTCGATCAGCGCCTGCATGGTGCGCAAGTCGCCAAAGGCCTCGTACAATTCCATCATCGTGAATTCCGGATTGTGCGTGCGGTCAAGGCCTTCGTTGCGGAAGCAGCGGTTGATCTCAAACACCTTGTCAAACCCGCCCACGAGCATGCGCTTCAGGTGGAGTTCCAGCGCGATGCGCAGATACATGTCCGTGCCGAGCGCATGATAATGCGTGACAAACGGCCGGGCCGAGGCGCCGCCGGCCATGGACTGCATCATCGGTGTTTCGACTTCCTGATAACCGCGGTCGTGCAGATAGGCGCGAATTTCGCGAATCATGGCAATGCGCTTGTTGAAACGCTCCCGCACTTCGGGGTTGGAAATCAAATCCAGATACCGCTGACGGTAGCACTGTTCCGTGTCGCGCAGGCCGTGGAACTTCTCGGGCAGCGGCAGCAGCGCCTTGGAGAGCAGCGTCCATTCGGAGACTTCGATGGTTTGCTCGCCCATGCGGGTGGTGAAGAGCCGTCCGGTCACGCCCACGTGGTCGCCCAGATCGGCGAACTTGAACGCATCGAACGCGGCCTCGGGCATGCCGTTGCGCTTGAGATAAATCTGGAAACGGTCGCTGCCGTCGCGCAGATCGGCAAAGATGGATTTGCCCATGCTGCGGATGGTGGTGAGGCGGCCGGCGACGCGCACGATCTTGTTCTCCTCGAATCCGGCGCGAATTTCCACCAGGCGCCCCGTGCGTTCGAAGGCCATGCCATACGGCTGGTGCCCGGCCTTAATCAATTCCTGCATGTTGGCCAGCCGCTGATCCCGATACTCGTTGCTGTTCTCTGTATCCGACATAATGGCTCCGTTCGTTCTGTTCTCTTTGAAAGCAGCGCAAATCATGCCCAATCCATGCCCGACATGCCACAACAAAGCGCCGATGATGTGGGATGGCCAGACACATCAGCGATTCGGTGTATCCCGGCGGCATGGCGAGACTTGCTGCGGGGCGGGGCCGTACTACTCTGCGAAGTCAGCGAAGCCTGCATTCGCTACGAAGTACGAGCCCTACCCGCGTCTCAGCAACGGTCACGAAATGCCACAAACTCGTTGACGCACAAAGTGGGCAGTTTTATTCTGCCATCAGCAAAAGGATACGTTCGCCCTGCAATTGCGCAAGCCGTATCCGTGGGGTGGCGATCATGATTCCCCAAACCAGATTGCAAACGCGTGAACAACTCGCCAATCCGCAGGCCAAACGGGCGCTGAACAAGGTCCTGTTTTCACGCATCGCCCCCCGCTATGACGCCATCACGCGCATTTTATCCTTTGGCCGGGACGCCGCCTGGAAAAAACGCCTGATTGATCAACTTCCGCAGTGCACATCCCCGGTCTGCGTGGATCTCGCCTGCGGGACCGGCGATCTCGCGTTCCGCCTGGCCGAAAAATATCCGCAGGCCCAAATCACCGGCCTGGACCTGACCGAGGCCATGCTGGAAAACGCGCGCACGCGCGCCGCTGGCAGGGTACTACACATTCAATTTCAACAAGGCGACATGGGCAGAACTGGTTTGCCGTCGGAGTCGATCGATGTTGTCACCGGCGGCTATGCCCTGCGCAATGCAGGCGATCTGGACGAGGCCATCGAGGAAGCGCACCGCATTCTCCGGCCTGGCGGTGTGGCCGCCTTCCTCGATTTCTCCAAACCGCAGAACCGGCTGCTGCAAAGACTTGAACTGCTCCTGCTGCGCTTCTGGTGCGGGCTCTGGGGGCTGCTGTTTCATGGGAATCCGGCCGTGTATGCGTATATTGCCGTCAGCCTGGCCCAATTTCCGGATCGCCGGCAATTACGCGACAAGCTCCAGGCCCACGGTTTCGATGTCGCATCCTCGGAGTTGCATTTCGGTGGGATCATGCAGCAGATCATGCTGACCAAAAGGGCGTCATGAACACGATGGATTTCTCACGACGCGCGCAGCTCGTCGAGGAAATGGACAAATGCAGCAGTTCGGAAGAACTGCTGCATCGCACGCTCGCGCAGTTCGAGGCCGTCAACCGGCTGTTCTCTCGGTACCGGACCGTGCTGGAACGGCTGATTTTGTCCGATCTGGCAACCAACGTTTCACAAACCCGTCATCTGGTCGATCTCGGCGCTGGGGGCTGCGACATTGACCGCTGGCTGATCGATTGCTGCCGCAGGCGGGGGTTGAAACTGCGCATCACCGCCATCGAGCTCGATCCGCGCGCTCTGCGGTATGCACGCGTCGCCAATTGTAGTTATCCAGAAATCGAACTACGCCAAGCGGATGTGCTGGACGCCCGGAACCTGGCAGGGGCGGACTATGTCTCATTGCCAATCACCTGCTGCATCATCTGACGGATGAAAAATGCATGGCGTTGCTGCGGTTGATCGATCAAGCCGCCCTGCGGGTCTACGTGCTGAGCGACATTCTGCGCAGCCTAAGGGCATATGCCGGGTTCGCCTGCATCGCACCGCTGCTATTTCACAGGAGTTTCGTAATGCTGGATGGCCTGGATTCCATTCAACGGGCATTTGCGATTGCGGAAGCGCGGAACCTCATTCGGGACGCCGCCCTTACGCATCCGGTGACGATGCAAAGCCTGTTTCCCGGCAGGCTGGTCATTGCAGGCGGCGATCAGGCATTTCGCAAGTAGACGCGGCGGCCCCGCCGCGTTTTAATGGCAGCATCGTTGATGGGAGGGTTGCGTCATGCAGGAATGGGTTATTTGCAAGACATGCGGATACATCATGGACAAGCGGAAACTGAAGGACCTCTGTCCGGCCTGCGGCGTTCCCGCCAAAATGTTCGAGCCCTACAGCGAGCGCATCTCGCCCGTCCGCAAAAGAATTCTCAAGCTCGACCTGCACCCGATCGTGGTTCATTTTGCGCAGGCCTTCTCGGTGACCATCCCGTTGCTTTGCGGGATGTCCCTGCTGAACCTGCCATCGATCCAAAATCAAATCACGGCCACAATCACCGTCCTGGGTGTGGCGCTGCCCTTCGCGGTGCTGCTGTCGTTTCTCGCAGGGCTGCTCGACGGCAAAATACGCTTTCGCAAGGTTACGACGCCGCTGCTGAAGGCTAAAATTATATTCGGGACGATCATGTTCCTGCTCGCCTGTGCCATTGCACTGGCCGCGGCATTCCATCCATCCGTCATCCTTATCATGGCCCTGTCCGCGCCTGCCGTCGGCTGTGCGACCTGTCTCGGCCTGCTCGGCGTGCGCTTGCTCAATTCGGCGTTTCCGGGATGACGATCGATGATCGCGAGCCAAGACCCTGGTAGACCTTGTCAGGAGATTTCGCAGATTATCGCCGATCGGATGTCTTGTCTGCTAATCGCACAACAATCCGGGCAATCTGCGTAATCTGCGGACAAATTGCGCCAGCAGGAACCTGCGGCCACACGATTATTCACTTGCTCATGTATGACTTCTTCGGCAGAAAAAGGGCGCATGACTCGAGATCATGCGCCTTAAACTGATCCGCATTAAATTTTCCGTGCGGAAAATTTAAGCTGCGCCGAGTTGGTAGCGGACAAAGCGACGGATGGTGATGGTGTCATCCAGCTTCTTTGCCGTGCCGGCCACGAGTTGCGTGATCGTCATCTTCTTGGCCTCGTCCTTGACGAAAACCTGATCGATCAGGCAGACATCGCCAAAGAACTTGCGAATCTTGCCTTCCAGGATCTTCTCGACGATGTTCGCGGGTTTCCCCTCGACCTGCGCGCGATAAATGTCCTTTTCCGCAGCAATCACATCCGCCGGGACCGACGCGCCGTCCAGCCAGCGCGGCGCGGCCGCAGCCACCTGCAATGCCACATCATGGATCAATTCAGCAAATGCGGGACTCGTAACCGTTTCGGGCTTGCTACAGGAAGCCTCGACCAGCACCCCGACCTTGCCGCCCATGTGGATGTAGGATTCCAGACGGCCGGTGCCAGTGATACCATAACGCGCCACGCGCCGGATCTTCACATTCTCGCCGGTGGCCGCCACGATTCCGACCAGTTCGTCCTTCATGGTCTCAGCCACGTTCTCGTCGCCGGCCAGCACCTTGTCGGCCACCGCCACGACGAACTTCTTGAAGTTGTCGGTCTTGGCGACAAAGTCAGTTTCGCAGTTCACTTCCGCCAGCGACATGGTCTGGCCATCGGTGGAGGTTGCGGCGCTGATGATGCCCTGGTTGGCTTCCTTGGCGGCGCGCTTGACCTGAATGGCCTGGCCGCGCTCGCGCAGCAGCTTGATGGCGGCATCCATGTCGCCGTTCGATTCCTGCAACGCCTTTTTGCAGTCCATCATGCCGGCGTTGGTGCGGGCGCGAAGGTCGGTGATCATTGCGGTGGTCAGTTCTGCCATGGCGGGTCTCCCAAAAGGTGTTCTGTGTTCAGAGGTCAGGATCGACCTCGACCGGTTCCTGTCCGTCGAGGTCGATGAAGGATGCGCGAAGGCTGTTACGCCTCGGTTGCCGGCTCCGCGGCGAGTTCCGCAGCGGGAGCAGCCGGAGCTTCGGCGGCGGGCGCGGGCGCACCGGTTTCCACGGACGCAGCGCGTGCCGCAACCGTATCCTTGGCGGTTTTCGCAGCCGTGCGGCGCTGACGCGCCAGTTTGGCCTTGGCTGCGGCGGCCTCGGAATCCTCGTCCTTGTCCTTGTCCTTGTCCGCGCGCGCCTTGCGTGTGGCGCGTTCCGACGCATCGGATGCGGCGCGCTCGGCCTCGATCATGCGGGCTTTCTCGGCCGCCACGCGGCTGTACTGATCGGAAGCTTCCTTGATCACCTTGGCAAATGCGTCAACAATCAGCTTGATGGCGCGGACGGCGTCGTCGTTGCCCGGAATGACGTATTCAATCGGGTCCGGATCGGCGTTCGTGTCCACCACAGCCACGAGCGGAATGCCGAGGCGGCGGGCTTCCTCGACCGCGATGCGCTCGCGGCAGATGTCCACGATGAAGAGCGCGGCAGGCAGACGTTCCATGTCCGCGATGCCGGACAAGTTGGTCTGCAGCTTGTCGAGTTCGCGGCGCAGGTTGGCGGCTTCCTTCTTGTGGACCGACAGCACGCCGTTGTTGTTGCGGGCGATGGTTTCGATCTGACGCATGCGCTTGATGCTGCGGCGGATGGTCTGGTTGTTGGTCAGCGTGCCGCCCAGCCAGCGCTCGGTGACGTAAAACTGGTTGCAGTTTGTGGCGGCTTCCTTGACGGCATCCTGCGCCTGCTTTTTGGTGGCGACAAACAGAATGCGTCCGCCCTTGAGCGCGATATCGCGCAGGAATACGGCAGCCTCATCGATGAGGGTCATCGTCTGGGTGAGATCGATGATGTGAATCCCGCTGCGCTTGTCGAAAATGAAGCCCTTCATCTTGGGATTCCACCGCTTGGTCTGGTGGCCGAAGTGCAGACCCGCATCGAGCAGATCCTTGAGTGTGAGGCCGGTGAGGCTCGTCGTGGCAGGCGTTTCCATGTATCTCCTTGAACCATTTGGGAAGCGGCGGGCCGGGAACGATGGTGCGTTCCGCGTGGTGTCGCCGGCTTCCGGTTAATCCGCTTTGCCCGCTGCACTGCTAAAACCGCGGGTCATTCGCTTCTACGCATCCCAGCCACACGGCGGAGTGCGTTCCGAAAGAGCCATGAACAATACTGAATTGGCGGGTTCAATACAAGACTGAACAAAACAAGCAGCCATTCAACGCGTTCAATTTGCATTCAACAACTGAGGGCGGGCTTTCCAG
>Ga0316226_1004890_pt1 | contig 10421 bp, 8 predicted proteins | sample TBH18017metaG_FD_206009 | JGI IMG/M metagenome (GOLD analysis project Ga0316226, IMG submission 206009) | Freshwater microbial communities from Trout Bog Lake, Wisconsin, USA - TBH18017 | ecosystem: Environmental > Aquatic > Freshwater > Lake > Hypolimnion/Profundal zone | place: USA: Wisconsin... | reverse complement strand
CGTCCCGAATCAGGCGGTCCAACTCCATGACACGGGCAAACTGCACCTTGGTTCTTTGCATGGCCATGCCCCCACTGTAGCAAGCCCAGACAGACAGGGAGTGTCCGTCCAGATAGAGCATGCATTCTTTCTGATGGGCAGTCCATGTCTGTCTAAGGCTGCCCGGTCTGTTGCATGCGGACAGCCTGGCAAAACACCGGCGTGATCAACAATGAGTATTCAGTAGTCAGTGTTCAGTGTTCAGTGTTCAGTAATCGGTGATCGGTGATCGGTGATCGGTTGACGTGGCCACTGGCCACTGAACACTGGTCACTGATGACGATCACACTGCACGCAGCAGCAAGTTGCGGATCTCGAAGGGACGCAGGTGCAGCGGCAGCGTGCCCTTCAGCGGTGCGAAGGCGCCGGTCGCCTGTTGCAGTCCATCCGCCACGGCCCACGTCTTGAACCGCCCGGGCACATGCAGCGTCGTGCGGGCCTCGCGTCCCGCACACTCATAGACGCGCACGAACACGTCGCCATTTGAAAACCGGACGGACGAGAGCAGTGCGTTGGCGTCGCCGTCGAGGCTCCACTCGCGCGCGGCGATCCGTGCCGGTTGCGCGGCAAGAATCAGCGGCGGCTGGTTGAAGGCCATGCCCTGGCGCACGATCTCGGCCTCCGCGTTGGCCGCATGGGGCATGATGGCATAGCGGAAGAGGTGGGGCACGCCATCCTGAAAGGCATCCGAACTGGGCGCCTTGTACTCCATGGCCGCCGAACGGAAGAGTGTCAGCATCAGGATGCCGGCGTCGGCGGTGTTGCCGGGCGTGCCGGCGTTGAGCAGCGCCAGACCAGCCTGCGGGCTGGCGAGGTCGGCCCACTGCTGCGCCAGGTGTTCGTGCGGGCCGCGCGTCTGAGTACCAAAGGGAATCTCGTGGCGGATTGCGCCCTGCGCCAGCGTCGTCGGAAAGGCGGCGCGCAGGCGGTAATGCTTGCCGGAGGGCTCGATGCGCGTCTCGTACTCGATGCGCGGCGTGTGCCGCGACAGCCGCATGCGGGTGGTGAAGGCGACGCGCACCCGCCAGAAGTCCACCACCCCCTCCTGCTCGATCAGCAGTTCTTCGTCGCCGCGCACGGTGGCGACGATGCGGCTGAGACGCGGACGAAACGTGCCATGGTTGGCCAATTCACCCGGCCGCGAACGATCATAGGGGTCCGGGCTGTTCTGCGTCAGGGAAGATTCAAGGCAGCCCCCGTTGAGCGGCGACTCGAAATTCAGCCACAGGTCGCCAGCGTCCATCTGCATGGCCAGGCTGCCAAACGGCGCCGGCTCGTTGCGCACCAGTTCGATCCCGCTGGTCTTTTCGACCAGACTGGTCAGGTAGCCTCCGGCGCCGACGACCGCGCGGTAGAACGCATTCTCGAACGCGCGCGGCAGCGTCACGGGCCCGGACGCGGGCAGCCGTTCGGCCTGCGCCAGCGCGGCGAATCCCAGCGGCGGCAGCGACACGCGCAAACGCTCGCCCCCCTGCTCCACCGTCTCGGTGCGCGGAAAGCCCAGCCCGTTGAAGGCCGCCGGCTCACCGCCGGGCGTGCTCTGCTTGTCGATCTCCGCCCCGATCGCGGCTTCGGCCGCATCAAATTCGGCGTAGGCGTCCTTGAGCGCCGCATCGGTGATGGTGCCGCAGATGATGTCGTGAAACTGCTGCTTGAGCAGCGGCTTCCAGAGTGCGTCCGGGGCTTGCAGGCCGGTTTCGGTCACGGCGGCCAGGGTCTCGAGGGCGAGCAGCCGCCGCGTCAGCACGCGGTTGCGCTGCTTGATGCGGATGTTGCTGGTGAAAGTGCCCTGGAAGGCACTGTTGAACTCGCCCGTGACCACCGCGGCCTGCTCCCAATCGAGCGCATCGAGAAAGGCGCCCGGCGTCGAGAAGCTCAGCGGCGGCAGGCCACCGTCCTGGTTCAGCCGCGCGACAATGCCCGGAGCGGAGGCCTGCGGCATGGCGAAGTCGCCGCCATTGCAGATCATCACCGCCGGCAGCGCCTCGACCTTCAGCAGCTCGGCGCAGAGCGTCGCGATCTGTTTCGGCCCGCAGCCGACCAGCTCCAGGTCTGGCGCGTTCTGGACGGCCTCGCTCGACGGGAAGAGGATGTTGCCGTAGCCCTTGGACAGCCAGTGCGTGCGCAGGCGCGTGCCGTCGATCCCCTCCCACAGGAAGTGGGCGCGCATCACGTCGCGGCGCATGCAGCGCCAGAAGACATAGTAGGTGTAGCCGCACTGGGCGAGAATCTGCGGCAGTTGCGCGTGGTGGCCCCAGCAGTCGGCGATCCAGCAGACGTCGGGCTTGAACTGCAGGTGTTCCGCCAGCCAAGCGCGGCCAATGCGCGCCTGCTGGAAGAGCGATTCGCCATCGCAGTGATTCATGTCGGGCATGACATAGAGGCCCGGGCCGACGACCAGGCGGCCTTCGCGCGCGAAGCGCACCAGCGCCGGACGCTGCTGCGGGCAGCGCTCCCAGTAGGCCTCCAGCAGGATCACCTGCTCCACCAGATAGCGGTACTCCGGATGGCGGTCGAGCAGCCGCAGGGCCTCGTCGAGGATGCGGAAGCTTTGCGCGTAATACTCCTCGCACGTGCGCAGGTAGGCCACGTCGTAGTGGAAGGAGGGCACGATCAGGATACGTTTGGCGCCCGCTGTTTCCATCTTGCTCGTCATGTTGGAAGCATACGGTCCGCCGGTCGCGGACGCAAGCCGGCGGTCGCTATAGCGGTGGCGCTTTCATGCCATCGCTTCTTTCAGATATTTGGATATGTGAGAAAGACCATGCCGTCTTCCGTCAGCACGGGTCACGCCTGATCACCGCTGCGCCGGCAGATGGTGACAGATGGATGTCAGGTCCGGGGCAGGTCCAACCACAGGCGGCGGATACCGCCCCCGCGCCTGCCCTTCGGCAAGCCCGGCGGTGACATGGCAAAAATTGACATTGGCCCGGCTTTGTGGTAATCTGGTTATTCACTTATCAGGTTTGAGCAATCCATTTGTGCCGGTTGTCGCGCTTGGCCCTTCGGCATCACACGCGTCCTGTTCCATACTCGGGCGCGCGGCGATTACGCCCAACGTTCGGCATGCGCAAACAGCCCGTAACAGAAGCCTGTCAAGGATAAGAACCATGGAGAACAATCACTATCACTCGCCCGTGCGCATCGGTCTGGTTGGCCTCGGGCGCGCCGGCTGGGGCATGCACGGCCCCGAACTGGAACAGTTTCCGACGCTGTTCAAGCTGGTGGCCGTCTGTGACCCCCTGAAGGAACGCCGCGACATGGCCGTGGCCAAATACGGCTGTCGTGCCTACCGGCGCTATGAGGATCTGCTGGCCGACCACGAGATTGAACTGGTCGACATCGCCACCTGCTCCGACGACCATCTGACGCACGCGCTGGCCGGCCTGCACAGCGGCAAGTGGGTCCAGATCGAGAAGCCTATGACCCGCACCTACGATGAGGCCATGGTGCTGCGCGCAGCTGCCATCAAGGCGCGCAACCGCCTACTGGTGCGCCACAACCGCCGCTTCGAACCCGCCTTCCTGCACGTGCAGGAGATCATCGCCAGCGGCATCCTGGGCGAGGTGTACGACATCAAGCTGCGCCGCGGCGGCTTCCAGCGCCGTGATGACTGGCAGACTGTCAAGCGCTGCGCCGGCGGACAGCTCCTGAACTGGGGCCCTCACATCATCGATCATGCGCTGCAGTTGCTCGATTCGCCGCCGGCCCGCATCTGGTCCGACCTGAAGCGCGTGGCCGCGGTCGGCGATGCCGAGGACTACGTTCACATCCTGATGCGCAATACGGCCGGCCTGACGGTTGACTTGGAGATCTCCGGTGGCCGGATCATCCACGAGCCCACCTACACCGTGACCGGCACGCGGGGCGGTTTGACCGTGCATGACGAGAAGGAGATCCGCCTGCGCTACCTCGACCCCAAACAGAAGCTGCCGCGCCGTCGCTCCAGCGTGCGGACGCCGCCGCTGAACGGCTTCGGCACGCCTGAGAACCTGAAGTGGATCGAGGAGACGCGGCCTGTCAACCCGCAGGCCGCTTCCGGCCTGACCAAGATCTGGGAATGTGTCTACGGCGCCATCCGGTTGAACAAGCCGTCGCCCGTAACGCTGGACCAGGCGATCGAAGTCATGCGCGTGATCGAGATCGCGCGCAAGGATTCGCCCTTCGCGTGAATGGGGGCTGTCGGCCACCCACCCTTTGGCCTTCAGCCTTTAGCCTGCTCTCACATCGCCCGAATGCCACGCTGCGGCTGCAGCGTCAGCACCGCCAGGGAGGTGGCATAGAGCCTGCCGCCTACGGCGCCCCAGGCATCGGACGGCGTCCACGAGCCCTTCTCTGCCCCGCGCGTTTCACGCCGGTCGCACAAGGCTGTCCTCACCGACTGCGCCAGACTCCGCTCGCCGCCCGCATCCCAGGCGGCCGTCGTGAAAAAGGCACGGTAGAAATCGCCGGCTGCAGCCTGTGGCGGCGTTTCCGCCCGCAGACGGATCAGCGCCGAGACCGCGATCGTGGCCAACTGCGGATAACCGCCGCCGGCGCGCAGCAGCGTGTAGGCGCCCATGGCATCCAACGTGGCCGAACTGCCGTGGTCGGCGTGGCCTCCAGCTACATAGCCAAAGCGCCCGCTGCCATCAGCCTGCCGCTGCAGCCAGATCAGGCCCCGCCGCAGATTACCGCCGTCATCGGACCATCCCTGCGCGCCGGCGCGCGCCAGGATCTGGAGTTGCCAGGCCGTCACCGCCGTGTTAGCCGCTTCGCCGTCGACCGGACCGCGGTAGCCCCATCCGCCGCTCGCCTGCTGTCGCGCGCGGGTGAATGCCAGGGCCCGCGTGATGACCGGCTGCAGCTCGGCATGACCCCCTGCGCCATGCACGACCAACAGTGCCCATACAGCCAGCGCGTGGTTGTACATCCGCCCGTCATGCTCCGACCCGATGCCGCCATCCTCCTGCTGCTGGCGCGCCAGTGCGGCACAGCCCGCGGCAATCTGTGGCGCATAGTGCGCCGGTTCGCGGGTCAGCGCCAGCGTCGCCAGCGCGGTGAGCGCCGGACGGTAAAGCGCCGATCCGCCGGCTGCAACCGGATCCCACGATCCATCCGTACCCTGCCTCTCGGCGAGCCACGCGCAACCAGCCTGCAGCGCCGCCTGTGAGCCGGCCGGCCGGTTCGCCACCGCCCACGCCCCCAGCGTGACAACCAGCAGCGCGGCCGCGGCCGCCAGCCAGCGCGGCGCACGCGCCAGCCGCCAGAAGAGACGGCGCATGAGGACCGGCTGCGCCGTGGGTTCGGACGGCAATGCCGCCAGAATGCGCGCGGTCAAATCGGCCGCCGGTTCGGCCGCCGGCTGGTCGCGCAGGCGCTGCACCAACTGCTTGAAGCGCGCTGCCACGGCGGCACAACTGGCGCAATGCTCCCGATGTGCCTCGAACGCGGCACACCCGGCAGCGTCCAATCCGCCGACAGCCCAGGCCGCCGCCTCTGCGGCATGCGAACAGGTCGCTTGCGCTGCACGCGTCTCCGGTTTCATGGCTCCTCCAATGTCCGCCGCAGCAGACGCAAGGCATTGAACATTCTGGACTTCACCGTTCCCACCGGAATCCGAAGCACCCGGGCGATCTCGGCATAGGGGAGTTCCTGGTAAACCCCCAACACCACGACCAGCCGCAACCCTTCCGGCAAGGCGGCCAGCGCCGCGTCCAGATCCAGGCCGCCGCTCCGCTCCGGCTGCAGGGCCGGCGCAGCCGGCGGATCCGGCTCGGTCTCCAGCGCCTGCCGCAGGCGGTCCGTCCGACGGCGACGCCGCAGCTCATCAATCCACACTTGCCGCGCCAGCAGATAGAGAAAGGTCGTCAGCTTGGCGCTCGGCGTGTAACGCTGCCGGTAGCGGTACAGACGGACAAAGGTCTGCTGCACCAGATCTTCCGCGTCACTATAAACGCCGCAGCGGCGGAAAAAGTTCAGCAGCGCACGCTGATGACGTCGGACCAGTTCGGCAAAGGCATCACGATCACCGTCGCGCGCCCGCATCATCAGGTCGCGGTCGTCTATCGTTTCGAACTGGAATGGGCTTTCCATGGCGTGATCGAACCTTGCCGGAACGTACCACGCGGCGGCATAATGGGCAAACGATTGTCCATGAAAAGAGAGGCACATGAACCGCAGTGCCGGATTGGACGTTAGAGCGGTAAGAGCGGGCATTCTGCGCGCTCACCGCGCCTGACACGGGAGACTGCAATGCGCACGTGGCGAATGGGCTTCATCGTCGGATCAATGCTGCTGGCATGGGCCGGAACCGGCTGGAGTGAAAGCGCCGCCGATGCCCCGGCGGCGCGCGCCGTGCGCGCGCAAGCGGCCGTCACGCGCGGTCTCGAATGGCTCCGGCTGAACCAGGCCACCAATGGAGCCTGGTCCAACGCGCAGTTTCCGGCCCTGACCGCCCTGCCCCTTTGGGCCATCTGCGGCGCAAGCACGGCCAGCAACCGGCAGGCCATGGCGGACAAGGCCACAGCCTACATCCTCTCCTGCGTGCAGACCAATGGCGGCATCTACATCGACCAGCCCGGTCGCAAGGGCGGCGGCCTGGCCAACTACAACACGGCGATCTGCCTGACGGCGCTGCACGCCACGGGCCGCCGGGACCTGGTCCCCGTCATCCTGCAAGCCCGCACCTTCATTGCCGGCTCGCAGCACCTGGGCGACGACGTCTATAGCGGCGGCTTCGGCTATGACCGCGAGACCAAGCGGGCCTATACCGACCTGCTGAACACGCACTTCGCGGTGGAGGCCATGCGGCGCACCCAGGACGTCGAGGATCTGCGCCCGGCCAGCCAACCGCATGCCAACGTCGATTGGGCGGCGGCCCGCCGCTATGTCAGCAAGCTGCAGAACCCGCCCGCTGCCGGCACCAATGACGTCGGCGGTTTCTTTTACAACCCCGACGACCCCAAGGCGGGCACGGTCACCAACGCCGAGGGGGTGGTCTTTCTGCGCTCATTCGGCAGCATCACCTACGCTGGCCTGCTGGCGCTCATCTATGCCGACGTCACGCGCGATGATCCGCGCATCACCTCGGCCGTGCAGTTCGCCGCCAGCCACTGGACGCTCCAGGAGAACCCGGGCATGGGCCAGCAGGGACTCTTCTTCTACTTCAATGTCATGTCGCGCGCCCTGGCCACAGCACAAGTCGACACGATCCCACGCCCGGGTGGCGAGCCCGCCATCGCCTGGCGCGACGAGCTGATCGACCGGCTCATCGCCATGCAGCAGCCGGATGGCGCCTGGAGCAATGCCAACAATCGCTTCTGGGAAAACGACACCGTGCTGGCTACGGCCTATAGCTTGCTGGCGCTGGAATATGCGTCCGGGCTGAGCCGATAGGCGCAAGCCCGCGACCGGATTTCCAGCGGCAGCACCAGAAAACCCCGGTATCCCGCGCTGCTGGCCGGCACGGCGACGGTCACCCGTCCAAGTCCGGTCTGTCGCAGGTGCAGCAGCAGCACGGCCAGGTCGGCGGCGGTGGTTTCACGCGATGCCTGGATCACCACCCGGCGCGCCGGGCGCGTCGTGGCGGCAGCCTGCAACTCCTGCTGCCTGGCCTCGTCGGTCAACCAGTGCTGGTTGACCGTGTAGCGACAGAGGCCGTTCGAGTGCACCAGTTGGATCCAGACCACCTGCTCGTTGTAGGACAACCTCCATCAAGCAGTCGTGCGCAGGAACGGCTCAAGCCGTGCCGCCAGCCGTGTTTCCAGGAAGGGCTTCACGCGCCACAGGTCGCGCAGTTCCAGGTACTCGGAGACGGCCTGCGGCATGCCGGGCTTGACGCCGGCTTCGGCGCGCAACATCAGGTTACGGGCCGTGGCCTCGAACGTGACGAACTCCACGACACTGACGCGGTAGCCCAGAATCCTCAGGATCTGCGCGCGGAAGGTGTCGGTCAGCAGGTCCGCCAGGCGCTCGCGCAGAATGCCGTGCCGCAGCACGGCGCGCATCGGTCCGCCACCTTCTATCTGGCGCTGCAACTCGTGCTGGCAGCAGGGCGCGCAGAGAATCGCACGGCTGCCCCACTCCACCGCCCGCGCCAGCGCCTCGTCGGTGGCCGTATCGCAGGCATGCAGGCTCATCACGACCTCGGGCGGCTCGGGAAGCTGGCAGGTCGTCAGGTCCTCGGCCAGGAACACCACGTCCCGCGCCACGTCCAGGTCGACCGCCATGCGGCGCACCGTGTCCACCAGCGCGGCGTTGCGCTCGATGCCGCGCACCAGCACGGTCAGGCCGTGCGTCTGCGTCAGATAGCAGTAGGCGGCAAAGGTCAGGTAGGACTTGCCGCAGCCGCAATCCGCGAGCAGCAGCGGCGCGCCGGCCGGCCGACGAGCGCGCCGTCGAGCAGCCGCAGAAACTCGTTGATCTGGTCGTATTTGCCGCGCATGGAGGCCTTGATGCGGCCTTCCGCATCGGCAATGCCGGTCACCCGCAGCAGCGCTCCGGCGTCAAACGTCTGCAACGGCTGATGCTTGACGTGATCATGCTCCGGCGCCGCTTCGACCGCGCGCTCCAGCGGTTTGCTGCGCGCCACGAGCGGGCGGCCCTTGCGCGTGATGCGCACGTGCAGGTCGCCAGAGGCCGTGACCAGGTGCAGTTCGCGCGCGCCCTTGCGTGCCAGCAGGCAGCCCAGCGCACGGTCGGCATCGCCGGCGTCCAGGTTGCGCACGGCGACACGGCCATCCTCGGTCGTCTCGAGCTGATGCTGGCGTTCGCCCTTGAGCAACACCGGCCGCAGACTGGCGCGGTGTACCTCGCCGCCATAGCGCGACACCTGCGTCAGCCGCATGAACCCCGGCTCGGCAAAGACCCGCCGCCGAACCTCCGCGGCCAGTTCGACCGGCAGCGCCGTACGTGCCAGCGCCGCCCCGGACGCGCCGTCCGCAACCGCATCATCGGCCGCATCGTCCGGCGCACCGGAATCATCCTTCGTCTGCTTGTCCTGCATCACAGATTTGCCCCTTGCTGTTTGTGCTTCGAGTCAGCTCGGTCCGATGCCACGATCGAAGCCCATGCGGCGCGCGGCTTCCGGGCCGGAAATGCCCGTCGCCCGCTCGATCAGCGCCGCCGCCCGTGCGACATAGGCCCGCTTCTCGGCATACGTGCCGTGGAAGAAGGCGGCCTTGAAGCCGGCCAGGACCATGTTGCGGAAGGTCGGCAGGTCGAGGTCGAACGTCTCGGCTACCAGCGTCAGTTCGCGCGTCAGCGTGGTGTGGGAGACCAGCCGGTTGTCCGTGCCGATGGTCACGGCCAGCCGGTGCTCGAGCATGCGGCGCACGGGATGCCTGGCCATGTCGCCCAGTTCCGGCATGGTCTGCAGGTTGCTGGTCGGACAGACCTCCACGGCGATGCGGCGCGCGGCGATGTATTCAACCAGCGACGCGACATAGCGCGAGCGGTCGACGATTGCCGGATCGGCGATTCGCTCCGGAGCAAAGAGCCAGGTGCCGTGTCCAATGCGTTCGGCGTGGCAGCGCGTGATGGCCTCGTCGATCGACTCCGGGCCGTAGGCTTCGCCGGCGTGGACGGTCTTGCCGATGAAATGGCGGTGCACCTCCTGGAAGGCGGCGACATGATGGCCGGCGCGATAGCCGGCCTCCTCGCCGGCCAGGTCGAAGCCCACGACGGGCAACCCCTGGCGCTCGCGCGCGTCCACGGCGGCGCGGGCGGCCTCCAACGAGGCCAGCGCCACCAGTTCCTTGTGCGGCATGCGCGGCAGCAGGGAGATCAGCTGGTCAAAGTAGGCGCTCATGCCGGGGCCGAAGTTGCGCATGGCGCAGACGATCAGGCCGAAGCGGAACGGCAGGTCGCTATCAGCAATCACCGCCGGCGAGGCGTTGAAGGCCATGGCGGCGCGCGTCAGCCCGCGCGAAACCGCCGCCAACACGCCGCCCATCTGCGCGCTGCTGCTGACGTGCAACTGCGGCGCGAAGCGCACCTCGAGATAGCGCACGCCCTCGGCCAGCGCATCCTCGGCCAATTCGCAGGCTGTGCGCTCCAGCGCCTCCTCATCCTGGAGCACGCGGCAGGTGCAGGCGAAGCCGGCCAGGTACTCGGTCAGGCTGGCGTAGCGCGGCTTGAAAACCAGCTCGCACAGCCCCTGCTCGTCGTACGACGGCAGGGTCACGTGGCGGCTGCGGGCCAATTCGATCAGCGTACCCAGCCGCAGCGAGCCGTCCAGGTGAACGTGCAGGTCGCTCTTGGGCACAGCGCGGATCGTGGCAGCGGACAGCATGGCAGCAGCATCTCCCGGTGATGGCTTGGAGTATACCCGCCAGCAAGCGATGGTGCAATGCGACGGGCTTATGAGCCTTGAAACCGCAGATGAACATAGATCAACGCAG
>Ga0316226_1004887_pt1 | contig 10430 bp, 7 predicted proteins | sample TBH18017metaG_FD_206009 | JGI IMG/M metagenome (GOLD analysis project Ga0316226, IMG submission 206009) | Freshwater microbial communities from Trout Bog Lake, Wisconsin, USA - TBH18017 | ecosystem: Environmental > Aquatic > Freshwater > Lake > Hypolimnion/Profundal zone | place: USA: Wisconsin... | reverse complement strand
GGAACAGGTCATTGATGAGACTACCAAGGACGAGCTTCTTAGGGCGGGTTTTGACGCCGCCTCCAAGGAGAAGGCCCGCTCGCTGCTTACCGACTTCAAGAAGTTCGTCGAGGACAACAAGGATGAGATCGAGGCCATCAAGGTGCTGTACAACCGCCCGCATCGGGCCGGGCTGCGTTACCGGCATGTGCGTGAGTTGGCCGTGAAGCTAGACATCCCGCCGTTCTACATCTCACCCAAGCAACCAGAAACCGTGGGCAGGTTGTGGGGAGCTTACGAGGCGGTGGAGCCGGACAAGGTGAAGGGCAAGGGGGGCAAGAGCCTCGTGGACCTGATAGCCCTCGTGCGCCATGCCATCGACCCCAGCCAGTCGCTTGTGCCGGTGGGGATGAAGCATGATCAGGAAGAGGCCATGAAAGAGTTGGCTATCTGTCGCCGTCTCCAAGTGGTCACGATCAGGATGACATGCAGACAGTGACATGGTCGGGAACGGAGCCGTAGAAAATCGCCGATCTGATGCACAGGAGGATGATAAGGATGGACTGCATTCAGTTGGTCGGTTGACTGGTCGCCTGCCGCTCCCATTCCTTCCGCTGACTCAACATGCGCTCCAGCAGCAACTCCATGCCCTTGGCGACGTCAACTTTCTGAAGAATCTTCGGGTCCAAGCTCAGCGAATGTTCATAAATGACCGGGTCACCGTTGTTGTTAACCTGGACCCAGAATGTGCCATTTCAGCAATTCCTTCACCCCCCCCCTAAACAACGACTCCCGCCACACGCTATTGATGCGAGTGGCGGGAGCCTAGATTGCGGAGTTGCCCAAAGTAGCCGAGCGGTTCGGATCAGGCCATGCGGCGCCGGCGAGCCAAGACGGCGAAGCCAGCCAAGCCGATCAGGGACAGAGATGCTGGTTCGGGTACAGAATTGTAGGTGTAAGTAACCGTGCCACTCACTTGTCCTTCAGTTACGCCGATGGCGCTGGCGTTGCCTCCGGTATAAAATGCGGCGTCCTGAACCTTGGTCCACGCAGGCAGGGTCATTGTCGAGCTTCCAGTAAAATTGGCCATATCACCAGCAGTGGTGTCAACCATTGCACCTGTCTGACTGTATGTGATATTGCCGCTTGTCGTCTGTTCGCCTGGCGCCATGCCTTGGCCGCCATTTTCCGATGATAGGTCGAACATGTCGGGGTTCGAATTGTAAATAGCCAGCGTCTTAGGTAGCCAGGAAGAAATCGAACCCCCATTGCCCAAGTATACGGGGAAATTCTGGGCAGCATAGGCCTGACTATACACGTCACTGTTATTGGTAAGCGTGATGATGGTCTGGCCGTTGAGAGTCAGATCGAATTCGACCTTGACAAGCGTACCAGGAGTAGCCGACGGATTGAATTGATTGAAGGTGAGGTTTTGTGTCCAGTCTGTGCTGGATGGCTGACCACTTTCCGCCTGAGCGTCCATGGCCGCAGTGCTTGAAACAGGAAAAGTTTCTGTGAAAGTATTGGCCGAAACGCTGGCAGTGAGGACCATGCAAAGCCCTACAGCCAACGACGCTATACCCAAATTAATCAAATTCGCCCTACGCATGCAACTCTCCGTTCTTGCCATCCTGGCTGGCATATCCGCTCGACAATAAACAAGCGAGCGACAAAACCTGTAACCAAACAACGACAACTTAAAACACAACATAGCATTCCGCATGGCGCGGTGAATACTACGTCAACCAAACATTTTTATAATGAACTTCGATGCGGTTGTCAACATAATAGTTCTAGATCGCAGTTGGTATTTCCTGACTTTTTCTCCGCGATATGAGTAAACGTATAAATCCGCTTCGATCAGGCGATTCTGCGACGCCGGGCGAGCAAAATAATTCCGCCCAAGCCGAGCAGCGATAAAGAGGCTGGCTCGGGGACTGAATAATAGTAAGTTACCGTTGGGGTAAGACTGACGTACGTGTTGTCGGTGATTGTATTATTGCCGCCGCTGGTTCCATCCCAGTCGTATACAGTTGTGTAGGCGGGCAAGGTCATGGTTGATGTGCCTACATAATTAGTCAACGCCGTGGAATTTGTGACCGATTGCCCACCAAGCCCAGAATAGTCTATTTCTGGCAGGTCAAGTGTTTGACCTGCATTGACCGTAACAGAGGTCTTGCTTGAGGATGCGTCGATAACTAGCTGCGAATCGTTAAACCAACTCGAAGTGCTGCTGTTGCCCAGCCACATGGTCAATTCTTGGAAGACGCCACCGCCCGGTGCGGAGAATGCAGTACCAGAGCCGTTATTGGTAACCGACATCCAAGTTGACGCACTGCCGTTGAATCCGAATACCACTTTTGTCAATTGGCCTTTGCTGGCGTCGAACTGATCAAAAACAATACTTTCAGTCGGCGTCCCAACCCAGTCGGTCTTTGTCGTTGATATTCCAGTGGAATTGGCGACATAGCTCAAATCAGCCATGGCCACGCCACTGAGCCCCCAAAAAACACCACCTACAAGCAAGGTGACTGGATGCAATCTCAAAACAAAACGTCTTGTCATAGCTAAATGCGACATCTTCACTCCTCTGCACTTCGTAAGTCCGAATCACTCTGTTGGTAAAGAACGTTCAAGAGCAACGATATTCTTGTAAAATGTTCAGCATGTCAATTCTGTGCCAAGGACACACGGCGGCGCCGGCATCCAAGGATGGCCAATCCGCCGAGGGTTAGGAGCGTCAGAGAACCAGGCTCCGGTGTATAGTAATAAGTGACGGTTCCACTAAGATCGGCGGAGGTCACATTCGTGAAAACGCTATTGCCGTCGGTTGAGCTTTTCCATGTGTATACTTCTGTATACGCTGGCAGCGACATCTGTGAGACGCCATTACCGACAAAGTACGCCAATTGCACAGCATCGGTGACACTCTGTGAACCTGTGGCAGTAAAATTGTATGGGTCGCTTTGCGCGAACTGTCCCGGAGCCAGACCCTGACCGCCATTCCACGACTTCACGCTGAATGTATCTGCTGTATCGTAGTCGTCTATTATCGTCAAACTGGTGAACCATGGCGTGGTGTCGTCACCCACGTATACAGGCAATTCCTCGTATGCCGAATCCAGGCCGTAAGAGGTTGGACTGTTATTGGTAATGGTGAATACCGCCGAGGCATGCGAGGTCAGCGTGAATTGGGCTGCGGTCAATTTGCCCAAATTGCCATTAAACTGGTCAAATGATACAATTTTGTTCCAATCCGTCAACGTCGATGGAACAGAACTAATGGGGACACTGTACTGGCTGGCAACGGCGGCGTTGGCAACCCAAAGGCAAATTCCCACGCCAAATAATGTCGTTGGGTGAAAAATATTAAGTCTTGCCCTGCTCATCACCACTCTCCACACCCGCCGTTAGTCAGGGATGACCAACCAATTGCTGGGCACTCACTTTGCCAGAAGCCACTACAATCATGCACAAGCATTGTCAAGGTACTCAAAATGCTTGGTTTTTAGCCTAGGTGGCATCTGACCGAACCAATCACACAGTATATTTAGGGGAAACGGATGTATTTGTCAATAGAAAGAAGGAGTAATAATTCCGTATCCCGGATTAATGGGTATGTCTGCTTGATTGACTTTGGCCAGCTTCGGTTGAAAATGCTAAAGGTTACGGTTCCACACGAAAAGTGTGATTTTGAATGGCGGCATTGCGTCAGGATTGCGTAGTATCCGGCGTGGAGCTGGTGCGGTGAATTTCACGGGTTAGCGACGCTACGCGGCAAGCACAATATGCGAGCGAATACGAGAAGAAAAGCAATCACCACGCATTCCACCGCTGGAATACATAGCTGGCTCAGGTTGCGATGGGTACGCGGCGTGGTTTGCGGCGTATTATTATGCATTTTTGGCATGGGCGGCGTGTGGGGATACCATGTGTATTCCAGGCATACGCGGGCGGCGACGCTGCGTATACGTGGGCTGCAGGCCGCCGCCGGAGGTGATTATGCGTCGGCCGTGCGACTGTTGGAGGAGTATCTGTACCGTTACAAGCCTGGCGATGTGACGGCGCTGCGGGCGCTGGCGCACGTGCGGCCGATGTTAAAGACCACGGACGGCAGGGAACTTGCCGAGACGGTTGCAATCCTCAATCAACTCTTGCAAATAGATCCGAGCCTGCGTGAGGAACGTCTGGAGTTGCTGGGTTTGTATGTCAAACTAAATCAACGTCAGGAAGCGATGGAGACGGCCGATGCAGTGCTTCAAAATGATGCAGGTAACGTGCGTGCCCTGGACATCAAGTCGCAGTTGTTAGTGGAGTCGGAACGATTTCGCGAAGGATTGGTGGTTGCGGACAAATGGGTTGAGCTTGATCCCAGGAGCTTCGAGGCGCATTTCCGGCAGGTGGTGGCGCGACAGAAGCTGGGTTACGGGATCGGGGACGCGCTGGGTAACGTTGCCCAGTGGCAGCAATGTTACACGGAAGATGCGGCGCAATGTGACTTATTGCGGGCGATGACTTATCGGTTGTACGATGATCGCGCCAACAGCCTGTTGTGCTTGCGCCGGGCGGCCAAGCGGCCGGTGCTTGACGACCACTTTTGCCAGATGCTGGTGGCACAGTTCATTGCCGTGGGCGATAAGGGCGAGGATGTGGCGGTACTTCAGTCGTTGGTGGCAGGCGGCGCCGGTCCGACGGTAGGTGCGATGCTGCTGTCGCGATTATGGGAAACAGGGCAATCAAAACAGATAGTCGAGTTGGGCGAGAAAATGGAATCATCGGGAGGGACGCAGCATCTTGGGGTTGGCGCGGAGGCCATGGTGGCCATGGCGTATCGCAATGAACGAGATGAAGTCAAGGCACAGGAATGGAAGGCGAGGGTGGGTGAGCGTGCGGGCCCGGCGGCGCTCGCATGGACGGCGATTCTGGAGCAGGTTCCGAGCAAGCAGATGGCGCGGGAGTTGGTAGTTAGTGGGTGGCGCGAGATTTCCGAAAAATGCGCTGCGGCACTGGCCCGGGAGCCTCGGGATGTGTACCTGCGTTTCTTTTTAGGGGAGGCGCTGGCCGCCCAGGGGGAGAGCGACCTGGCGCTGGAACAATGGCAGTTGGTGTCTGAGACCCAGCATACGTGGGGTTTGCCAGCAGCTCGGATGGCGGGCGTGTTGCTGGATAAGGGCCGATTGGTGGCAGCGCGGCAGGCGGCAACAGTGGCTATGGAGCGTGGGGCGGGTGCCGCCGGAATGCGTGTGGTAATCAGGATTGCCGCGGCGCTTGAGGAGCACCAAGCTGTGCCACGCGAAGAAATGAGTCGGTTTCTCGACAGGCTGGACAAGGCGATTCCCGGCGATGCGGATATTGCCATGCTGCGCGTGGTGTTTCAGGCGCAGGCCGGCGGCAGGGACGAGACCGTGGCGGGAATCCAGCGGTTGCTGCACTTGCCGCAGCAGGCATCAGAGCCGCTGCTGCTTCGGCTAGCGTCGGTCAGCGAAGGGCACCAACTGGGTCAGGAGGAGGAAATACTGGCGACGCTACGAAGATTATACGGAATAACGCCGGAATTGGCGATGCATGAGGCCATGGTCCAGGCCAAGTCGGGCAAAGCTGTCGAAGGCCTGCGGTTGTTCGACGGCGATTGGCAGGCATGCGTGGCGGCTGCAAGCCGGCCGACGACGGGTTTTGCCGCGAGCCAACCGGCGGGGATGCCGCTGGCGTGGCAATTGGCGCGTGCCGGCTATCTGGAAGCGGCGGGGCTGCCTGGCGCCCGTGATGCGTATTTGGCGTTGTGCGAGCAATGGCCGCGGGATCTGGCAGTGCAGCAGGCGGGTATGCGCAGTTCGGCGTTGCGCGATGATCGGCTGGCCCGCGAGCGAATGGTGTCGCGCATTGAGACCATATTGGGCGGGCAGAGCCTGGCCGCGTGTATGGCGCGGGCGCGGATGCTGGTGGAAACGCGCCGCAGTGAAGCCGATGATGCCGCGGCCATAGAATTATTGAAGCGGATCACCGTTGTACATCCGGCGGTGGCTGAGGCCCACCGTCTGTGGGGGCTGGTGTGCCAGCGGGCGGGCAATCTGGATGAGGCGATTGCCCAGGGGCGATTGGTGCTCCAAAGCGATCCTGAATCTGGCTCGGCGCTGCTGCAACTAGCCACGTTGCACTACAGCAGAGGCGAGGAGGATGCTGCCCGGCAACTGTTGGACCGATTTGCCGCCGGTGCCACCTTACGCTCGGCGTCCGAGGTCAAGTCGGCGGCCGGACTGTACGAGGAACTGGGTGACGGGGACAAGTACCGCGATTTACTGGGTGTTTTGGCGGAACGCATTGTGGATGATCCGCTGTTGCAGGCCGAGTATTTCTGGCGCAAGGGCGAGACGGAGAAGGCGGGTGCCTTGTTTGCCGACCTTTTGAAGAAGCCGCGTGTGGAGGTGATCGACCTGGCGGCGAAATTCTATCTGTCGCAAGACAATTCCGATGCTGTCCGGGACGCATTTGGCATTCTTGATAGCATGAACCTTCCGGCCGGACGGGCGCAGTTGATCCGGGGAGATTGCTACGGAGCAGCCGGGAGGCAGGAAGATGCGGTGCGCGAGTATTCCCTGGCGAAGGAGGCAGCTCCGCAGGATGCCGCGACGTGGAAGGCCTTGGCGCAGTACCAGTTTGCGATTGGGCGGGGTGGGGATGCGAAGGCGACGCTGGGTGCCGTGCCCGCGGCGACAATGGATGCGGTATTGCGCGACTTGCAGGGAGCGGCCGAGGTGGTGGCGGTGGTGAGTCGGGTTCCGGAGCTGCGCCGGGTGGTGCGGGAATACGTATACGATCCGGTAAACCATCCCGCTGCCCTGGGCATAATCCAGGCCGCTGCCAAGGCCGCCGCCGGCGATGGCCAGGCGGCGGTGGAGCAATCTCTTCTGCTGGCCAGACAGTATCCGCGGATGGACAGCGTACAGTTGTGGGTGCTGAGGGTTTGCCTGCGCAATGGGAGAATTCGCGAAGCCACCGCTCTGATGGACGCGGCACTTATGGCCATACCCGGCTCCGATGCGATAGCAGTTACAGCGACGCAGTTTTATGCCTCGCGGGAACAGTGGGCCGATGCTTTGGTTGCCGCCGATCACTGGAGACAGATGTTGAATCTGCGTCGGAATTCATCGGCGCAGGTGCAGGCGGCCATGGTTTTGGCAGACGCGGCTGCAGCCCGGGCACTGGTGGGCATCGAACAGCCGGGGTTGGCGTTACAACGGCTCAAGCCGTTCATTCAAGCGGCATTTCAGAAACCGGAAGAGAACATCGAGTTTCTCATGACCTACGCCGATGCTCTGGTCGGTGCCCGCCTGGATTTGCGTGCATCGCAGCTGTTGCTGCCGCTGGCGATGCGAGGCGGAAATTTTCGCAACGTATGTATCGAGTTTGCCGGTACGCGCCTGCCGCCAGACGAAGCGCGGCAGTGGTTGGAAGGTATTGGCAATTCGATGCAGTCCCCTTCCGCCGACGATCTGGCCAGGCTGGGGGACGCCTGGGCGGCATTGGGCGCGCGAATGGATTCAGGCGGCTCGAGCCTGGAGCAGGCGGCGAAACTGTTCGATCGCATCGTCGAGCAGCCGGTGGCGCCGGTGGCCGCGCTGGAGCGGGCGGCGATTTATGCGGTGACGCGACAGCAGCCCGACAAAGCCATTGCCCTGTATCGCCGCATCCTTGCCATAGATGGCAAACGCGGAGTTGCGCTGAACAATCTGGCGATGCTGTTGGCAGACGCAAATCAGAAACGAGATGAAGCCCTGCGCCTGGCCATGAGTGCGTGTGAAGCGGAGCCGCGGCAGCCGGAGTTCCTGGATACTGTAGTCATGATCAAGTCGCGGAACGGCGACGTGGACGGAGCCATTGAGGTCATGCGCCAGGCCGTCGCTATGGCGCCGGAGGATGCCCGTTGGCGTCTGGCTCTGGCAGAATTTTTACTGGCCAAGGGCATGCGCGAGGAAGCTGTTAATAACGTCACGGCCATAGAAACGACGTGCGTTGATGTGTCGCGACTGGGCTCTCAACCGACCGAAAGGCTTCTCGCCTTGCGAAGGAAACTGGGCATAGGCGCGGAGGCCACCACCGCGCCGGGGCCGACTAAAGTGGTTCAGTGAGAATATGAGTTGTTGAATAAACTCGGAATCAGGGTTGGACAACTTGCACAATAGGCTTGTTGAGGGCATTATCGCCAGACAGCAATATGCCACTTCGTGAGGGTGATATTTCGTGGCAGGTGCTCCGCCGGATCGTCCATGAGTGGATTGGCGACACGGCGGAGTTGGCTGAGGTAAAACACCTCGTCGGGGGCTCTATAAATACGACTTTGGCACTGGCGACAGCTGATGGAGGGCGTGCGGTGTTGAAGATCTCGCCGCATCGCATTGATCGCAGCTATGTGCGTGAGGCCTACCAGCTAAACGTGCTGCGGGCCATCGGACTGCCGGCGCCACAGGTCTACGCCTGCCGGCTGGGTTCGCTGGACGAGCCCTATAGCTACCTGTTGATGGAATTCATGGCGGGTATCAGCCTCAACGAAGCGAAGCAGAAGTGCGATACCGGACAGTTCGACCACCTCCAGTCGCATCTTGCCGATCTGCTGCTGACCATCCACTCCAATACCGCCAGTCGGTACATGCGGGTCACCGAAGGCCGCCGTGAGGAGTTTGCCAGTTGGCCGCAATTTTACCGTCACGTTTACGATGATATCTGGCAGGAAATCAGGGAATCGCCAGAGTTGCCGGCGAGGCTGCGCAATGGCATTGCCAGAGTGCATGAGAAACTCGACACGCTGCTGGCCCACGATGACTGTCCGCGTCTGGTGCATTCGGACATTTGGTCGGCAAATATTCTGGCGCGGCCTGATGAGCAGGGTCGCTGGTGGGTAAGCGCCATCCTCGACCCCAATTGCAAATACGCACACATCGAGGCGGAACTGGCGTATATGGAACTGTTCAACACCATCACGCCGACGTTTATGCGTAGTTACCAAGTGACCAGACCGCTGCCGCCGGAATATCACTCGATCCGCAAACCAGTTTATCAACTTTATGAGATGATCAACCACGTGCGGACATTTGGACAAAAATACCTAGAGCCACTGGATGCGGCGATGAAGAAGGTGGCGAAGATGGCATAGAGGGACGCGCTGAACGGAGATGATCAATGATGAGACGAGGTAACGACGTTTATCCCTTGAGCCGTCTCAAGGTCTTGTCTAAGCGAAGGCAGGCCAAATGCAGACTATATTAAAACTGGACGGGGGGCGTGGGGACCTTTATTTCGTGAATAGTCTTCTCACAGGCGATAGTGCATAAGCTCAACATGACAATCGACAGGAGCAGGATATAGCGCATGATGAATCCTCGGTTTTATGGTGGCCTTACGGTAGCGTAGGTTGCGGCTATTGCAACAGGTGGAGGGGCAACTAATGAAGATACTGGTGTTATTGAAGCAGTGTGGGAGGGTCGGGAAACAGGCTGGATTCCATGGCGTCGCAGAAGCGCTGAGTCAGGACGGTTTGGGAAAGCTGGCGGACTACCAGTCGCTGGGCGGTGTCGCCCAGGGAATGAAGCTGGGCGGAAGGGATGTGGCGGATGCGGTCGATTGTGGCGATGGCGCCGGCGATGTCGTCGTGATTGACGTGCCAGCCGAAGCCATATTTGTCCAATAAATCACTGATGTGCGAGGGGCTGGGGCCGAAGAAAAGGATGGGCCGTCCAGCGGTCATGGCGCCGTAAATCTTACAGGGATGGACAATGCCGACCATCTCCTGGCCCAGAGTTACGATGTGGACATCGGCAGCGGTCAGGGAATAGCGAAGTTGTTCCAAAGGCTGATAGGGGAGCGATATGGCATTAACCAAACGATGGTCGCGGATGAAAGCTTCGACACCTTTCTTGGCGACTCCGCCGCCGACAAAGAGAAAACGCATATCATCGTCATCGCGGAAATGGCAAGCGGCCTGAAGGAAGGTGTCCAGGGGGTTGGCGGGGCTGTGGTTGCCGCTGTACATGAAAACGAACTTGCCCGCCAGGCCATGGATACGACGGAAGGGGTTGGCAGCGGAATCTACGCTGCGGATCGCCTCCTCGTGCGGCCAGGGAGGCATGACCAGCATTTTGCGGTCAAATTGGCCAGGATAACCACGACGGCGCAAACGATCGGCCATGAAGCGGTCCAGAGCGATGATCAGGCTGGTGCGGCGGAGAATGAAGCGATTGACGCTTTCCAGAAGCCGGGCCGCAGGGCTGGAGGCCGATAGCTTGCCGATGGCAATAAGCTGGTCGGGGTTAAGATCCATGGCCCAGTAGGCGATGGGGATGCGGCGGAGGAGCCCGGCCATGGCCGCTATCACGCCGATCAGGGGGGGCGAGGTGCTGAAGAAAATGGCATCAACATCAGGGGTCAGCAGGGCCGTCAGGAAGGCCTGGACCATGAAA
>Ga0316226_1004882_pt1 | contig 10444 bp, 5 predicted proteins | sample TBH18017metaG_FD_206009 | JGI IMG/M metagenome (GOLD analysis project Ga0316226, IMG submission 206009) | Freshwater microbial communities from Trout Bog Lake, Wisconsin, USA - TBH18017 | ecosystem: Environmental > Aquatic > Freshwater > Lake > Hypolimnion/Profundal zone | place: USA: Wisconsin... | reverse complement strand
CACCCCGCCATGGCCCACTGGAATTTACAAACCACGCACACGGACAGCAGCAAGTTCAGCGACAATCCGGACTTGCGGCGCGAATTGAGGATCTGGCGGCTGAAGTCGGCCGCCTGGGTCGTCGCGGCGCTGGCCGTGCTCGGCGTCTCCGCCAGACCCGGCTACCGGGCGTTTCGCGAGTACCGCATCAACCAGAACCTGGCAGCGGCACAGGCGGCAGCGCGGCGTGAAGACTGGGGCACCGCACGCGACAAGGCGCGCAGTGTGTTGTTGGCCCGGCGGGCGGACTTCGAGGCCTACCGGATCTGGGCTCGCGCACTCGCCAAGTTGGGCGACGCACGCGCCTACATGGCCGCCGCCGAACTTATGGTCGATCCCCGGAGTACCCGTGCCGACAAGCTGGAAGACCTTCGTTACCTCGTTGCCCAAGCACCCCACGCGGTGGTGCTGAGTGTCTATAACAGTCTGCCGAAGGACTTGTCCGACCAGGCATCTTTCCGCGCCGCCGTCGTCCCGCTGCTCATTCGGCGCGGCGCGATCGATGAGGCGGAGACGGGGTTGCGCGAAGTGGCGAAACCGCCGGTCGGCCCCGACGTCCGGCTCGAACTGCTGCGCACGCTCTGCTGTCGGCCAAGTGCCCAACGGGTGGCGGAGGCCCGCCGCATCTTCGCGGATTTGGTGGCCGACAAAGCCAACGAGGAGGCCCTGGCCGCGCTGTTGCTGTTAGGAGCCGTCCCCGACGGACTCGCCGCAGGCGAGCCGCTGCCCGATCTGCCGGAGTGGCTCGGGAGCCAAGCGAAAGCGAGCGCCAGCCACCATCTGTTAGGAATCGATGCAGCGCTCGCGGCCCAACCGGAGGCGGCGGATCATTGGTATCAAACGGCCTGCGAGCGATTCCTAGAGAGCGATCCTCAGGCGCTCGGCTTGTGGTTGATTCGCCACGGACAAGCCGAAATGGCTGCTAGAGTCCTGGAGAAACCCGCTCAATCCCAGCCGGATGCCTATCTGGCCCGCCTCGATGCCATGCTGAGCTTGCGCCAGGAAGCCGCGATCAAGGAGGCGTTGGCCAAACCGCCGGCGACGGTCGATCTGGTGGAATTGGAGATCGTCCAAGCGAGGTTCGCGGCCATGCGAGGTGACCTCATCAGCGCCGATGCCGCCTGGACCCGCGCCCTGAACCAAGCGACATTCGACACCACCAGCAACCGATTCATTGAAATCGCCCACACCGCCGAAACCTGCCATGCCAGGGAGGCCACCGAAAACGCCTGGGTGGCCGCTGTCTGCTTGGGGTGGGGCCCATTGCCGAGGTATGCCGATTTGCTTCCGCTCTATATCTCGCTCATTGCCAAGGGACACTCGGAGGACCTGCTGGCGATGTGCCGCGCGATGCTGTTCTTCGAACCAGCCAATACCGACCTGCTCAACAATTTCTGCTATATGGGCCTGCTTCACGAACTCATTTCACCCAGCCAGGCAATCGCAGCGCTAACCAAAGTGGTCGAACAGCAGAACGAACCGGGCTACCATTCCACGCTGATGTTCGCCGAAATGCTCGACGGACGCCCTGCCGCCGCGCTCGCTCGCCTGCCGCAATTCCGCGACACCAAGAGCGTCAACCCCATGATGAAAACCGCGCTCGAAGGCACCGCCCGGATCCTCGTCGGCGAAACCGAGGCGGGAGCCGCCCTGCTGCAGCAGGTCGATTGGCACGGCTTCTTGCCGCAGGAACGGATCGTCTTCCGCGGCCTGTTGGTAAGGTTCAAGATTTCCGGGCTGCCCCTGCCCGAATTGGAAACTCCCAAGAGTGAAACCAATCCCCAGGAGACGCCGGTCTGGCGCAAGGCCATCGAACGCCTTGCGGCCCTCGATAAACAGGAGTTTGAAGCCGATCCTGAGCGAGCCACTGGCGGGCGCAAAGCCGTCGAACGACCCGACAAGCCGGAAAAATCCAAGCCCGATGCCGATCCCGAACAAACACCGGCCTGGCGCAAAGCCATCGAACGCTTGGAGAAAAACCGCTCGGATGGGGTGCTGCCGCCCTTGCCGACATCACCAGCCTCGGGAGCCAACCGTCCCGCCACGACCCCCGGTCAACCTTGATCAGTTCAGCCAATTCATTCAAAACCAATGAGTTACAAAACCTTCGGCCGATCCGCGAAAAAAACTTCAACTTTTTGGAAATTTCTCTTGCGGAGGGGGGGGCATCGATCTAACTTGTTGTCGAAACCTGCTGCGTGCGTTCCACATTGTACTGTGAAATAAGCCTGTCAGAAGCATCCCCAAGCACTCAAGTTAAGTCCACTTCTATCAAAAACAAAATGAAATATCCAGCCCCCATCAAGACACTATTCCGGCAAACGTCGAAATGCGCAGGCATTGGCATGCTGCTGGCGTTTTCCACCTCTGCGTCTTACGGTTCGTTTGTCATGCACCTTGTGGGCGACAACGATTTCGCCGTGTTCGCCGGGACGCAAACCAGCGTTACTTCGCTGATATACCAGAACGGCGTTTCCTGGGAGGCGCAGGCTAGTGCTATCCAGAACTTCACGTTCAACTTGCTACCAGGTCAAAACACGTTTTACGTGGTGGGACTGGGCGGCGGTGGCCCACAGGAAAACATCAGCGGCACGGTGAATGGCGTGGATATCACAGCCATTATTGATAAGGTGCAGATGAGTTCGAATATTGGTTCCTTTTTGCCCGGTTACACCGTCGACCCGGACACTGTATATGTCGACGCGGTTGTGGCCGGCACGTTTAATGTAAACATGGGTGACGTGAATACTGCATTACAATCTGGCTTGGCGTGGAACGCCCCCACAATAACCACTTCGCAAACTGTGCCGCAGTCCTTTGTTCATCCAAACGCAAACGCAGGCTACTTTTTTGGCACGAACACGGCCCATCTATTTAAATTTAACATTTTGGACGTGGGACTCGCTCCCGTGCCAGAGGTCACCTCGACGTTCACCATGTTTGGGCTGGTCGCCGGCGGCTTGATGGTGCGCCGGCGTGGCAGGCTATCCCTCTGATTCACTGTCCCTTTGTTCTTTGCAACGCAGAGGCGGGCTTTCGGGCTCGCCTCTGCTGCTTTGTGCAAGCATGTTTGCGTCCAAGACGCCCGGACCGCGCCGGAAAGACCCGTCGCGATGGTAGGGCGGACCGCCGGTTTTTCACGCCGCCCGCATGGGCGGCGTTCGCATTGGTAGGGTCGGACGGCCGCGGCCGACCCACTTATGCGCGCGCATGGGCGGTGCCAAGGCGAGGAGAATGAACCATCTGCGCCTGCTGGGAATATGTGGGTCGGCCGAGGCCGTCCGACGCTACCGGCCAATTTATTTCAGCGTTTTCTTCCGCCATGCACCTGGTGTTTCTCAACCAATACTATCCGCCGGATGCGGCGCCGACCGGGGTGATGTTGGAGGGGCTGGTGGAAGGCTTGCTGCGCGAGGGCCACGAGGTGAGCGTGCTGTGCGCCGCGGGCGGCTATGCGGGCTCACAGGCTAGCCGATCGAGGATAGCGGATGGTGGATCGCAGCTAGAAGAAGGATCGACGACAGCGGATAGCGGATTGCGGATGGAAGCGGGATCGCGAAAGCACAGCGCCTCAGTCTCCATACTTTCGATTCCCAGTCCTCGATCCACCATCCACGATTTCGCTTCGCCGCGCATCATCCGCATCGGTGCGACGAGGTTCGGGCGGGGGACATTTCTGGGGAAGCTGTTCGACTACGCGTCGTACTGGGTTGGGGTGAGTTGGAAGTTGCTAACGCTGCGTCCGGCGCCGCAGCGGATCGTGGCGCTCACGACGCCGCCCTATCTTTCGGTGCTGGCGCGAGTCATGTCGAAATTGCGCGGTGCGGACCATGCGCACTGGGTGATGGACTTGTATCCGGAAGTGCTGGCGGCGCACGGGATGTTAGATGGGCGGGGCCTGGTCTATCGGCTGCTGGCGGGTCTGGCCGGCTGGGGGTTTGGCGGCAAGCGCTGCGCGGCGGTGCTCACACTCGGTCCGGACATGGCGGAGTTGGTGGAGAAGAGGGTTCGGAAGAAAGTTACCAGTTATCAGTTATCAGTTATCAGTGATTGCGGAGAGGAGCCAAGGCACCGCGCGCAAGATTTACAGACAACGGGCGACGAACAACCGACAACGGAATGCCGCGTGCATTGGGTGCCGCTGTGGGGGGGGGTGAGGAAGGCAATCGGTAATCAGTTATCAGGGGTCAGTGACGAGAATCGATCGGGGATAGCGGATCGCGGCTCGCAGATCGAGGAAGAGCGCGGGCGCGGCGCGGCAGCCTCTTTACCTTCGCTCCACCATCCTCTATCCACGATCCCCGATCCGCAATCCACAAATCCCGCGCTGGCGTTGCGGCGGGCGCGCGGCTGGGGGGACGACGATGTGGTGGTGATGTACTCTGGCAACATGGGCTTGGGGCACCGGTTTGGGGAGATTCTGGAGGCGGCGGGAGGATTGGGGAGAGGATCGCAGATAGCGGATGGTGGATCGCAGATAGAAGAAGAGCGCGGGCGCAGCGCGGCAGCCTCTTTATCTTCGATCCACGATCCTCTATCCACCATCCCCGATCCACCATCCCCCGCCGCTCCGCGGCTGCGTCTGGTGTTTTTCGGCGGGGGCAAACGGCGCGACGAGGTGGCGAGGTTTGCCCGCGAGCACCCGCAAGCTGGCGTGGAGTTATATGACTATGCCCCGGCGGATGACCTGATGGCCCACTTGCAGAGCGCGGATGTGCACCTTGCCTCGCTGGACCCGGCATGGACCGGGACGATGGTGCCAAGCAAAGTGCAGGGGATTTTCGCGGCCGCGCGCCCGGTCATTTTCATCGGCTGCGCCAATTCGAGCATCGGCCGCTGGGTGCGTGCCAGTGGCGGCGGCTGGGTGGTGGCGGCAGGGGATGTCGCCGGCTTGCTGGCCGCCCTGGCGGACGCCAGCGATCCGACGCAGCGTGCCATCCGCGGGCGTGGTGCCCAGGAGTTCGCCGCGGAACATTTCGACCAGGACCGCAACGTCGCCCGGATCGCGACGATTTTGACGCATCAGGCACCACGACCCTAGGGCGCGCTAGGAGCGGCGATCTAGGGCGATTCGAAGATCGCCTCTTGTTGACATTTTGTGCTTGCCACGCATCAGCAAAGCGGGCAAGATTCGCCGCGGCGAACCCACTCGTGTGAATTGCTACGAACCTACCGTTCTGCCTACAATTCAGACTCGGGGCCTGCCTTCTGGCACATGACACTTAAGGCTTCACCGGCCTCATCGCAATGTTCCTAGATTTAACCCTCACCGACTTCCTTGAATTCACTCTTGCGGTTTCGGCAGCGCTGGCGCTTTCGCTCGGCCTCAACCGGCTCATGTTGTCGCTGGCACCACGTTTGGGACTGATGGATCAGCCAGGCACGCGGCGCATTCACCTCAAGGCGATCCCGCGGGCTGGTGGCATTGCCGTGTGGCTGAGCTTTTTGGCGGTGCTGGCCGGCGGTCTTGCCGCGGGCTGGCTGAAACCAAGCGGGCCGCTGTCGTGGCCGTGGTTGGGAGCGTTTGGCGCCGCTTCGGCGGTGTTGATGATCGCCGGATTTCTCGATGATCGGGCGGGGCTGTCGCCCTGGGTGAAACTCGGGGCGCATCTGCTGGCACCGACGCTGTTTTTTCTGTTGCATCCGCTGCCGCTGGGGATCTTTCCGCAGGGCTGGCCGCTGGCCTGTGACGGCGTGGCGTTTGTGGTGTGGAGCGTGCTGCTCATCAACGCTTTCAACCTCATCGACGGACTCGACGGCCTGTGCGGTGGTCTCGCCGCGGTTTCGACGGTGGCCATGGCGGGGCTGGCCTTGGCCAACCATCGCAACGATGCGGCGCTGGTGCTGCTGGTGATGGGAGGTGCCATTCTCGGTTTCTTGAAATACAACTTCAATCCGGCGCGCATCTTTCTGGGCGACGCCGGGTCGATGCTCATCGGGTTCTTCCTGGCCACGGCGGCCACCGACGCGGTCGGGCGCAAGGCCGTGGTGGGGGTGATTCTGCTGCCCATCGCGGTGGCCGGGGTTCCGCTGTTAGACGTGTTGCTGGCCATCTGGCGGCGCGGCGCACGGCGGCTGCTCCAATCGTTGCGCGGCGAGAAAATCCAAGGCGGCATCTTCGCGGCCGACGGCGACCATTTGCATCATCGCTTGCTGGATGCGGGTGGCTCGCAACACAAGGTGGCGCTCATCTTGCAGGGCATCGCGATTCTACTGGCGACGCTGGCGTTTTTGCCGATGATGTTTGGCGACCGCATGTTCGCGCTGTCGCTGGTGGGTTTCCTGATCGTGGCCTTGGCTGGCGTGCGCAATCTGGCGCGGGTGGAAATCGAGCACACCGGCAGCGTCATTCACATGGCAATCAAACTGCCAGGCCACCGTCGGCGGGTGGCTGCCACGCTCTTTGTGTACGACCTGCTGGCCCTGGCCGGGGCTGGCACGGCCGCGGTGGTCATTGAAACCAACGGCCTGACGAGCGGGGCCAACTTCGAGCGACTGGTGCAATTCGTGGTGGTGTTTGTCGTGCTGAGCACCCTCGCCCTGCTCGTGCTGCGGGTGCACCAACGCCTGTGGGTGCGCGCCTCCATGCGCGACATCATCTCGCTGCAGTTGTGGCTGCTGGCGGCGGCCCTGGCGAGCTTCACACTCTTCACGCTGGTGTACACGAAGTTGGAATGGAGTGCGCTGCGGGTGACAATGATGAGTTATATATTCGCGTGTTGCGGCGTATGCCTGCCACGGGTGGCGCTGGACCTGATGCGGGAGTTCGGCATGGACGCGCGCTATCACAACCCGCGGCGGGTGGCAGAGGGCGGCTATGGGCCGGTGGTGGTGTTAGGGGCGGGTGATATGGGCACGCTGCTGCTACATCATTTGAAATCCAGCGCCCACGATTCCTTTCCGGGCATGAAAATCCTCGGTTTCATCGATGACATGCAGGTGTTGCACGGGCGCCAACTCCGCTCGTTGCGGATTCTTGGCGGGATAGCCGAAGTGCCCAGACTGGTTGCCGACCATGGCCTCAAAGGCATCATTGTGGCCATCAACGTGCCCAACCAGGGCTTGCTCGACCAACTCGGCGAACTCGCCGACCAACACCAGTTGCAAATCTATCGCTGGCGGGTGGGCCTGGACGAGGCGTGAGAGCAAGACGCCAGACAGAAGACCGCGGCGCTCCCAGACAGAAGAAAGAAGACGCGATCTATCGTTCTCCTGTCTCCTGTCTCCTGTCTCCTGTCTCCTGTCTCCTGTCTCCTGTCTCCTGTCTCCTGTCTCCTGTCTCCTGTCTCCTGTCTCCTGTCTCCCGTCTCGTTCCTGACAACGGACAAGGAACAACCCATTCTCCCCCCATTTCCCGCGTGAAGTTCGACATCCCTGCCTCATCGCTGCCGCTGCTCGGGGTGGCAGCCGTGTGGACGCCGGCGATGCTCGCCGCGTCGTACGCCTGGGGTCACGGCGAGTATTACGACTACGGCTGGTTCGTGCCGCCGGCGGCCTTGTGGCTGATGTTGCGCCGCTGGCAGAGCCTGCAAACCGCCATGACGCTGCCGCCACGGCGGGTGGTGCTGGTGAGCGCGGCGCTGCTCTTGCCGTGGATATTGGTGCTGCGCGTGCTGGGGTATGCCGATCCCTCGTGGCGGCTGCCGATGGTTTTGTTAGGCCTGACGGCGGCCGGGGCCAGCCATCTGCTGCTGGCGGTCAGCCGCGGCTGGCGGGTGTCGGCGGGCTTTCTGTGGATCACCCTGCTGTTGCTCTCGGCGCTGCCGTGGCCGACGGTGGTGGAGACGGAGATTGTGCATCACCTAACGCAAGGGGTGGTCACGGCCGTGGCGGATGTGTTCGAGATGCTGGGCAAGCCGGTGGAAGTGCTAGGCGATCGGCTGCGTCTGTATGACATGACCGTCGAGGTGACCGACGGCTGCAGCGGGGTGCGCTCGTTTCAGAGCTTTGTGATGGCGACATGGTTTTTCGCGGAACTGCAACGACTGCGCCTGTCGCGGGCACTCATCCTGTTGGCCTGCGCGTGCACGGTGGCCTTTGCGGTGAACATGGCGCGCACCTATGCGTTGGCGCAAATCCGCTTCACCCTGGGCAGGGAGGCGTTCGACCAGGCGCACAATGCGCTCGGCTTGCTGGCTTTTGGCATCAGCGGCTTGTTTTTTTATCTGCTCTCTGGCAGACTCGCGGCGAAGCCCCGCCGCATCGTGGTGAAGACAATCCAGAGCCAGTGAAATCAGTCAGGAAAACGCACGTGAAACGGCAGGTTAGGCAGGGCAGATGCCGTGCATTCGCGGAAGAGTGTTCGGCAGGATGCCGAACCCAGCCGGCGCGACGCCGGCGCTCCCCAATTCCCCTACTCCCCTCCGATGATCCGTTCTGCTATTGACACCCTGTGGGACCGCTGGGCCAATCTCCATCCGTTCCTGCGCTTCCTGTTGCTAAGCGCGGTGGTGGCCGCGCTGGCTTGGTTCACGGCGCGACCGATCTATCGGACGTTCAAGGCGTGGCGGATGGAACGCAACCTGGTGGCCGCACGCCAGGCTGTCGCCGAGGTGCGCATGGATGAGGCCCGCGATTTGTCGCTATCAGTGCTGCGGGCAGGCGACCCGCGCCTGGAAGCTTACCAGATTCTGGAGAAATCCACCGCAGCGCTGCGTGATCCGATGCATGGGGACATCGCCCGGGCGTTGATGGCCCATCCGCAAAGTTCTGACGAGGACCGCTTGAACGGCTTCCGCGGAATCGCCCCGGACGTGGCCCTGGGCTTCCTCGGGCAAATCTGGGGTACCCTGCCGACGGCCTGCCAGCAGGACCCGCGGTTTGCGACGCTGTTCGCCGATCGCCTGATTGCCGAGCCACGCCTCGGCGAGGCCGCGGCGGTGTTGCTGGCGGTGCCGGAGGCGGCCCGCACCGGCGCGGTGAATCGGCGCCTGATCCGCGTGTTGATCGGCAGCGGCAAGGGCGAGGGCTACGGCGAGGCCCAACGGCTCATCGCCGCCCAGATGCCCGCCGATGGCACCGAGCTCGCGGAGTGGCTCGACCTGCTTGAGACACTCCCGGCGCTGAGCCTGCGGCCGGGTTTGTTAGAAGCGGCCCGCAGGGCGCTCGAACCCGCGGCGGGCGACGAGCAGGCGCGTCCGGCTCTGATGCTGGCGCGCATCGACTACGCGGCCAGATTCCCCGAATGTGCGGCGGTGCTGGAGGCTGCCATCAGCCGCTGGCAGGAGCGCAGCCCCAAAGCGCTGGCGGATTTCCTGGGGGACCTCGGGCTCTATCAACGGCTGCTGGAAATCTTCCCGCCGCAAGCCGTCGAACAGCACCCCGAGTTGTTCCCGCGCGTGCTCCAAGCCATGGAGCGCGGCGGCGCCTGGGCGGGCGTCATCCCGTTGTTAGACAAGCACGGCCGGCACCTGCCCAAATTCGAGGAACTCGCCCACCGCGCCGTGGCCGCCGCCAAACTGTCCGACTCTCCCGGCCGGGCGGTGGCATGGAATGCCGCGATGGCCGAGGCCAAGACCAGTGCGGTGGCCGTCGCCTATCTAACGCTCCAGCGGCTGGCCAGCGAGGTGGGCATGAGCGACGAGGCGGAGCAGGCAATGGTGGCGGCGATCCGCCTGGGGCGCGGTCCGCTACCCTTGTATGTGGAACTCAAACCGCTGCTCACCTCGCTGGCACGCCAAGGCCGCGACAGCACCTTGCTGGAGGTCTGCGCCAGCTATCTTGCCTTCGAGCCCGGCAACCCGGTGCTGATGACACAGTTCGCCTATCTCGCCTGCCTCAACAATGTGGTCGAACCCAAGACGATCCTCAAGGCCATGGAAGCGCTGGCCGGCGGCTATGCCAAGGACCTGACCATCCAATGCGTGCTGGCCACCGCCTACCTGTGCGACGGCCAGGCCGCCAAGGCGGCCGCCACCCTCGATGCCCTGGAGCTGGAACCCGCCAAACTGCCGCCGGGGCTGCGCGCGGCGTTTCTAACAATCCAGGTGCTCAGCCGCCGCATCGCCAAGGACGACCCGCGCATCACCGAGTTCCCGTGGAAATCGCTGCAACCCTGCGAACGCAAGAAATTCAGCGAACTGCTGCGCAACGCCGAGAGCCACGCCAAGGCGGGTCCGGCCGCGCCGGCCGAGCCCAAGCCGGCCGAGCCCAAGCCGGCCGAGCCCAAACCGGCCAAGGCCGAGGCGGCCAGCGATCGTTAGCGAAGTATCTTGATTGGAACAACCACGAATCGCACGAATGGGCACGAATGATTCTGAAGAGTTGCATGGCAGCGGGCAGGATGCCCGCGCCACGGATAGAGGTAGGGACGGCGCATTGATTTGCGCCGCCCCCCCCTCCGAACCGGACGGGCGGATCTCCCGCATCCGGCTCTCCAGTCACGGCTTAACCAGTTCGGCCCTTT
>Ga0316226_1004874_pt1 | contig 10455 bp, 7 predicted proteins | sample TBH18017metaG_FD_206009 | JGI IMG/M metagenome (GOLD analysis project Ga0316226, IMG submission 206009) | Freshwater microbial communities from Trout Bog Lake, Wisconsin, USA - TBH18017 | ecosystem: Environmental > Aquatic > Freshwater > Lake > Hypolimnion/Profundal zone | place: USA: Wisconsin... | reverse complement strand
TGCCCGGGGACCGGAGGCGTCGCGGATGACGGATCGGCGGAGATGGGTGTTTCACTCATTCAGAAATTACCATTGGCGCGTCTTCATTGGCGCGTCTTGTAAAATAGGTAGGCGAGAATCAGAATAAACAAGCCCCACGCGATCAGTGCCTGCAGAACCGGCCACTTGCCGAGCGAATCGAGCGTATCGCCGGCAATTTCCGGAAACCACCCATAGTCGATGGGTCGCGGCACCATGTTGCTGATTTCGAGATTCGGTCCGGCCACCAGCATGCTCTTGCGCATCTCCGTCACGAGATCCGGCGGCAGGTCGTCGGTGGTCAGAAAGGCGTAAGGCCAGCGGTCGGAACCATCGCAGAGCAGCAGCGCCACGCGCCCGGCCACCAGCGAATTTTCCTCGTTTTCCGAGGCGGGCTGCAACATGCGCGCAAACCACTCGCCCATCATGATCTGCGTCTCGCGGATGGCGACCGTGGAAAGCGCCTCCCCCGTAAAAACCGGACCGTGTTCGGACACGCGCTGCAAGATGCGGTGGATCAGCCGCGCGCGATGCAAACGGCTGTTGATGCGGCAGGCGCGAAGGTAGTTTTCCACCTTCTCGTAGGCCTCGTTCCACTCCGCGGGAGAACCCCACTTTGGGACGAACGGCTTCAGTGTGTCATCAGCGGATAGGTCCATGTTTCGCTCAATGCGTCACCCGTCGTCTTGTCACGCAGCACAACCTGCACCGTCGCTGCCTTTCCGGCAATCGTATCCCGCACTTCAAACCCCAAACGCCAACCCTTGATCTCGTGGTTCACCTGCAAGTGCACATTGCGAATTTGTCCATGGTCGAGGGTGATGTCCGGTATGGGTTCATCGTCCGTGTTAATGGAAAGGCCGTGACCGAGAAAATCCAGCACAACCTCGCGACCCGACACAAATGAATTGACCACGCGCGTCAGTGGCGGCCAATCAGGATTATCGAGGTACCAGTGCAACCGCCAGGAGGCTGCCAGCGGCACACCGGGTTTCAACTCTGTCGAAGGCTGCCAGTACGCCACAATGTTGTCGCCATATTCGTTGTCCGCCGTCAATTCCGCCAGCATGACATATCCCGAACCCCAGTCACCCAGCGGCTCCACCCACACGCTGGGGCGCTTGTGGTAGTTGGCCTCGATATCCTCGTAACTGGTGAACCGGCGATCCCGCTGCAGGAGACCAAACCCCCGCGGATGACGGGCCAGCACGCGTGTCTCCTGCAGAAAGGGCGCATTGCGCAGCGGACGCCAGATCCACGACCCGTCGCCGCGGCCCACCAGCAATCCATCGGCATCGTGCACTTCCGGACGGAAATCGCCAAAATGGTTGGCGCTGTTTTCGCCGAACCAGAACATGCTCGTGAGCGTCCCCAAACCATAACGGGGCACCGGGCGACGCGCATACAGCACGCATCGGACATCCACAACCGTATCCTCCCCAGGCTGCACCGTGAACCGGTATGCACCCGCAACGCTGTAGCTGTCCAGAAGCGCATCGATCACAATGTTCGTGGCATGCGCATCCGGCTGCGTGATCCAGAAGGCCACAAAACGCGGGAACTCTTCCGGCAGTTCGCAACAGGAGTTGACGGCCAGGCCGCGCACCGACGTGCCATAGTACTGCCCCCTGCCCAGCGCCCGAAAATATGACGCGCCCAGAAACGAAATCAATTCGTCGAATTTTCCGGGCTTGTTCACCTGATTCAGGACGCGAAAGCCGGCGAATCCAAGCGTATTGGTCAACTCATCCGTGTTGACGGGAACCTGGTGAAACAAAAATCTCCTGGCCTCGAATGGCAGCGGCTCCGCCAGACCCTTCCGAACCACGTTCAAGCTTACGCTCTGCTTTTGCAAGGGCCCGCCCAACGGATACATCATCAGACGGAACGGCAGATTTTCCGCGCGCCAGACGGCCTGGTTTGCGTCGTATTCGATGCAGCGCAACTCGTCGTATGACAGTCGGGCAAGCGTCGGCGGCAGGGGCTCCGAGGTATCCTTGTACGGGGCGGCAGCGCGCGCCGCAGCCAGCGCGCACAGTTGATCGAAGTTCCAGGCGGAATCCGCCGCACACAGCGAGACAGCCGACAGGCCCACAAACAAAAGGATGCAACGTGCTCTAAAGTACATTTCGGGCGATATTGTATCGTTCCCGCCCGCCAATGCCAGCGTAAAGTGGCCTGCGCAAGTTTGACTGACGCGAAGCCTGAACAACTCAAATTGTACACGCACGCATTTATTTCCTGCCTACACATTGCCGCTTTCCTCTTAATTTTCCGCCACTTCCCGCGTTGCATCTCTTTCGCTTCATGGTGTATGGTACGGTGCATCGGATGCGGCCCGTTTGACCGTTCAACCCGAAGCGATCATGACCAGCAACGACATTAATTCCACCGACGCTTCGGCGTCCCCCGGCACAACGGACGAACGCCTCTGGCGCATCCGCACGGAAAACGGAGACACCTTTGGACCAGCCGACCTTGCCACGCTCAAAAAGTGGGCGCTGGATGGACGCCTGGCTCCCACCCACCAGTTCAGCGACGATGGCCAGACCTGGCTTGCCGTGACGTCCCTGGCCGAGTTGGAGATGGACTGGGTGGCGGAAGTCACCCCCGGATCATTTTACGGCCCCATTCATATGCTGGCCCTGGCTGAGCTTGTCCGGGAAGGTTCGATCAGCCCCACCGCCCCCCGATTCTATCGCGGCATGCAACACGCGCTCCCACCAGCCGATCCGGCACCGCAACTCGAACCCCACGTGCGCGAATTGCCGCAGCAGCTTGCCGGACGCAGCACCGAACTGGAAGCGCAACTGACCGCGATCCGCAGCGAACTGGAGCAGGCCCGCAACGCCCTGGGAGCGCGCGATTTCGAAATGGATGCCGAACGCCAGGAACACAAAGCCGCGCTGGCACGCCTCCAGGCCGAACTTTTCAAGCGCGAGGGTCGCATCACCGCCCTGGAAGCTGATACCGTGCGCATACGCCAGGAAATGGAAACCCGGCTTTTCGAGGCCGAACGCCACGCCGCCGGGCAGGCCCGCCAGATTGCCCAGCAACAGGAGGCATTGGCGCTGGCCACCCAGTTGCAGCAGGAAGCCGAACGCCATGCGACCCTGCAGAAGGAACATGTCGCCAAGCATGATCGCGACACCGCCGCATTACGCGATTCCGTGCGCAACATGAAACTGCACCTGGAATCCGCGCGTAAAATGCTGCAACAGGCTGGCAACGCGCTGATCGAAGAGGACGGCGCCACGGACGCGGAGATCGTTGCCGAACCGCCTGCGCCGCCACCCGGCACCGACCGGATGGGGCCGCCGCCGCTGGCTACGCCCAACGGCCGCGCAAAAACGGCCATGTCGCTGGCGGATCTTGAAGCACAGGTGCAACGCGAACTGCGGCAACTCGGTCATAAGGGCGTAAATTTACTCAAGCGGTCCAAGGGCTGATTATGGCAAACGAAAAGAACGACTCGACGCAATGGTTTCTACGCATCGCCGGCGGCACCGTCTTCGGGCCCGTCTCCACCAAGGGATTGATCGTCTGGGCCGAACAGGGACGAATTGTTCCCGGCAACGAAGTTTCCACGGACCGCGAAAACTGGATGCCCGCGGAAACCGTCCCGGAACTGGAGATGCACTGGTATGTGAATGCCGGTGCCAAAACCGAAGGTCCCTTTAATCGCACCGCAGCCGAGAGTTTTCTGAAAAGCGGCAAGGCCCCCGCTGGCGCCCGGCTGATCCACGCCAAGGATGTGACACCCGAGCCGCTCGCCCGCCGCGATGCGGCAGAACCTGCGGCGGAAATTCCGGCCGCGCCCGCCACGGAATCCAAACCATTGCCCAGCGGTCGTCACGCCACCGTCAAAGCGGCTGAAGCCCGCGGCGCAGCCGATGCCCGCGACCGCCGCATCGCCGAACTGGAAGCCGCCCTCGAAAAACAGCGCGAAACCATTGCCCTTGCCCGCCAGGCGTCGAAAACGCAGGCCGCGCTTGAGGATGAGCGCGACGAGCTGCGCCACCAGATGCAGGAACTCCAGGCGCAAATGGAGAACTTTCGCGCCAACACGGATAAAGACGCCCAGAAGCGCGAACGCAAACTGGATGCGCTCAAACAGGAGATGTCCCGGTTGCAGGAGGAGCAGAAATCGGCCCACGCGCGCCCCATGCTCGAACTGGTTCCCGAGAGTCCCCCCGCTGCCAGCGCGGCACAAGCCCGGGAAGCGCTCGAGGAACTCCGTCGTCAATTTGAGGACGAACGCAGCGCGCTGGAACGCGACGCCGAGGTTTTGCGCGCACGCATCCGGGAGCTGGAAGCGGAACTCGCCCTTACCACCGCCGCCGCGGAAGAAGAGAGAGCGCGCACTGCAAGCCTGCCGGTAATCGACCCGGAATTACCGCAGATCTGCGACGGCCTGCGCAAGGAGCTGACCCATGCGCAGTCGGAAAATAAAACCCTGCACGCCAAGACCGCCAAGCTGGACCAGCAGGTCGCCGAACTTGCCAGTCAGATTGGACAGCTCGAAACCGAACGCCGCAGGCTTTCCGACGACCGCGAAAAACTCCAGCGCCAGCTCGGCATGGCCATGAGCGAAGCCACCGACGCCACCAATGAAGCCACCAACGGCGACCTGCGTACGCGCATCGAGCAGCTCGAAGCCGTCAACAACGGGCTGCGCACCCAGCTTTCGCAAACCGATCAAGCTCTGACCGCGGAGCGCGCCGCACTGGCGGAATTGCTGGCCTCCTCCAACGAACGCGACCTGACCGCCCGGCAGCGCGTTCAAAAGCTCGAGCAGCGGCAGACGGAATTGGAAAACCAGCTGAAGGAAGTCGGCACCGCCTCTGAACGAGAAACCAAACTCGCCGCCGAAAGCGCCGCCGCACGCACGCGCATTGCCGAATTACAGGGACGCCTGGCGCGTCTGCCGGAAACCGCCGCCACGGCGCGGCCGCCGGAGGCCGCGGACTGGCTGCGCCAGTTCGCCACGGATGAACTGACCGCGCTCGACAAGGCGCTGCACGAGGAGCGCAGCTCATTTAATGGGTTCCGGGATTTGAGCGGCGCGCGCCAGGAGTCGATCCAGACCCGCATGCAGTCCCTGCAACGGCTGCTTTCCGGCGACTACACCGATGCGCACCCCCGTGCCAGCACGCCCGGCCAACGCATCAACGGCCTGGATCAGACCCGCTTCCAAAGCGAGATTGAATCCATGCGCGAGGCCCAGCAGAAGGAATCCAAACAGTTTGAGGAACGTGAAACCGAACTGCGCCGCCGCATCCGCGTGCTGGAAACCGAGGGGTCCCGCCTGCGCAGCCTGCAGGAAGCCACGGACATGGAAGGCGGCAAGCGCATGGAGCTCATGGAGACCATCCGCCGCCGCGAACAGGAACTCGCCCAGGAACGCCGCAATCGCGACCAGGAGCGCGAACAGTTCCAAGCCACGCAACAGGCACTCCTGCGGCGCGCCGAGGAACTCGAACGCATCGCCGGCATCGCCCCCGAATTTCATCCGACCACCACCGGCAAGGACGCCGCCAGACCCGGCAAGCGTCTTGCGAATTTCAGCAGTTGGCTGAAGAAATAGAGTCTTCGTTCCAGCAAACCCAAAAAGAGTAACATGAACTACAAGACGGCAAGGATGAGCCTGTCCATCAAGATACTGACGGCAATCATTCTTGCGATGACGGTCGGTTTTTTCATTGGTGGTGTCCACGATAAACATTTGATGCTGGGCAGTATCATCCTTGGGATCATCGCGCTGGTTTGCTACCTGCGGGCCCCCGCGTCATACGATGTTTCCAATGGTTGCCTTACCGTGGTTCTACATGCGGGAACAAGTTCCTTCGGGCAGATTGTCGGATGCACGAGATTAACCGAGCGCCTGCCTTTCACGATCCGCCTCTTCGGCAACAGCGGCCTATTTGCTGGTACGGGCATTTTCTGGAACAAGCGGGACGGCATTTTTCACGTCTACGCCACAAGCGCAAGGCGTCAGGATGCGGTACTGGTTCAGACAACGAAATACAAAGTCCTGCTGACGCCTGAAGATCCACAGGTCTTCATGGAATCAACAAGGACCCTCAAACTAAGCGATGCACCCGCGACATAGAAGGGTTTGTGATCAATCCAAGATGCAGGCCGCGGGTAACTGCTGACGTCGGAATGCCCCATAGCACCGACAGGGTGACAAATGCGATAGCTTGAGTGCGCGGTCAAGCCCGCGCACTCAAAGTCGCTTCGCGATAGTCAGTTGCTAAGGTGCGACCATTCTCCGGCAATTGAGAAAGCAAATTGAATGAACGCACCAATCGCCACACTGATCGTCAAACAACGTAACCAAGGACGTAGAAAAGATCGTCCGCTGACCTCATTCACAGCAAAACCAACACCTGCAATGAAAAAGGCTATGGCGAGCGACAGAAGGAGATTCAAACCAGTTGCCAAAAACAACAAAAAGGGAATCACAAGCCCAACCCAACAACCCATCAGCGATAAAAGAATATAGCCTGCAACACGAAAGGCAAACTTCGCTTTAGTTTCATTTTTAATATTAACACTTCTCCGATTGAATGGCTCACTTGGTGCACTTGGCCTCCGATTCCTTCAAAACATAGTCCGCCCGTTCAAGTTCGTCCGTCCGCACGATCAGTTGGGACCCGGTCATGGCGAGAAAGGGCTGCACGTCACCGCCATCGTCGGCGTTGATGAAGGATTGGACACCGGAGGCGCTCAGCAGCATCTGGCCGAACTCCGCCGCCTGCCGGGTCGTGTATGTTCGGACAATGGCGGTCGCTTCTTTGGCTTTCATTTTGTCCTCTGGCGTGACTTGTTCGCAGACAAGTTCAGCCTGATTTCAGAATTACGGTACGCCGCTTGAGTGATCAGCGTCAAGCATGGATGAACTGTCTTCCAGTTCTGATTCTCACCTATCCGGATAGGTGAGATTAGCCCGAAACAAGAAATGCCGAGTGACATGAACACCTGGTATCGAAAGAAAACGGCGGCGACGACGCGCCGCCCTCCAGTTCAGGAACCGTCCAACCGTCTCACCGTCCGCGGTCCCAGCGTCACATCCGACTCTTCTGCGCATACTTCGTATGCAGCAACGCGTGCGACTTGTGGCCGAGCGGATGGCCGAGGAAGTCGCGGTAGAGCTGCTGCACCGCTTCGTTCTCGTGGGATTTGCGCAGCGCCTTGCCTTCATCCTCCGCATAAATGCCGGCCATGCGTTTGAGGCGCACGCTGTCATCCGTGAAGCGCGGCTGCCCCCCGCCACCAATGCAACCACCGGGGCAGGTCATAACCTCCACGAAATGGTAGGTGACCTCGCCCGAGCGGATGCGCTCCAGCAGGTGGCGCGCATTGGCGAGGCCATGACTGACCGCCACGCGCAATTCGACACCCTCCAGGAACGACCACTCCGGCTTCGTTCCCGTGATCTTCAACGCGGCATCCTTGATCCCCTGCAATCCGGCAATCGGTTTGACGTGCAGGTTTTCCACCGGCAACGCGCGTCCGGTCACAATCTCATACGCCGTACGCAAAGCCGCTTCCATCACGCCGCCGGTGTTGGCAAAAATGTCCGCCGCGCCGGAGGAGAGACCCAGCGGCGCATCCATGGCGCCTTCCGGCAACTTGAGAAAATCGATCCCCGCCTGTCGGATCATGCGGGCGAGTTCGCGCGTGGTCAGCACGTAATCCACATCGCGCACGCCGCTGGCGTTCATTTCCGGACGCTGGGCCTCAAACTTTTTGGCCGTACAGGGCATGACGGAGACCACGGTGATCTCAGCCGCCGGCTTGCCGATTTTCTCGGCATAGTACGTCTTGGCCAGCGCGCCAAACATCTGCTGGGGCGACTTGCAGGTGGAAAGGTTGGGCAGAAATTGGGGATAGTAGTATTCCGCAAACTTGATCCATCCCGGCGAGCAGCTCGTGAACATGGGCAGAGCAACCGGCTTCTTGTCCACCAGCGCATGCTTCAGGCGCGTCAGCAGTTCCGTCCCCTCCTCCAGGATGGTTACGTCCGCAGCGAAATTGGTGTCGAACACCGAATCGAATCCCATTTGCCGCAGGGCGGAAACCATCTTGCCGGTGACGCGCGTTCCCGGCGGCAAACCAAAGGCTTCGCCGAGCGCGGCACGGATCGCGGGCGCCGTCTGCACCACCACTGTCTTGGACGGATCGTCGAGCGCCTTCCAGACTTCGTCAATCTGGCTGTGCTCAGAAATGGCGCCCACCGGGCAGACGGCCGCGCACTGGCCGCATTGCACGCAGGCCACGCCGTCAAGTTTACGCGTGAAGGCCGGCCCGATCACCGTGGCGAAGCCGCGCCCCTGCGGAAAGAGCGCGCCGACGCCCTGCACCTGACTGCAAATCGTGACGCAGCGGCGGCACTTGATGCACTTGCCGTTATTGCGCACCAGTGCCGGCGTGCTCTCATCCAGACGCAGCGCGGCGCGCGCGCCCTCATAGGTCACGGAACGAATACCCATGTCGCCAGCCAGTTGATGAAGTTCGCAGTCCTCGTTGCGTTCACAAAGCTGGCAATTGCCCTCGTGCTCGGAGAGCAGCAATTCCACCACCTGCCGCCGCGCCTCGCGCGCCTTGGCGCTGTTGGTGAGGATGACCATCTTATCCGTGCAGGGCGTGGCACAGGCCGCCATCAACGTCTTGGCTCCCCTGACTTCGACCAGACAGACGCGACAGGCGCCGACGGGATCGCGCTGCTCGAGGAAACAAAGCGTCGGAATCCGGATGCCGATTTGGCGCGCAGCCTGCAGCACCGTGGTGCCCTCCGCAACTTCGACATCCTGGTCATTGATCGTGACGACATTCATGCGGGCGTCCCCCTGACAGGACCGGTCTTGCCATAGTCGCACCGCAGGCAGCGCCGGGCCTGCCGCCGCGCCTGGGTTTCATTCCACGGCTGTTCCACCTCGTCAAAATTATTCCGGCGGCGCGCCAGCCCGATCAGATTGGGCTCCTCCCGCGGGAATGGCACCGGATCGGCCTCCGGATCGTAATCCGTCACCAACTCCGGATAGACGCGCCAAAAGGCGTGTGTCGCGCCCGTCAGCAAGGCATCGATTCCCACGGCTGCGCGCTCGCCGGCGGCAATCGCGGCCACCACCGAGGAAGGGCCGCTGACGGCATCGCCCCCGGCGAACAGCCACGGCACAGCAGTCCTGCCATTCACCGGGTCGGCCTTGATCCAGCCATCCCGGGCCAGTTCAACTTCCGCCGGCACTAATTTGCGCGCGTCCAGGCCCTGCCCCACCGCAAGGATCACCTGGTCGCAGCGGATGTTTTCCATCTCCGGATCCGATCCGGCCTGCGCGCGACGGCGTCCGGTGCGATCGAAATCGCCCAGCGTCATGCGCCGGCATGCGACCGCCGCAACTCTGCCGTTCTCCACGACAAACCGCTCGGGCGAACAGAGCGTGCGCAGGATCGCGCCTTCCTGCTGCGCCTCCGCGATTTCCTCCGCATACGCGGGCATCTGCTCGCGCGTGCGGCGGTAAACAACGGTGACGCTTTCACTGCCCAGGCGCAACGCCGTGCGCGCGGCATCGATGGCGGCATTGCCGCCGCCAATCACCACGACATTCCGGCCAACCGGCACAGAGCCGCGGATGTTGTACTGGCGCAGGAAATTCATCGACTCCACAATGCCCCGGGCATCGTTGCCGGGAATGTCAATTGCCAGACCATCCGGCGCGCCCACGCCCAAAAAAACAATCTCGTAACCCTGGCTGCGCAGATCCGCCAGCGTAAAATCACGCCCGAGCCGCTTCCCGGTCTGGATGTCGACGCCCAGCGATTCGATCATGCGGATTTCGCGCGCCAGTGTCTCGCGCGGCAGGCGGTACGCAGGAATGGCCTGCATCAGCATGCCCCCCGGACGCGCTTCGCCTTCGAGAATCACCGGCCGGTAACCCAGGCGCGCCAGAAAATAGGCGCACGTCAGGCCCGCCGGACCTGCACCGACAATGGCAATCCTGCGCGCGGCATTGGCGACATTTTCACGGACTTCCGGTTTCTGGATCGTGACCTCCTGGTCAACCATGAACCGCTTGATGCCGCGGATGGCAACAGAGTCATCCATGGAACTGCGGCGGCAATGGTCCTCGCAGGTATGGAAGCACACGCGCGCGCAGACGGCGGCAAACGGGTTCCGCTCACGATGCAACCGCAGCGCCTCGGCATAGCGGCCCTCGGCCACCAGCGACACGAAACCCGGAACCTGCACACCCGCCGGACAGGCGCTCAGACACGGGGCCAGCACCAGCGACGGGCAGACACCGGCCGCGCAATGCCGGTCGCGGATGTGCTGCACAAACTCCTCGCGGAAATGCCGGATGGCGGAAAGCACCGGGTTCGGCGCCGTCTGCCCCAGGCCGCACAACGACGATTCCTTGATGAATTCGCCGA
>Ga0316226_1004871_pt1 | contig 10459 bp, 5 predicted proteins | sample TBH18017metaG_FD_206009 | JGI IMG/M metagenome (GOLD analysis project Ga0316226, IMG submission 206009) | Freshwater microbial communities from Trout Bog Lake, Wisconsin, USA - TBH18017 | ecosystem: Environmental > Aquatic > Freshwater > Lake > Hypolimnion/Profundal zone | place: USA: Wisconsin... | reverse complement strand
TCGGCGTGCGCGTGCCGGAGGACGTGTCGGTCACCGGCTATGACAACATGTGCGACGATCGTGCACCCGCCGGCGTCACAACCTTTTCGCTGCCGTACGAACGTGTGGTGGCCGCGATTCTCTCGATTGCCACCCGGCGCGTCCTGCGCGACGAGGAGGCCGGCGACCGCATGACAATCACGCTGAGGCCGGTGCTGATCCCGCGCGCGACGTGGCAAACGCGCGAGGACCGGGCATCGGTAGCGAAGACGGCGAAAGATGGTACAGGCAGGCAAGGGAGGCGATAACCATGAAACAGACGATGGGCATGTGGGTCGGCACCGGTGGATTCGTGATGATGTGCCTGGTGGCCGCATTGTCGGTGCAGTCGGCAACCGTCACCTGGAACGTGACCAGCGGGGGAATGTGGGACACGACGTCCGACAACTGGTCAGGCGGATTTCCCGTCGCCACACGTTACATCGAAGGCGACAATGCCGTCTTCACGGGCGCGGTCAATCAGACGATCCTCGTGCAGAGCGGCGGCGTGACGCCGGGCAGCCTGCTCTTCAGCAACACGGCCAACACCATCACGCTGGCGCCGGCTACGGGCGCCACGGGCTTTCTCAACGCTGGCGCAGGCACGTTTACGAAAAACGGCGCCGGCACCGTCGTTGTGACGCAGGGGATCTTCGCTGCGACCGCCGCTAGTCATGGCGGCACGGTCGTGAACGCGGGAATGCTGCAGATCCTGCCCGTCCTGAGTGGAACCACCACGAACGGCTTCGGGCGCGGGACGATCACCGTGAATGGCGGGGTGTTCGCCGCTGCGCCGTCTCCGGCCAGCTGGTACACCTTTGCGCTCACCAATGCCGTTGCCGTGACGGTGGCCAGTACGTTGGAGAACGACACGAAGTCGTACAGCCAGTACATGGGGCCGCTGTTACTGGGCGGCGACCTCACGCTCAATGGCTATCCGGTCGCCTTGATGGGGCCCATCACAGTCTCGGGTGCGAGCCGGACGATCAAGATGACCGGTGGCAACGGCTGCACGATGGAGATCGACGGCGCCGTCACCGGCAGCGGCGGTAATGCGCTGACGATCGATTCGTTCTCCTACCAGAGCGCCGGCGTGCCGCTGACCGGCTCCTTCTCCAACCTCGCCAGCCTGACCTTCCTGGGCGACAACAACTTTGCCAGCACGCGCGTGACGGGCAACAACAGCGGCTTCACCGGTAGCGTCCACATCGCCGCCTCCAGCGGCTCCACCGAGTTGGGGCACATGCTCGCATTCTCCAACGCCGCCGCCTTTGGCAACCCCGCCGCCGTCCTGGTCGACAACCGCGGCATCGCGGGTTTCGAGTACGCCGTTCCCAACGCGACGATTAGCAACCTCTTTACCTTTGGCCCCGGCGGCGGCATCGGCGCCGCCGGAACAAACGGCACATTGACAGGCATCGTGAACCCCTCCGACCGCTTAAGCGCGGGCGGGCGCATCTACCTGGACAATGATCTGGGCATCAATCAGAACCGGTGGGGCGATTCCGACAAGATCGCCCTGAGCGGCGGCAACCTATTCTTCCGCGGCAACGGCAACAGCAAGGCCGCCATTCAGGAACACGTGGGCCCCTTGACGTTCGACTACGGATGTACGGCGATGCTCGTGGGGGAATACTCGACCAATACGCTCACTGCAGCTTCCATGGCGCGGCCCGCCGGGTCCCATGGTATGCTGCTCATTGACTTCTCGGATGGCAATGGCAATCTTTCGCTGGGAGGCACCACCAAGTTTATGGCGGACGCCGGTCTTGCGACGAGCAATGGGATTGTGGCTCCATATATAATGCGGGTGGCACATGCGGCGAATTACACCATCAGTGATGTCAGTTTCCTGAACTACGCGGCGAATGGGTTCACCAACGCCACGTTCAGCAGCACCGATCTCACGTCTGCCGGGCTGAACGATGTTGTGGATTCAGGCGCGGTGACCATCGGCGGCGACCGTTCTGTCTATGCGCTACGGCTGACCGGCGCTGTCACCAGCAGCGTTGCCAGTGCCACGGTGACGGTGCGCAGCGGCGGGCTGATCTGCAAGGGGGGCAGCGCCCACTATGCCAATTTCACCTTTGGCGATGGCGGACAGACCGAGGCTGTTGTCTACTGCTATGCGGATTGCACTCTGGCCGGCAACGTGACTGCCTCGTGTTTGACAAAGGCTGGTGGCGGCATTCTGGCGATTTCGGCATCCAATTCGATTACGGGGAACTTCACGGTTGATCAGGGATCGCTCACGCTGAACTACGCCGGGATCGTATCCACAAATAACGTTGCGATCGGTTACGGCGCCATCCTTGTGATCTCCGCACCGGTTGCCATGGGGGCCGCCGACATCCATATCGGTGGTTTGTCAGGTCAGCCGAACAGTCAGGTTCAGGGAAACAACAACAAGACGCGCACACTGGTGATCCATCCACCGGCCGGATCGGTGTCTACTTTTAGCGGGAACATCACCTTTGTTTCGGTGCAGCATGCCAATCTCGGTCTCACGATGGCTGGCTTGGGCACACAAGTGCTGGCTGGGGTCAGCGATTACAACATGCCCACCATCGTCAGCAACGGCACGCTGGTCGTGGCCGCCAGCGGCGGATTGCCGGCGACGCCAACCATAACCATCGTCTCCAATGCTGCGTTCTTCTACAACGCATCCACGCTGCCCCTGACAAACGGCGTTGTGGCTCTCAGCGGCGCGACCGTGGGCGGCAGCGGCGTGATCTACACGCCCCTCACCATCACGAACACGGTTCATCTGTCCCCGGGTTATGGACCGGGCACGTTGACGGTCAGCAACCTGACGCTGACCGGCGGCGCGCTCTACGATTGGGAATGGGGCGGCAAGACCAACTACGACAGCGTGACGGTGTTGAACCAGTTGACGCTCACTGCCGGAACCACCAACACGATCCGTCTCTTCGCGCCGACTGGCAAGCAGCCGACGGCCGGTTCCTATCCCATTCTGACCTGGAGCGGGTCCACGCCTCCGTCGACGAGCGTGACATGGTTGGTCTCCAAGCCTGCCGGCGGCGGCGCTGAAGGGTGGTCCACGCCCACGGTCCGCATGGACACGGCCAACAAGCAGATTCTGTTGGCCTTCCCGAACATGGGCACGTCCATCCTGTTTCGGTAAGATTTCACGGAAGCGGTCAAGCGTTGCCGGAAGCGGCGGTCGGCGGGGACGCCGACCCTCCCGATTGGGCGGAAGGTAGGCCCTGGGATGGGAGAGAGGCCGTCTCCGGCGTCCGCAGATGCCCGTCAGCCGGTTGCCAGAAAGAAAGGCGAGTCGCATGCAAGAGATGAACGGTGCCCGGCTTCCAGCACGCGCAATGCGCTTTGATCTTTGCGTGTTCTGCCTGGTGCTTCTGATCGCGGCGTGCCGGAGTGTCGCGGCGGAGACGAATCCGCTGCCGACGACGGCGGAGCTGAAACTCACCGGTCCCGCTAACCTTGCGACACTCGCCGAGAGAGTTCGGCGGCACGAGCCAGTGACAGTGGCCTATCTCGGCGGCTCGATCACGGTTGGGGCCGGCGCCTCGTCCTATCCGAACAACTACTACTGGAAATCCAGAACAGCGATTGCGCAGGCGATTGCCGGACATGGCGGCGGTGCGTTCACATCCTACAATGCGGGCATCGGCGGGACAGGCTCGGCCTATGGCGCCTTCCGTGTTGGCGCGCAACTCCTTGTGCACAAGCCTGACCTGCTGATCGTTGAGTTTGCGGTCAACGACGGCGGCTCCGGCCCGCAGGATGCGGTGGATGGCATGGAGGGGATCGTGCGGCAGGCGTTGCAGCAGAACCCGTCCATGGGTATGGTGTTTCTCTATACGACGACAGCCAAGTACGAACAGGAGTACTACGCCAAGGGAGTTCTGCCGCCGGCTGTGATCGCGCACCACCGTGTGGCCACGCACTACGGCATCGCGGAAGTTCACGCCGGCGCCGCCGTGCATCAGGGTGTCGAGGCTGGCCGGTTCACAAGCCAGACCTTCTTTAAAGACGGGACGCATCCCAGCGACATCGGACATGCCTGTTACGCCGCCTTGCTCGCTGACGTGGTATGCGCGGCACTGGACCAGGCCGCGCCCGCAGCGGCAAAACCGCTTCCCGCGCTGCTCGGTTCCGGCCACCTGGAGCACGCGCGACTGGATGCGATCACGCTGGTTGGCTCTCCGGAGGGTTGGACGGCTAACACCAAGCAGTGGAATTGGCACGGCGTCGCCATCTGGACGTGCGAGACGACAAGCAAACCGATTGTTTTCGTGGCCAAAGGGCAGGGGATCCAGCTGGTCTACTCGGGCAAGATCAGAGTCCGGTGGAGTGCCGGCGGCAAAGAGATGACGCAGGAGCTGACGGGCGCGGCAGGCTTGCCGATGCCGGCAGGCTGGGCCTTTCCGGCCGCTGCAAATCCGGATGGCCAGACGATCACGGTTGAAGTCGCGGCCGGCCCCAAAGTGCATGGCGAAGTGTGGGGGCTGTTCTCGATTCAAACGAATCGCCTCACGGCCAGCCATTCTTGATCCTGGTGGGGACGCCTCTCCGAGGCGTCCGCGGACGGCTGAGACAGCCGTCCCTACCATGTGAAGTTCATGTCGCGGCGATCAGAGACGCTTGGCAACAGAGAGATTGGCAGAGGTTTGACATGGCCCGGTTGAGATTCTTCATTGCTACGATGCTCGTGGCGTTTTCCCTTCCCTGCCAGGCAAGTTGGAGCCTGCCCGGGATTTTCGGGCATGATCCAGGGGTCACGCAACCGGGGCGAAACTGGCTTGCGGACAATCCGCTTGCCGAGCGGGGCGCCGCCTGGTCGCTGACCTTCAAAGATGGGGATGTCTTCCGGGTGATGGAGCGGGGTAAGGCCTACCATTACAACTACGTCTGGCGGGAGAAGGGCGAGAGCCTGGAGCCCAACACATTTTTCATCGAGCGGACGCTCAACGCTGCGCGCTTCAAGGGAGCGGGTGCCGGACCGGAATCAGCGGTCGTCTTCGCACCCGATGGGCCGGGCGACTACAACGTTTCGATCAAGGGGACGGCTTCCGTTCAGCGCCCGGACATTGGAGCTGCCAGACTGGAGATCAGGGTGGTCGACGCGAAATCCACAGCCACCGTGAAGATTCTCACCTCGGTGGATCGCAGGAAGGGCGAAGCCTTCGAGTGGAATTCGGAAGTCCAACTCAAGGCCGGAGAGGCTTTGGCCCTCATGGTCAGTGGCGTGAATACGGGAGCCGGTTCCTGCGGCTACGCGTCTTTGGAGATCAAGGGATTCTCGGTTAGAGCGACCTCTGGTCATGGAATGGCCGAAGGTTCCATTCCCCTCGACGCGGCGTCATGGCGTCCCAAGAACCCGTCGCTTGTTACGGTGAAGAATGATGCCGAGGGCGGCATCCGCTTCGATATCAAGGCTGGGCCGGGAGAGTGGTCGGTCCTCGATGGCCCCACGATAACGATTCCTGAACGGGACAAATTCTCCCTTGCCAGGAGGCTCATCCTGAGTTGCGAGGGTGATGCGAAAAACGCGAATGGAATTGCCTTGCAGATCAGGGCCGTCATGAACGGCAAAGGTTATGCCAGAAGTCTTAGACCGCATGCCTACTGGGACGCCTCTCTGGAATTGGCGGGTGCGGAAAAGTTTCACGGTTGGACCCAATTGGACGGTTCCGCCACGATTCCCGGTGACTGCTCAAAGCTCTCCTTTGAAATCTGGCTGGCCGTGCCGAAGACCGGAACCTGGTCCATCTCTCTGCGTAATCTGGAGTTCAATGAAGGCTTTACCAAATCAAATCTGATCCGGACCGACCCCGCCACCGGAGGGAACATCTTCTTCTCAGGGTCCGGACTCATGAAAGTCGAATTCGCAGATGCGGCCAACGCGACCGCCTGGAGCGTGAAAGTCTTCGATGAGAACGACAAAACTCTTTCCGAATACTCTGGCAAGAGTGCTCCCGCCCCGCTATCCGTGCCGCTGCCCGGTTTGGGTTTCTACAGGATCGTCGCCGCCACGAGTTATGCCAACGGGACAAGCCTTGAAACGGAAACCACCTCCGCCGTCGTCGGGGAGCCACTTTCCGATTCCGTCAGGATGAATTCCCGCTTCGGCTCCGGCCGCGTTTGGGGTAACGGGGATCTCTGGAAAAAGTCGGGATGCCGTTGGGACTGGGTGTGTAATGCGATATCTTTGCAGGATTGGTTGCTGAACGCCGACGGTTCGGTCTCCCCGCCTCCGGGATGGAAACCGATGAAACTCCCCTCCGACTATTCGCCCCTTTGGGCCATGGGTTCCTATCCGAAATGGCTGGGGGGGCCGGCGGCGGGCAGTCTCAGGTCTCCCCAAGACTGGTCTCTCTACGAGAAACTTTTCGAAGCCTTCGCCAAGGCCAATCCCGATTTGGAGTATTTCTCGGCCTACAACGAAGGCAACGCCTGCTGGAGCGGCAGTATCGACGACTTTATCAAATTCAACGTCGCCATGGCGGCCGGTGCCAAACGCGGCAACCCCAAAGTGAAAGTCTTCGGCCCCGCCGTCTATTCCATCAACATGGATGAGTTCCAGAAATACCTGAAAGGCGGAATGTTTGACGCTTTCGATGGCGTGAACATCCACGCTTATGTCAATGGCACCCCTCCCGAGAACGAGTTCATCGACAGGGTCATCCAGATGTGCGCCAGTCTGAAGGAGGCCGGCAAAGGAGACATGCCTGTTCATCTCAGTGAGTTCGGCTGGAACTCGCCGCCCATAGACTGGCAGAAGGCCGTTTCGCAGGAGACGCGCTCGCGCTATGTCGCCCGCTCGCTTTCGCTTCTGGCAGCACAACCAGTCGATAACATCACCTACTTCTGCTTCCAAGTTGGCACTTGTGGTTACGCTCTCCTCCGCGACGACGGCACGCCGAGCCCCTCCTATCCTGTCTATGTCAACACGGTGAAATGGCTTTCGGAGATCAAACGCGGTGACGCCCGGTGGTTCCGCCTCTCTCCGAATATCAACTTGGTGCTGGGCAAAGCTGGCGACAGGATTGTCGGTGTCGCCTGGACTTGCGAGGGCGAGGAGGATTTCCAGATGCCAGGAATTCCTGTGAAGGCGACGGACATGATGGGCCGCCCCCTGCAACTGGCTGCCGGTTCCAGCGCGGTCAAACTCTCGCCAAGTCCGATGTTCTTTGAGCTGCCCGCGGCTGCTCCGTTCCTCGAACTGCGGGAGTTGCCAAGCGTTTCGACGGTTCCGGGCGGATCATTCAAGGTCACGTTGAAAGGGGCATCTTCAATCCCCGGCATCGACGTGGCGGGCGATGCCGCGCAAGTCTCACGCACGGCCAGAACCGGCTCCTACCTGCTGCTGGGCCGGACGGTGGCAGGAGGCTGGGTCGGACAGCCGGTCACGGTCGTGGCGCCCATCACGTTCCCGTCGCTGGCCTGCACGCTGGCGGCCGCTGGCCGATCCATGCTTGCGGCAGCCAGCCTGCTGTCGTCCATCGATGGCAAGGCCAAGGGCACGCTCACCTTGGATTCCGGAGAGACGGCCACCGCCAAGATGGACGTGGCGAAAGGGCAGGCGTGCACGCTGTCCCTGCCCGTCCCGGGTTTCAAGAATGGGGCCCGGATGAAGGGCGTCTTCGTAGTCGAATCCGCATGCGCGATTCCTTTCCGCCTGGAGAGACCCTTCGATCAGACGGTCATGGATTGCCAGAAGTTCGCTGAAGATACCTCCGGTCATGTCGACTGGAGTCGCCAGGCCCCCGTCGACATCTCCGCATGGGGACCGGATCTGGATGCCAAGGGCAAGCAGAACCCGCAACTCAAGGCGATTGCCCCAACCGATTGTTCCGCGCGCTTGAAGACGGCCGTCGGCGTGCAGGGCTTTCATCTTTGGGTCGACGTGACCGACGACGTCCATCTGCAAACGCAACCGCCGTCCGGGATGTGGCAGGAGGATTCCCTGCAATTGGCGTTCGACGTCGATGCCGCCAAGGAATGGCAATACAACAACATCGGCGACGGACGGTTCAACGGCCACAGAATCTTCGAGTATGGCGTGGGTCTCCCGTCCGCAGGCGGCTCCCCGATGGTTTGGCGCTGGCGTGCCGATTGTCCGGATTTCCGGGCTGGGTGCAGCGAGCCGCTGGTCGTTGCCAAGATCACGCGCACGGGCATCACGACGGTTTACGACATTCTGCTGCCTTGGGCGACGCTGGGCTTGAAAGAGGCGCCGCCCGCCGGCGCGCAACTCGGATTCTCGCTGGCGGTCAACGACGCCGACAAGGGTGGCGACCGGCACATCATCCGCTTCGGCAACGGCATCACGGAAAGCAAGGATCCCGAGAAGTATGGCACGTTGCGTGTGGTGAAGGCAGCTACAACCCCGTGAATCCGATTCAACCTTGAAACCGCAGATGAACGCAGATCAACGCGGATCGGTTCATTGCAATCAACACGTTGCAGTGCAAAACCATGTTCACCGGATCGATGAAAGCCGTTTCTGTCGCAAGACCGTGCCCATCAGCGTCCATCCGCGTTGATCTGCGGTTCAACTGCTCTTGATAGGTTCAACGATGACCGGCAAAGAACGGATGCTGAAGACCCTGCGGTTCGAGCAGCCGGACCGGCCGCCGCATTTCGAGATCATGTTCGAATTGGAGCGCGAGGCATTCGGCCTCTCCTTTCCGGATCGCCGCCTGTGGGCATCGTGCTCGGCCGCCGAGAAGGATCGAATGATCGGCCAATGCATGACGATCTACGAGAAGATCGTCGAACGCTACCACTGGGACGCGCTGGCCGTGTTCTGGCCATGGAGCGACCCGGACGGGGTCCGGGCGGCGAAGCGCACCTTCGGCGACGAGATCCTGATCGGCAGCATCGTGGGCAACACCATCTGGTCCATCGAACACATCACGGACTGGATGCAGTTTGCCGTCGACCTGGTTGAACGACCGGAGTACATCCACGAGGTGGCGCGCGAGAAGGAGCGTGTGGCGAAGCGCACCTTCGAGCAGCTGGCCGAGGCCGGCGCGGAGTTCGTCCACATCGTCAACGACGTGGCCTTCAATGGCGGTCCGTTCATTTCGCCGGCGCAGTTCAGCGAGTTCATCACGCCGTATCTGCGCCGCGAGGTCCAGCATGTGCGCGCGCTGGGCGTGATCCCCTTTGTGCACACGGACGGCAACATCATGCCGGTCCTCGACGACTACCTGTCGCTCGGCGCGGCCTGCTTCCAGTCCGTGGATCCCATGGCAGGGATGGACATCGCGGAGGTCAAGCGCCGCTGCCACGGCAAGATGGCACTGATGGGCAATGTGCAGTGCAACCTGCTGCAGGATGGTCCCAAAGAGGCGATCCGGAAGTCGGCGCGCTACTGCCTGGAGCAGGCCACGCCGGGTGGCGGCTACATCTTCAGCACATCCAACACCATCTTCCCCGGCATGCCCCTGGAGCACTACGAGTACATGCTGCAGGTCTATCGCGCATTCTGTACAGAATAAGGAAACACACCATGAAGAGCAAGGTTGCGATTGTAACGGGCGCGGCGCGCGGCATCGGGTACGGCATTGCCACCTGCCTCGCGCGCAAGGGCGTGAACGTGGTCATCGCCGACATGAACGGCGACGCGGCACGGGCATCCGCCGCCGCGCTGGCCAAGGAAACGGGCGTCGAAACGCTGGGCGTGGCCTGCGATGTGACGCGGCGTACACAGGTGCAGAAGGTCGTGCAGCAGACCCTGAAGCGCTTCGGCCAGATCGATATTCTGGTCAACAACGCCGGCATCTGCCCGTTCGTGGACGTGATGGAGATGAGCGAGGCGATGTTCAAGAAGACCATCGACGTGAACCTGACCGGCGCCTTCCACTGCACCCAGCTCGCGGGCAAGGAGATGATCAAGCGCGGCAAGGGCGGGCGCGTGATCTTCATCACCTCGCTGGCCGTCAACGTCACCGGGCCGGCGCAGGGCGACTACGCCGCCTCCAAGGCCGGGATGCACATGCTGATGAAGACCTTTGCCATTGCCCTGGGCCGGCATGGCATCACCTGTAACGGCGTCGCGCCAGGCATGATTCTGACCGACATGACGAAACATCACTGGGCCAAACCGGGACCGGCCAAGTTCATCAAGCAGCGCGTGCCGGTGGGCCGCATCGGCACGCCCGAGGACATCGGCAACGCCGTGGCTTTGCTCGTCAGCGACGAAGCCGGATACATCAACGGGGTGGGGCTGATCGTGGACGGCGGCCACCAGGCGGTGTGCGCATGAAGATCGACCTGACGGATCGTGTCGCGCTGGTCACCGGCGCGACCAGTGAACTGGGACGGGTCATGGCGCGCACGTTGGCCTCCTGTGGCGCGCGCGTGGCGATTCACTACCACCAGTCCGCCGAGAAGGCCGAAGCGCTGCGGCGTGAACTGCCCGGGTCATGCGTCGTGCAGGCCGACGTGA
>Ga0316226_1004867_pt1 | contig 10476 bp, 9 predicted proteins | sample TBH18017metaG_FD_206009 | JGI IMG/M metagenome (GOLD analysis project Ga0316226, IMG submission 206009) | Freshwater microbial communities from Trout Bog Lake, Wisconsin, USA - TBH18017 | ecosystem: Environmental > Aquatic > Freshwater > Lake > Hypolimnion/Profundal zone | place: USA: Wisconsin... | reverse complement strand
AGTTGATCGGCTCCCACAAAGGCAGCGATGCGCCGCCGAGCGGATCCACGCCCAGCTTCAAGCTGGCGGCACGAATCGCATCCATGTCCACGACATTTTTCAAATCCTCGACGTAAGGCAGGATAAAATCTTTCGCGTGCGTGGTCGCCGCCTTTAACGCCGCCTCGAACGAAATCCTTTTCACGCCGGCATTGCCACCACGCAGCAATTCATTTGCGCGATCCTGAACCCAGCGCGTCACGTCCGTGTCCGCCGGGCCACCGTTCGGCGGATTATATTTGAAGCCGCCGTCCTGCGGCGGATTGTGCGACGGCGTGATGATAATGCCGTCGGCCAAACCATTTTTGCGACCACGATTGAAAGTAAGAATTGCGTGCGAAACCACCGGTGTCGCCGTCACGCCGTCGGCGCGCTGGATGAAAGTTTCAATGCCGTTCGCCGCGAGCACTTCGAGCGCGGTGCGCTGCGCCGGCGCGGACAACGCGTGCGTGTCTTTGCCAATGATGAGCGGACCGTTCGGGCCATAACTCGTGCGGTAATCGCAGATCGCCTGCGTGATGGCGAGGATGTGCGCCTCGGTAAACGTGCGGTCCAGCGAAGTGCCACGATGACCGCTCGTGCCGAAGCTGACGAGTTGGTTCGCGTTGGCTATGTCCGGCTGGCGTGCGTAATACTCGCTTTCGAGCCGGACAAGATCCACGAGCATTGACTTGGGTGCCGGTTTGCCGGCAAGTGTTGAAATGACCATTTTGATTCCTGTTTTCGTGGCCAGCATACTACAAACAATCGGCTGGCGGAGAAAAGAAATTGTCACCACCGGTTTGCCAGCCAGCGCGGATCCAATGGATTTTTCCCTTCTCGCCACGCCAAAATCGACTTATTTTTCAGCTGTTCGGTCGCTTTCAGCCAGTTTAGCTCAGTGGTAGAGCAGCAGTTTTGTAATAAAAAGCGACTTAATCCGCCGCTTTTGCCCCCTCCAAGCCGGACTGCAACAGAAAGGCCGTATTATCAATCCGAAAATGAGTTTTCGGAGATCGAATTTCGGCGCGGACGGCTTTAACGGCTGGGGTCTAAAACTCTAATATGAGGGGTCAAAGACGGGGGTAAAAAATGGAGCCAGTTGCCGGATTCGAACCGGCGACATCGATATTACAAATATCGCGCTCTACCAACTGAGCTAAACTGGCATCTCAAGGATTTTACGTTTTCGCTATCGCCAGTCAAGCGGAGAGGCTTCGTTTCAAAACAAAAACCCATTCAATGCTGGTTTGTTTGCCGAATGACCAGACCACAGTTGGTCATGAGGATTGAATCCGAAAGTGCTTCCGCCGTCAGCAGGTTGTATTTACGGCACAGCCAGTTAAACGCCAGTTCGTGATTGATGGGATCTAGCCGATCGGCACACCGGCGTCCACCACGATGGCTTTCAATTCCACGACAAATCTTCCGGCGTCTGTGCGAGCAGTTTGTTTTTCCAGCCGCCCTTGCGTTGCAGAACTTTTTGCCAGAGCTGTTCCGGTGGCGTTTCAAAAACCAGTTCCAGCGACGCGGGAAACGTAAGCCAGGATTTTCGTTTCATTTCGCTTTCCAACTGGCCGGGACTCCAGCCGGAATAGCCGGCGAACATCCGCACTTTTTTCGTCGCGGAAAAACCTTCGCCGATTTCCAGCAAATCGTCGAGCGAATGGCCGAGCGCGAGGTTCGGCAGCACGTCGGCGTCGGGAATAAAGCTGTCGGTGTGCAGGTAACTCAACGCGCCGGGCTGCACCGGGCCGCCGAGGTAGAGCGGCGCGGTCTTGAGCGTCTCCGGCAGGTCGGCGATGATCAAATCGCCGACGGTCTTGCCGACGGTGCGGTTGAGAACCAGGCCGAACGCGCCCTCGGCATCGTGTTTGCAGACGAGCAGGACGGTGTGCTGGAAAAACGATCCGCCGAGCTGCCCGCTGTCGAGCAGCAACTGTCCTTGCAAAGATTTTCGTTTGTCGGCCATCGCTGGAAGAAATGTGCCTCAAGTTTTCGCCGCTGGCAAAAAAGAAAAACGCCCCGCCGCCGGACTGCGGGAAAACTTCCAAATGAATTTGCGGCCAACCCTATCGCATTTTGAAGCCACCCTGAAAAACCACTTCCGCCGCGACGATGACCAGAAAAATCACGCCCACAAGCGCGTTCAGGCGAAAGAAGGCGACGTTGATCCAATTCAGGCTGCGGCGGCGAGCGATCCAGTGTTCCATCACCAGACAGCCGACGATGAGAAACCAGCCCAACAAATACGCCAGCCGAAAGCCACAGAGAAAACCAAAACCAAACAGCAGCCCGCACATGACCATGTGCGCGAGAAACGCGGCGGCGAGCGCGTTCGCCGGCCCCCACGCCACGACGAGTGAGCGCAGACCGTGCGACTTGTCAAACTCGTAATCTTGCAGCGCGTAAATGATGTCGAAGCCAACGAGCCACAAAACCACGGCGGCGGCGAGCGTGGTCATCTGGAAAATTTCCAACGGCGAAACTTCCGCACCGCGCACGGCCAGCCATGCGCCGATGGGCGCGAGCGCCAGCGCGAGGCCGAGGAAGACGTGCGTGTAATCCGTGAACCGCTTGGTCAGCGAATAAAAACACACCAGCACCAGCGCGACGGGCGAAAGATAAAAACACAGCGGATTCAAACACCAGCTCGCGACCATCAGGCCCGCGCCGGAAATTCCGCACAGCAAAACCGCGCTCGCCAGCGAGATTTGGCCGGCCGGCAAATGCCGTTTGGCCGTGCGCGGATTCAGCGCATCAAACTTGCGATCCACGATGCGGTTGAACGCCATCGCGCAGGTTCGCGCGCACACCATCGCCGCCAGAATCAGTCCGAAAATTTTCCAGCCCGGCCAGCCGCGATGGTCGCGCGCGGCCACGAGCATCGCCGCCAGCGCGAACGGCAGCGCGAAAACCGTGTGCGAGAAACGCACGAACGCAGCCCATTTTTGAATGATGGAAAACATTTTAGCCACAGATAAGACTTCCGCAGATTGCACAGATTGATGCATATTTCTTTGAAGATTTAATCTGCGTCAATCCGCGAAATCTGCGGACAAAATTTTTCCCCATCTGTGTTTGATCTGTGTGCATCTGTGACGGAATCAATTTCTATCAATGGCACTTTTTAGTGCGGCAAGCGAGCGAGCGTTTTCTTTTTGCGTGCCGATGGAAATGCGGATCCACTCCGGCAACTGGTAGCCGACCATCGGGCGCGTGATAACGCCGAGCTTTTGCATCGCGTCAAAAACTTTCTGCCCTTCGCCCACGCGCACGAGAATAAAATTGGCGTAGGACGGGACAAACTCCAGCTTCAACTGCCGGAACGCCTGCATAAAAAATTCCAACCCGGTAAAATTATTCTGCCGGGTTTTGCGAACGTGCTCGTCATCGTCCAACGCCGCGAGCGCGGCGGTTTGCGCGAGCAGGTTGGCGTTGAACGGCTGCCGGATTTTTTCCAGCGCGGCAACCAGTTCCGGCGCGGCGATGCCATAGCCGATGCGCAAGCCAGCCAAGCCGTAAATCTTCGAAAATGTCCGCATCAAAATCAGGTTCTTCCGCGCGCCAAGGCGGATGAGCGGGATCAAATCCACCGCGTCGTCCAAAAATTCGATATACGCCTCGTCCAGCACCAGCAGCACGTCATCCGGCACGCGATTGACGAACTCAATCAGCTCCTCGCGCGACGCCAGCGTGCCGGTGGGGTTGTTGGGATTCGCGACGAACACGATGCGCGTTTTGGTCGTGATGGCCTTGAGCATTGCGGGCAAATCGTGACCGTAATTTTTCGCCGGCACGGTGATGACGCTCGCGCCGAGCATTTTCGCAACGATGGGATAAATCGCAAAGCAGTATTGCGACACGACGATGTTTGATTCCGGCGTGAGCAAAGCGCGCGAAACAAACTCGATGATTTCGTTGGAGCCATTGCCCAAAACCAGATTTGAAGTCTCGACACCAAGTTTCGCGGCGAGTTTTTGCTTCAGGTAAAACGCGTTGCCGTCGGGATACATATTTACTCCGGCAATGGCTTTTTGTAGCGCAGCAAGAGCAAGCGGCGACGGGCCGAACGGGTTTTCGTTCGACGCGACCTTGATGATGCTGTCGGCGGGAAGATTTAATTCGCGCGCGACTTCTTCAATCGGCCGACCGGGTTGATACGTCGGCAAAGTTTTTAGAAACAGAGAGAGCGGGAGCATGAAATTATTCGCCCGGAAGTTTCGCATCCGCACCCGGATACAGTTTTTGATAATCCGTCGCCTGCACGCCGATAATCGCCGCGACGCCGAGGATGTCATGCGCGCTGGAGCCGCGCGAAACGTCCGAGGCCGGGCGGTTCAAGCCGAGCAAAATCTGGCCGTAAGTGTTCGCGCGGCTGACGACACTGACGAACTTGCTGGCGATGTTGCCGGAATTGAGATCGGGAAAAATCAGCACGTTCGCGCGACCGGCCACTTGGCTGTCGTGCAATTTGCGCGAGGCGACTTCGGGAATGAGCGCGGCGTCCACTTGCAGTTCACCGTCGAAATCGGCTTCAAGAAATAATTGCGCCGCCTTGTGCCGCGCCTGCGCGGTGGCTGCCTGCATCTTGCCGATGGACGGATGCGCGCCGCTGCTGCCTTTGGTGGAAAAGGAAAGCATCGCCACGCGCGGGCGCACGCCGAGCATATGCCGCGCGAGGCGCGCGGTGGAAACGGCGATGTCCGCGAGCTGCTCCACGTTCGGTTCGGGAATCACGCCGCAGTCGGCCATGAAGAGCGTGCCGTTTTCGCCGATGCGCGTGTCTTCGACTTCCATGACGGTGCAGCTCGAAACGGCGCCGATGTCGGGCGCGGCTTTGACGATTTGAAACAGCGGCCGCAACACGCTGCCAGTGATGTGCGACGCGCCAGAAACCAAACCGTCGGCTTGGTGCATCGCCAGCATCATCGCGCCGTAAAAATTCGGCTGTAGCATCGCTTCGCGCGCTTCGGTCGGACGCAAACCTTTTTCGCGGCGGATGCGATAAAGGCGGCTGGAAAAATTTTCCAAGTCCTCGCTTGCGGCGGGATTGATGACGCGGATGCCGTCCAAGGAAATTTTCAATGCTTCCGCTGCCTCGCGAATTCCCGCCTGGTCGCCGAGCAAAATGGGCACGCCGAGGCGCAGCGCGTAAAACTGCCGCGCGGCCTGCAAAATGCGCGGTTCCGCGCCTTCGGGAAAAACAATCCGCTTGGGGTGCCGCTGCATTTTTTCAATGACATTGCCGATGAAACGCATGGATTTAGTTTCAGGTTGCAGGTTGCAGGTTGCAAGTTCAGAAAACAGGTCGCGCGAAGTCCGCGAAGAAATACGAAGGTGGAAACATTTTTTCCTTCGTCCCCTTCGCGGCCTTCGTGCGACCCCTGCGGGCGCGGATTGACTTGGTTGGTTTCGGCGGTTAGCCTTTTGCGAAATGCAGGAAATTATTGAGAAGCTCCTTGTTTTGCAGGATCGCGACCGGAAAATCGTCCGCGTCACCCAAGAACTCGCCCACATCGGCCCGGAACGCGAATCGCTCAAAGCCAAGGCCGCCAGCACCCAAACCGCGCTCGACGCGGCGAAGCTGCGCGTGAAACAAATCGAATCCGAGCGCAAGCAGCGCGATCTGGAAATCGAGGCCAAGAAATCGCAAATCGAAAAATACCTCAACCAGCAGTTGCAGACGCGCAAGAACGAGGAATACAAGGCGCTCACGCACGAAATTGAGATGGCGAAGGAAGTCATTTTCAAAATCGAGGATGCGGAAATTGTTTTGATGGAGCAGGCCGAGGCCGCGCAAAAGCAGGTGGCCCGCGCGACGACCGAAGCTGCCGCCGCGAAAAAACTCGTGGATGATCAAATCGGCCTGTTGAACCAGCGCGAGGAAAATCTGAAGAAGGATTTTGCCGAGCTGACCAGCAGCCGCGCCGCGTTGGCCGGGGCCGTGGATGATTCCACGCGCAACCGTTACGAGCGGCTGTTCAAGAGTAAGGGTGAAAATGTGGTCGTCACCGTGGAGCACAGCGCGTGCGGTGGCTGCCACATGAAACTGCCCGCGCAAATCGTGACCCACTGCCGCGCGCAGGGCGAAATCGTGACCTGCCCAAACTGCGGCCGGATTTTGTATTTCACCAGCGGCATGGAATTGACGGCGGCGGATTAATTTTTCTTTCTGTCAGTCCAGGCACGAAGGTTGACAAAACCTTCGTGCCTTTTGATTTTTTTGGTGTATCTTACAAACGGTTTTGGTCGGGCGGAGAATCGCTCCGGGCGCAAGTCCGGGGAGGAAAGTCCGAACTCCACAGGGCGCGATGCTGCGTAACTCCGGTTTTGCCGGAGATACACGCAGGCGGAAAGTTGGAAGACTTTTCGACGGACAGTGCCACAGAAAATTAAACCGCCAGCGGCGCAAGCTGTTGGTAAGGGTGAAAAGGTGCGGTAAAAGCGCACCGCGTGAAGCGCAAGCGACACGGCACGGAAAACCCCATCGGGTGCAAGGCCAAATTGGAAACCGAGGAGCTGCCCGCTCCGCGTCCGCGAAAGCGGACAGGTTTCGGGTATCGGTCGCTGAGACAAATGATTCTCTCCGTCCGCAAGGACGCAGACAGAATTCGGCTTACAGCCCGGCCAAAACCACTTCCCCCTTTTGCCCGAAGGCAGAAGGATGAAGGTTGAATGATGAATTAAAACCGGCGCGAAAAGGCGGTGGCCATTTGCACGGTTACTTGATGAGCAGAAAAATCCCGATGGCGAGCGCGATGCGGTAGAAGCCAAACGCGTTGAACGTGTGCGTTTGGACATAGCGCAGCAGCCATTTCACGGCGATGAAGGACACCACCGCCGCCACGACCGAGGTGAACAGCACCATGCCCCAGTCTTCCTTCGGCGTGAGCAGGTCGGGATGATGCAGCGCCTTGAAAATTTTCCAGCCGCCCGCCGCGAGCATCGTCGGGATGCCGACGAGGAAGGAAAATTCCGTCGCCGCTGGCCGGCTCAAACCGAGCAGCAGGCAGAATACAATCGTCGCGCCGGATCGCGAGGTGCCGGGGCACGTTCCCGCGATGAGCTGCCCAATGGCGACGGCGATGGCGATGGTCCAGGTGATTTGGGTGCCGGGCTTTTTGCCGCGCAGAAAAAATTCCACGGCGAGAAATGCCAGTCCGCCGACGAGCAACGCGACGGCGATGGGATGCGGATCATCCGGCAGCTTGAAACCTTTTTTATCAATGATGAAACCAACTGCGCCGGTGATGCCGAAGGCGACGAGAATTTTCAGCAGATAATCGAGCGTCTCTTTTTCGCGCCATTCAAAGATGAATTTGTAGATGCGCTGCGGAAACAGCGGCAGCACGGCGATGACCGCGCCGCATTGGATGACGATGTTGTAGAGGTCGGATTTCTCGACGTGCAGCACGCGCTCGGCGACGAGCAAATGGCCGGTGGAGGAGACCGGAATGAATTCGGTGATGCCCTCGACGATGCCGAGGATGAGGTTGATGAGCCAGTCGTGCATAAATAATTATTGTGGGGTGAAAACGCGGGGCGAGGCAAAGGGATTTTTCAGGCGGTTTCCTAATCCTAATCGTAATCCGTTAGGCGATGGCGATGGCGTTTAAGATGAGTCCGGCAATTATTTTTTGCCCCAGAAAGCTTTGTTTTCCTCGGCGCGTTGCTTGACCTTGAGCTGGCCGAGAATGGCGTGCCAGCCGATGTAGATTTTGTGCCACTGGGTTTCGAGGCCGCGCAGGGCACCTTCGCTCAACTCGCTCAAGCTGCGCAGCGACGGACAGTTGGTGATGAGGCCGTGGATTTCCTCGCGCGTGGGCGACTGCACCTCGATGGCGGCAAAAATCAATTCCAGTTCCTGCACGATGATGCTTTTGATTTCGAGAAAATGGTTGTCATCCGCCGGGCCGAATTTTTTCGCGCGGGCGAGCGAGATGAAATGGTTGAACTGTTTCCAGCACTCGATGTGCGTCTCGATTTGGGTGACGAGCTGATTGATATCCTTGGTGGTCATGGGCGTGACGGAGTTGGCGTCGGGAGCAACGCGGTTTGCGGCAGGAGAAAAATAATCGCGCCGCCGCGCAGTTCGCGGGCGGTGATGTGCAGGCTGCCGAATTGCAGGCTGATCTCGGCCAGCGGCATCTGCGCGGTGCGCGCCTCGCGAAACAAGGCCAGCACGTCCGCCCCGATGTCGCGCAGCAGATTTTGCGGATACGCGGAGGACACGGTCGAGGTGACGATGCGACCGTTGCGATCCACCGTGATGGTGCCGGTGGGCAACTGCTGCACGCCTGCGTGGCTGCTAAAAAATCGTTTTAAGAATCCCATGACGCAATGAGCTTCCGGCTTTTCTCCAATAAATTTCCCTCGGCATCCGCTGGCCAGCCGACGAGATAAAGCCTTTCGTTCAAGCCCAACACCAGCACTTGACGTTCCAAATTCTGACCGGCGACTTGCAGGAGCGGGCCGGCTTCGAGCCGTTCGCCCAGCCGGTAGGCAATGGCGGCGGCGTGACGCGTCCACTGCACCAACGGCGTGACAATCTGCGTGCCGAGCGCTTCGGGTTCGCCCTGGCCTTCCGGCGGAATGGCGATGACAAACTCCGCGCCGGCGCGCGTGAGCTGCGAAAGTTTCCAGACCGTCTGGCGGTGGGCGGCGTCCTCCACAGCTTCCGGCGTGGCGGGCAGGGCGTTTTCATCCATGTCCTGCGCGGTTTCGAGCAGCAGGGCGTTCACCGGTTTTAGAATAGTGCGTTCGCGGCCCGGCTCGGCAGGAAGATTTTCAAACGTGCCGGATTTCCAAGAGAGAATCCGCCGGAACGCCGCCTCGCCGCGCACGCCTTCGGCCTCGGCGTCAATCAATTCGCCGTCCTGAATCCATAGTTTCGACACCAGCGGGCCGCGCGTGATGCGCAGGACGGTCGAGCTGCGCGAGAGACATTCCATCTGGATGATGTCCATCAAACTCTTGCTCTGGATGCCGCGAAAACCGGGTTCGTCATCGCGGCCCAGCAGCGATTCGAGACATTCGATGAACAGTTTGGCGTCGCGCTGCATTTCCATTTTGATCCAAAAAAGATCCACGCCCAGCGCATAGGCGCGCGAGCGAAAATCCTCATCTTCCAGCCCGCTCAAAACGACGGTGCGCAATTCAGGATAGCGGCGGCGGACGATGGACAAAATTTGCAAACCGTCAATGCGCGGCATCTTCAAATCGCAGATGAGCAGCCGCACCGGTTCGGATTCGAGCAAGGCGAGCGCGCGTTTGCCGGTGTTGGCGGTGAGGATTTCGGGCCGGCTGGGCAAGGCGGCGAGCATCTCCCGGCTCAAGGCCAGCCAGTCGTTGTCGTCGTCCAGCAGTAAGATTTTATATTGTTTATCCATCATCAACCCGCCCTACGGCTAACCGCAGGGCGGAAGAAATTCAAGCGTTAAAACTCCGTCGGCTCATCATAAGCAATCGCCGTTCCGCCCGGCCAGCCGATTTTTGGCCGCAAATTTGGACAAAGCCCATCACGCACAGTCCCGTCGTGGGACAAATACAGGAAAAATCAAGCTGGGGCCGCCCGTGGCGCGAATTCTGCTTAAAAAGTTTCCGCCTGTGGTCAGTTGACTGGGCGAATATAAAAAACGAAAGTCATGTCGAACATGGTCAAATCAAGATTTGCCGGTCTGCTCCGCAGCCTTCTGCGGCGCATGGACTCGCCCGAAGCGCCGCCCGAAGCGTCGCCCGCGCCGTCGCCGCGTCCGGTCGTGACCGCAGCGCCCATCGCCCCGCCAGCCACCGCCATCGCGCCGCCGCCGGTTCTGGTCGTCACGCCACTGCCGAACGCGAATGAGATTGCCATTCCGCTGGTGCCGGTCATCACCAGCTTGCCGATGGAACTGCGTGCGAAAATCATGGCGATTCCGCTGGCCGATCTGACCATCAATCTGCCGATTGAAACCATCACGTCGCAGCTCGCGTTCGGCGCGGTAAAAATTTCTTTCGGTGAACTTCGCCAACTCGCGCCCAGCGTCTTCGTTAATTCCGGTGGCGAACATGACCACAAACTCGTCAGCCTGCCGCTCAACGAAATTTTGCCGCGCCTGAATCCCGCTTTGCTCGCGCGCCGCACCGCGCCGAAAGTGGAAGTGGCCGAAGACATCAACGGCCCATTCGGCGGTCGCGGTGCCGGGGTCGCCTTTACCACGCAACCGCTCAAAGCTCCGACATCGGCACCCAGTCCCGCGCCCGCGCCGCTGGCTCCGCCCATGCCGGCACCGTTGCGGGTGAATACGCCCGCACCAGTGGCGGCCCGGCCAATGCCTTCAGCACCGATTGCCTTCACGCCGCCGCCCAATTTGCAACGCCCGGTCGCGCCGACCCCGCCCGCGCAACCGATTCGTCCGGTGACGCCGAAGCCGGTGATTTCCGCTGCGCCCGTTCCTGCGCCCGCGCCCGTTGCGC
>Ga0316226_1004866_pt1 | contig 10476 bp, 9 predicted proteins | sample TBH18017metaG_FD_206009 | JGI IMG/M metagenome (GOLD analysis project Ga0316226, IMG submission 206009) | Freshwater microbial communities from Trout Bog Lake, Wisconsin, USA - TBH18017 | ecosystem: Environmental > Aquatic > Freshwater > Lake > Hypolimnion/Profundal zone | place: USA: Wisconsin... | reverse complement strand
GGAGCGCTCCGGCGACTGCGGCTGCACCGCGCCCGCCGCCGTCCCGTCGTTGGCCGCGCTGTACGTGCTGTCGGAGAAGCTCACGAAGCCGCGCCAGATGACGCCGTTGAACACGAAGACCAGCAGCAGCGCCACCAGCACCCAGCCGATCGCCAGCGCCGCCCGCCAGCGCACCCAGCGGCCGAGCAGGCGGGCGGCCCATACCGCGAGGTCGCGCACGAGACGCGCCAGGCCGACGAGGATCAGCGCGACGATCAGCCCCGCCGCCGCGGCAGCGAGGGTCGTGGCGACTCCCGCCTGCGGCATCTGCACGAGCCGCTCCATCTCGTTGAGCCAGGCGTGCCCCTGGATGACCGCGACGATGAGGACGATGGGGCCGGCGACGGCCAGGGCCAGCCAGGCCCAGCGCACGAGCCGCTTGGGGATCGGCCGCCCGGCGAGCGCCCGGACGACCCACCCGACGAACGCGCCGACGGCGTATCCCGCAGCGGCGCTGACGCCGGTCACCAGGCCCTGGTAGAGCCAAGGCACCGGCAACAGCGACGGCGTGAACGAGAGCCAGAAGAAGACGGCCGCGACGGCCAAGCCGCAGAGGCTGGGGGTGCGCGGATGCCAACGCTTGCGCGTGTCGCCGGTCGCGTCGTTCATGGAATCACTCCTCATCGGATGGCGGCCCCAGCCCTCATCCAATGAGCATAGCAGGGCGCTCTGGAGACGTCAGGAGCGGCCTGCGCCCTCGGGCCGCCGTCAGGTCACGCCGGATCCACTCCGCGGAGTATCTGGGGTCGGCGCCTTCGCCGGAAGCAGGTGGATGAGGTAGTGCTCGGCGTCTGCCAGGAAGCCCAGATCCGCTCCGCCGTCGCCTGTTCATCGTCGCAGAACTCGACCTCGACGGTCATCCCTCATCCAGTCGATCCAGTGCGTCCTGGTTTCGGCAGTGGTCTGTCTGCCTGAGTCCCCGGTCGAGCTTCCGCAGGATCGCCCTCAGGTTCCGCAGGTCTGCGCCGCTGAGCACGCCGAGAAACCCACGCATGCCTGCATCGTGGGCGACGAGTACCGAGCTCAGGAGGAGCTCGCCGGGCTCGGTCAGGGAGAGGTCGTTGCGCCGCCCGGCGGGTTCGCGCCGCACGAGCCCACGCCGCTCCAGGCGCTGGAGATGCTGGGTGACGTTCCCTTTGGTCACCCCGACGCGATCGGCACACGCCTGCTGGCTCGTCCCGGAGTGCTCGCCGATGTCGACGAGGAGATCGAAGGCGCCGTCGCTGAGGCCGGCGGCGTTGACCGGACTCCCGACGTTTCGCCGCCCCTGCTGCGCGAGGCGCACGAGTCGCACCCAGGTAAGAAGGACTTCGTCCCGGCTGCGCGCGGCCAGGAGGTTTGTCATCGCGTCGCTCATGGTAAGAGTTTAGCACTAAACCTTCGTGCCCAAACAAGGAGCCAGCCGTGAAGCAAGTCGCAGTCTTCGGCGCCGGCATCGCCGGCATCACGTTCATCAAGGCGATGACCGCTGCGCCTGCAAAGATCACGCTCGTCGACCCCAAAGACTACGTGGAGGTGCCGTTCGCGAGCCTGCGGGCGCTCACGGACCCCGAAGGCTTCGGGAAGACCGTGAGAGCCCCCATCGCGCAGCAGTTCGGAGTGGACCACATCCAGGCCAAGCTCGCGGAGCTGAGGGCGGGCTCGGCGGTGCTCGACGACGGCCGCGAGGTCGCCTTCGACTACGCCGTCCTCGCGACCGGCTCGACCATCCGCGGCTTCGACGCGCTCAAGGTCGCCGAGCTGAGCACGCAGGCCGAGCGCGAGGCCGACTGGGCGGCGGCGCACGACCGGCTGAGCGCCGCCCGGAACGTCGTGATCGTCGGCGGCGGCCCGATCGGCGTTGAGTTGGCCGGCGAGATCATCGCCGCCTACCCCAGCAAGCGTCTCGTGCTGGTCCACGCCACCGACCGCCTCCTCCCGGCGCTGGGCAAGGGGGCGAGCCGCAAGGCACAGCGGGTGCTCGAGCAGCGCGGGGTGCGCGTGGTACTCGGCCAGAAGGCCACGGCCGAGGCTGACGGCCACTCGGTCCGTCTCACCTCGGGTGAGACCCTGCCGGCAGACGTCGCCTACGTGGCCACAGGCATCGCCATCGACGCCTCCTACCTCAAGTCCTCATTCACGGGAGCTCTCAACGGAGCGGGTCAGGCCAAAGTCGACCGCTACCTGCGCCTGACGGGCAGCGAGAACATCTTCGCCCTCGGTGATATCAACAACGTGCCGGGCATCAAGCTGGGCGCGTTCGCCGCGCGACAAGCCAAGCTCACGGCGAAGAACATCTCCGCGCTCCTCGAGGGCCGTCCGCTCGAAGCCTTCAAGCCGATGACCGGCACCGTCGGGCTGGTCACGCTGGGCAGGAAGGGTGGCATCGTGCAGCTGCCCTTCGCCCGCTTCGATCCCCTCATCGCCATGAAGCAGAAGGACCTGTTCGTCTCGCGCTACCTCACGTGAACCCGGCAGTCTCTCAAGACGACGCCGGAAGTCGATGAACAGGGACCGGGCACCGCCATTCTGGCACGCCCGGATCTCCAGCGAAGCGATAGGGTGTGCGACGGGACGACGGAACGTGCCTTCTTGCAGGCACAACGTCTTCGGCATGACGCGTTGCTGCGCTTCTGCAGACGACTCTCGAACCGTCGCCACGAGCTGAGATCGCGAGCGGCGAACTGCCTTCTACCGACTGCCCCCAGGGATTGCCTTCGCGGAAGGCGCCAAGCCTTGAGCGAGGATGTCGAGCGATGCGGCAGCCGGAGCCGGGAAACCCTGCGGTTCCGGTGAACCACTTCGAGCGGGAAGCCGCGCGCCCAGCGCGCGCTCCGTGCCCCGGGCGAAGGGCAGCGCGACGACGACCGCGGCGGCCTCTGTGGCATCGACGTCGACCCTGATCCTGCCCAGCCCCTGCTCGGCGCGGATGTAGGCCGCGACCGGGGCTGCCGGAGCCGAGAGCTCGAACCCCTCGAGGGCGTTGTCCCGCACGTGCGCCTCGACGCTGCTCGCCAGCTCCGGGTCGGACGACACGGACGCCATGAGCGGCGCCGTGCGCTCCTGAAGAGTGCCGAGCAGCCCGAACAGATACTCCAGATTGTCGCGCACCGTGCCGCTGCCGGCGCGCTCGGGGAACCGCCGCAGTTCTTCGCCCATGCCGGCGATGACGGAGAAGAACACCTCGCGGAACAGGGCATGCTTGTCGGCGAAGTGCCGGTAGATCGTGCCCTCGGCGACGCCGGCCGTGGCGGCGATCTCCCTCGTCGTCGCGCGCGCGAAGCCGCGCTGCACGAAGACCTGGAGCGCGGCGTCCATCAGGGCCTGATGCGTATCGGCGCTTCGCGAACCGGCGGCGGTCATCGGTCCTCCCCCATCCCCTGCGGCAGGCTCATGCCGTGATGTCGCGGCGCTGGAACGTGACCGCGGCGACGGCGAGCGCGGCGAGGGCGTAGGCGGCGCCCAGCAGCAGAGCCGTCGTGAAGGCCATGTCGGTGCGCCCGCCCGAGGAGATGGCCTTGAACGCGGCCCCGGGCAGCCATTTCTGGCCGCTGCCCAGAAGCATGCTGAGCACCCCCTCGAACACCAGCAGATACCCGACCCCGATGGCGATCGAGATGCCGGCGCTGCGCGTCAGGATCCCGATACACAGCCCGACCACGCCCCAGAGCAGGACGCACAGCGTGAGGTGGAAGTAACCGCTGATCATCGTGTGGACCAACTGGGGCTGCCAGGCAGCCGTGGAGACTCCGGCCGACTTGGCGAGGCCTTGGACCATGGGCATGACCATGACCGTCGCGACCAGCGTGGCCGCGCACGTGAACACGACGAGGGCGACGATCTTGCCGCCGAGCAGAAGCAGGCGCCTTGGCTCCGCCTGGACCAGGAGGCGGATCAGCCCGCTCGAGACGTCCGTGGTCGCGGACATCGCCCACACGACGAGCGCGACGATGCCCAGCATGCCGGCGAAGGTCTGCAGGCCGGCGAACATGCCGTCGGGGGCCTCGAGCATCGCTTTCGTGATGTCCTGGGTCCCGGGCAGCGTCGCCGAGCCACTGCCCGCCGTGACGAAGACGACGACCGTCGCCAGGAGGCCGAAGAACGTCATGAGACCGAAGCCGCCGAGAAGCAGCCAGGGGTTGCCGAGGCGCGTCAGCTCGCTGCGGATGACGCGCATCATGTCGACGCCTCCTGCGGCTCACCGGTCATGCGGAGGAAGACGTCCTCGAGGCTGGCGTTTCGAGGTCGCAGCGCGCTCAGCGTCATGCCGGCGTGCGCGGCGGCACGGTTGACGTCGGCTGCCTGGGAGGCTGGAGCGTCGACGAGCACGTCACTCTCCCGCACGGAGACCGTCCAGCCTCGGGACGCGAGAAGCGCGGCGAGGCGAGCCACGTCGGCGACGTGCTCGGGCTCGGCCTCGATACAGCCGCCTGCCCGCGAGACGAGCTCGCTCATCGGTCCGGAGAACAGCAGGTCGCCGTAGCGGATGATCGCCAGCGCATCGCAGGCCGCCTCGATCTCGCTGAGGAGGTGCGAGGAGACGACGACCGTGCGGCCCTCATCGCCGAGACGTCGCAGGAGCCTGCGGATCTCGACGATGCCCGCCGGGTCGAGACCGTTGGTGGGCTCGTCGAGCACGAGGAGTTCAGGATCGGGCAGGAGCGCGGCGGCGATCCCCAGCCTTTGCTTCATGCCGAGTGAGAATCGCTTGGCCGGTTCCTTGCTGCGGTCCAGAAGACCGACGGCCTCGAGGACTTCTTCCACGCGACCGTTGGGGATCCCGCGAAGCCTGGCCAGCGAGCGCAGGTTGGTCCGCGCGGAGAGCGTCGGCACGAATGCAGGGCCCTCGACCAGTGCCCCCACACGCGCCGCGTAGGCCAGCGGGTGCGAGATGGGCGCGCCAAACACAGTGCCCGTGCCGGATGTCGGCTTGATAAGGCCAAGCAGCAGGCGGATCAGGGTCGACTTGCCGGACCCATTCGGCCCCACGAGGCCCACCACGCCTCCACCTGAGATCTCGAGATCGAGGTCGCGCAGCGCTACGACGTCGCCGAACCGTCTCGTGAGCCGCTCGGTGGATATGACGGGCACGCAGGCCTCCTCGCGTGTGTGAGTGAGCGCTCACACACTACATGAGCTACGGAGACTGTCAAGTCGAATCTGCCCAGGAGGGCGGAACCTGCACGTCATCAAGCCGGGAACGGCGACGGTCCACGCTACGCGGGCGCGGTCGATCGCGAACGGCGATCGGGCGGGCGAATGGACAGGGGGAGTCGGTACTGTGCAGGGAGAGCGTTGCGAGAGTGACGACATTGGTGCCCCCGGAAGGATTCGAACCTTCGACCTCGCGCTCCGGAGGCGCGCGCTCTAATCCCCTGAGCTACGAGGGCACGGTTGCGGATTGTAGCAGGTACGACCGTGCGCCGCTGCTCAGACGAGGTGACCGATGGCCTCCGCCAGTTCGATATCGCGCTGTGTGACGCCGCCGGCGCTGTGCGTGCTCAGGTGCAGCGTGACCTTGTTGTAGCGGATGTCGATGTCGGGGTGATGCTGGCGCTCCTCGGCGATCTCGGCGAGGTGCTCGACGAAGCCAACGGAGTGGACGAAGTCGGCGAAGCGGAAGGTGCGCGTGAGCGCTTCGCCGTCGAAGCCCCAGTCGGTGAGCTCGCCCAGTGCCGCCTCGATCTGCTCCTGGTTCAGCGTGTCCATCGGTCCCTCCATGGTCGCGTCCCGCAGGGCACCGCCGGCGACGGCGCCGCTACCGCCTGTCTTCCCCGCGCCCCCTCAGCGCACGCTCCATGTCGCGCTTGGCATCGCGGTCGGCCATGTCGTGGCGCTTGTCGTAGAGCTTCTTGCCGCGCGCCATGCCGATCTCCACCTTGGCGCGTCCGTCCTTGAAGTACACCTTGGTCGGCACCACCGTGTAACCGCGCTCGCGCACGCGGTGGGCGATCTTCTCGATCTCGGAGCGATGCATGAGGAGCTTGCGCGGGCGCAGCGGGTCGTGGTTCCAGATGTTGCCCTGCTCGAAGGGGCTGATGTGGGCGCCGGTGAGGTACAGCTCGGGGGCGTGCTGGGGACCTTTGACCTCCACGTAGCTGTCGCGCAGGTTGAGGCGCCCCTCGCGCAGTGACTTCACCTCCGTGCCCACGAGCACTATGCCGGCCTCGTAGGTGTCGTCGATGAAGTACTCGTGGTAGGCCTTGCGGTTGTCCGCGACCTTCTTGATGCCCTTTTCGCGTGCCATGGGACTAGGGTACCGCATAGCGCGGAGGGGCGACGCGAGCGGCCGCGAGGCGAGCCGGCTAGCGGCGGCGGCAGGCCGCAGGCGCACCACCGCCGCGACGGCCGGACTTCCCGCCCTTGCGGCCGCGGCCGGCCGGAGGCTTGCCGCGGCCACCGAGGTGCAGGGAGGCGCCGCCGACGGAGCCGGTCCCGGCGCCGGCCGGCGCCAGGTCGACGCGCCCGCGCAGGCGGTCGACGCGCTCCACGCGCACCTCGACCGCGTCGCCGAGGCGGAAGCGCTTGCCGGTGGCCTCGCCGATGAGCGCCGTCTCGTGCTCGCTGACCTCCATGCGCTCGCCGCCGAGGCGCCGCGAGGAGAGGAAGCCCTCAAACACCTCGCCGAATCGCACGAACAGGCCTCCCCCGACGAGCCCGACGATCTCGCCCTCGAAGCCCTGCTCCCAGCCCTCCTCCTTGAGCTTCGCCTCGAGGAGGAAGCTCAGGGCGACGTCGTCGGCGCGCAGCTCGAGGCGGGAGATCTGCCGCTCGCGCTCGGAGCAGTCCTCGGCGGCGGCGGCGAGCTCCGCTTCGCTCAGCTCGCCGCCCCCTTCCCCCAGGTGCTCCAGGAGGCTGCGGTGCGTCACCAGGTCGGGGTACCGGCGGATGGGCGACGTGAAGTGCGCGTAAGCGGGGCTCGCCAGACCGAAGTGCCCGAGGTTGGACGGGCTGTAGCGCGCTTGTTTGAGAGAGCGCAGTACCAGCGTCGACCAAGCGAGGCGGCCGCGTCCCTCGCGGGCGCTGGTCTCGGCGATGACGCGGCTGAGGCGCCCGTAGGCCTCCGCGAGTGCGGCCGCCGGCACCGCCTCCCCGATCGGGAACGGCGGCGTCGGCACGCCCAGCTCCTCGAGCTGGTCGAGCAGCTCGCGCACGCTCGCGGGAGCGGGCGGCTCGTGCACGCGATACAGCGCGCGGCCCTTCTTGCGCAGCAGGAACTCGGCCACCGCCTCGTTGGCGGCGAGCATGAACTCCTCGACGAGCGAGTGCGACGGCGTCTCCGGCCGCGCCACCGCACTCGTGAGCAGGCCGGCGCGGTCGAAGGCGTACTCCGGCTCGAACGAGCCGAGCGTGAGCGCGCCGCGCGCGGCGCGCCGGCGGCGCAGCACCCCGGCGAGCTCCTGCGCGAGGCGCAGGCGGGCGACCAGTTCGGCGTCGGCGTCGGTGGTCGCGCCGGGGACGGCGGCAGCCGGAGCAGCCTCGCCATCGGCCGGCGCGCGCCGGGCGGCCGCCCGCACGGCGGTGCCCGGCGCCGTTTCGCTGCCGCGGTCGCCGATGATCCCGTCCACGAACCCGTAGGTGAGGCGGTGATCGCTGCTGATGAGCGAGCGGTAGAACTGCACCGACGTGCGGCGACCGTCGGCGGCGAAGCCGAACTCTACCGTGACGCACTTGCGCGGCCGCCGCGGGACCAGGCTGCAGAGGTCGCTGCTCAGCGCCGCCGGAAGCATCGGCTCGGCGAACAGCGGCAGGTACACGCTCGAGGTGCGGCGGCGCGCATCGCGCTCGATGGCGCCGCCGGGGTCGACGAAGCACGCGACGTCGGCGATGTGCACGTGCGCGTGGTAGCCGTCGCCGGCGCGCTCCACCGAGATGGCGTCGTCGAAGTCGCGGGCCGTGTCGGGATCGATCGTGAAGGTGGGCACGCCGGTGAGGTCGCGGCGGCCGTGGTCCCGGCGCGCGGCGCGCGCGCCCGCGGCGGCCGCCTCCTCCAGGACCGCCGGGGACGTGCCCTGCGGCAGTCCCTCAGCGTAAAGCATGGCGCGTAGCACGGGCTTGAGCTCGTCGACGCGCCCCAGCACTTCCACGATGCGGCAGCGGTCGCCGTGGAACGGGACGGCGAGCACGATGTCGTCGAGCTTGGGCGGCAGGCTGCCCTTGGCGACGAGGTACGAGCGGGGATCGGCGAAGAGCGGCTCGAGCGACCAGAACTTGCCCCAGCGGGCCACGCGGTACGGGAGGGGCTTGGCCGGCGTGGGTCCGGCAGACCGGCCGCCGCGCTCCGGCCGCGGACCCCCGCGCTCCGGCCGCGGGCCGCGCCCCGCATCAGCGCGCGGCGCGTTCACGAGCTCCTACTTACTCCGCGCGATGTAGTTGAGCGCGGCCTGCAGCTGCTCGTCCAGCTTGGTCTTGGGCTTGTTGACCACCACGATGTTGGGCACGATGCCCTTGTGATTGATGTCGGTGCCGTTGGGCGTGAGGTAGACAGCGGTCGTCAACTTGAGCGCCGAGCCGTCCCCCAGGTCCACGATCGTCTGCACCAGGCCCTTGCCGTAGGTGCGCGTGCCGATGATCTCGGCGCGCTTATGGTCCTTGAGCGCGCCGGTGACGATCTCCGCGGCGCTCGCCGAATCGCCATTGACGAGCACGACCATCGGCTTGGACGTGACGACCGGGTCCTTGGCCTGGAACACCTCGAGCGGGCTGTGGAGGCCCTTGGTCGAGGTGACCACGCCCTGCTCGAAGATGTTGGTCACGTCCACGGCCTGCGTCAGGAGCCCGCCCGGGTTGTAGCGCATGTCGAGGATGAACCACTGCGCGCCCTTGGCGGCGAGCGCAGTGACGTTCTGGGCGACGTCGCGCGCCGCGTAGCCGCCGAACTGGTAGAGCTGCACGTACCCGACCTTGACGCCCTTGTCGAGGATGATGCGGCTGCTGGTCTCGGGGATCTCGATGCGCTGGCGCGTGACCGTGACCTGCTTCTGGGGCGGCTTGCCGCCGGGCAGCACCTCGAGCGTGACCTGGGTGCCTTCCTTGCCCTTGATCAGGGGGACGCTGACGTCGACGGAGAGGGCGGCGATGGGCCTGCCGTTGACGCTCGTGATGGTGTCGCCGGACTTGAGCCCTGCCTTCTGGGCAGGAGAGCCCGGGAAGACCTGGCTGATCGTCAGCCCCTTGGCCGTCTTGTTGAGCGAAGCGCCGATGCCGTAGTACTGGCCGCTCTCGGTGATGGAGAAGGCCTCCATCTCCTTGGGGTCCAGGTACACGGTCCACGGGTCGTTGAGGGACTTGAGGGTGCCGTTGACCCCGGCGGCGCTGAGCTTGTTCACGTCGACCGCCTTGTAGTAGCGGCCCTGAAGTTCTTCGATGATGCGCTGCTGCAGCGCGCCGGCCTGCTTGGCGGAGCTGCGCTGGCCGCTGGAGAGGGTGGTGACGTTCTCGCCGTGCAGATACCAGCCCACGAAGTAGCCCCCGAGGAACCCGAGGGCGACGACCAGCACGACGATGGTGATCCGAAGGGTGCGCACCAAGGCTCAGGTCTTGAGGTGCCGGCGCAGCGCCACGAGGCTGCCGACGGCGCCGAGGAGGGCACCGAGCAGAGCCAGGGTGGGCAGCAGGCCGAGCGGCCACGTGCCGCCCTGCCACCAGAGGCGATACACGCGCAGGCTCAGGAAGTCGATCTGCGTGCTCTTGATCCAGTTGGCGATGCCCCAGTTACCGATCCACACGAACACGCCGGCAAGGATGGCGCCGAGCAGTCCGGTGATGAAGCCCTCGAACACGAACGGCCAGCGGATGAACCAGTTGGTCGCGCCCACCAGGCGCATGATCTCGACTTCGCGGCGGCGCGCGAAGATGGAGAGCCGCACCGTCGTGCTGATGAGCAGGACCGCGGCGGCGGCGAAGATGACGGTGACCACCCACATGCCCTTCTCGATCAGGCTGATCGTGCTCAGCATCTTGCGCACGGTCTCCTTGGCGTACTTGACGCCGTTGTGCGTGCCCGGGTCGTTGTCGACGGTCGGATCGTTGAAGAACAGCGCCGCCACTTTGTCGACGTTGTTCGTGTCCTGCACCTGGATCTGGTACGAGGCGGGCAGCGGGTTGATCGGCAGGTTCTCCACGATGCGCTCGCCGAAGCGCTTGCGGAAGATGGCGAGCGCCTGTTCCTTGGAGATGTACGTGTAGCTCTTGACCTGGCCCTGTGACTTGAGGACGTCGATCTTGTGCTGCAGTGCCGCCACCTGATCCGGTGAGGAGTTGTCCTTGATGAAGACCTCGATCATGACGCGGTTCTTGAGGTTGGTGGCGCCCTGATTGAGGTTGTCGCGGGTGACGAGGACGGCGCCGAGGATGGCCGTGCTGATGAAGACGGTGATCACGGCCGCCATCGCCATGACCCAGTTGCGGCGCATCGAGCCGAACGCCTCCGCGAGGAAGAAGCTAAAGCGCATCGCC
>Ga0316226_1004865_pt1 | contig 10479 bp, 7 predicted proteins | sample TBH18017metaG_FD_206009 | JGI IMG/M metagenome (GOLD analysis project Ga0316226, IMG submission 206009) | Freshwater microbial communities from Trout Bog Lake, Wisconsin, USA - TBH18017 | ecosystem: Environmental > Aquatic > Freshwater > Lake > Hypolimnion/Profundal zone | place: USA: Wisconsin... | reverse complement strand
CGGTATAGGAACTGATCCGCATCTGGCGCCATGCCTCACCATAATCATGATTTTTTTCCATCATCAGGCTTTTAGCCTTTTCCAGGTTATCCATGTATTTTTTTTCAGTAATTTCAGGGGGAAGTTCATCGTCTGAAGGTCCTAATTCTAATTGAATCAAGGCCATGGAACAATAATTAATAATCCCGATAAATTCATCACGTGCATCCTCTGCTATTTTTGCAACACCTTTCTCCTCGATACTTCTGATTCTTTGAGCTTTGATATAAATCTGATCGGTCATCGATTGAGGTCTCAGAATTCGCCAGGCAGTTCCATAATCTTTCATTTTTTTCACAAAAACTGCCCTGCAAATACCGATGACATGATCAAACTGTTGATTTGTATTATTCATAATTAAATATTGAACCATAAAAGTATTAAAAATTAGGGAATGGATGTGACATTTATTCTTATTTTTGTATCTCATCCGATTGGACAAGAGTCGGTTATTTTGTGTTATTGATTTGATTTATAAATTTTTACAGTTATCACATCTTTGACACTCTAAATTGAAACAATCGAAAATGCTGTTTACGCCAAACGATAAAAGTTTTTACAGGAAAAAAAGCACCCTAAATCTGAACGGGCATTTAATTGATTTAAGTTCCCCTGTGGTTATGGGAATTTTGAATATTACACCTGATTCCTTTTACGATGGTGGCCGCTACAATACTGATATCACAATCTTGAAACGTGCAGCTCAGATCATTGAAGAAGGAGGCCGGTTTATCGATATAGGCGGAATGTCCACACGCCCGGGGGCGGAAGAGATCTCCCAGGAGGAGGAAATTGGTCGTTTACTGCCCGCAGTAACGATTATTAAAAGGGAATTTCCGGATATTTCACTCTCAATCGATACTTACCGGTCGGAAGTTGTCCAGCAGGTTTATGATGAAATCGGTGACTTTGCAGTTAATGACGTTTCTGGTGGAACCTTTGATCTTCAGATGTTTGCAAAAGTGGCGAGTTTGAATCTTCCATATGTTTTAATACATACCAAAGGGAAAAGTGATACCATGCAAAATAATCCTGTTTATACTGATGTCGTAAAAGAGGTGATCTTATTTTTGTCTGCCCAGGTACAAAAACTAAAACAATTGGGTGTTTGCGATATTTTGTTAGATCCGGGATTTGGATTCGGGAAGAGTGCAACTCATAATTATGAATTATTGAACAGGCTCGATGCATTTCGCATCTTTGAATTGCCCATAGTGGTTGGTTTGTCGCGAAAGGCGATGATATGGAAAGAATTGAACCTGACCCCGGATCAAAGTTTGAATGGAACATCTGTCCTTAATACGCTTGCATTGGCGGGAGGTTGCGATATTTTAAGGGTTCATGATGTGAAGGAGGCAATTGAAGCTATAAAACTGGTTGACAATACTAAAAACTGTAGTTAATGATCGATTTATTCATCCAGGTCAGGTTTCTTGATGTGATTGATATTTTTCTCGTAGCAATAATTTTCTATGAAATTTACAGGTTGGTTAAAGGAACTGTAGCCTTGAGTATTTTTATGGGAATCTTTATCATTTTTATAGTATGGCTCGTAGTCAAGTCCTTGAAAATGGAGTTATTGGGGTCTATACTAGGCCAGCTCTTTGGAGTTGGGGTGATAGCAATTATCATAGTATTTCAGCAGGAAGTGCGAAGATTTTTACTGATGCTGGGAAGCCGTTACCGAACGAATCGTCGATTTTCACTCGAAAATCTCTTTTCAAACCAATTTAAATTTGCTTCAAAGGACAGTTTACATACGATTGTCGAGGCATGTAGGCAGATGTCAGAAAACAATACCGGAGCACTTATTGTCCTTGCCCGGGAAAGCGAACTGCAGGAGTATGTTGAAACAGGAAAAAACATTGATGCAGCTATCACTTCGGAACTTATAAAAAGTATATTCTTCAAAAACTCACCACTTCACGATGGGGCAATGATCATATCGTTAAACCGGATAAAATCGGCACGGTGTATTTTACCAATATCTCAGAAACTCGAAATTAGTCCGGTCCTGGGATTGCGGCACAGGGCGGCCATCGGACTTTCGGAACAAACTGATGCTTTTGTGATTGTCGTCAGCGAAGAGAGCGGTCATATTTCAATCTCCGGTAATGGGGATCTGATGGATAATGTTTCGGCAGATGACCTACTTAAAATACTTGAATCGAACTACAAGTAGCAGGTATTAAAAAAGTAAGGGTCAATGATTATTGACCCTTACTTCTCTTTGACCTTTAGCAGATATATTATTTATAGGCGTCAGTATGAACACTTTTCATTGATCTTCCCGATGGATCGGCATTATTGCGGAACGAAGCGTCCCAGGCAAGTGCCTCAGGAGTACTGCAGGCAATTGATGGAACTGAAGGTACGCAGCTTGCCGCTGCATCGGAAGGGAAATGCTCAGTAAAGATTGACCTGTAGAAATACTCTTCTTTTGACATTGGGGTATTGATCGGAAAACGGAACATCGCATTAGCCATTTGTTCGTCAGAAATCTTTTCAGCTGTCATTGCTTTGAGTGAGTCAATCCAATTGTATCCAACTCCATCTGAAAATTGCTCTTTCTGGCGCCATACGACACTTTCAGGAAGATAATCTTCAAAGGCTTTACGAAGAATCCATTTTTCCATTTTTCCATCCTTTGCCATCTTATCCTCAGGATTCAGGGTCATAGCAACATCCATAAATTCTTTATCGAGGAAAGGAACACGACCTTCGACACCCCATGCTGCAAGAGACTTATTGGCCCTTAAGCAGTCATAAAGGTGTAATTTACTGATTTTTCGAACAGTTTCTTCGTGAAATGCCTGAGCATTAGGTGCTTTATGAAAATACAAATAGCCGCCAAAGAGTTCATCAGCCCCTTCTCCGGATAATACCATCTTAACCCCCATGGATTTGATTACCCGGGAGAGAAGATACATCGGAGTAGATGCCCGAACGGTTGTAACATCATATGTTTCAAGATGATAAATTACATCGCGCAAAGCGTCCAAACCTTCCTGAACCGTAAAATGGACTTCATGATGGATAGTTCCAATATGGTCTGCTACTTTTTGGGCAGCGGCCAAATCTGGCGAGCCAACAAGACCCACTGCAAAGGAGTGGAGCTGAGGCCACCAGGCTTCGTGTGTACTATCGTCTTCAATTCTGCGCCCGGCATATTTTTTGGCAATTGCTGAAATAACAGATGAGTCAAGACCTCCGGAAAGAAGAACACCATAGGGTACATCCGACATCAGTTGGCGGTGAACCGCATCTTCAAGTGCCTTTCTCAATATATCAATATCTGATTTATTATTTTTAACAGTTTCAAATTCAGTCCAGTCGCGAGTATACCATTTTGTCATTACACCGTCCTTGCTGTACAGATAATGCCCAGGCAGGAATTCTTCAATTTTTTTGCAGGTTCCTTCCAGGGCTTTTAGTTCTGAAGCAAAGTAGATATTCCCGAAGGTATCCCATCCCATATATAATGGAATAATTCCAATATGATCCCGGGCTACGAGGTAACAATCATTTTCTTCATCATAAAGTACGAAAGCAAAGATTCCGTTAAGCTCTTCCAGAAAACTGATCCCTTTCTCACGATATAGCGCGAGTATAATTTCACAATCAGATTCTGTAAGGAATTCATAATGATCTTCAAGAGGTTTCCGCAATTCACGATGGTTGTAAATTTCACCGTTTACCCCTAATATCAGTTTTTTATCTTTGCTGTAAAGGGGCTGTCCACCAGAAGATGGATCGACAATAGCAAGTCTTTCATGAGCAATAATTGCTTTTGAACCGCAATAAATTCCCGACCAATCCGGTCCGCGATGGCGGATTCTTTTAGACATCTTCAGGACTTGCACCCTTAAATCCTCTGCTTTTACTTTTAAATCAAATACTCCGACTATACCACACATATATTTTCTGATTAGAATCGTTTTTCGTTAATACGGCAACAAAAAGAACAAATAATTGGTCGCCAAAAATACAAAAATCTTTTATAGAATGTAGATTTGAACCGAAAAGGTAACAAAAATCATTCTTTCTTCTTTAAGGCATCTTTTATCTTTTTCCAGATATTTGGTTTGGGTTCCTCCTCCTTTGGAGCTTCTGCTTTTACATCCGATTGATTCTTAGGCTCTTTTGCTCTGTCCACATGTTCCGCTTTATGTTCATCCTGTTTCCTCGAATCTCCGCCAAAAAGGCTCCATATGCTTGATTTTTTTTTCTCTCTGTAAGTTTCTCTAAAATGGGGAATATCCAGCATGGCCAGAGTTGATTCGTCCATCGCAGGGAAAGGATGATTTTTATAATCTCTGAATGAAGGATCATGGTAAAGCTTATTGAAGAATTTTCCGGTAATCGGAAGAGCCATATAACCGCCCCTACCTAATGCAATATTACGGAAGTGAATGGAAGGTTCTTCACCCCCTACCCAACAGCCGGTCACCAGATCGGGGGTATAACCCATAAACCATCCATCTGCAAAATTTTGGGTGGTCCCTGTCTTTCCTGCAAATGGTCCTTCAATTTTATAAAGGGATCTGATTTCAGATCCGGTCCCTTCATTGACAACTGATTCCAGGAAATGAGTAATTATTTTGGCAGTTTCGGGTGACATTGCCTCCTGCTCCTGGTTCTCAGGGGTATATTTCTGGAGAACATTTCCATGACCATCCTCAATTCGGATCAGGTAATTGGGGGTCACTGTTCTCCCGAGATTATCGAGGCAAGCATAGGCCTGTGCCAGCTGAAGCAGCGGAATATCTGCTGATCCCAAAGCCAGGGAAGGTACCTCGGGTAAATCGGCTTTGATTCCCATTTTACGGGCAAGGGAAATAGCCTCGGAGATTCCGGAATCCATGATTACCTGTACAGAAACCGTATTCACTGATTTACAAAGTGCCCCTTCCAGCGAATAATATCCGCCATATTCATCATTCGAATTTCCGGGAGACCAGTCCTGGTATTCAGAATAGGTATTCTTTTCGTTGGGGTAATATTTATCCGGTGGAATTCCATGTTCAATGGCAGAGGCATAAAGAATCGGTTTAAAGGTTGATCCTACCTGGCGTGGTGCCATCATATGGTCAAATTGGAAATGCCTGAAATCATTCCCCCCGATCCAAACCTTAACATCGCCCGAACTGGGATCGATTGCGATAAAAGCACTGTGAAGTAGTTTTAGGCTGTATTTCACGGAGTCAAGAGGAGATATTCTTACCTGTTTATCCCCTTCCCATGAAAAGAGCTTCATATTCACCGGAACTTTGAAGGTTTGATTGATCTCGACTGCAGATTTTCCCGCCTCCTTCATCTTGTGGTATCTCTCCGACCTTTTCATAGCCCGGAGAACCACCGCACTGTTTTTCCCCCATGGATCTTTTCCGTCCCAATGCTTTTCGAAAGTAGCCTGTAACTCTTTCATCTTTTCCTGTTGCGCCATCTCGGCATACCGCTGCATCCGAAAATCAATGGTTGTCACAATCTTTAACCCATCTGTATAGAGATTGTAGGGGTTGCCATCAGCCCTGGCATTTTCTGCACACCACTCCTCGAGCTGAGGTCTGATTAATTCCCTGAAATAGGCAGCAGGTCCGGTATTGTAAACCAGATAATTGTATTTTAACCCCAGAGGTTCGCTACTGTATCTTTTGGCTTGTTCTGAAGTAATGTACTTATATTTAGCCATTTGAGAAATAACCGTATTTCTTCTTTGGATGGAGCGTTCCGGATTGGTTCGCGGGTTATAGTAATTATTGGCCTTTAACATCCCGACAAGGGTGGCTGCCTGGGCTACCGTGAGTTTGTTGGGCCTCACACTGAAAAATCGCTCTGCTGCCAGTTCAATGCCAAAGGTATTTTCCCCGAAAGGAACTGTGTTTAGGTATAAGGTAAGGATCTCCTCCTTGGTATAAAGCCGCTCAAGACGATAGGCGATTATAGATTCCCGGATCTTGCTTACCGGTAATGTCAACGGACCGTAATTTTTCCTGCCGAAGATATTCTTGACAATCTGTTGGGAGAGGGTTGATCCACCTCCCGAACTATGATCAGTTAAAATAAATGTTTTGACAATCACCCTTAATAAAGCCCATTCATCGATTCCACGATGTTCATAAAACCGGTTGTCTTCAGTGGCAATCAACGCATTGATCAAGGTGGGAGAGATCTCTTTGAAACTGACATTGCTGCGGTCCTCAATGTAATATCGCCCAAGTAATTTATTATCTTTGGAATAAACTTCCGAGGCAACAGGTTCTTTGATTTTAATCAGCGTATTTGAATCGGGTAATTGTCCAAAGGTTCCAACATAAACCAGTGCAAAAAGGACCAGAAGCAAAAATAATCCAAAGAGCATGAGCTTCAAACCCCAGATCAGAACTCTGTTGGTAATCGAATGTTTAGAAGTTGAAGAACTCCGGGTAAAGAATCCTTTCGATTTTTTCCTGGTTTCGGATCCTTTAGTTTTTTTTAATGACATATTTTAAAATCTAATCATCTCTGTTTGAGGTCCAAATAAATGCTATAAAACATGAAAATCGCTATCTCCGGCAGTACAGGATTTATTGGAAAACAACTGACTGGCTATTTGTTACAACATGGTCATGAAATTACTGTGATTTCACGTAATGATTTTACCGCAACAAATAATCAGCTGGCAAAGTTAATCATTTCTGCAGATGTTATCCTAAATCTTGCAGGTTCATCGGTTTTATGCAGGTGGAATCAGCAAAATAAGCAACAAATTCTTTCCAGTCGTGTTGATACAACAAGGTTATTGGTTGATGCCGTATCTAAAAATTCGACGGTTCATCTTCCTGAGATTTTTATAAATGCATCTGCAATCGGGATCTATCAGGAAGCGGGTATTCACGATGAATCATCGGATGCATTAAACACCGATTTTCTGGCCGCTGTTTGCAACGCCTGGGAAAATGAAACTGCCCCGCTGAAACAGCTAAATCTTAGAACATGTATTTTAAGGACCGGAATTGTGCTTGGAACCACCGGTGGCTCATTTGCAAAGATGTTTCCCTTGTTTAAATTTGGATTGGGCGGAAAAATAGGATCAGGTATGCAATCATTCTCCTTTATACATATAGCCGATTATTGCCGGGCAATCCTTCACCTGATTGATAACCCCCAAAGTTCCGGCATTTATAACATGGTAAGCCCGGAACCAACAACCAATGAGTCATTTACCCGGACCCTGGCTGGTCATCTGCATCGTCCTGCCTTTTTTACAGTTCCGGAATTTGCTTTAAGATTGTTTTACGGACAGGCTGCAGAATTATTGACTAAGGGGGTCAATGTGAGGCCGGCCCGGCTTCTCAATGAAGGTTTTCAGTTTAATTATCCGGATATATCATCTGCTCTCTTGGAACTGGTTCAAATAAAATTAAGTAACTGAAAGTTAATATATGATACATTTTAATAATAAAATATTTAGTCCTTTCAAAAAAGCAGGATTAAACAAGCCACTTATGCACCAAAACACTAAGTTTCACAAAGTATAGATAGTTAATATAATAGCCTTAGCGTAGCCTTGAGCCTTAGTGACTTTGTTGCGTTTTTTTTTTGCCAATCCACTCCAACCTTCTATGATTTGAAGACGATATATAACTTTTCTCAATTACTGATCAGACTAGTATTTTAGTATGAATAAAAATAATTCAGACAAAAAAATTCCTCCGATTTATATTGTTTCAGGGGGGAAAGGACTCGCAGGTGATGCGGTTGTTCAATCGGTATTGATTCAATTCCCGAATAACAAAGTTCCGGTTATCATTGTCCCTGACGTGCTGAACCAATCAAAAATCGATGAATTAATCAAAACCGTACAGGCAACCAAGGGGGTGATTGTGCACACGATGGTAGATCCCGAAATCAGGCAATTGCTTATTCAGTCGTGTACTCAGCACATGGTTAACCATATTGATCTGGTGGGAGATCTTTCAGATTATTTGTCCGGCTTATTAAATACCAGGCCAATAAGCAAACCGGGATTATACAGGCTAAGTCATATTGATTATTTCAGACGCGTTGAAGCGATCGATTTTACCCTCAAAGTGGATGATGGTCAGAATCCTGAAAAAATATCGCATGCAGATCTTATCTTAACCGGTGTCTCAAGGACAGGAAAGACACCATTGAGTGTTTATCTGGCAATGTTTGGCTGGAAGGTTGCCAATGTTCCGATTGTACCCGGGATTGATCCTCCTGTTGAATTGTTCAAGGCAGATCCCGGAAGGGTTTTTGGTTTGAACATTTCTCCTGTCTATCTCATTGCCCAGCGGGCAAACCGGGTCAGAAGTCTACATATGGATGAGTCTACCGATTACATAAACAAGCGAAAAGTGGTAGAGGAGCTCGAATATGCCCGACGGATTTTCGAGAGAGGGGGATTCACCGAAATTCAGATAACCAATAAACCCATAGAGTCGTCAGCAAATGAGATCCTAACCATCTTAACCAGTCGTTTTAATCAGGATAAGTGGAAACAGGAAACTGAATAAAGGATTAATTGCCTAACTGAAAGCGTAAACGTTTCAATTCTATTTCAGCTATTTTGGCTGCATAATTGAGGTTGACTAATTGATAACCTGTTGTTTCATAGCTTGCCTGGGCTGCTTTAACATCCAGGATAGTTGCCTGATTTACCTTGAATTGCCGAAGTACGACATTAATGAGTTTAGCCGATAATTCTACTGAATTTAGCTGTGAATCCAACTGTTGCAATGATGAACTGTATGCCTGAAAAGTTGTTACAGCTCCAGCAGTGAGGCTGTTCAGCAGACTTTCCATTTGTAATTTTGCAATATCGACATTAAACACAGCTGTTTCCTTCTGAATTTTATAAGTATTGCCATTGTATATCGGAACCTGAACCGTCACTCCGGCATAGGGGCCTAAATTTTGATTAATTAACGTCAAACCTGCAGTGCTTTGGCTACGATTATAATTGAGCCCGGTGTTGAGGCGCAGGGAAGGAGAACGTAAGGTGGAGCCCTCCTTAACAACCTGTTCATTTATTCTGACCTGCTGTTCTGAGGAGAGATATTGCGGGTTTCGGTTCAGGTATCCGAGAACCGAATTGAGTTCGATCGATTTATCCACCACAATACTGTCTTTCACTGTAAAAGGGTAATAATTCTTAATGCTCATCAGTTGAAGAAGCTGCGTTTTTGTCTGGTCAACAACCAGTTGCTGGCTTTTGAGGTTCTGGGTCATCGTATTCACATCGATTAAAGCCTGTAAATAATCGGCATCATTGGCCATGCCCACCCGCTTCCTGTCAGAAACTATTTCCAGTTTCTTCTGCGATACATCTAATGAGGTTTGCATGATCTTCAAATAGCCCTGTTGCCTGACAACATCATAGTATTTGGCCATTACGGCGGCAATACTGTTCTGAATCTGGAGGTTTAATTGCAGTTCGCTTTGTTTTTGAAGGTCACGAAGTCGCTCGCGCGTAGCATATACCCTAAATCCGTTAAAAAGTAATACCCCGGCTGTTAAACTTGAAGTCAGGGTGTTTCCGGTGGCGCTGTTACTCTGAATCTCGGAACCGCTGTTTAATTTCTGAAGAATGGTGGTTTCTGACTCGTTATCGACCAAACTCCCGCTCACACCCGGAAGTGCACCCGCCATTCCTGCTGTATTATTGATTTTATTGATCTTAACACTCGTCACAGCAATCCGGATATCAAAATTGTTTTTCAGGGTGGTATCAATGGCACTCTTCAGGGTTAATGAAGTCTGACCGGCAGCCATAAATGGCAGGATCAGGATCAGGAGTGAACAGAACAGCTTCATTTTGGATTATTTAAACTGATTATCAATTTCTTCCGCACTCTTATGCCGTCCTGAAACGAATGTATAAATAGCCGGAATAACGAACAAGGTAAGGATAAGGGAGAACAGGATCCCTCCGACAATGACAACTCCCAACGGAACCCGGCTCGATGCCGCTTCTCCAAGACTGAGTGCAATAGGTAATGCTCCTAATGAAGTAGCCAGACTGGTCATCAGAATGGGGCGTAATCGTTGGCTTGCAGCCTCCACAACTGCTTCGAATTTCGATAATCCCAGCGCCCGTTTCTTATTGGCAAATTCGACAATCAAAATTCCGTTTTTGGTAACCAGCCCGATTAACGTGATCATTCCAATTTCTGAAAATATATTCAGCGTTTGTCGGAATATCCAAAGGCTCAGAATGGCACCCGCAATTGCTAAAGGTACGGTAAGCATGATAATGAACGGATCCCTAAAACTTTCAAACTGTGCCGCCAGGACAAGGTAAATAAGCAGCAGGGCGAGGATAAAGGCGAACCCTACATTCGAAGAGCTCTCGGCATAATCACGCGAAGGACCACTCAGTGAAGTCTGGAAACTCTCATCCAGCATTTTCTCGCTGATCTTTTGCATGGCAGTTAC
>Ga0316226_1004861_pt1 | contig 10484 bp, 12 predicted proteins | sample TBH18017metaG_FD_206009 | JGI IMG/M metagenome (GOLD analysis project Ga0316226, IMG submission 206009) | Freshwater microbial communities from Trout Bog Lake, Wisconsin, USA - TBH18017 | ecosystem: Environmental > Aquatic > Freshwater > Lake > Hypolimnion/Profundal zone | place: USA: Wisconsin... | reverse complement strand
TCTTTTTGCTCGAATGCCAGTAGCTACGGCATTCATTGTTGGCGCCCTTGTGATCTTTTGGGCTGAGCGTCGTCAGGCTAGGGTTGGTACAAGTGCCAATAAGGCTTACATCCAGTCTATTGATGATCTCACTCCTTTGGATGCGTTGAAGGTGGGGATAGCGCAATGTGCTGCATTAATACCGGGAACCTCTCGCTCTGGCGCCACCATTATTGGTGGGATGTTATTTGGTCTCCCGCGCGTTGTTGCTACAGAGTTCTCTTTTTTCTTGGCTATTCCTGTCATTGGAGGCGCTACGGCTTATGAGTTGTTAAAACTTTGGAAATCTCCAGTACCCATTTCTGGGGATTACAGCCTAGCTATCTTGGTAGGTTTTGTAGCAGCCTTTATTTCTGCTTTTATCTGCGTGCGCTGGTTATTGCACTATGTGGCTCATCACAATTTCATTCCGTTTGCTTGGTATCGCATTGTTTTTGGACTTTTGATATTAATTAGTGCCTACAGTGGCTTAGTTAGTTGGACACAATAATTTAGTTTGCACAAGGAAGCGCTATGGATGTATCAATTGATGCTATTACCAATAATATTCAGCTTGCGCTTGCGCCAGTATTTCTATTGACGGCAGTAGCCACTTTACTCAATGCCATCTCAACGCGATTAGCGCGCTCAGTAGATCGGATGCGAGAGATTCTGAAAAGAATTTCTGATGGACATATCACTGATGAAAAAATGCTCAAGCATATGCATCGCGAGGCAAATGAGGCAAAGATTCGTGGACGGCTTTGTACAGCCTCCATTTTCTTTGATGTACTAAGCGGCATCTTTATTTCGTTAACTGTTCTGGAGCTCTTTTTCTTTCAGGCAGGCGCAGTGCGATCATTGCAAACCAGTTATGTCATTTGGACATTTGTACTGGGTTTATTGTCCTTTATGCTTTCTCTCTCAATTATTTTGGGTGAAGTGGTCTATGCCTATCGTTCAGCTGGTTGGTTTATTCCAGGCTCTGATTTAAATAAATAACCTGAATGAATAAATGAATACAGAACGAATTCGCTCCTTTGTTTTAAGGGCGGGCAGAACTACTGCGGGTCAGCAGCGAGCTATCGAGGAGTTGGGGCCGCAATTCTTGATCCCTTTTCAGGATGCCATATTAGATTTACAAGCAGCATTTGCTGGATCTGCTAAACCTAAGATATTAGAAATTGGTTTTGGCATGGGTGAAACAACAGCGAAAATTGCCGCCCTACGCAATGAAGATGATTTTCTAGCGATTGAAGTTCATCCCCCTGGAGTGGGCGCTCTACTCAAACTGATTGGGGAGAATGCATTAAGTAATTTACGCCTCATCCGTCATGATGCGGTAGAGGTTTTAGAGAAAATGATTGCCCCCAACTCTTTGGATGGTATTCATATTTATTTTGCTGATCCTTGGCATAAAAAACGTCACCACAAGCGTCGCTTGATTCAGGCAGCATTTGTGCAATTATTAATTTCTAGATTAAAGCCCGGGGCTTATTTACATTTAGCAACCGATTGGCATAACTATGCAGAGCAGATGCTGCTGGTCTTAAATGCGCAGGATGGCTTGCAAAATACTGCTACTGAACAAGTGCGGATAGAAACTTTTGGGGCTGATGATGTAGCCTCAGAAGGGGTGGTAGGCAATGAATTCAAACCCAGTATGGAGCAGCTCCAGTCGCAGCACCTTGGATATGTCGAGCGACCAGCCTATAGGCCAATTACCAAGTTTGAGAACCGAGGTCTAAAACTGGGTCACGGCGTGTGGGACTTGGTTTACCTAAAAAAATAAATCTCACAACAGTGGTTTACAGCCCGATACAAACGTATTTCATTTCAAGGTATTCATCCATACCGTAGATGCTGCCTTCGCGACCTAGGCCAGATTGCTTAACGCCTCCAAATGGCGCGACCTCATTCGAAATGATTCCAGTATTCACACCCACAATACCGTAATCGAGGGCTTCGGCCGCCTTCCAAATTCGGCCGATATCGCGACTATAAAAATACGATGCTAAGCCATACTGACTATCGTTAGCTAAAGCAATGACTTCATCATCGCTGGCAAATGGAATGATGGGGGCTACAGGCCCAAATGTTTCTTCATGGGTGATGAGCATGTCTTTATCGACATTAGCCAAGATGGTCGGCTCATAGAAAGTGCCGCCCAATACCGAGCATTTGCCTCCAGCTACCAGAGTTGCCCCTTTAGAAATAGCATCTGCCACATGGCGCTCTACTTTAGTCAGAGCAGCAGGTTCAATCAATGGGCCTTGCGTGATTCCGGCATCCAAACCATTACCCACTTTGATCGATTGAATCGCTTTCGCAAATTTTTCTACAAATACATCATGAATTTTTTGATGGACATAGAAGCGATTTGCGCAAACACAGGTTTGTCCTGAGTTACGAAATTTAGAGGCAACCGCTCCCGCAACCGCTGCATCAATATCGGCATCTTCAAAAACAATAAATGGGGCATGACCACCTAACTCTAAAGCTAACTTTTTGACTGTTGGTGCACATTGGGTCATCAAAATTCGACCCACTTCAGTCGATCCGGTAAAGGAGAGGTGGCGCACTGTGGGTGATGCGCACAAGACCTTGCCAATAGCGATCGATTGCTTTTCATCGGCGGTCAGAATATTAATGACGCCAGCAGGGATGCCTGCGCGCATGGAAAGTTCTGCTAATGCAAGAGCGGAAAGGGGCGTTAATTCAGCAGGCTTAATCACAATGGTGCAACCAGCCGCCATGGCTGGAGCAATTTTGCGCGTGATCATTGCAATCGGAAAATTCCAAGGAGTAATAGCAACGCATACTCCAATGGGCTGCTTGAGTACCATCAAGCGCTTATCACTCCAGGTGGTGCTTGGAATTGCTCCAGCCACTCTTTTGGCCTCTTCAGCAAACCACTCAATAAAGGAGGCGCCATAGCTAACCTCCCCGATTGCCTCAACGAGTGGTTTTCCTTGCTCAAGCGTCATCAGGGTTGCCAAGTCTGATGCATGTTCTGTAATGAGCTCAAACCACTTACGCATCAGATTGGCGCGCTCTTTGCCGGTCTTGCTACGCCATTCTGGAAGCGCAGCATTTGCAGCGCCAATCGCTCTTTCTGCTTGAGCGATATCTACATTGGCTACATCTGCAATATGCTCATTTGTGGCAGGGTTATTGACAGCAAATCGCTCACCCGTGGCTGCTTTTGTCCATTGACCATGAATAAAGGCATCCTCTTTGAAGAGAGAGGGGTCTTTGAGGTGATGGCGAATGTCAATTTTTGGCATGATGGCTTTTCTCAGTATGCGTCTTGGATCAAACAAAGTACTTTTTTGATTTTATCCCTCAAATGAGAGATGGGCGGATAAGAAAAAACCCTTCTGAACTTCCAGAAGGGTTGGGTCTTATATGAGTGTTGTAGGCCTTAACCGGCTTGGATTTCAGTGCTACGTAGTTTTTGAGCCAAGAGGTCAAGAACGCCATTGACATATTTATGACCATCGGTCCCGCCAAATGTCTTAGCCAGCTCAACTGCTTCGTTGATGGCTACCTTATAAGGAACCGCTAGATCAATCGCTAATTCGTAGGTACCAATTAATAGGGCGGCATGCTCTACTGGGGAAAGCTCATTGATGGGGCGATCTAATGCGGGCGTGATGAGGGCTTCCAATTCATCGGTACGCTCTACTACGCCATCAAAAATACCCTGAAATAAATCGTGTTGGCAGCGACGAAAGCCAGGGTCTTCTGCAAGTTGCTTGGCAATGGCTGCAGCATTAGGAATGCTACCAGCACGGCGCATGACCAGGCTTTGATACACACCTTGTAATGCGTATTCACGCGCACGGCGACGTGGAGTCAGGGAGCGCTTGGGCGCGGCGCTCTTATTCTCTTTATTGCCATCAGGCGATATTGAATGGGTACTGTTCTTAGACATGAATAAATTACTCAGTTGGAGAGTTGATTTCGATATCGAGATCAGGGGTGAGGGCTAATGCCAGGTTGGCCATCTCAACAACGGCTTTAGCGCATTCAGCACCTTTTACTTGAACGCGCACTTGCGCCTGTTCATCGGTATCGCAGGTAAGCACGCCATTGGCAATGGGCAAGCCGGAATCCAGTGAAATACGTGTGATGCCTGAGGCTGACTCATTGGAAACCAATTCAAAGTGATAGGTGTCACCACGAATCACTGCCCCCAAAGCAACTAAGCCATCGAATTCGCCAGTTTCCACCATTTTTTGCAGTGCAAATGGAATTTCCAGAGCGCCTGGTACGGTGACTAGCTTAATGTCGTCTTGAGAAACTCCTAAGGCAATTAATTCTTCGATACAGGCATTTCTCAGCGCAAGGCAGTGGTCTTCATTGAAGCGGGCTTGCACAATACCGATGCGCAGATCTTGGCCATTAAAGTCGACCGCTAAAACACCGACGCTACCGTTTAGATTGGTTGTAGTCATGATCATGAATTCGTTTCTTGATGAAGGGCAGAAGCAGAAAAAGGGGCATATCCTGTTACTTCGAGCTTGTAACCAGATAGGCTGGGGGTAGGGCTGGGGTTGGCGAGTAAGCGCATTTTTCCAACGCCAATGTCTTTCAAGATTTGAGCGCCGATACCATAACTGCGAAAATCAGTTTTACGAGCCAGTGGCTTGTTAGAGGACTCATCTTGAGATTGATTGAGTTTTTGAAACTGCGCTAGCCAATCATTCTCATGGGGTGCGCCAATGCCTGAAGCATTGAGTAATACCGCTACACCTGCAGGAGAGGCTGCAATTTGCTCTAAGGCGCTTCCCAATGGCCATGAGTGTGTGCTGATCTGAGCATCTAAAAAATCAAGCACTGTTACCGGCTCATGAACCCGCACTAATGTTTCTTTGGCTTCAGAGGGTGCTCCATGAACCAAGGCCACGTGGATTGAAGAGCTAGGGGTATCGCGATACACAATCCCCTTGAACGTTCCCCAAGGGGTAACAAATTCACGCTCACCTTCGCGAACGACAATGCTTTCATGTTGACTGCGATATTGAATGAGGTCGGCAATACTGCCAATCTTTAATTGATGCTCTTGGGCGAACTCGAGCAAGTCGGGGAGACGCGCCATACTACCGTCATCCTTCATGATTTCACAGATGACTGCCGTTGGAGAGCAACCTGCCATGGCAGCCAGATCACATCCTGCTTCAGTATGACCGGAGCGAATTAATACTCCACCAGGTTGTGCCATCAATGGAAAGATATGGCCGGGTTGCACCAGATCGTTTGGTTTGGCGTGGGGTGCTACAGCAGCTTTAATAGTATGAGCACGATCGGCTGCTGAAATGCCAGTTGTTACACCGCTGGCTGCTTCAATCGAAACTGTAAAGTTGGTACCCATTGAGGTGCCGTTGTCGCGCACCATCAATGGTAGATTTAATTGTTGGCAACGCTCGCGGGTGAGGGTGAGGCAAATCAGGCCGCGACCGAACTTGGCCATGAAGTTGACCGCATCTGCAGTGACATGATCGGCTGCAAGAACTAAATCACCTTCATTTTCGCGATCCTCCTCGTCGACCAGGATCACCATCCTGCCGGCGCGCAGCTCAGCAACGATTTCTTCGGTTGGGGCGAGTGTATTTGGCATAGCCCTCTATTTTAAGCTGAGCGGGGCTTTGTAGTTGGGTTCACTGGTGATATCACCCCTTTCTGACAAAACAGCTCTATTTGGAGTGTTTATGAGCCCCCTCCTCCTCTCGAAAATAGGGGAATGCCTCAGACAATAACTCCAAAAGATCGAATAAAGCATCTGCAATCGGGAGGATTTATTTTGTTTGAGGTGCTCATGGCGATGGCTTTGGTGATGACTAGCTGGATGGCGATTGGCAATAGCTACCAGTCCTTAGTTTTACGCTGGGGTCAACTTCAGGAGAAAAGAGCCCTCATTCACAGGGAGGCAGATCAATTTGAGCGATCTGTCTTCAATCCATCAACACAGAAGACGGGAGTCCTTAATGAGTCTACTCGAGTGCTTAGTAGGACTGGCTCTCAGCCTCATCTTAATCAGTCCGTTAATTCGAACCAGCGGTGAATTCATATCTAAACAGATTGAATATGAAAAAAGGCAGTCACTCACTTTTGAGGCAGAAAGAGCCTTAGAGTTAATCGGCCGCTCCATTCGGATGGCTGGCTACCGAAATAGAAAAAATGACAAGGGTGTAATGCATTCATCATCTCAAAATATCCAATGGATTGTGGTGACCAAGGGAGAGGGTTATCAACGCTCTGATTCAATTGAAATCAAGCACGAGTTATCTAATGGACTTGACTACGATTGCATTGGCAATACCCTTACTAGCGAGCGCACTAAAAATAATTTGGCGCTACAGGGTTTTTCAGTTGAGCACCAAGCCAATGCTCCAAAGGGAATGCGTATCAATGGGGGATCGCTCATTTGTAAATCACTCGACCGCCAGGGGCGCCCTCAAAAAACCACCTTAATGAATGGTGTGCAGCAGCTTTCTATCGATGAACTAGCCCAGCCAAAGGGCTTGGCGCGCCTATTTAGGGTGCGGATCACGATGACCGATGGGCGCCTCTTGCAGCGTGAATGGGAGCGGGTTTTTGCTACGCGTAATCTATTGTGATCATTGCTTGGGTAGCCTCACTCGTCTTGATGATGTCAACACTGATTGCTTATTTAGAGCGCCTCACAGCACTGGAAATCATTAGCGTGCATACGCTGATGCAAACTCAGGATCATTTTGTAGCAGCGGAAAATGCGGTTCTGGAGTGTCAAAACAATCTCTCGTCTATTAGTGCAGCACAGCTGAAATCTTGCTATCTCCAATCAGCAGGGAATAATTACTGGCTCATCTCAAGTAAGGAAAAACCGATCATTGAAGTATTGGTTTTTTTGGATGATAAAACGGGAATCGTAACTAGACTAAATTGGCGCCAAGGCCTTGAGTAAGGAATCTGGCGCGAGCCTATTGGAGTTAATGGCAGTTGTATTGATTATTGCCATTCTTGCCATGTCATCTATGCCTTTATTACAAGGTCAATTAGCGGTCCGTGAAATTGAAACCATTGCCAGGCGCTTTATTAGTCATGCCCAATTTACCCGTCAACAGGCTCTGTATTTGGGTCAGTCAGTGCAGATGACGCCGCTAGAAGGTAATGACTGGGATAGTGGGTGGTCAGTTACCAGTACCAGTAGCAAGCCAGAGATTGATAAGCATTGGCTATCTCAGAGCACTATTGACCCCATCTACTTTAAGGATGGCGGCAAGCAATTTAGTGACCCCCATTCTTCAAAGAAGGGCATCCGTTTTAATGGTGCTGGCGCTGCTAAAACGGGGTCTGGCGGTTTTGTCGCCAATCGCTTGATATTGGGGCATCGGCTAAAGCCAGAACTGGAGCGACATTTAATTCTTTCAAGTGGGGGACGCTGGCGCATCTGCGATCCGCAGGTTGACAACAGGGGGTGCAGATGAGTCTTTTAGGGTAAATTTGATGCGATTGGCCACAATCGGTTTTAATAGACGTATGTATACCGCTGTTGACCATCAATGGATGCGCCAGGCATTAGCCGAGGCTAACAAATCCCTTTACCTATCTAACCCCAATCCCCGTGTGGGTTGTGTGATTGTGAAGGACGCTTTGGTCATTGGGCGTGGACACACGCAAAAGGTCGGTGGACCTCATGCGGAAGTGTGTGCATTAGCCGATGCACGGACTCAGGGATTCGATGTCGCGGGCTCTACAATTTATGTCACTTTAGAGCCTTGTAACCATACTGGGAGAACGCCCCCCTGTGTAGATGCCTTAATTGGCGCTCAACCTGCCAAGGTGGTAGTGGCTATGTCAGACCCCAATCCCTTGGTGGCAGGCAAAGGTCTAGAGCGTTTGAGAGCAGCCGGTATTGAGGTGCATTGTGGTCTCTTAGAGGAAGATGCGCGCATTTTGAACCAAGGCTTTATTTCTAGAATGACTCGTGGCTTGCCCTGGGTGCGTATGAAAATTGCTGCTAGTTTGGATGGTAAAACGGCCTTACCCAATGGCCATAGCCAATGGATTACCGGCGCCTTGGCTCGTGCGGATGGGCATCATTGGCGGGCTCAGGCTTGTGCCATTGTTACTGGTGTTGGCACCGTTAAAGAAGATAACCCCAGTCTCAATGTGAGAGAGGTGGCAACCGAGCGTCAGCCCTGGAAAATCATTATTGATTCCAAATTAGAGACACCATTGGATGCCAAGCTATTTCAAGATACCAATTTAAGTAAAGTCATTTTGGTATGTGCCGAACTCAATACACCTGAAAAGCGAGCGAACGCCGCCATTTTTGAGGCACGTGGCATTGAAGTGATCGCAATGCCTAATCTTCAGGGCAAAGTCGTTCTTCCTAGCTTATTTGCCTATTTGGCCCAAAAGCGAGAACTCAATGAGATTCATGTGGAGGCAGGCTTTAAATTAAATGGCTCTTTAATCAGAGAGGGTTGTGTTGATGAGTTGCTGCTGTATTACGCCCCTTTCTTTATGGGAGAGGGTATTGGTATGGCCAATATCTCTTTGCCCAGTCTAGAGCAGCGCCAAAATTGGCAGATCATCGATCAGCAATTGTTTGGCGCAGACTTACGTATTCGACTACTTCAATCATCAAAATAGACCTCATATGTTTACTGGAATCATCACTGCAGTAGGAAAAATTACATCAGCCCAAGCGAAGGGTGATGGCATGCATTTACGGGTAGAAGTGCCCGATGGCTATTTGAGTGACGTTGCTTTGGGTGACAGCATTGCGATTCAGGGTGCTTGTATGACGGCGACTCAAATCGAAGGCAATACTTTCGCGTTAGATATCTCTGCTGAGTCGCTGAAAAAAACAGTCGGATTGGATACGCTGGGCAGTGTCAATTTAGAAAAGGCCTTGCGTTTGAATGACCGTTTGGGCGGCCATTTAGTCAGCGGTCATGTGGATGGTGTTGGTACAGTTGCGCACTTTGCTGCCGTGGCCCAAGATGCCTACGGCTCCTGGTTGCTGCGCATTGAAGCGCCTAAAGCACTTGCTGCTTTTTTAGCCTACAAGGGTTCGATTGTAGTTAATGGCGTATCGCTCACAGTCAATAAAACAGAAGACACTGCTACTGCGTGTATGGTGGATATCAATCTCATACCCCACACCTTGCAAAGCACTACCTTAGGTAACCTAAAGCAGGGCGATCAAGTGAATTTGGAGATTGACCTTATTGCCCGTTACGTGGCTCGCATGCTTGAGACTCAAGCAAAGTAAAAAACTTATTTCTTTTGGTAGCGAGTGGGGTCGCTAAGTTTGGCTTGCAAAAAGCCTACTTGCCTTAAGCGACAGGATTCACACTCACCGCAGGCTTCCCCCAAGTCATTTGCTTGATAGCACGATACGGTTTGCGAGTAATCAACGCCTAAGGTACTTCCTAAAGCGATGATCTGCGCTTTACTCATACTAATGATGGGCGCGTGCACGCGAAAACGGTTTTCATTATTTAAAGCTTCTACACCGGCTTTAGTTGCCAGATTGGCCATTGTTTCAAATGATGCTACGTATTCAGGTCGGCAGTCAGGATAGCCTGAGTAATCGACTGCATTGGCGCCATAAAAAATATCCAGCCCACCTAAAGACTCTGCCCAGCCTAAGGCTAGTGACAGCAAAATGGTATTACGGGCAGGCACATAGGTCACCGGAATTTCTTGATCATTACCGGGTGTAATGGGCACATCAATCGATGAGTCAGTTAAGGCGGAGCCACCAAAGCGGGTGAGATCAAGATTGACAACTTCATGACGCACTACACCCATTTTTTTTGCAATATGTTTAGCCGCTGCTAATTCAGAAGAGTGACGTTGGCCATACCCCACTGAGAGAACGTAAGGGGCGTAACCTAAATCTTTTGCTAAAGCGAGGATGGTGGTTGAATCGAGTCCACCAGAAAACAAAATGACGGCAGGCGCATTGGGTGTTCTAGGAGCAAGGTTTTCAAATGCAGCGGACAACTGTGACATAAATGAATGGTGACTTATTTGATAGTAGCCAAGAGTTGATGTGCGTCCTTTGCGGTGTCGCTATCAGGATATTTGGCAATAATTTCATTCAATGTTTTTTTAGCGGCTGCTTTATTCCCGCTCTCTAGCTGTGAACTACCCAAGGTCAGCATGGCCGCAGGAATGCGCGGGTGATTTGGGTAACGTTTGATGAGTGCTTGCAACTGAGCAATAGCACCCGCATAGTTTTTATTGGCATATTTGCTATTCCCACTCCAGTAGAGGACCAGTGGCAAATAGGGGCTTTGCGGGTACTTATTGGCAAAAGCAGAGAAGGCATCCTCCGCTTTTTTGAGGTTACCAGCCTGAAACGCTTTTAAAGCATCGTCATACGCTTTTTTTTCTCCGGGCTGCACGGTACCGGTAACGCCTTCAATGGTTTCAGAGCGGGGCTCAAAATTACCCAGGCGCGT
>Ga0316226_1004858_pt1 | contig 10490 bp, 6 predicted proteins | sample TBH18017metaG_FD_206009 | JGI IMG/M metagenome (GOLD analysis project Ga0316226, IMG submission 206009) | Freshwater microbial communities from Trout Bog Lake, Wisconsin, USA - TBH18017 | ecosystem: Environmental > Aquatic > Freshwater > Lake > Hypolimnion/Profundal zone | place: USA: Wisconsin... | reverse complement strand
CTGCGACCTACCAGTGGATCACCAATCGGCCCTGCGTGACATTCATGGGCAAGATTCTGGGCGGCCAATGGTGCGACAGAGTCACCTACAACGACGTCCGTTGCGGTGAACTCGCGGCGGAATACATGCACAACGTTTCGGTTGCGCACGCGGTCGCCATTACCACCCGGGATCCGCTTCTCTTTAATCTTCGAACGGCGGCGTTTGTCGCGGAGGCCGGGCGGCTTGGACTTGAGGCGGAGTGCGTCTTTTTGGAAGGCCTGCTCGTGCGTGGCGCCAACGTCCACTCGACAGACGAGTCCAAGATGGAAGTCCTCTTAAGAAAGCTTCTCGAGGGCAAGCAGCAGCCCAAGGGAATTTTCGCTGAGGATATTCTGCTGCCTTCCATTTATCGCCAGCTTCAGAAAATGGGAATCAGCCCGGGGCGCGAGGTGAGGGTCGTCGGCTGCAACAACGAGCGTTTCTTTTTAAACGGCCTGGATCCGTCGCCGCCGGTGGTGGATCTGCATGCCCGCACGATAGGCGAGAACGCGGTCGAGCATCTTCTTTGGCGCGCAAGGCACCCGGGGGCGAAGACTGTCGCAGTTCTGGTGGAGCCGAGCCTTCTCATTCCGTAAAGTGCGCTGGGGCGCACGCTGTAGGCGCGGTCCAAGGAACCACCTTCGATTTGGAGCGCGCCTACAGCCCCAGAAACCCGACAATGTCGGGTAAAAGGCCCGAAGGAACAACATTGGCGCGTGGATCCGAAGGGGAGCGCAGGCATCCTGCCTGCCGCCTCTGGCATCCTGCCAGAGGCATGGGCGCGGGGTGCTCGTTCCCAAGTTGCACTTGGGAACGCACTTGTCTTCGAAGTTGCACTTCGCAGCCGTGACTGCCGGACACGGTTGCATTTCAAAGTGTGCTCTCGGTATGTGCAGACCGCGTGAGGCAGTCCGGCCTGCAACGGGTCCGCGAAGTGCAACTTCGAAGACAAAGGCATTACGAAGTGCAACTTCGTAACGAGGGGCAAAGGCCCGAAGGAACAACATTGGCGCGTGGATCCGAAGGGGAGCGCAGGCATCCTGCCAGCGGCATGGGCGCGCGCCGCTGTTCCATCGGGCGGTCTCCGGTCATTGAGGACGCCGGCAAGATGCCGGCTGATGCAGGCAGGATGCCTGCGCTCCCCTTCGACTCGGCACCTGCCCCCAAAATTAAGTTCATTGGGAGCGCTGAGTGACGGTTGAGGTGTCAGCTTGTGAAAGTGGAATGTCTTTGAATATGTTTTATCGACAATTCCAAGGCGGACGATATGGAAACGTGCATTGACAGAGTTGGCTTCCTGATGGAATTCTTCACGGCGTGAACAATTCATTTTCCCGCCCCATTCGGACGAATTCCTCAACTGCTTCCGTTACTTGCTGCCTCGTTCGCAGATGCATGGCATCTCTATTCTTGCTGGGAGCGATGGCGGGACCGCTCGTGGGTGCCTCAACAGAGCCCGTGCAGCCACCCATCCCGCGCGATGCCGACCAACGCAGTATCGCGTTTCAACAGCGCAATTCCCCGGAGAACATTGGCCGGCTTGGGCGTGAATTTTTCGAACTCATCGATTTGGACTCCCCGGCTCCGCCGCCGCTCCGGGAGGAAAAGAAAGCGATTAGCGACTTGGTGAAGGCGGAGAAATACGCGGAAGCACTGAAAGCATTCAAACCGTATTTTTTAAAGAAGATCGCCGGCGATCCAATCTGGAACGATATCGAGGACAACTTGCGCTGGGGTGCTACCAACCCCGCCGCGTATGAGGAACTGATGCGTAACTGCGTCACCCGCCGACATGGCCAGGAGATGCGGACGATCGCACTTGGCGAGCCCGGCACGGTCAACTGGGGTTTTCAATTCCCGCCTGTCCCGGGCGAGTACGACTGGGGCGACGGACTGAGCGAACAGTTCTATACCGTGGCTTTTTTGAGCCCGTTGCTCACCCAATACCGTGTGAGCCATGATCTGGCGCTCATGGAGAAATGGGCGGCATTTGCGGACGATTGGGCGATGAATCAACACGACGGCTTTGGGCGGTACGGTCCCTACGATCTTCAACCGAGCGGAGCCAGCGCCAATTTCCTCGTGACACAGTTTCTCGCCACGATGATCGAGTGCTACAAAACCCTGCCGCCCGCGGCCGACGGACTTTCGGAATACACCCTCGCGCGGCTCTTAATGCGGTACACGCGCGAATTACTGATCGACTCGATCGTTTTCATGCGGGGCAACGCTTCAAACTGGTCGGTTGAACGGGCCGGACAATTGCTCCAGACCGCGCTGATTCTGAACGATTTTAAGGATTCGGCCATTTGGCTGCGCGAAGGCCGGTACCGACTTGAAAGTTACAACAGTGTCGTCAATCTGCGTGACGGAACTGAAATCCAGTCCGACCCGTGGTATCTCTGGGAATGGGTGGACTGGACAAAGCCGGTCTACACGACCCTGCGCAAAGAGGCTCTGAAACCGGCTTTCAATCGTGGTTTGACGGATTGGTTCACGCCGGAATGGGAGACCGAGTTTCTCGAGAGCGTACGCAGCCGCGGCCGTTACCTGGCGCACAGCATTGGCGCCAACGGTGAGGATCCGGTGGGTTTCAACGCCGACAAGCGCGATCGCGGAACCCCCATGTATTCCCGGCTACAGTATTGTGTTCCGGAGCTTTTCGAAGAACCGGATACCCGGTTGCGTCTGGAGATTGCCGCGCGGCACAATACCGGGCGGGAGCCCGATTACACTTCCGAATGGTATCCCTACGGCGGCTTTTATTTCTTACGCACGGGATGGAAGCCGGAAGATCCATACGCAACGTTCTTTCACATTCCCGGCATGGGCTCGAACGGGTTCCGCGGGCAGGCGAATAATAATGCGGTGTATCTGTCCGCATGGGGCATGGACTTTTTCTGGACCGGCGCGGTGGCCGCATACAACTACTGCAAGACGCCCGTGCGGGTGGACGGGCGCGACCAGCATCGGTTCGCCGGACGCCCGCAAAGCAATCACCGCGGCTTCGGGACGGCATGGTACGATCCGCCGCAGTGGCGCTGGCACAGTTCCGCCAGCTTTGATTTCTGTGAGGGGTTATACTCCGGTCCTTACGCAAATTTCGAAGGACACCATCCACGGGCCTATTCTGTAGAAAGCATCGTCGAGGCGAATCGCACGGCCATTCGTGACGTGAGTCATCACCGTTTGTTTCACGCTATCAAGGAGGAAGGGTTGTGGATCGTCACCGATCGCATGACCGGTTCCGCTCCGCATGAATACCGGCAGGACTGGCGGTTGCCTTCGCCCCTGACCGACGAAAAGACTCATTACCCGGTATATCCTCCGGCAAGCGTCAAGCTCGATGACCAGGCCCAGGCCATTCACACCGAAGCCGCGGGCGTACCCAACATCTCAATATTTCATTTTGGCCAGGAGAAGCTCAAATACGACAGCGCAATCGAGGATTCCGCCAATTCGCCTGACCAGCCCAAGAAAAGACTGGTTAATTTCCAGCGCGTCGGCGCAACCTGGAATGCGCAAGGGCACTCGCAACTCGTGACGATCCTATATCCACGGAAGGACGCCAAGGCTGAAATCATCCTGCCAAAACCGCTTCAGCTTGCCAATGGCCGGGACGCTGGATTCACGCTCACCCGAAAGAACGGAACGAAGATTTCCTACCTCGCCGCCCCCGTGGGTGTAGAGGCCATGAGCATCGGCGGGATTGGCGTCACCGCCGAATCCCTTCTGGTGGTTGAGGCGCCAGACGGCGCCGTTTGCGGGGTGGCGCTTGGGGTGAAAGAGATGGCTTTATTAGGTCAGACTGTCTCCTTGCCCGCGCCGAATTTCGAATTCGAAGCGCGCCAGGGAGCGATCACGAAGACAATCCCGATTTATACCCCAATCTTTCCGGTGGACATCCTGCCGGGCCGCGACGTGTTTGCTGACAGGCTGGAGGTGAAACTAGAGTGCCGCACGCCAGGGGTTCAAATCCACTACACACTGGACAACACCGAGCCGACGCCAGACTCCCCCCTCTACGCCGCCCCGTTTGTGATCGATCGCACCACGCGAGTCAAAGCGCGCGCGTGCCGGCCGGGCCTGACAAAAATCCCGCCGACCCAGGAGGGAACGCAGGCGACCGTCGTCAGTTCGGCGTTCTTTCAACAGCAGCAATGCGCCGACCCTGTCCCCATTGATTCAAAGCGCCTGAAGAGCGGACTCGATTACCGTTACTTTGAAGACGACTGGAAATTCCTTTTCCTAAGCACCGCATACTTGACGCCGCTCAAGACCGGAACCGTTGCTGCCGCTCTGGACACCTCGCCGAAGAACGATCAGAAGAAGAAAGCGTTCGCCTTTGATTATTCCGGATTCCTGCGGATTCCCGCTGACGGGGTCTATACCTTTTATGCGCCGTATGAGTTGATCCATGGCGATATCTGGCCCGGCTACGACTTGCAGGTCTGGCTTGGAGACAAAATCGTCGGCGGACGAAAGTTCGGGCTGAACCAGTGGTATCCCGGAACACGAATTCATGGGCTTGGAACCTGGTCCGTTGCGCTGAAGATGGGCGTGCATCGGTTCAAAATGCACTTCGCCGATATCCGCCCCGGCCAGAAGATTTCCGTTCTCTCCTATACTCACTATACCGTGCTCAACCCCGCCGGAATGGACCACTACGTCTGGGACGGCGATGTGCCGACACTGCTTGTTTCCGGACCCGGCATGGAGAAGCGCCCGATCCCCGGCGACTGGTATTTCAGGCAGTAAGAAGGTCGTTAACACCGAAAAGAATAATGAACAAAAAAATGTCGATTTTCATGGGGCTCTTTGCCACCGCGGCAGCGGCGGCGGATACCTTTACAAACCCAATTTTGCCCGGCGATTATTGCGATCCCACCATTCTCCGCGTGGGGGCGGACTACTACATGACCAACAGCTCGATGGTGTGGGCGCCGGGCCTGCTCATCTGGCATTCGCGCGATCTGGTGCATTGGGAGCCGGTCGTGCGCGCGCTGAAATGCTACGATGGCGACGTGTGGGCTCCGGATCTGGTGCATCGCGACGGGAAGTTCATTATTTACTATCCCTCTTCCAACAATCAGTCCAACCGCGCGATCGTTGCCGACCGGATCGAAGGGCCGTGGAGTGACCCAATCGATTTGAAGGTTGGCGAAATCGATCCCGGTCATGTCGACGCTCCGGATGGGAAGCGCTACCTTTACCTGTCCCACGGCAATGTGGTGGAACTGGCTCCAGACGGGCTTTCGGTCACCGGGACGATGCGAAAAGTCTATAACGGATGGCCCATTCCCGAGGGGTGGAGAACCGAAGGATTCTGCCTGGAGGGACCGAAACTCTTCTTTCATGATGGCTTTTATCATCTGATCTCCGCGCAGGGCGGCACCGCCGGCGCATCCACCACGCACATGGCCGTGGACGCCCGTTCGCGTTCTCCGCTCGGCCCCTGGGAGAATTCTCCGCGCAACCCGCTCATCCACACATGGGACCGGTCCGAGAAGTGGTGGTCGAAGGGACACGCCACTGTGTTCGAAACCCAAACCGGCGAGTGGTGGACGGTGTACCACGCTTACGATCGCGAGAACCGCCCCCTGGGCCGCCAGGCGCTGCTCCAAAAGGTGGCGTGGACTCCCGATGGCTGGCTTTCTCTGGAGCCTGGAGCCGATTCTTCAAAGCCCGCGCCGCGCCCGAACCTGCCGGACGCGCCGGTGCGTCCCATGCCGTTGTCGGATTCCTTCGAAGGCTCCGCGCTTGGAGTGCAATGGTCCTTTTACGGCGCCTTCGACCCCACTCGTTTTCGGTTTGAAGACCACGCGCTGGTGCTGAAAGCGCTCGGACAATCGCCGACGGATTGTTCACCCATGGCCCTCATCGCGCCGGGTGGCGCGTATGAAATCGAGGTCGAGGTCGAAACTGTCGGCGCCGCGCAGGGCGGCCTCGTCCTGTACTATAATCCCGCGCACTACGTCGCCGCAGGCATTGGCGAGGCAGGCATATCGTTCGCGCAGCGAGGCGTGTTCAAAGTGGGAAGCAAGACGCCCGGTGTCCGCCGCGCGCGGCTGAAAATCGTCTGCGATCATTATGACGTGGTCTGCAAAATCCAGCTTCCGGGCGAGCCGTGGAAAGACGTGCCGATTGCAAATGCGCTCGACGTGAGCGGCTATAACCATAACACCTTCGGCAAGTTCCTGAGCCTGCGTCCCGGCGTCTTTTCGGCAGGGTCCGGCGAAGTCAAATTCCGTAACTTCGTTTACCGCCCTCTTGGCGCCAACTCCTTATTACAATGAACAGATCCTCGTTCCCAAGTTGCACTTGGGAACGCACTTCCCTCGTTCCCAAGTTGCACTTGGGAACGCACTTGTCTTCGAAGTTGCACTTCGCAAGCGCCGGATGCCGATCACGCCCCCCTTCTCTCGAATGCGCTTCTCCCCGGCCGCCGGTCGCGCCCTGATTCCTCGAAAGCGCGACATGCTCGCGACGATTCGCGAAGTGCAACTTCGAAGACAGGTGCGTGACGCAGTGCAACTGCGTCACGAGAATAAAGCCGATGGTCTCTCACCTCCAGCGGATCGGCGGTGGCGGATTCGGCGGCAGCGTCTCTTCAGCGCAATCTGCGGCGGATGGTTTTGGGGTCTTGCCGGAGATCCATCACTCCCGCGACAATGATTCGCCGCCCCTCAACCACGTAGAAAACTCCATACGGGAAACCATGGACGAGCATCCGCCGATAAGCCTCGTGGAATGGCGGCGCAATCTCAGCGAAACTCCGAATCCGCCCAAGCGTCGCATCGAGATGACGCATGAACACCCCGCCACGGCCCGGTTGACACGCTTCGTAAAACTCGTACGCGGACTGAATGTCGGCGTCGGCGGAAAAAAGAAAGACCAACTCACTCACAGCTGGGGAGTCCTGCCGAGAATGCGTTGTTGAATGGCCTCCCACGAGGTCACCTGGCTCGGGTCGCGCCGGTAAGCCTCCATTCGGCGGTCAAGCTCGGCGATCTGTTCGCGAGAGACGGGAACTTCCGTCGGGTGCGCCGCCAGGTCGTCCCAAAGCTCACTGACCAGCAGGAGCTTTTCGGCAGCCGTCAACCGGTTCACATCGGGAATGGTTTCAAGAATCATGGGTGCATACCATCGGCGAAAGCGCGGAACAGTTCAAGCGGAGGCTTTCGCTCTCTTTCACACTTTCGCTCTCGCCCCCTCGTTACGGACGCTTGGCTTCGTAACGTACCCATCTTCGGAGCTGCGCCACCGCCGCCGTGCCAACACGCCCCCGAACCACCAACATTAGGGACTCGTTCCCAATCTCCAGATTGGGAACGCACTTGTCTTCGAATCTCCGATTCGCAAACCGTGGCTCGCCAATGAGACGTTCGGGCCACAGGGCGGCTTCATTGCCATCGACGGTTCACGAAACGGAGTTTCGGGGACATTGGCATTACCAATCAGGAGATTGGTAACGAGGGGAAAGAGGGTTCGGCGCAAGGCGCATCAAGCATTTTTTATGGCGTCTGGCAGCTTTTTCTTGGGGCGGCGAGCGGAAACCCGGCAAAATGTGCCCGGTTTTTCCCTCGTTCCCAAGTTGCACTTGGGAACGCACTTGTCTTCGAAGTTGCACTTCGCGGTGGTGATCGCCGAACGCGCTCTCGTGACTACAAGTGCGCTCTTGGATGCTTGGTAATGCCGCAGGGTTGTCCGGCCTACGGAGGGCTGCGAAGTGAAACTTCGAAGACAAGGCATTACGAAGTGCAACTTCGTAGCGAGGAGTAAAACGAAATTGGTGTTTTCATTCGGCTTTGATTATTTAACGTAATTGTTTGTGCGGTAAACCAACTGTTCCAGCTGTTCAACCACGCGCCGGGCATAGGCGGCCTTATCCGGCGGATGATTGATGGTGCTGAGTCCCTGGTAATCGGCCCGACCTGTTGCCGACAACTTCGCCAAGGCATCTCGGTGCTCCGGAGTGAAGTTTTTCTTGTCCACATAGATGAAGGGTAAATCGCCCTCTCCCCAGTTGGAGCGCCATTCACGGACCAAGGCCGGCATGACCGCCGATTGGGTCGCCCCGGCAATCCCGGTCCCGCTCTCGCCCTGATCCCAGACAATGCCGCGCACGGCAAACGGAATCACATTGGCAATCCGATCCGCATAGTTACGGCCATATTCATCGAATCGGCCTTCGGAGAAGAAATCCCCATGGAACACGTGCCCCACCAGCGCGGGTGCATTGGGCTTGGCCGGTTCACGTTGACCGGTCGCCTTCGCTTTTGCATCCTCATCCTCCCAAGTCTTCAGTTTTTCGGGGTAAGCGGCCAGCAGTTTCGGATATTCGTTCCCGGCATATTCGCGCCACTGCCGTTGGATCTCTGGATCACTCTCCACGGCGTCGCGGCTCAGCCAAATACCGGAAGGGGAGGAACTCTCACAGCGAACCACCACACCGATCGGCACCTTCAGTTGCTTCCGCAAGAGAACCGCCACGCTCGACATCAGGGCCGGCGCATCCTGGCAATTTTCGCGGGTCAACGCGACCCAACCGTGCGACTGGAGATGATCACGCGTCACCGCCGAGATCCGGATCAGGGGATCGCAGCCTGATTCGAGAAGGGACTTGGTCTCCTCATCGCATTCATACGGCGCTTCGGGTTTCGCCTGTTTCGCCAAGAACTTCACCGCCACTTCCATGTTCGACTGGCCGGAGCCGAACCAAACCTCGCCCATCAAAACATCCGCGAATTTAAGATTTTTGCTTTTGGGTCCCGGACCGGTGGCGGTAACGCTCATATCCGTCGGGTCGGCGCTGGCCTTCATCGGATTGAGTCGCACCATCCACCGGGCATCGGCATCGGCCTTGGTGTGCTTGGTTTGATGGCCAAACGTCACCGTGATCTCCGTCCCCTCCGGAGCGCGTCCCCAGACCGGCACCGGCATGTCGCGCTGCAACACCATATGGTCACTGAACACCCCGGGCATCAGCAGTTCCGTCGGCAGCTTGCGCGGCTTGGTTTTGGCGATGGCCGCCCGGATTTGCGGCAGAGTCATGGAGCGTTGCGAGACCGGTCTTAGATAAAGGGACCCAACACTCATCCAAGCGTTCCTAAAAACCGACATCGTACCAGCCAACGTCAGTGTCTGCTGTCCCTTGGCAAGATCGAGTTTGCCCAACTCTTGCAGCACCATGCGACCTCGGGTGCCGGGCGCAAAGCTGGTTAGCGACTGGTCGCCCTCACTTAGTTTGAATCCGTTGCCGTGCTGTCCCTGGCTAAACTCCAGCGTTACCAGATACCGACCGGTTTCCGGCACCTGAATCGTCCAGGCCAGCGCGCCCTCATCCGGGGCCACCGGAGCGAGTGCCTGTGTCGCCGGGAATCCGTCGCCATCAGGCAGCGGCACCAACCGGGTTGGTGCCACAGCAGGAGCGCTGGAACCACTCTTGAGCAAGACCGCATGTTCCGCATCGAGCAGGAACGCGCCGTCTTGGAGCGGCGTCACAACGGATGGCGGCATTGGCTCCGCCGCGGCAAAGGGCACCAGCAGCAAGGCGGCGAAGAGTGTCAGGGGGTGTTTCATGATTGTTCCCTTCGTTTTCATTATTCCTTGAAGGTGATTTTGAAGGCGGCGGGCATTCCGGGAAGGGGTACCGAAGCGGGCTTGGTGATGACGAGCGCGTCGGCGTTCTGTTTCCACTGGAGATCACCCGAACCGCCGAGCATGGTGACGGAGGCAATCGGCTTCTCGAGTTTGGCCGAGGCTGAACCGAGCGCCTTGATCACGAGATCCCCCTTCGGTTGGCCGAGGCAAAAGGCATAGAGGGTCTTGCCATCCTTGCTGGTCGTGAAGCGGATGTTCTGTGCCGTGGTCTTGAGCCTGCTGTCTTCGTTGAACTGCTCGCCACGCTTGTTGGGAGTGCCCGTAGGCTTGGCAACCTGGGGATTCTCTCCGGAGATCTTCCACGGACGGGAGCCGTAGATTCCCTCGCCGTTGATCGCGGTCCACTTGCCGATGCCATCGACGATCGCGAGCACGTCGGGTTCGAGGTTCCCCTCGGGAGTCTGGACGATATTGATGAGCAGGTTACCGTTCTTGCTGACGATGTCGCAGAGCATCGCGGTGACCTCGGCCGCGCTCTTGTACTTCTGACCCGTGCGGTAGAACCAGTCGCCGATCGAGGTGTCGGTCTGCCAGGGGTAGGGGCTGATGTCATCCTTCACTCCTCGCTCGAGATCCTGCACGAAGCGACCATCGGAGGGTTCCTTGCAGTTGTAGACAGCGGTCAGCTTGCCATCGTTGAAGGACTCGTTGCTGTTGTAGAAGTGAGCGATCATGTTGCGACCCACATCGCCGAAGGGAAGCTTGCTGTCCGAGTAGAGAAGGTCGGGATGATACTTGTCGACGAGTTCGCGGATCATGGCGTTCCATTCCTTCTGATTCTCGGGATCCTTGGTCAGCCAGGCAAA
>Ga0316226_1004855_pt1 | contig 10498 bp, 9 predicted proteins | sample TBH18017metaG_FD_206009 | JGI IMG/M metagenome (GOLD analysis project Ga0316226, IMG submission 206009) | Freshwater microbial communities from Trout Bog Lake, Wisconsin, USA - TBH18017 | ecosystem: Environmental > Aquatic > Freshwater > Lake > Hypolimnion/Profundal zone | place: USA: Wisconsin... | reverse complement strand
CCCATAGCCCGGAGATCCGGCCGCAGATCAAAGAGATTTTTTGGCGCGAGTTGGCCGGCCATGACGCACTGCGTGATGCCGCGGGTGGTGAAGGCGGAAATCATCTTGCCCACTTGGCCGACATTGAGCCATACGATTTCGTCCACCAGCGTGGCCAGGGCCGGGTCGGTCTCGCCTTCGGCGGCCACGGCGATGATGCGTTTGACGCCGGCGGCGCGGGCCAGACGCGCAAAATCGAGCGGCAGCGAGCGGCTGCCGGCAATCAGACCGATGGAGTCCAACGCGAGGTTCATACGATTCGGGCACCTAGCATAACGTTTCCGTCGCCGGAAGCCAGTCGGGAATTTGGCATTTGTCCTTAACCTGGGCAATGTGTCGGGGAATAGTGCGCAGCCACGTGGGAAACCCTATTATTTGACCTAAAATCCTGTTGGCAAGGACTTTGCTTAGAGAGATGAATGCCATCCATGGACAACATCTGTCAGAATATGGTGCCAACCCTGGAATCCGGGTCGCTGGCGCATGTGCATCAACCGTCGCCGGAGACCTCCAACCAGATCGGGCGCGAAGTGGCCCATGAGTTGAATAACATTTTGACCATCATTCAAGGCTACACCGACCGCATGATTCGGAAGCATGGAGAAAATCCGGCGTTGCAGCCGGAGTTGCAGATGATATCCGATAATGCTCGACGTGCAGTGTCAGTGATCAGGCGAGCTTCCCCACGCAAGCCGGCGGTCTTCACAACGTAGGGCAGGCGCCGCAACGGAATCGTCCTCGTTGTCGTTGTCGTAATCGAAGACTGGAAAACTCGAGGGAGAGGACGAAAGCTGTGCCGGGGGCAAACAAGTTGATGGATGGTGGTACACCACAGCCCGTTGCCTGAGGGCACGCGGCCTGCAGGTGTGACTTTCCGATTCAGGGTTTCTTCGACCGCTCAAGCAGATAGCGCGCGAACGAAACCAGCCCGGAGAATCTATATGTCGGGTCAACATATTTCTCGATGACGTAAAACGCAAAATAGTAAAACCGGCAGCAACTCCAAATTGCCACTGCCAGCAAGACCGCCGTTTGCCACCTCGGATCATCCAAGAACAGGAAAACCGTCGCTGCCAGCCCGACGAGCAGGAATAGCAGGCCTTTCAATTTGATCCAGAATGGGTTGGTCAGGTCTTTCATAAATTCGAGGATGGCGGGCGGGTCTGTGACCCGCAGCCGCTTCGCTCAGCTGGAGGCGGATTGCGATAATAGGGACGCGCCTTGCCGGATGGACCTTGCTGCGGCTCACCGAGCCGCGCTCCGATAATGGGCATGGACTCCTAGCACCAGACATATAACGACCACGGATCATCATTCCAACAAACGTATAATCGCTTCCGCCGCCCGTTGTGGCGCGCCGGGTTCGCCCAGCGAGGCGATGATCCGGGCGAGCTGCGATTTTATTTTCTTTCGGTGCTCTTCGTTTTGCAGCAGTTCCAGCGCAGCCCGCGCTAGATTTTCCGCCGTCAATTCGTTCTGGAGCAATTCGGGATAGACCTCCTCGTTCGCGAGCAGGTTGGGCATGGTGAAGGTCTTCACCGTGATCAAATGCCGAGCGATCTGGTAATTGAGCCACGAGCCTTTGTACAGCGTCACCGCTGGCACGCCGAAAAACGCGCATTCCATGGTGACGGTGCCGGTTTTGGCCAGGGCCAAGTCCGCTTGGGCCAGCGCCTGGGACAGGTTGCCAATTTGAATTTCCAGATTGGGAAAACAGCGCTGCGCCAGGCTTTGAGCGCTGCCCAGATCTGGCGACCCCGTCAGGCTGCCTCGCAGATGAAGCCGGTCTGCGAAGTGCCAATACACAATTTCCGTCAATTTCTCGTCCGGCAAGACCATTCTTAAGCCAGCGCCCGGCAAGTGTGCTTGCATCAGTTCCCATGCCCCCAGCATCGCCGGCAGGTGCCGCTTCAATTCGCTTTTCCGGCTGCCCGGCAACAGCAGGATTTGCGGTGGACGATTGGCGGTTAACGCACCTCCCGCTGCGATCCGCGCAAATTGCAAATCGTCCTTGGTAAACCCGCGCAAATGGTCCGCCGTAAATCGTCCCACCATGGGATGTCCCACGAACTCGACGCGCAAATTTGGCGCCCGCTGCGCATACCAGTCCTTTTCAAACGGGAAGATGCTCAAGAGCAGATCGTAATCCCCGGCCAGCCGCCGCGCGCGGCCGGGGCGCGACGCCCAGACTTGGGGCGAGACGAACTGCACGAGCTGGGGATTCCACTTGGCAAATGGATTGTTGCGGACGTATTCCTTGACCGCGTGTCCGAAGCGCAAATTGAATCCGCCGTAATCCACGCCCACGATCACATCCGGCTGCCGCTCGATGGCGGTCGCCAGCAGTTTCTGCATCAATCGGCGGAGTTCAAACAGTTTGGCGAGCACGTCGGTGATGCCCACCACGGAAAGCTGCGACATTTCCTGGACGAGCGTCACGCCCGCGGCCGCCATCCGGGCCCCGCCCGCGCCGAAACAATTCGCGTCCGGCAACTGCCCCCGCAGGGCCGTCACCAATTCCGCGGCGAGCAGATCCCCGCTGGCTTCGCCGGCGACGAGCATGAATGATTTCGGTTTCACCCGTTCATTTCAGCGCAAAGGGATGGCGATGCAAAGCCGCAAATTCAAACGGCGGCCGCCAAATGAAGTTCTCAGGTTCCGCGGCGTTCATCGCGGGGATTGGAGCCGGGGATGGCAACCAGCGGGCTGGAAGCCTTGAAACATGACAGGCCAGCCACGACCTGGATTTGGGGCGGCGATTTATATCAAGCCCTGCAAGGGCGGAACAGAATGAACCTGCAGCTGGAAATCTCATTGCTTCAAACCGCTCCGAGCTGCCTTCTCAACCGGCCCCTGCGTTAGGGTTGCAGCGCCGGCATAAGCGCCGGCGGACGACTGCCGGGACTGCTGGCCCAGTGATAATCAGGACCGGAATTCATTTCCAAGCGGACTTCGCCCCCGGCTGTGATTTGGGAGTGCCTTAGAAAGACCTTGTCGAGTGACTGACCGTTCAAGGTGGCGGCGGAAATATACGGTCGCTGCGGCCCGTTGTCGTGCGCGGTAATGACGAATTTTCGGCCGTTGGACAAATTAATTGTGGCCTGATCAAACAGCGGGCTGCCGATGAGATAGGCATCCGAGCCCGGACACACCGGATAAAACCCCAACGCGCTAAACACATACCAAGCAGACATTTGTCCGTTGTCCTCATCGCCGGGCAGGCCGTCGGGGGTGGATTGGTAGAGCTGGTTCATGACTTGGCGGATGCGCCCTTGGGTCTTCCACGGCTGGCCGGCGTAGTCGTAAAGGTAGATCACATGCTGGACAATTTCATTGCCGCCATCGTACTGGCCCAGGTTTTGCGCCACCATTTCGTTCATCTCATGAATCAGGTGATGATAGGTGCCGACTTGGACGGCGGGTTCCTGGTGGAACAGCGCATCGAGTTTGCTTCCGAAATTCCGGTCACCCCCCATCAGCTTGATGAGGCCGGGCACATCGTGCATGACGCTCCAACTCCATTGCCAGGAATTGCCTTCGATGAACGGCCCGCCCCATTCAGTGGGATCATTAGGTTCGCACCAGGAACCGTCGGCTTTGCGCCCGCGCATCAGGCCCGAGCCGGGATCGAAAACATTCGTGTAGTTCATCGCGCTTTTCAGGAAGGCCTGTGCGTCCGCCGGCCGGCCGGCGGCTTGCGCCAGGGTGGCTGCGCAAAAATCGTCATAAGCGTAATCCAGCGTCTTGGAAGTGGCATCGCCCGTCTTGGGATAAGGAATATAACCCAGCGTGTCATAATCGTTTGCTTCGCCGCGCCCCATGCCAAAGATGCCTCCGTGGTGCGCGTCGTGAATGGTGGCATTGACCGCGACTGACAAATCGAAATTCGTGATGCCCTTGACCCAAGCGTCGGCCAGCACGGAAAACGCATGATTGCCGATCATGGCCTGGCGTTGGCCCGGACTGGACCAGGCCGGCAGCCACCCGCTTTCCCGGTAGGCGTTGAGCATGCTGGGAAGAATTTCCGCACTGATCTCGGGATACAATAAATTATAAAGCGGATGCGCGGCGCGGAAGGTGTCCCAATAGCCCGTATCCGTGTACATAACGCCGGAATGAATCTTGCCATCATAGGGACTGGAATAGATCGGGTGATGCTCGCCATCCCACTCATAAACCCGATGCGGGAACAGGATGCTGCGATACAAGGCGCTGTAAAATGTGCGCTGCTGTTCTTCGGAACCGCCCGTGATTTGGACCCGGTTCAACGCCGCATTCCATGCCTGTTCGGCGCGCTGCCGGATGGCATTAAAATCCGCCCCGCCAATCTCTTGCTCAAGGTTGCGTTCCGCCTGTTCGGGACTGATGAACGAGGAGGCGACTTTGCATTCGACCACCCGGTCCTGACCCGCGCCGAACTCGACAAAGGCCCCCACGTGCCGGCCGGCCATATTTGTCCCCCCGGTTTCCACCGCTTGGTCCGACCAGACGCCGCTGGTGGTGAACGGGCGGTCAAAGACAATCACAAAGTAATTGCCATAATTGGCGGGCACCGCCCCACTGTTGTTGCGGGCGACGCCAATGATCTTGTTTTCCGACGGGATGATTTCCACGGAAGCATCTTTATCACTTTCAAAAACATCCAACACGATGCCGGCATTGGTTGACGGCTCAAACGTGAAGCGGAACCGGGCCGCGCGCTCGGTCGGAGTGACCTCGGCCGTGGCCTTCCAAGTGTCCAGCCGCACCTTGTAGTAGCTGGGTTGGGCGATTTCCCCTTCGTGCCGGAACGTTGAGGCGCGATCCTTTTCCTTCACCACCAGTTGGCCGGAAAATGGCATCAGCGAAAACGTGGCATGATCCCGGATCCACACGCTGGGCTCGTGGGTTTGCCGGATGCCGTAAATGTGGTCATGCCGGTATTGATAAAAAAATGAATCCTGCGCCGGTTCGGTATAGGGCGCCCAAGTGTTCATCGGAAAGGGTAGGGCGATGGCCGGATAGGTGTTCCCGTGCGAGAAGGAATCACGCGAATCAGTGCCTTGCAGGGGATTGGCCAGCAGGACCGGCGCGATGGCGGCCGCCGGATGGACAATGGTCACGACGAGCAAACTGACAAACAGGGGGAACCACTTTTTCATGAAGGTAAGCAATGCGGACATTTTGATCCGAAGTGGCCAGACTGTCGAGGTGATTCGGGGAAAGGGAATTCTTGCGTCTTGGTCTTCTTGCTTCCGGAGCTTGAAACTCTGGGCGGCTGATCAATTCGCGCCTTCGCCCAGCGGGGCGGGCTGGATTTTTCTTGGCGCGGGCAACTGGTCGGGCGGCATCACCCCACAGCGCTGTGCCCAACGCTGATAGAGATCTGACAATTCCCGCACCTTCTCCGGGTGGGTGCCGGCCAGGTCGTGCAGCTCGGTCCGGTCGGCATTCAGGTCGTAAAGTTCCCAAGCCCCGGGATAACGGGAAACCAGTTTCCAAGCGCCGGATCTTACCGCCCGGTTGCCTTCATGTTCCCAAAAAATCGGCTTCGGCTCCGGCCGGTCTTTGCCTTCAAAAACGGGCTGCAAACTCGTCCCTTCCAGCGGCAAAATCGGTTGCAACTTGAATTCTTTGGGATAAACCGCCTTGGCCGCCTCCAGCAGGGTGGGCATGATGTCCGTGATGTGACCGACCTGGCGGGTGATGCCCCCGGCTTCCTGAATCGCGGACGGCCAATGCACGATGAAGGGCGACGAGATGCCTCCTTCATGGGTGAAATGTTTGTACAGTCGGAACGGGGTGTCGCTGACATTGGCCCAGGGCGGGCCATAGCTTTGCCAGACATCCACTGGTCCGGCCATGTCGGTGAGGTTCTTATTGCCCACTCTCACGGGCCGGCCGTCGCGCGTCTGGCTGGGCACATCATACCAGCCCGGCTGCACCAGTTCGTCGCACGCCCCGTTGTCGGACAAGAACAGCACCAGGGTGTTCTGCTCAATATTCTTGGCCCTCAATTCCGACATGATTTTCCCGACGCCGGCATCCAAATGCCCGATCATGGCGGCGTAGGTGGCCATTTTGTTGGCCTGCCACTGTTTGTTGACGACATTGGTCCACGGGATGACGCGGGAGTCGCGGGGTGAGAGACCCCAGTCTGGGTTGATGATCCCCAAGGCGATTTCACGCTGATAACGCGCGGCCCGAATCGAGTCCCAGCCGGCCAGATAAGTTTCCCGATTCCGGGCAATATCCGGCTCCGGGGCCTGCAATGGCCAGTGCGGCGCGGTAAACCCCACATACATGAAGAACGGCTGGCCGCCGCCGGCGTACTTGTCAATGTTCGCCACGGCGTGCGAGCTGATGGAATCGGTGTAATAGAAATTCGTTCCTTCCGCGTTGATGGGGGTGTTGTTGCGCACCAGCGAAAAGGGATCAAAATAGCTGGAGACTCCGTGAATGGTGCCGTAGTACTCATCGAAGCCTCGTTGGAGCGGCCAGTCGGACTTGTTTTCCCAATAAGGCTCGTTGGTTTGAAAATTCAACTGTTTCTTCCCATCGAAGAAAATGTGGCACAAGTGCCATTTGCCCACCATCATCGTGTGGTAGCCGGCGCTGCGCAACACCTCAGCCAGCGTCACGCAATGGCTGTTCAACTCCCCGTGGTAGCCGGGCAATCCCCGGTCTTCCATCATGTCGCCCACTCCCGCTTCCTGCGGATACAGTCCCGTGAGCAAGGCTGCGCGCGAGGGACAACACCGCGGCGTGTTGTAAAACTGCGTGAACCGCAAGCCGCCGGCCGCCAGCTTGTCCAGGTTGGGCGTGGCGATTTCCGAGCCATAGCAACCCAAATCAGAGAAGCCCAGGTCATCGGCCAGGATCAGGATGATATTGGGGCGCGGATCATTGCTGGCCGCCGGGCAGGGCGTCAGCCAGGCCCAGCAGAAGATCAGTGCCAGCCACCGCAGGTTCATTGTGTTCATGCAAAAATGTTGTATCCAGCTTGCTGCCATCAAGGGCGTCCACTTTCGCGGTTGACATCAATAGCTCCGCGCGATTCACTGGCTGGAGTTTAACCACCCAGATCCATCAGCACAACCACATGAAAACAAAACAACTGGCGAACGTCTTGATCAAAATTTTGGGGCTTTCAGTTTTAGTGCATGCCATCCCATCCCTTATCAGTGAGCTGCTGCCGATGTTGCAGGCCATTGGTTATCCAATTGGCTATCCCCAGGGAACCGTTTGGAATCACTATTGGCTATTTGCCTTTTCGCAGGTGGTCATGTTGGCCATGGGAATTTATCTCATGGTCAAGAGCCGGGACGTCACGGCATTCTTATTCAAAGACGAGGAAGAGTAATCCGCCGGTGGCTATGGTCGGTGGCGTTTATTAAGCATCGGATCGGTGCTTGGCGACCGCCTCAACCCGGCTGCGCGCGTGCATTTTCTGGCAGATGTTTTTGACATAAGTGCGCACGGTCTCCGCGCTGATGCCAAGCTGGTTGCCGATTATCCTAGTAGATAAAGCCCATGGCCAACAGGTCGAGCACTTCCTGTTCCCGGGGCGACGAATTGTCCGACTCTCTGACGGATGGCCTCAGGAGGTGAAAATGCTGCACGACTTTGCGGGCAATGGGACTGGACATGGGCGCGCCCACCGCATAGGCGTCCCGAATGGCTTCGATCAACTGTTCCGGCGGATTGGATTTAATCAGGTAACCGCTGGCGCCGGCTTTCATGGCCCGAAAAATGCGCTCGCTGTCCTCATAAACCGTGACCATGATGATCTGGATCTCCGGGACCGCTTTCTTGATTTGCGCCACGCATTGAATGCCGGACATGCCGGGCAGCTTGATGTCCATCAGCACAACAACATCCGGCCGCTTTTCAATGATGGTGGGCACGGCCTGTTCACCGGTCGCAAATGCCCCAAGGCATTTGAAGTCGGGTGCGGATTCAAGGATTTGCAACATTTGCTCGCGCAACCCCGGATTATCTTCGACCAGTGGCTGTACGAGGCCTGCCGCAAATACCACGACGGAAGTGAGAGTGATCGCATTGGTGGTCAAACCAGTCTGCGCGGGCTGCGCGTCAGTGCGGCACAGCATGGCCCAGAAAGCCAGAGCGCCTGCAGCCAATCGAAAGCTTGCAAGCCATTCACCCATGGATCCAGGTGCAAAGGATGTCGCGGCAACCCAGGGCCAACAAGCGCAAAGGCGATCACGGGCACGGCGGTCAGGTGGGTGGGATAGACCATCGTATCGCAGGTTGCCGAACTTGACGCTGCGCCGATTTTGACTAAAGGCCGGCCGGGTCTTTTTCCACTGCTTCCAAAGAAAGTTCCCCTCGAATCAATTTCGCGCCCTTCCCCACCAGCTTCAGGTAAAAATCACTGGGCAGGCCGGCAAACGTGACAAACTGGGATTGCCGGCCGGTGGGCACCACATTGGCGCATTTGAAAATCGCGGTGCCTTCGTCCACTTCATCGAACATGGCCACGTAGAGCATGGCGGCGCGCTCCCGTTTTGCGGCACAAATCTGCGACCATAAAAACCGTCCCGCAAGCCGCGGAATCTGGTCCGAGGGGCTGCCATACATGTTGTGCCAACTGAAGCCGGGGAAAACCACCGGCAGATATTCCAGCTTCCGGTTCTGGCACCATATCTGGTCGAGCCGGAGGAGAGTTTCCGCGTAGCGTTGTGCGCCCTCGGGATTGGTGTATCGCCCCACGGTCCAAGGACTGACTATGTCAGCCGATTGAATGAGTTCGAGCAAGTTGGAATCTGTGATCGCATCTCGATTCAATTCCCGCCAGTGCGCAGGCACTCCCAGCATGACGGTGCAATTTCCCGCCACGGTGTCGTTTCTTAGAAAGTCAATCAACCGGCGGCACTCCGCGAGTGTGTATTGGCGGTGGTCACTGAATCCGATGCCCCAGACCGCCACCACCGGTTTGCCGTGATGATGCAGGTATGCGGGGTCCTCGGTGATGGCCATTTGCGCGCGCAGCGCGCGCCAATCGTTGATGACCTCGTCCATGCGACCGGCGGACATGCCGCTCAAGTCATACATCACGGCATAGGCTCGGCCATGAAGGTTGGCGCCTTCGCGGCAATTGGCCAACACGGTGTTGTTGTGTTCCAAGTTTGGACGATGACGCAAGCCATTGGCGAAGCGCTGCACGAACACGCCATCAATGCCATAATCCTGCATCCACTGGAAATGCCTCAGAACTGTCGGTTTTTGAAAAGAGCTGAAAACTTCTGCGGGATGACCGTCCGGCAACTTGAAATCGGTCGGAAAACGTTCCGTGGGGGCCAATTCAGATACGTCAGGCCACAAATCCACCTTGGCATTTCCGTCGGTCATCATGCCGCGAGTCTTGGTCCAATGTCGCCAATCGTTGCCCAAACTTCCGTCGCCGGGAGCCCCAAACCATCCCTGATAGCCACACATCACCTTGCCGGTTAGTGTGGTTGTGTCAATGCCTTTGTGGACGGGCCCTTTATATGGTCCAATTTTGGTGTATTCATTGGGCGCATCAGTGCCCGGGGACGACTTGGGCGCATTTTCAATCAGCACTGGCGGAACGGTTGAACTGTCAGGGCGCAATGCCTGGCCGGTGGCGGTGTTCCAGGCGACAACCAGCGTAAGCCAAACCAAGCGATGACCGCGGCCTTTGCCGAGGTTCATCAGCAAATTCAATTTGCGGTGGTGGCGCATCGTGCTATTCGTCAAATGTTGGAACATGAAGCTGCTTCAGTCTAAACGATGTCCCCCGGCTTTCATATCCCCGCTTTCGAGGATGACGCAGGATGGCAAAATAGCCTAAAGTGTGTGCATCAATCAAACCAGAATCATATTTGCGAAAGGAACGCCGTGGCCGCTGGTTTCGGACTTCCTGGTCATTGGTTTGGGGTTGGCCAGTGGAGTGCCTTTGCCGTGCTGGTTGCGTTGAACGAGCACGATGGCGAGCTTAAGTATGCGACAAGTTCATTTGCTGATTCTGCTGCTGGTTTGTTTTCCCGCTAGGGCGCCGGCGCAGAACTTGAGCTGGGATGCCGGCAGCCACGGAACCAACAGCGGACTCAGCGTGGTTGCCGCCAGTGGCAACTGGAATGCCACCGCCCTGAATTGGGTCAATGGCATTCTCACTTGCTGCGATGGGGATGTGGAATGTTTCCAGTTCGATGCCGCCCTCACCCTGTGGCAATGGGCCACCAACACCTATTATTGCCAAGCCACCGCACGGTGACGTCGCCCAGAGGGTCAACCCAGTTTGGAAGCCAACCCGTAGAATGGTGGGTTTTTCATTCAGGCACAAAAACAAGGATGGATCACCGGCGGGCGGCAACGAGAGCATTGCCGACGGTTCGACCCACAGGATTAAATTTGCCGACCTGCGGCGCCTGCATACCTACCAGCCAGGTGGGTTGCGCGACCATTACCAGTATCAGAATCTACAGGATTTCGACGC
>Ga0316226_1004854_pt1 | contig 10500 bp, 9 predicted proteins | sample TBH18017metaG_FD_206009 | JGI IMG/M metagenome (GOLD analysis project Ga0316226, IMG submission 206009) | Freshwater microbial communities from Trout Bog Lake, Wisconsin, USA - TBH18017 | ecosystem: Environmental > Aquatic > Freshwater > Lake > Hypolimnion/Profundal zone | place: USA: Wisconsin... | reverse complement strand
CTTCCACGGCACGCAACCGCAGGGCTGCCTGCGCCGAAGGCGAAAGGGAACGTGCATCTCGTTTCATGCCCAGAGTGTTTCATATTCCGATGCTAATAGCAAACTAAATCGTGTCCAGATTAGTAAGTTCCTTGTTCGCACGGTGCAAGGCCTCCGCGCTCTCGCGCAGCTTGCGCTTGGCCTGTCGGTTGTAGAGCGCCATCTCGATGTGCGTTTCCAGTTGCCGCTTCTCGAACGGCTTGAGGATGTAGCCGAAGGGCTCGGTGCACTTGGCGCGGTCCAGAGTCGTTCGGTCAGAATGGGCCGTCAAGTAGATGACGGCCGCATCGTTTTCGCGGCGCACGCGTTCCGCCGTTTCCACGCCATCCATCGCGCCGGTCAGGCGGATGTCCATCAAGACCACGTCGGGATGCTGCTCGCGCACCAGGACGAGCGCTTCCTCCCCCTTTGCCGTGCTACCGATAACCGTGTAGCCCAGATGGGCAAGCGTGTTGGCAAGATCCTGGGCAACAATTTCCTCGTCCTCAACGATGAGAACCGAGGCTCTAGACGGGTTGGGGGTGGTCATGTGATTCCTGTGTGGGGTTTTTGAAGATGATTTCGACTTCCGTACCGTTATTCTGGCGCATGTCCACCGTGCCGCCCAACTGTTTGCCCAGCATCTGCACCAACCGCAGACCCAGCGAGCGCGTGTGCCGCCAGTCCAAGCCAGCGGGGAACCCGATGCCGTTGTCGCTGACGCAAAGGTGGATGTTGCCGTCCGGGTCGGCGTGCAAAGCCACCGTGACTACGCCGTTGGAACGGTCACGAAAGGCGTATTTGATGGCGTTGGTCACCAGTTCATTCAGTATCAACCCGCATGGCACGGCGGCTGTTATCGATATTTCCACCGGTTGCAGTTCCAGCGTGAGACGCACACTCGTAGTCTTGTCGCGATAGGCGCGCCAGAGATAGGCGAGTAGATCGCGCGCATATTCGGCGAAGTCCACATGCGACAGACTTTCCGACTGGTACAACTTCTCATGCACCAGCGCCATGCTGCGCACCTGGTCGCGCAGATCGTCAAACGCCACGCGCAGTTCCGGATTGTCGAGTGTGTCGGCTTGCAGATTCATCAGGCTGGAAAGAATCTGCAGGTTGTTCTTCACCCGGTGGTGAACTTCTCGCAGCAACACGTCCTTTTCGCGCACGGATGCCTGTAGCGCCGCCTCGCCCCGCATGCGATCGGTGATGTCCGTGACCAACACGGCAACCTGTCCCTGGGCCGGTCGGAATGCAAAGGCCTCGAAGTGCTTCTTAAAGAACTTCGAGTAGCCGTCATATTTGGCCGGTTCGCCCGTCAGCTGCACGCGGCCGAATGTTTCCAACCAACCGGGTTTCAGATCCGGTATCAATTCCCTGGCCGTATGCCCGACGATTTGGTCTTGTGGCAGGCCCAGCAACCGTTCGAACGCCGGGTTGGCGCCCACGTACTTGAAGTCGCTGGGCTTGCCGGCCTTGTCAAAGATGGTTTCGCCGATGTAGAAGCCTTCCTGCAGGCTGTCAAATAGCGTCCGGTAGCGTTGTTCACTCGCGTGCAAAGCCTCCTGTTGCCGGCGCAGTTGTTGTATCAGTTCGGTCGAATTCTCAAGCTGGGTCAGGTCGGTGGCAACGACGCAGATGCTGAGGCCGTCGGGCTGGCTGAGCACGTTCGCGGAAACATGCGCGGGGATGGGTTGGCAGTTGAGATCCTGAAAGACCAGCCTCTGCTTGACGGGTTGCCGTTGCGCAAAGAGCAACAGCGCCGTTGCGGCGGCCTGGTTGTCATCGTCGACGAACTCCTGAAGTGGATGGCCGACAATCAGTTCCGTCGGGCGCTTCACGAACTCGCCGAATTGCGCATTGCAGAAGAGGATCGTGCCGTCGAAGGCGACGGTGAAGGCCGCCTCCTTCATGGTCTCGACGATCAAGCGGTATACGGCGTCTGCGCCGACGAGGGAGAAGACTTGTTGGCCCTTGGCGCCCGAGACGATGACCGCGTCCACCTCGCCTTCGCGGATGGCCCGGAGCGTTTCCTCGGCTTCTTGCAGGCGCAACCGCAGGTCTTCATTCTGCCGTTGCAGTTCCTGCTCGCGAATTGTCGACTTCTTTTTGACCGGCATGATTTACCCTATGTCTTCGACCGCAGGTCCAAGCCGACGAGAATGCGATCCTTGTCCGCGAGATTACCGATGAACCGGCGCAGGGGTTCCGGCAGTTTCTTGATCAGTGTGGGGGCGGCGATAATCTGTTCGCCCGCCGCCAGCGTGGGCTGCTGGTAGATATCGACGATTTCCAGATCATAGCGACCCTTGAGGTGCTCCTCGCAAATCTCGGTGATCGACCTGATTGCGGCGGACGAACGCGGGTTGATGCCTGCCACATAGAGCCGCAAGACGTACCGCTGGTGCTTGCCTGCACTCTTTGCGGCCTTCTCAAAATCGGCCACAATGTCGATCGGGTCTTGCTTTTTTGCCATGATACCCTCGTGGTCAGATTTGTGATTACAAACCCATGTCGCGTTGAAACTTTGTCATATCCGAGTTTTTCATCTTCGCCACAAGCGGCTGCGCCAGCACATCGATTACCTCAATCCGGCACTTCTGGTCCGGGTGCTCCTGGCAAAATTGTTTAAGGTGCGTATAAGCAGCCAGCGATTTGGGGATTGGCCGGCAACATAGAGGCAAAAATCCCACATATCCGGGCAGGCCATTCCCGTCTGCCGTCGATCTTCGATCGCGTGCATGACTTGGATTCTCCTGCACTACCCGGTGTCATCGCTGAGGCCGGATGTCCAAACCCACGAGTACCCGTTCTGTATTCGAAAGATCGCCGATGATCTTGCGCACCGGCGCCGGAAGTTTTCGCACCATGGTGGGGACGGCCAGGATCTGATCGCCTCTGGCCAACTGCGGTTCCTTCAGAAGATCGATGATCTCGATGCGATACTTTCCCTTCAGGTGTTCTTCGCAGATCTTCTTCAAATTGGAGAAGGCGGTCACCGCCCGCGTCGTCTGGCCGGCGACATAAAGCCGCAATTCCCAGAACTCGGCCGCCTCGGCGGCCTTTGGCAACTTATTCGCGTTGGTTGCATTCATAGGCTGCGCATGTCCTTACTTGTCGGCCTTGCGCGCCTGAGCGAGGTCCTGACGTTCTTTGCGCATGACCCGCTGCCGCTCCACGTCCGAGTGCCTGCCGATTTTAATTTCGGCTGCGATTCCGGCCAACCGTTTGGCAATGGTCTGAGCCTGGCCGTGCAGGTTGGCCTGCTCCTGTTCCAGATCGCGCTGTTTCCGCTCGGCCGTCTGTTGATCAACGGCCGTTTGTGCCTGATCTTTGGCCTCCTGCACCAGTCGCGCCGTGCCGGTCAGCACCGTGCCGGGGCCAACGTAGACATCCACCAGCTTGATGCCGTCGTCGGAGAGTTGGAACTCGCGCATCTGGTTGGAGTGGCCCATGCCGCGGCTCTTGAGCACGTACAGCAGACGGTTGCGTTCGTTGGCGGATTCGACCATGCGCAGCAGCAGCCACGTGTCCATGAGCGAGGAGATGCCCACCTCGCTCTGTTCCATGGCGGCACCGCCGCCGGTGATGCTGGTAAAGACGCTCGTGATGCGCTGGGCCTTGAGGAAATCGATCACCCGCGTGAGCATGGCCTTGATTTCGTCGCCGTCGCCGACGCTGGCGAGGTTGGTGACCGGATCGACCACCACGCCTTCGGGGTTATAGTTCCGGATCAACTTGTGAATCGTCGCCAGGTGCATTTCCAAGCCATAGAGTTGCGGGCGCATCGAGCGGAACTCGAGCCGGCCCTTCCTGACCCACTGCTCCAGGTCAAAGCCGATGGAGCGCATGTTGCGCATGATCTGGTCGGGCGATTCCTCAAAGGAGAAGTACATGCAGCGTTTGCCCTTGCGGCAGAGACTATCCACGAAGGCGGCGGCCAGGCTGCTCTTGCCCGTGCCGGCCATGCCCGAGAGCAGGATGCTGCTGCCTTTGTAATACCCCTTGCCGGCCATCATGGCATCGAGACGCGGGACGCCCGTGGAGACGCGTTCGTTGCTGACGGCGTAGTTCAAGCCGATGGAACTGATCGGCAGCACGGACAGGCCGTGTTCGTCGATCAGCGTGGGGTATTCGTTGGTGCCGTGCTTGGAGCCGCGGTACTTGACGATCCGCAGCCGCCGCGTCGAAATCTGGTTGTGGACGCGGTGATCCAGGAAGATCACGCAGTCGCTGACGTATTCTTCGATGCCGTAGCGGGTGAGCGTCTTGTCGCCCTGCTCGCCGGTGATGATGACGGTGACGCCCTTCTTCTTGAGCCAGCGGAACAGGCGGCGCAATTCCGCGCGCAGGATGGCTTCGTTGGGCAGGCCGCCAAAGAGCGCCTCGATCGAGTCCAGCACCACACGCTTGGCGCCCACCTTTGCGATCATGGAATTGAGCCGGACAAACAGGCCTTCCAAGTCATACTCGCCGGTCTCCTCGATCTCGCTGCGTTCAATATGAACATAATCGATCGCCATCTTGTTCCGGGCGATCAGATTGTTCACGTCGAAACCCAGCGAGGCGACATTCTTGGCGAGTTCCTCGGCCGTCTCCTCGAATGCCATGAACACGCCCGGCTCATTGTATTCGGTGATGCCGCGGACGATGAACTCCATGGCCAGCAGTGTCTTGCCCGAGCCGGCACCGCCACAGATCAGCGTGGGGCGTCCCTTGGGCAGACCGCCCTCCGTGACTTCATCCAGACCGCTGATGCCCGTGCGGCATTTTTCGAGTGTGGCGAGCGCTTGAAGGGGGCGTTTATTAGCCATCGTGTTTTCCTTAATCGTTTTTCTTAACAGAAAACCATATTTGTCCGCATAATTTTCCCCCCCCCCCCCCCCCCAGTCAAATACAATTCAATAAATCAAAATTCAGTATTCTGGCAAAACAAACCGGTGAAAGTTCACCAAACGAGCCATGCTGGGAATTGCGTGAACAAACACATTTACCGATGAACGGTGAGCCTGTAGTGTAGTGGGCAATACTGAACGAATGGAGATATCAATATGCGCATGTTTAAATTGCGACTGCTCGCATGGGCGCTTCTTCTTGGCAACTCATTGCCGGCGGCGGATATCATGGACAGCTACGAGTGGAAGCCGATTTGTCTCGGCGCGGGCGGTTGGGGCGAGGGGATCGTATGCAGCGAGACCGATCCCAATGTCCGGTTCATGCGGACCGACACCGGCCAGCTCTACCGCTGGAGCGCCAAGGACAATTTCTGGCTGCCGATGATCGTGCAGCATGACGATGGTTCCGGTTTTGGCAAAGACATCTTTCCCGATACCGTGCATGCCACAAGTTCGCAGGACGGTCACATCGCGCTCGATCCCAACGACAACAATGTCGTGTATCTCTATTTTCACACCCTGTCATACGCCATGAACCGGTTCTACGGAACGTTGCCATACAACGTCTACAAAAGCACGGACGGCGGGAAGAATTTCAAGGCCACGCATTTCAATGCTGTGGCCAAATTTACTTTGAAACATGACGACGAGTTTTGTCCGCCGCTCGATTTCACGTCACTCCACCAGAACGGAGGCCTGATGGCAGTGGATCCGAACAATTCCAAGGTGGTGTATATCGGTACCGGAACCAACGGCGTTTTTAAGTCCGTTGACGGGGGCGAAACCTGGAAACGCTGGGCTGGCGCGGGGCTGCCTGCGGTACGCGGCGGCAATCTCATCAATGTCCTGCCCTGTTTGATCCACATAACCATCGAATAGATTGCGTATGCGTGTAGTAGACAAAAGGTGTCTCAGACCAGGGTTCGGGAACTTCGCCTGAACCGCCCAATGGGAAATCAAAACATGAAAAAAAGCTTGTCCCTTTTTCTCGCCCTGTTTGCGATCGCCTGCCAGGCGGAAACCTATGGTTATCGGCGTGACGGCACGGGTTCATTTCCAGAGGCCACACCTCCCACGGTCTGGGCGACCAACCAAAATGTAATCTGGAAAACGCCGATGCCGGGAAGGGGCGAAGGTGCACCCATTCTGGTTGGCGACAAGATATTTGTCTGCTCCGAGACTGACACATTGCTGTGCGTCAGCGCCGGTGACGGCAAGATTCTCTGGCAGAAGGCGGCCCATGGCTACCATGACGTGTTAACGCCCGAACAGGCTGCCCAGGCCAAAATCGACGAAGCCATGGCGCCGGCTTTGACCGTACAGATGCAGGCGTTAAAGACTGAGATTAATGCCGGACTTCCCGCCCAGATCGCGGCGGCGCAAAAAGAGGCGCAAACGCTGGAGGCGCAACTCAAGGCTAAGCCGGACGATCCTGCGCTCAAACAAAACCTGGATGAAAAAAACAAGCAGGTGGCCTCGCTCACGAGTTTAAAAGAGGAAAAAAGCAAACTCTTCCATAAAGTACGCGAAGAACTCGACAGTGGCTGGACACTTCCGGTCTTGGATTCGGCGGAGGGACTAGCGTCCACAACACCTGTCAGTGACGGAAAACAGGTCTACGAATCTTGCGGCACCGGAGTTGCCGTATGTTACGATTTGGATGGCAACCGCCCATGGATCCGGTTGGTTGAGAAACCCGGCTCCCACATCGGCCAGCGGGCATCGCCCCTGCTGTTCGACGGGAAACTTTTCGTGCATGGACATCTGAAAATGTTTGCGTTGGACGCTTCCAGCGGCAAGGAAGTCTGGCAGGCGCCGGTAAAAGAAAGTTTTAATGCGCCCGCGGTTCTTTCCCATATGGGCAAGGACACGGTCATCGTGATGGGCAGCGGCGAAGTGAGGCTCGGCACCGATGGCAGACTGTTGATATATGGCGGCGGATGCGATTTGTGCGCCCCGGTTTCCCAGGATGGGGTGGTTTACATCACGAACGGCAATCAGGGTTGGGCTGGAGGCTTCCGGGCCTTCAAATTGCCGGCCGAACCGCCGGCTACCGCCACACAACCGGACATTCTGTGGAAAAGCGCGTTATACGGCGCTCATTATAATTGTTCGCCCATTGTCCATGATGGTCTCGTGTACGCGCTCAGGGGGACTGGGCAGTTCACGGTGATGGATGCCAAGACAGGCGCTGTTGTGTATGACCGGCTTCTGGACAACCCAGGCATTGCGAAGGGTGCATTTTTTCTCAGCAACTTGACTGTGGCGGGAAAATACATTTATGCATCGTACTCCAGAGCTGCGTCCTATTCCAAACCTGAGTACAGCCTGACGATTGTGATTGAAACCGGCAGGGAGTACAAAGAAGTCGCACGCAACGAGCTGGAACGCTTCATCTCGTCGCCTGTATTCCGGGGCAAGCGCATGTACCTGCGCACTTCGAAGAATCTGTACTGCATTGGCGAGTAGGCGCCATTGAATGACGATTGACCAATACATGCCAAGGAAACACAATGAAAAGCAATCCATACTGGGTTTATCGCATTCTACTCACGGCTACCGCACTCGCCACGATCAGTTGCCAGGCGGAAACCTACGGCTTTCGGCGCGACGGTAGTGGCCTGTTTCCCGAGGCCAATCCTCCTACGGAATGGTCAACCAATCAGAATGTGGTTTGGAGGACGCCGATGCCGGCAATTAGTCATGCCTCGCCCATTCTGGTCGGAGACAAGGTTTTCGTCTGTTCCGATCCCGACACGTTGCTTTGCGTGAACGCTGCCGACGGCAAGATTATGTGGCAGAAAGCGGCCAATGGATACAATGACGTTCTGACGCCCGAACAGTTGAACCAGGCTAAAACGGATGAAGCTAAGGCGGCTGAACAGTTTCCGCAGATGCGAACGGCACTGCGCATGAAAAATACCGCGATTACTCAAATGGCTGCCGTGCAAAAAGAAATCAAAGCACTCGAAGCGCAGCTCAAGGATAAACCGGGCGATCCTGCCCTCACGCAAAGCCTGGACGAAGCGAATAAAAAAGTGGCTTTGCTCAAAGCCACAAGAAATGAAAGTGTGGAAAAGTACGAACAATTACAACACGAACTCTATAAGTCCTGGTCTCTGCCGGTATTTGATTGGGACAAACCTGGGATATCCAGCACGACACCTGTAAGCGACGGTAAACATATCTATGTGAATTATGGAACCGGAGTCGCCGCCTGTTACGATTTGGATGGCAATCGCCGATGGATTCGGTTTGTCGAGAAACCAAACTACCACTCGGGGCAGTGGGTATGCCCGATTTATTTTGATGACAAGCTGTTTGTGAGCGGGAGAGACACGATGCATGTGTTGAACGCTTCTGATGGCAAAGAGCTCTGGGCCAGGGCTGCGCACTTCACGACGGCTATTTTGTCCCATATTGGTCGTGAAGCCGTTGTGGTGCTGCAAACCGGCGAGGTCGTGCGCGGTAGAGATGGCAAAACACTGGTTCGGGGCCTCCCGGATGATTATGACGTGAGTACGCCTGTGGTTCAGGACGGAGTCATCTATGAAAATAACGGGCAAAGAGCCTTGGCCGCGAATTTCCCAACGCAGGTTCCGGAAGAGGCGATTGAATATCAATTTTTATGGAAAACACCGCTACATCATATCGTCTATTTTTCAGGGCCGATCGTTCATGACGGTCTCATGTATGCGCTCGAACAGGCAGGGTGGTTCACGGTTTTAAACGCCAAGACGGGTGAAATCTTCCATGAAAAGAAATTCGACTTTCAAGGCAATTACGGGGATTCCTTTGTGAGTAATCTTACCTTGGCGGGAAAGTATATTTATGTGAGCTATCAGCAACCGAAGCGCAGTACCACGATTGTCTTAGAAACTGGCAAGGAGTGCAAGGAGGTCGCGCGCAATGAACTCGACCGATTTACCTCTACGCCTGTTTTTCGCGACAAGCGGATGTATCTCCGTACCGACGAGAATCTGTACTGTATTGGCAAGTAGGCAGCATTGAACGCAGCCAGGATGGCCTCTTATTTGCCAATGCAATCCACCGAGCCATCGCAAAATGATTGATAAGAAAGCGCTTTTCGCCTGGCACCGGCCCGTACAGGCCGAAAAAATGCAGAGGCGCGGATAAACGTCAATATCTTCACAAACCAGCGGCTTTGGGATGCAAAGCACACCACTCCTATCGCGACGGGTTACAGCCTGCAGTCTCAAGCCTACAGTCTACTCAGAGGGGCGCGGCTAGGGGTTTGCGGGGGCGGTAGGATTACACCTGCCGGGGTATAGGCAGGCCGTACAGAGAATCTTACATTACTGACGGGATGCGCTTCGATAAGTTCTGGACATGGCACCGACGAAACGGTGCCCTTCAGTGATCTGCTGAAATGGCTAGTCCGCAGGCCGGAGGTAATTGTGCGAATTGCTTCGGCGCGCAAGGGACTGCGCGCCCTACCTGAAATTCGGGAACAACGACTCCGTATTCATTTGTTCCGTCGCACCGATCCACCTGGAACCAGAAATGGCCGGTGCAGATCCGCGCCTGCCGGTGCACCTGTTTGCATCGCCCGCAACAAGCGATCCACGGCCACACGGTAAAGCCCGCCCATGTCGATGTCAATGGTGGTAAGCTTGACGGGAAGGGCGTCGATGAATGGCAGATTGTCGTATGACACAATCGAGACCTCCTGCGGGATTTTTACACCCTTTTCGAGGAGCACCTGCACCACCCCCAGCGCCGTGAGGTCATTGACCACGAATACAGAGTCAACCTTCCGGCGGCGAATCAGCGGCAACAACCGCAACGCAGCAGCACGCCCTGCCGTAATGCCGAGCCCACGATCGATCAGCGGTATTTCCCTTCCCTGAAATACGCTTTGAAACCCTTCCCAGCGCAGCTGACAGACCTTGACCCGGTTGAGTTCTCCGGTGATGTGCGCGGGACGGCGCAGCCCGGCATCCCGCAACGCGCCCCCGGCGAGCGCGCCACCGAAATGCTCGTCCACGGCGACGATGTTCAGTTTGCTTTGCAGGGCGCCATACAGCTGATGTCCGCACACATACGGGAGGCCAAGTTCCGCCAGCGACGCGACCGACGCGAGATGGTGCATGCCATAGGCAATGATTCCGCGAATCTGCCCGTTTTTAACGGCAAACTTGATCTCATCAATCTTCGTGTATTGCTGGATGCGCAGACGATAGGGGGTCTGCTCCAGGCGCGACGCGACGGACATCAGCACATCCGCATAGAACCATTTGTAGTAGCGCTCCAAACGGTAGTCCGGCACACGCGGCTGACAAAAGAGAATGGCGCCAGACGCTTGCCGGCGCAACGCGCTCGCAAGGACGTCCGGCATGTAACCGAGTTTTCCTGCTGCCTGACGCACCCGACGCGTCGTCCTATCATCCACAAGCTCCGGATGATTATATACCCGTGAGACCGTGGCAGAACTTACTCCGGCCAGCCGGGCTACTTCATTGCGGTTGTGCTGCATGGCGCCTGTTTTCTGAATAGTCGGACGGCCTGCACAGGTAGAGCGGGGCCGCCGGACCCGCCGACAGTGGCGGCAAACCAGGGTTTG
>Ga0316226_1004853_pt1 | contig 10503 bp, 12 predicted proteins | sample TBH18017metaG_FD_206009 | JGI IMG/M metagenome (GOLD analysis project Ga0316226, IMG submission 206009) | Freshwater microbial communities from Trout Bog Lake, Wisconsin, USA - TBH18017 | ecosystem: Environmental > Aquatic > Freshwater > Lake > Hypolimnion/Profundal zone | place: USA: Wisconsin... | reverse complement strand
GTACGGCGGTTGGCCCGCGCGCCAGCTATGATTCCGCCGATGATGGCGAGGATCGCGGTCAGCGCTGGGACGGCGACCGAAATCGCGATAGGAGTCGTCACGGCTTTGGGCAACATACCCCGGTGAGGTGCCAACGGGAGGTGCAACACGGCGAAACATTAAGGAACAGGCGGAAACTTGTGACTACTCCTGTGACTACTCGAGGGAGCGGCAAAACGGAGGTTCGTCGTAAATCCTTGATAATGTGGTGCATCCGGCAGGACTTGAACCTGCAACCTTCTGATCCGAAGTCAGAAGCTCTATCCAATTGAGCTACGGATGCCGCCTTTGACCGCAGGGGGCCATGCTAATCCATCCGCCCAAAACCGCCAGAATTTTAAACTTTAATCTCCGCTCCCAACCCGCCATGCTGGCGGCTTTGAATGGTGAATAATAATTCCACTTTGATTATCGCCGGACGGGCGTTTCGTTCCAGGCTGCTGCTGGGCACGGGAAAATTTTCGTCGCCGGAATTGATGCGGGAGGCTCTCGAGGCCAGCGGGGCGGAGATCGTGACGGTGGCGTTGCGGCGGGCGGATTTGAGCGGGAAGCGGGATCCGTTCGCGAACATATTGGAATTTATTGATCCGGAAAAGTATCTCCTGTTGCCCAACACGAGCGGGGCGATGAACGCGGAGGAGGCGGTGCGGCTGGCGCGCCTGGCCGCCGCGGCCGGCCTGCCGAAATGGATCAAACTGGAAATCCACCCGGATCCGCGCTATTTGCTGCCCGATCCGGTGGAAACGCTGGCGGCGGCCCAAACGCTGGCGCGCGAGGGGTTTGTGGTGCTGCCTTACATCAATGCCGATCCCGTGCTGGCCAAACGGTTGCAGGACGCGGGCACGGCGACGGTGATGCCGCTAGGCTCGCCCATCGGGTCCAGCCGCGGCTTGGAAACGCGGGAGCAGATTCGCATCATCATTGAGCAGGCCACGGTGCCGGTGGTGGTGGACGCGGGGATTGGCGCTCCGAGTCACGCGGCGGAGGCGATGGAGATGGGGGCGGACGCGGTGCTGGTCAACACGGCGATCGCGGTGGCGCATGATCCCTGCCGCATGGCGCGGGCATTCGCGGCGGCGGCGCGATGCGGGCGGGAGGCTTTCGAGGCCGGCATGGCTTCACCGCAATCGGCGGCGAGCGCGACCAGCCCGATGACGGCATTTGTCCAATAAATCAACGACACAACGTGAATGTAAAATGGCAATCTTTGAAGGGGCTGGCGCCGGATTATTCGCGCGTCCGCCAATTGCTGGCGGCGGCGGGCCGCGCGCGGGTGATGGTGCTGGGCGACGTCATGCTGGATCAATTTGTCCGGGGCCGGGTGGGGCGCATTTCTCCGGAGGCGCCGGTGCCGGTGGTGGAGTTTGAGAGCGAGATTTTTGTTCCTGGCGGCGCGGGCAACGTCGCGCGAAACCTGGCTGAATTGAATGCCGCCACGGAGTTGCTCGGCGTGATGGGCGAGGATGAGGCGGGGCGGCAATTGAAGGATGTGCTTGAGCACGACCGCATCGGATGCGGGGGGTTGGTGACCTGCCGGGGCCGGATGACGAGCATCAAGACGCGGATTGTCGCGCACCGCCAGCAGGTGGTGCGGGTGGATCGCGAGAGCCGGACGGAGGTGGACGGAGCGGCGACGGACCGGCTGCTGGCGGAGTTGGAGCGCGGCCTTAAAACGGCGGACGCGGTCATCGTGGGGGATTATGCCAAGGGGGTCGTGACCCAGCGGCTGCTGGACGGGGCCAGGAAGCTGTGCCGGCAGCGTGGCGTCTGGTTGAGCGTGGACCCGAAGCCGTCGCACCATCTTGATTTGTCCGGCGTCTCGTTGCTGACCCCGAACCGCAAGGAGGTTTTCGGGCTGGCGGGCTTGACGGATTCCGCGCCGGGGGCGCCGCTGGCGGAGGATGACGGGCTGCTGGCCGCGGCTGAAAAAATTTTGACGGAACTCAAACCCGCCCTGCTTCTCGTCACGCTGGGCGACGAGGGGATGCTGCTGTGCCAGCGTGGCCGCCGGCCTTTTCACATTCCGACGGTGGCGCGGGAGGTTTTTGACGTGTCGGGGGCGGGCGACACGGTGATCGCGTGTTTCACGCTGGCGGTGGTGGCGGGAGCGTCGCCGGTGGAGGCGGCCATTTTTTCCAATCACGCGGCCGGGATCGTGGTGGGGAAATTGGGCACCGCAACCGTCCGGCCCAAGGAATTGCTGGCGAGTTTCCGCCGGGAACCCCTTTCAAAATGACAGCCGACAAGGTGACAGCCATTCGCGCCATGAAAGGCCGCGAACGCATCGCGGCTTTGACAGCCTACGATTTTCCCATGGCCCAAACACTCGACGCCGCGGGGATTCCCCTGCTGCTGGTGGGTGATTCGGTGGGGATGGTGGTTCTGGGCTACCCGGACACGACCCACGTGACGATGGCGGAGATGGAACATCACGTTCGCGCCGCCGCCCGCGCCAAGCCGCGCGCGTTGCTGGCGGCGGACATGCCCTTCGGCGCTTGCGCCACGCCGGCCAGGGCGGTGGAGAACGCGCGCCGGTTGATCGGGGCCGGAGCGGAGGCGGTGAAAACCGAGGGGGGGCGAAGCATTCTGCCGCAAGTTGAGGCGATCCTGGCGGAGGGCATTCCGCTGCTGGGCCATTTGGGGATGCTGCCGCAAAACGCCGTTGTCGAAGGCGGCTACCATGTCAAAGGCAAGCAAGAGGAGGAGCGCCTGGGGCTGATCGCGGACGCGCAGGCTTTGGCGGAGGCGGGGGCGTTTGGGATTGTGCTGGAGCTGGTGACGGCGTCCGTGGCGCGTGAGATCACCGCCCAGGTTGCGATACCCACCCTTGGCATCGGGTCCGGCCCCCATTGCGACGGGGAGATATTGGTTACGACGGATTTGCTGGGGACCTCGCCGGGGCACACGCCGAGGCACGTGAAAAAGAGCTGGCATCTGTCGGAACAAATCCGCGCGGCGGTGGTTGAATGGAAGGAAGGGGTGATACATCCCGGCCATCCGTGAAGAAAAAATTTGGAATGACCATGCGAAAGACGGTTCTGTGCGTGATGCTTGCGGTCCTTGCCGGAGCGGGCTGTGTCAGCCGGAAAAAGGCGCAGGCGGACGCCCGGCGGGCCTACGAGGCCGGCCAGGAACAGGGGATGCAAGCGGCCATGCGCGCCGCCCGGCAGCAGCAGGGGCCGGTGGTGTTCGTGCAAGGGCCGGTGCGCAATCCGGTGTTGGCGTGGGAGGAAGGGATGAAGTTGAGCCAGGCGGTCGCGGCGGCGGAGTATACCGGGTATATGAATCCGAGGCTCATCCGTGTCCTGCGCAACGGCCAGGCCGTCGGGGAACTCAAGGGCATTGATCTGCTGCACCACCAGGACATGGAATTGGAAGACGGGGACACCATCGTGATCGCGCCGTAGCGGCCCGGACGTTTATCATGGCTCATTTCGCCCGCCTTTTTTCGTGCAAGCGACCCCAAGTAGGATTACAAAAGCCAACTCAGATATGATTCGCGCCGTAATGGATACGAACGTATTGGTGGCAGGACTGCGCTCGGCCAGCGGAGCATCGCATGAATTGCTGGCGCGACTGCGCGCGGGCGGGTGGCGCTGGCACTCAGCAACACGGTGCTTGGAGAATACCATGAGATTTTGCATCGTGAGGCGGAGTTTCTGGAGCTAACGCATCGCGAGGCTGATTCCTTTATTGATGCCTTGTGCGAAATGGCCGAGAAATTCTTTCCAACCACCCAGTGGCAGCCGACCGCAAACGACCCGGATGATGAGGCGATTATTCAACTGGCGCGAGAGGCGCAAGTTCTGTATCTTGTAACGCACAACGTTCGGGACGTGAGCCGCGCCGCGCAATTCGGAATTCGAGTGGTTCGACCGGCTGAATTCCTGGAAATTTTGAGGCAAACGAAATGACGAAAATCGAGGCAAACGTGCCAGACTATTTAGCGCGACAAGCGCGCGCGGCGGCGGAACGCGAACAGGTTCCAATAGACCAGATCGTTGCCCTGGCTCTTTCTGCCCAGATTGCCGCTTGGAGGGGCAGTGACGACATTGAAGCGCGGGCCAAGCGGGCAAACCCCGCCGAGTTTGACCGCATCATGGCCAAGGTCCCCAAGATCGCACCCTTGCCGGGCGACGAATTGCCGCCCGGCTACCGGCCACCATTGCCGGAATGACGCACAGCAAGGTGCCTTCAAGCCATTCATGGAGACTCCCCCATGCAGATTTCCTCCGCTTTTCACGGGCGTTGACAAGTGGCGGGGATGGCCTATGCTTTAAGCGGACTAAATTTGTCCGATATGGATGCCACGACTGATACAATCGAGAGTTTTGTCAAATCCGAATACAAATACGGGTTTGTCAGCGAGATCGAAACGGATGCCTTTCCACCGGGGTTGAGCGAGGAGGTCGTCCGCCGGATCGCGCGGACGAAGGGGGAGCCGGATTTCATGCTGGAGTGGCGCCTCAAGGCTTACCGGCAATGGCTGACCATGAAGGAACCGCATTGGGCGAACGTGACTTATCCGCCCATAAATTATCAGGATTATATCTATTACGCCGCGCCCAAACCGAAGAAAAAACTGGGCAGCCTGGACGAGGTGGATCCCCAAGTGCGCGCCATGTTTGATAAACTCGGCATTTCGCTCGATGAACAAAAACGGCTTTCCAACGTCGCGGTGGATGCCGTGCTGGACAGCGCGTCGGTAGCGACGACGTTTCGCGAGGAACTGTCCAAAGTGGGCGTGATTTTTTGCTCCTTCAGCGAGGCGGTCAAACATCACCCCGACCTGGTCAGGAAGTATCTGGGCACGGTGGTGCCGCATAACGACAACTTTTTCGCGGCGCTGAATTCGGCGGTTTTCAGCGACGGCTCTTTTTGCTACGTGCCGAAGGGCGTGCGCTGCCCGATGGAGCTTTCGACGTATTTCCGCATGAACACGGCGGGGGCGGGGCAATTCGAGCGGACTTTGCTCATCGCCGACGAGGGGAGTTACGTGAGCTATTTGGAGGGATGCACGGCGCCGATGCGGGACACGAACCAGTTGCACGCGGCGGTGGTGGAGTTGATCGCGCTGGGAGACGCCGAAATCAAATACTCGACCGTGCAGAATTGGTATCCGGGCGACGAGGAGGGCAAGGGCGGCATCTACAATTTCGTCACCAAACGCGGCAAGTGCGCGGGGAGGAATTCCAAAATTTCCTGGACGCAGGTGGAAACCGGCTCGGCCATCACATGGAAATATCCGAGCGTGCTGTTGCTGGGCGACAATTCGGTTGGGGAATTTTATTCGGTGGCGCTCACCAACCACCGCCAGCAGGCGGACACGGGGACCAAGATGATCCACGTGGGGCGCAACACGACGAGCACGATTGTGTCCAAGGGGATTTCCGCCGGGCGCGGCCAGAACAGCTATCGCGGGGCGGTGAAAATCCGTCCCAGCGCGACCGGGGCGCGCAATTATTCGCAATGCGATTCGCTGCTGCTGGGCGACCGTTGCGGCGCGCACACGTTTCCGTATCTTGAGGTTGGCAACAGCACGGCGACCGTCGAGCACGAGGCGTCCACCTCCAAGATCGGGGAGGACCAGATATTTTACTGCAATCAGCGGGGCATCTCGACGCAGGACGCTGTCAATATGATTGTGAACGGATATTGCAAGGAAGTCTTCAACCACCTGCCGATGGAATTCGCCGTCGAGGCGCAAAAGCTCCTCGGCGTCAGCCTGGAAGGCAGCGTCGGTTGAATTTTCGTCACACGGATAATACAAATGAGCCAACAAAACATGCTTGAAATTCACAATTTGTCCGCCGGCGTCGGCGGAAAACAAATTCTCAAGGGCCTTGACCTCTCCGTCCGGGCCGGGGAAGTCCACGCCATCATGGGACCCAATGGCGGGGGGAAGAGCACCCTCGCCCAGGTCCTGGCCGGGCGCGGGGATTACGAGGTCACCTCCGGCAGCGTCACCTTCAACGGGGCGTCCCTCCTGGAACTCAAGCCGGAGGAGCGGGCGCGGGCGGGGATTTTTCTGGCGTTCCAATATCCGGTGGAAATTCCCGGAGTCAACAGCGCTGTTTTTCTCAAGGCCGCGCTGAACGAATGCCGGAAAGCCCGCGGGGAACAGGAGCTGGACGCGGTCGAGTTTCTTGATATTGTCAAGAAAAAGAGCAAAGTGATCGAGCTTGACCCCGCCCTGCTCAACCGCGCGGTCAACGAGGGTTTTTCCGGGGGCGAAAAGAAGCGCAACGAGATTTTTCAGATGGCCGTTTTGGAACCCAGGCTGGCGATCCTGGATGAAACCGATTCGGGGCTGGACATTGACGCCCTGAAGATCGTCTCGTCCGGCGTCAACAAACTGCGCCGGCCGGACAACGCGGCGCTGGTCATCACGCATTATCAGCGCCTGTTGAATTACATCGTTCCCGACCGCGTTCACGTGCTGGTCCACGGCCGGATCGTCAAATCCGGCGGGAAAGAGCTTGCCCTTGAACTGGAGGAGCGAGGCTATGATTGGATACCGGAAGCAGCCGCCTCGAATGGAAAACCGTGATGGAAACCCTTTCACAAACGGATCGCAAACCGGCCTCCGCGCTTTATTTTGAGGGCGCGCGCGGCCCCGGGCCGGCCTGGCTGCAAACGCTGCGCCAGAACGCCCGCGCGCGGCTGGAAGAGACCGGATTTCCCACGACGGAACAGGAGGAATGGCGTTTCACCAGCGTCGCGCCGCTGCTCCAATGGCCCCTGCGCGCCGCCGAACCCGCCGCGCGCGGGGTTGGCCCCGCGGACATCGAGCCATACCGCATCGCCGGCGAAGGCTATTGCCTGGTGTTCGTCAATGGGCGGTTCCGCGCGGAATTATCCAACCTGCCCGGCCCCGGCGCGCCCGTGCAAGCAGGCAGTTTGCGCGCGCAATGGAATGGCGGCGCGTCCGAGTGGGAGAAACATCTCGCCCGCCACGCCGATTGCCGCGCGAATTTCTTCACCGCCCTGAACACGGTCTCCTTTGAAGACGGCGCGTTTGTCATCGCGCGGGCCAATGCCGTCGTCGAGCAACCGGTGCAACTCCTCTATCTGACCGCCTCGGAACAGCCGGGCGCGGTCGTTCATCCGCGCAATCTGATCGTCGCGAACACGGGGGGATCGGTGAAGGTCATCGAAACCTACGCCAGCCTCACCGAGGCCGCGCACCTGACCAATGCGGTGACGGAATTGGTTCTAGGCCCCGGCGCGCGCGTCGAACACGGGAGGCTGCAAAACGAAAACGAAAGCGCGTATCACATCGCGGCAGTCCAAGCGGTGCAAGACGCCGACAGCCGGTGGCTTTCCCATTCCATCGCCACCGGGGCGCGCCTGGCGCGCAACCAGATTCAAACGTTGCTCAACGCCCGGGGCGCGGAAGCCGTCCTAAACGGCCTTTACATGGCGCGGGGCGAACAGTTGAGCGATCATCACACGCTCATTGATCACGCCCAGCCCCATTGCCAAAGCCACGAGTTCTACTATGGCATCCTGTCCGGCCGCTCGCACGGCGTGTTCAACGGGAAAATTTTTGTCCGGCAGGACGCGCAAAAAACCAACGCCAAACAAACGAACCGGAACCTTGTGCTTTCGGAGAGCGCCGTCATCAACACCAAGCCGCAACTGGAAATTTACGCGGACGACGTCAAATGCACGCATGGCGCCACCGTCGGCCAGTTGAACAGCGAGGCGCTATTCTATCTGCGCTCCCGCGGGATCGGGGCCGCCCTGGCCCGGCGCATGCTCATCCGCGCCTTCGCCAACGACGCCGTCGAGCGCATCACCGTCGCCCCGGCGCGGGAGAGCCTGGAAAAGTTGTTGACGGAACGGTTCGAGAGACTGGACGCCTCCCTTTCTTCCCATGAATGACGCGTTGAGCGAGCTTTATCAGCAGGTGATCCTGGATCACAGCCGCAACCCGCGCCATTTCCACGCCCTGCCCGAAGCCAGTTGCTCGGCGGAAGGGAACAACCCGCTGTGCGGCGATCACTACACCGTCTTCCTCAAACTCGAAGGGGATGTCATCCGCGACATCAGCTTTCAGGGGGCCGGCTGCGCGATTTCCAAGGCCTCGGCATCCATGATGGCCGACGCGCTCAAGGGCAAAACCACCGGGGACGCCCGGCAATTTTTCAGTCAATACCAAAACATGGTCACGACCGGCAGGACGGACGAGGAGGCCATGGGCAAGCTTTGCGCTTTCGCGGGGGTGCATCAATTCCCCGCGCGCGTCAAATGCGCCGTTTTGCCCTGGCACGCCATGCTGGCCGGCCTCAACGGCCAAACCACCGTGTCCACGGACGCCCCATGAACGGCCATGAGCGATGAAATTATTCTCAAGCGGGATTGCGAGGGGGTTCTCATACCTTCCGGCGCCAGGATTACGCTTCAGGCCGGCGAACCCGCCGTCATCACCCAGGCTCTCGGCGGCAGTTTCACCGTCGTCATCCACGGCAACATGGCGCGGATTGACGCGCGCGACGCCGACGCTCTCGGCCAGGCGCCCCCCCCCGCCCCGGCCGCCCAGCCCTCCGCCGCGCCGGACAGCGCCGTCGTCTCGGAGGAGATGGTGCTGGAAAAACTTCGCACCTGTTATGATCCGGAAATCCCGGTCAACATCGTGGATTTGGGGCTGGTTTATGATTTGCAAATACAGCCCCTGCCCGCCGGCGGAAACCGGGTTGAAATCAAAATGACCCTCACCGCGCCCGGTTGCGGCATGGGCCCCATCCTGCAACAAGACGTCGAGGCGAAAGTGTCCTCGATACCGGGCGTGAAGGAAGCCGCGGTATTCCTTGTATGGGACCCGCCCTGGAACCGGGACATGCTTTCGGAAAGCGCGCGGCTTGAACTTGGCATGATGTGACACCCCACCCTCCCAATTGGGCCGCGCTGCGCGAGGACTTTCCCATCCTCCGCCAGGAAGTCCACGGGCATCCGCTTGTTTATCTTGACAACGCCGCCACCACCCAGAAACCCCTTCAGGTGCTGGAGGCGCTCGACCACTTTTACCGTCACGACAACAGCAACGTCCACCGCGGCATCCATGAATTGAGCCGTCGCTCCACCGACGCCTTCGAGGCCGCCCGCGACCGCGTGGCGGCATTCCTCAACGCCAGGGAATCGGCCGAAATCATTTTCACGCGCGGAACAACCGAGGGCATCAACCTGGCCGCCCGCGCGTGGGGCGATAAAAACATCAAGACCGGCGACACGATTCTGCTGACGGAGATGGAACATCACAGCAACATTGTCCCCTGGCAATTGCTGGCCGAACGCACGGGCGCCAAACTTCGGTACGTCCCCATCACGGGCGACGACGGCCTGCTGGACTTGCGCGACTTGGACCGTTTGATGGACAGCACGGTCAAGCTTTTCGCTTTCACGCACGTTTCCAACACCCTGGGCACCGTCAATCCCGCCGCCGACTTGTGCGCCCGCGCCCGCCGCCGCGGCATCGTCACCCTGGTGGACGCCGCCCAAAGCGCCGGCCACCGCCCGGTCAATGTGCGCGAAATCGGCTGCGATTTTCTGGCATTCTCCGGCCACAAAACATGCGGACCGACCGGCATCGGGGCGCTTTATGGACGGCGCGAGATGCTGGAGGCAATGCCCCCGTTTCATGGCGGCGGCGACATGATTTCGAACGTGGATTTTTTCCGCAGCACCTGGAAGGAGCTGCCGCATAAATTTGAAGCCGGCACGCCGGATTTCGCCTCGGCCATCGCCCTGGGCGTCGCGCTCGACTACCTCGCCGCCATCGGCTGCGACAACATCGCGCGCCACGACGAGGCATTGGCGGCCCTGGCCATGGAAAAACTTTCCGCCCTCCCCGGTATCCGCCTCTTCGGCCCGCGGACCGGCCACGCGGGCGTGGTGAGCTTTTTGCTCAAGGACATCCACGCCCACGACGTCGTCACCGTCGCCGACCAGCGGGGCGTCGCCCTTCGCGGGGGCCATCACTGCAACCAGCCTTTGATGAAGAAGCTCGGGGTGGAATCCACGGCGCGCGCGAGTTTTTATTTTTACAACACGGCGGACGAAGTAGAAATTCTGGTTGACACGATGCGGGAAATCCAGAAATTTTTTGGCGTGTGACCGTCCAGTTTCCCCAATAAAACTTCGCTTGCGCGAAAACGCCAGTTGCGCCAGACCGCGGAAGATATTGAAGATGCCCGAACCGGGGAACGCGAAATACAAGCCAACGGCGGCAAGCCGCGCATCCCTTGGGATCTTGCACTCGCAGGTTTCAGTTCTGAAACTCGGAATCAGCCCCTTGCTTGATTTTTTTTGAGTTTTTCCAAAAGCGGGAGAATTGGGCCAAGGAGTTTTCTGTCCGGTTCCTGGCCCGTCGCCTTCATGTCTTCAAGGTAATATTGAACCATGCAAGCCATCATGGAGACGTATAATTGAGGGTTTTGGAGGAAATGGCGGGATAAAAGTCTC
>Ga0316226_1004851_pt1 | contig 10508 bp, 9 predicted proteins | sample TBH18017metaG_FD_206009 | JGI IMG/M metagenome (GOLD analysis project Ga0316226, IMG submission 206009) | Freshwater microbial communities from Trout Bog Lake, Wisconsin, USA - TBH18017 | ecosystem: Environmental > Aquatic > Freshwater > Lake > Hypolimnion/Profundal zone | place: USA: Wisconsin... | reverse complement strand
CCCGGCGGGGGAGCGGACAGAATCGGGCTGATGTCCCCCTCCTGCCCGGCAATTACCATAGCCTCCATCTCGATACGAACGTCCCCGCCGGCCGGAGCGTCAAGGAGCAATACGGATTCGGCATTTTTCCCCACCCCTAGGAGGCCCGACCGAACCTCCCACATGGGAGTGTTCTTGGTCTGAATGTTGGTCCATCCCGGTGGCGGTCCATCGGGCAGTTTTGAGAAGTCCACATCGGCCACCAGTCGCCAGGGGGCCACGCCTTCCAGCCACTTGTCAATGTCATCAGCCAAGATGCCAGTCGTGGCGTAGCGCTGGGCCTGGTCGCGGCGAAGACAGCGCATGGCGATCTCCGCCAATTCCGGAGGGATCTTGCGTTTCGGAGCGACCTTGCCTGGCGGCATTGGATCGGTGCTGGTGATCAAGCGCACCATCTCCCGCGTTTCCCTGGCCTCGAATGGCCGCCGCAGAGCACAGAGTTCGTACAGGATCACACCCAGCGCCCAGACATCGGACTGCATACCCACCTGATCCACGCGCCCCAGGGCCTGCTCGGGGGACATGTACGCCGGCGTGCCCATGGATTTACCCTCAAGGGTCACCAGTAAATCCGAGTCGCTGGCCAGGTCCACCGGGTCCACCCGGCGCTGATATTGTGACCAGACATCCTCTTTTGGAGCCATAGGGGATTTGGCCGGCATTGGCATTGACGCCGGCGTATTCCCGCCCTTGATGGTCTTGGCCAGACCCCAGTCCAGCACCACCACTTCGCCGTATTCGCCGACAACAATATTAGCGGGCTTGAGGTCGCGGTGGAGCACGCCCCGGCCGTGGGCAAAGCGGATGGTCTGGCAGACGGAATGGAAGATGCTCACCAGCCGGCGCAAGGGGAATTGTTCCAGAGTTGCGGCATCATTCTTGCGGAGGGCGTCGATGATTGAATTAAGGGGACGGCCTTCGATGGGGCGCATGGTGTAGTAGGGACGTCCGTCTGTCCCGGACCCGATCCAATACACCGGCACTATGCCCGGATGCTGCAACTGGGCGGTGATATACGCCTCGCGCAAAAACCTCTGCACACTCTCGGCCTGCCCCATACTCCGTTCATTGACAGACTTCAAGGCTACGTCCCGTCGTGTGCGCGCCTCGTGGGCCAGAAAGACCAGCCCCATGCCGCCGCGGCCCAATTCGCCTTTGATCTGGAAGTCACGATGGACGGGGACATTGCCGGCCGGCGCGGCCATAGACGCCCCTGCCGCCGCTGTTGCGGCATCGCCGAACACAGACGCGAATGCGTTCGGCGCCACCGACGAATCGCTCGATACCGTCACGTCCAGATCGGCCGCCGTCGAGACCCGCTGGTTGTTTCCCTTCCTGCGCATAGGATTAACTCCAGGAACAGTAGCCGTTGACAGCCCTGCGACATACCAGGATCGAGTTAAGTTTGATGCCGGGCATAGTATCACCTTGCGTTGCGGGAAACTCAAGGCCAGTCTTTATCACGCAACCCATAACTTTGATGAAAATCAATCATGCCATGGCCCAGTCGGCGCGTGGTCTTTGAGCAACGAGATAGATTCTTAATGGCCCTGCGTTACAAAATTCAATCTTCGATTTCCAATTCAAAGCCCAGGTCATGGATCATTTGCACGGCCTGGTCGTGTTCCTGGCCGCCGGCGGTAAGGTAGCCGTTGCTGAAGATAGAATTGGCGATGTAGAGGGCCATGGGCTGGAGCGAACGCAAATGGTATTCGCGGCCGCCGGCGGCGCGGATGTCGGCCTGCGGATGAAGTAGACGGGCCAGGGCCAGGACGCGCAGACAACGCACGGGGGTCAAGCCGTGCTGCATGTTTTCAAACGGCGTGCCGGCTATGGGAACGAGGAAATTAATGGGAACGGACGCCGGTCGCACGGGTTTGAGGGCCAGCAGCATGTCCACGATGTCCTGGTCGGTTTCGCCCTGGCCGATGATGCCGCCGGAGCAGATTTCCAGGCCGGCATCGCGGCAGAGCATGAGGTTGGCAAGGCGATCGGCAAAAGTATGGGTGGTGCAGATGGCCGGATAATGGCGCCGGCTGGTGTTGAGGTTGTGGTTTACGCGGTCCAGGCCGGCTAGGAACAAACGCCGGGCCTGTGGGGGCGTGAGGAAGCCCAGCGAGCAGCAGACGGGCATCTCCAGTTCCTGGCGGATGCGCGTAACTACCCGGCAAAGCTGGTCGATCTGGTCGTCGGTAGGGGAGCGCCCGCTGATGCCCATGCAGAAGCGCCGCGCCTGGAGGCTCTTAGCCTGGCGGGCCTCGGCTAAGAGCTGTTCGGGAGGCTTCATCGGATAGCGGATGATCGGCGCGGTGGAGATGGCCGACTGGGAGCAGTAATGGCAATCCTCGGAGCAGTTTCCGCTGCGGGCGTTGCTCAGTATCTGCACCTGCACGCGATTGGCGTGGAAGCGATGCCGCACGGCCGCCGCGGCGGCAAAGAGCGACAGGAATTCGGCGTCGGGGCCCTGGAGCACTTCCAGGGCCTGGGGAGGCGTCAAGGCGGCGCCGGCTATGACGGAAGTGGCAAGCGAAGGGTAATCTAGCAGCGGCATGGTTTACTGGCTTCGGGCGAAAAGCTCGACGCTGGAAACGGCATTGATGTTGTGGCCGGCGAGGACGGCGATGGCGCGGTCGGGATCCTCGAAACGGAAGACCATGGCGGCCTGTTTGTGGCGCGAGCCGTGGGAGATGGCGTACATGTAGACGATCTGGAGTTTTCGGCTGTCGAGAATGTCCAGAAGATCGGCCAGGCCGCCGGGGCGGTCGGGGACGTCAATGGCCAGCACTTCGGCGACGTTCACCACGGAACCGGCGCGTTCCAGAACGGCTTGGGCCCGGTCTGGGTCCTGCACGATCAGGCGCAAGATGCCGTAATTGGCGGTGTCGGCCAGCGACAAAGCCATAATGTTGATGCCGGCATCGGCCAGGGCGCGGCAGGGTTCGCGCACGGCGCCGGGACGGTTCTCCATGAACAGAGATAGTTGTCGCAGTTTCATTGGCTGTTTCCTAGATGCCCTTGTCACGCTCATCCAACACCCGGCGGGCCTTGCCTTCGCTGCGCTGGATGGAGTGCGGCTGTACCAGTCGCACGGCGGCGCGAATGCCGATGGTGCTCTCGATCGATTTGCCCAGCCGCGTCTGGAGAGTTTCCAGGGCCTGTATCCTGTCGGAAAAGAACTCCGCGGTTACTTCGACGCGAACTTCCATCTCATCCAGCCCCTGCCGGCGGGTGAGGATAATCTGGTAATGAGGCAGAGTTCCCTCGACGGCCAGCAGGGCGGATTCGATCTGGGAGGGATAGACGTTGACGCCGCGTATTATGAGCATATCGTCGCTACGGCGGCTTATACGCTGGATGCGGCGGATGGTCCGCCCGCAAGGGCAAGGCTCCGCCATCAGGCGGGTAATGTCCCGGGTGCGATAGCGGATCATGGGCATGGCCTGTTTGCTGAGGGTGGTGAGCACCAGTTCGCCTTCAGCGCCATCGGGCAGAACCTGGCAGGTCTCGGGGTCGATGACCTCGGGGTAGAAATGGTCTTCGAAGATGTGCAAGCCGTCCTGGCGGGGGCATTCGATGCCCACGCCGGGGCCGATGATTTCCGAAAGGCCGTAGATGTCGTAAGCGCGGATGCCGGAGTCGCGCTGGATGCGCTGGCGCATGGCGTCGGACCAGGGCTCGGCGCCGAAGATGCCGACGCGCAGGAGCGGCATGGCGATGCCCAGTTCCACCGCCCGTTCCAGCAGGTGCAGAAAGTAGCTGGGCGTGCAGCAGATGACGGTGACGCCGAAGTCTTTCATGACCATGAGCTGGCGTTCGGTGTTGCCGCCGGAGACGGGGACGACCGTGGCGCCCAGAGCCTCGGCGCCGTAGTGGGCGCCCAAGCCGCCCGTGAACAGGCCGTAGCCGTAGGCGTTCTGCACAATATCTCCGCGATGGACTCCGCAGGCGGCAAAAGCACGGACCATGACGCTGGCCCACACCTGCACGTCCTGCCGGGTGTAGGCGACGACGATGGGCTTGCCGGTGGTGCCGCTGGAGGCGTGCAGACGCACGATGTCCTCCATCGGCGAGGCGAACAGCCCGAAAGGGTAATTGTCGCGCAGGTCGGCCTTGACGGTGAAGGGCCAGCGGCCCAGGTCTTCGATGCTCCGCAGGTCGGCTGGCGTGAGGCCGCGCTGGCCCATGCGGTCGCGGAACTGGGGCACGTGGTCGTAAGCCCGTCCGATACTGGCCTGGAGGCGTTTTAGCTGAAGTTGGCGCAATTGTTCGGCCGGCAGGTAGTCGGGGGCGCTGGCGGTATGAAAGCCTCCCGGCGAGTCGTTCCAGAGATGGTCCATGATGCTTGCTCAGCCTCCGGTCGCTTCCCAGGCGGCGTCGAAAGCCGTCTGGTTCATGGCGATCCATTTTTCGGGCAGGTTGGCGCGTAGGGCGGCCTGCCATGCCTCACGCGGTAGTTCCAGATGGTATCCCAGGGATCCCAGCAGGGCGATGTTCATGGCCCGACCGCCGGCCAGATTGGCCGATAGGCAAGCCGGTTCAATCAACACCCCGCCCTGACGCAGCAAGGGGCGGCTGTTGTCTATCTGGCCGGGGGCCAGGACCACCAGGTAGTCGGCTTCGCCAAACGGAACCATGGGGCTCAGGACAAGGGGGCCGAAACGTACATCGCTGAGAACCGATCCGCCACGCTGGCTCATGCCGTGAATTTCAGCCTTCTTGACATCGTGCCCGGCCCGGCAGGCGGCGTCGGCAAGTATGTCGGAAGCCTTGATGACGCCCTGGCCGCCAAGGCCGACGACGATGACATTGGTTATTTCCGTGGGCATATTCGTCAGGTGGCCGAGCCACGTTCATAAGAGCGTATGTTTCCCGCCGCCAGGATGCACGGTTTGCGGGCGATGATGACGGCCAGTTCGTTGCCGGCCAGGCGCCGCCGCAGAAGTTGCTCGAATTCGTCGGTGTGCCCGGCGGCGTCGATAACGTCCACGTGCGGCACGCCCAAGGCGCGGGCGATGTCCTCGATCCGCAAGCGCGTGGCCGGCGAATGATCCAGGCGGCGGCCCGTCGCAGGGTGTTCCTGCCGGCCGGTCATGGCGGTGGTGCCGTTGTCCAGAATGATGAGCACGTGCCCGGTCGGCGGCGGGTTGTAGACCATTTCCGCCAAGCCGGTAAGCCCGCTGTGCATGAAAGTGGAATCGCCGATGACGCTGACCACGCGCCGGGCTTGTTCTTCGGGAAGCACATGGCGCAGACCAAGTCCTACGCCAAGGCTGGCGCCCATGCATAGTTGCAAGTCCATTGCTTCCAGAGGCGGCAAAGCGCCCAGCGTGTAGCAGCCGATGTCGCCGGAGACGATGCAGTCGAGTTTGCGCAGGACCGCAAAAGGCCCGCGATAGGGACAGGCCGGACAGAGTTCCGGCGGCTTGCTCTTAAGAGGAGGCGGTTCGAGGGAGTCATCGCCGGCCACAATCCGGCGCACGCGCGTCACGTTCAGTTCGCCGAAGCGGAAATTCTCGCTTTTGCTGCCTACGGGTATGCCTGCGGCGCTGATGGCTTCCGCCAGATAAGGGTCGCCTTCTTCGATAACCAGGCAGTGCTGGACGCCAGCGGCGAAGCGCCGGATCAGTTGCATGGGCAGGGGATAGGTGATGGCGATCTTGAGGAAACTGGCGGCGGGAGCAGCCTCGCGGGCGTGCAGCCAGGCCACGCCGGAGGCGATAATGCCGAGCGATTTCTCGCCCGGAATGACGGCATTGAGGCCGCAGGTGTCATTCCACTGGGCGATCTCGGCAAGTTTGTGACGTAGACGGCGGTGGGCCGGTCGGGCGTGGGCAGGCACCATGACGCGGGCGGGAATGTCCCGGCGGAAGGATGGCGTAGGCGCGGGTCTTGCAGGTTGGCGCTTCTTCAGGATGGATTTACTATGGCATACCCGGGTAGTCATACGGAGAAGGACGGGAATTTGCCAACGGTGGGAGAGTTCCAGGGCGGCCAGGGTCAGGTCATAGGCTTCCTGGGAGTCGGCTGGCTCGAACATGGGAACGGCAGCGGCGACGGCGTAACGCCGGTTGTCCTGTTCGTTTTGGCTGGAACTGGCTCCGGGATCATCGGCCGATACGATGACCAAGGCCCCGTCGATGCCGCTGTAGGCAATGGTGAACAGGACGTCCGCGGCCACGTTGAGGCCGACATGCTTCATGGTGACCAGAGCCCGGGCCTCGGCGAAGGCGACACCGACCGCAACTTCCAGGGCCACTTTTTCGTTGGGGGCCCACTGGGCCTTGCCGCCAAGGTCGTTGAAGGTTTCGAGAATTTCCGTGCTGGGGGTGCCTGGGTAGCCGGTGCCCAGGGCGACACCGCCGTCAAGTGCTGCCAAGGCCACGGCTTCGTCTCCGGAAATCAGGCTGCCCACGTCGATGCTCATGCAGATACTCCCGTCGGTGGGTTGTCAGTGCCGGACAAAAAAACTATGAACCATGAGGGTGGACGGATCGGTTTGGCGACGGCGTCGGTGATGGCGTGGATGGTGTGGCCGGTGGCCACCGGCTTGCCATCGGTGGCGTGAGCGATGCTTATGTCAAAGCGCACACTGGCTTTACCATTCATCTGGGCGGTGGTGGCCAGGTCCAATAGATCGTCGTAGCGAGCACGTCCTTGAAAACGGACAGCGGCCTCTACCAATGGCAGGAGCACGCCGGATTGCTCCATCTGGGCATAGGACCGCCCCGCGGCCCGCAGCAGTTCGGTACGGGCGCACTCAAACCATTCGAGCACGCGCGAATTATAGAAGGTGCCCATCTGGTCGGTTTCGCTGTAGCGGATGCGAAGCTGCATTTGGTGATGGACCATAACCATGACAAAGATACCGCGGTTTTGGTTCGGACGCGAGGGGTGGGTTTAGGAAAACGCTGCTCTTCAGCACTGGCTTGATCAATTAATGGTACAAGGTGGTGATACAAAGGTTATTATTGGAACCAAACAATTAATATAAAATAAGCGTGTGAGTAGTAGGTGATATTGTTATAAAGTATTAAATAATTATGAGACGTACGGGATATAGCCCAATATTTGGCTGTTAATGAGGGCCGATAATATATCACGAATAATTTCGTCTATTAGCGATGGATTATCGGAATCAATAAATGAATAAAAAAACCTTGACAGAACATGAATGGCCAGTAAAATGCAGCCCATCAGTGCTGGAACAATCTGTTGGGTCTTGTTGGCAGGTGAATCAGTTGTCCGATAGGTAATCCTGAGAAGCAGCGTACGCTGGTGTGCGAGGTTTCCTGGCAGGCATGGAGTTCTGCTATGTCAACGGCTAAAACGTATATTTCATTCGTATTTACAGTTCTGGCCATGGGGATTTTTTTTGGCCTGGGCCAAGACGCTATGGCGGACAGTGTCACAGTAAACATGAATGTGAGTCCGGCCACGGATGCCGAAAGCTGGGACTGGGACCTGTCATTTCCGCAGTTCAATGGGTCGTTGGGCACGCTGAACCAGGTGGTGATTAATCTGACTGCCCAGATTCAGGACATATTTACGGTTACCAATTCGGCCCGCCGTGGCTCAAGTTCGACTAGTGGAACCGTGAGCAGTCAGACTGACATCTTTGTGAATGACGATGGCAGTGGGGGGCCGGAGCTTGATTCCAAGGGCAATCTTGTTTTGGTTAATGGCAACCTAGTGATGCTCGGCGGCACTCCGGTTGTCAGCTGGCTGAGCTCGCTTAAGGTCATTAATGTTGTCGGTACTGCCTATGTGGTAACTGGTCTGGCTCCACAAGCATTTGTGACGAGTTCTCCGGTGCTATCCACGGGTAGTGGCGTGACATCAATTATAGATTTGGCTGAACTTGCTAATTTTATCGGACCAGGAGTATTGTCGCTGTCGGCTGCCGAATATGGCAGCACCAGCATAGCGCTGACCGGCGGCAATGCCAGTGTTGTGGATTCATCTTCGGTCGATCCTAGTGGCACGGTAACTTATGAGTACACGGATGCCACTCCGGGTGCTGTTCCCTTGCCTGGCGTGGCCCAGACGGTCATGGCTGGGTTGATAGTCGTCGGAATTATCGGGGTGATCCGCAAGCGGTTTCAGATTAGGTTTGGGGCATGAAATTTGGCATATCGCCGCGTATTTTAGAGCAAATATTGACCAATATTGGGAGATGATCGTTGATTTGACGTCAATCGACGTTGTTCTGATGGGGAAGGGGGCTTTGGAGCCGGGGAATTTAAATTAAAGAAAAAGAAAGAATATTTTTAGATTAGTATTGACAGGCTGATCAATAGTGGGTAGTATACACCATAGTAATGCGCGAAAAGCGCTGATGAGTTCGGTGGTGCAGCATATAGTGGAAGAAGGTTTTTGGGTTAGTTACTCGGCGCTGCACAAGTCGAGTGGGTGTGGGAGTGTTATTTGTAGGAACGGAGCGGTAAGATTATGACGAAAATGTCCAAATTTATTGGTACATCGGTGCTTGTAGCCATCGCGACAGCGTTTGGCCTGAGCTCGTTGGCCAAGGCTGACTCGGAATCGTTCACGATGACGGGTGTAGGGCCCACGCTGACAGAGTTTAACGCGAATGTTTCGTTCCCAATGTTCGACTCTTCGTTAGGCACGTTGACTCAGGTTACGGTAGCTCTGTCGACAACCGCGCAAACTGTCATAACATTTACTAACCATGGTTTGACAGCTAGTAACGGCGGTGGTTACGCTGAATTGCAGCTTGGCGTGAATGACCGTGTGCCTCCAAATTCAAGTGACCCGACATCTGTGCCACTGTCATGGATGCCCACGATCGTTGTCGTTGATGTCAGTTCGCCTGCGCTTAATCCGCCGGCTCCGTTTAGTTTCAATTTCACTGGGTTGGCTGCTGGCCAGTCTATTGCATCGCCAGTGCTTACATACGGTGGAACCGGATCGACTTCCTTTACAGATAGTGGTACCATGGCCCACTTCATTGGTAGCGGTGACATGAGTCTACCGGTTGGAACTTTGGTTTACGACTGGGACCGCACTTCTGGTGGCAACACTAACGTTACGGATGTGACTTCTGCAGATGTCAGTGGTACTGTGACGTATCAATATGACGATGCGGTCGGTGCCCCGTTGCCGGCAGTTGCTCCCGCTGGATTCCTCGGACTCCTGCTTGCTGGTGGCGTAAGGGCCGTACGTAGACGTCGTGCCGCTGGTCGGTAAGTTCTGCAAAATCAGTTACTTATGAATTTTGTGCTGCCCCCTTGTGGGGGCAGCATTTTTTTTTCGGCGTGTCTGGCGAGTTGGCTGCCTGGACATACACTTTCCACTGTATTTGTGACCGTTTGAAGATACGAAGTTAATAGCATTTCTGGGGTGGTCGTGGGGTAGGGTTCGGGCAGTTATTAAGATAGATTTGGGTTATCGGACGTAATTAGATAGTACCGTCGCGCAAGACCGCCTAGACGGAATAAATTTTTTATTTGGAACTTCTGGCACACTCCTTACAGGCCGATACCGGCAATAGCTGTTGATTGTTAAACAGCCTTCGGGTTCACGGTTTGAACCAGTAAATTTGTCGCCCCCTCACGATGACGTGGGGCGCGGGTAGGTGTGCTATGATGAGCGCAAAAATATATTGTCGTTCGGCGAAGGTGCTGTTGGCAATTTCTATCTGTCTGTGCCTGCGCCACGCGACGCGGGCTGATAGCGTCACGGTAAACATGAGTAGCGTGCCGTTGACGACAACTGATTGGACCGATTCCATGTCGTTTCCGCTCTTCGATCGCTCTCTGGGCACTTTGACGGCGGTAGATTTCAATCTGAACTCTAATACGCAGGTAAATATTGCGGTTCAAAACAACGGCACAAAAATTTCTAAAGGCGCCGTAAGCACCGCATTGGCCGTTACACTGAATGATGGCAGCGTAAGTTGGCTTGATCAATTTCAGTTCATCGACGCATCCACCGGAAATTTCAACGTCAGCGCGCTTAATGCGGGGAAGGGCCTGGCGGCTGGAGGCGGCGCGACAAGCAATTTAGCGTCCAGCCTTAGCGGAGAGGTGGTTGTTTCAGACGCTAGCGAACTGGCCCATTTTGTTGGGACGGGATCGATAGCACTGCCGTTCCAGACCTCAAGTTATGACCAGGCTTCGCTGACCGGAACCAATGTTCAAGTCAGCTTTACGACTCTGGCCGACCTCAGCGGCAGCGTGACTTACGACTATTCTCCGTCGTATTTGTCTTCTGACGCCCAGTCTTCCGCTGCTCCGTTGCCTGGGGTGGTTCCAACATTTGGGGCGATGTTGGCCATTGGAAGCGTTGGCGTTATCCGTAGTCGCCGGATGAGGCATTAATTAGAATCTATCTCAGAACCCTATGGCCCCGCGACGATGCATATTTCGCCTGCAATCAAGGAGCGACGACGAGGCGTATCAATGGAGAGATACGGCGAGGAGGAACGACGACGAGTGCGGGCGCAAGAT
>Ga0316226_1004849_pt1 | contig 10511 bp, 9 predicted proteins | sample TBH18017metaG_FD_206009 | JGI IMG/M metagenome (GOLD analysis project Ga0316226, IMG submission 206009) | Freshwater microbial communities from Trout Bog Lake, Wisconsin, USA - TBH18017 | ecosystem: Environmental > Aquatic > Freshwater > Lake > Hypolimnion/Profundal zone | place: USA: Wisconsin... | reverse complement strand
TCCATGAGCTGGCAGCGCGACACGATCGTCGGCAGCACGCGCTCGAGGCGGTCGGTGACGAGCAGGAAGTAGACGTAGTCCGGCGGCTCCTCGATGCTCTTGAGGAGCTTGTTGGCCGCCGCCGCGTTCAGGTACTCGACCTCGGGAATCACCCAGACGCGACGACTGCCGGAGAACGGCTTGAGCCCGAGGTCGGCGATGATGGGCTGGACCTGATCCACGCGGATCAGGTCGCCCTCGCGCTCGACCACGTGCAGGTCCGGATGCAGGCCGCGGCGGGCGCGCTCGCACTCGGCGCAGACGCCGCAGCCCCCGCAGGACGTGACGAGCGCCACACCCAGCTCGCGCGCGAAGACCGACTTGGCCAGGCCTTCCGGCCCCGCGAACAGGAAGGCGTGCGAGAGCCGACCCTCGCGGATGCCGCGCGCGAAGAGGTCCTTGACGGTCTGCTGGCCGGGGACGAGGTCGAACACGGCCTGCCCTCAGCCGCCGATGCGAAGGCCGGCGTCGGCCACGGCCTCGAGCGCCGCCGCCTCCACGTCCGCCGCGACCAGCTCGACGGCGCGGAAGCCGTCGACGAGACGGACGCGCTCGGGAAAGCGCCGGGAGAGCGCGGCGAAGCCGGCCACGACCTTCTGCTGCAACTCGACGCCTTCGGCCTCGATGCGGTCCGGGCTGCCACCGGTGCGCGCGAGGCCGACGACGGGGTCGACGTCGAGCACCACCGTGAGGTCCGGCAGCACGCCGCGCAGGGCGGGCTCGTTGACCGCCATGACCTCGTCGACGCCGAGCCCGCGCGCGAAGCCCTGGTAGGCGAGCGACGAATCGAGGTAGCGGTCGAGCACGAGCACGCGGCCGGCGTCCAGCTCGGGCAGCAGGACCTTGTCGACGAGCTCGGCGCGGGCGGCCGCGTAGAGGAGCGCTTCGGTCCAGGGCGACGGCGCCACGGGAGCGTGCAGCAGGAGCTCGCGGACGGCCTCGCCGACCGCCGTGCCGCCGGGCTCGCGGATCACGGCGCCCGGCGCGGCGGACGACCCCACAGGCAGGCCGCAGGCGGCGAGGCGCTCGCAGAGCAGCGCCGCCTGGGTGCTCTTGCCGCACCCGTCGCAACCCTCGATCGTGATGAGCACGCCGTTCCGTGCGGTCAAGACGCCCTCCGCGGGTGCGCTCGAAAGGCCTGCCGTCAGGCTTCCTTCTTGGTGCGCGCCCGGTACTTCTCCTTGCTGGGACAGTCGATGTCGACGCACAGCACCCACGGGCGTCCGCGACCGCCGCCGCCGACGACCTTGATCTCCGGCCAGCCGCACTCGCCGCAGACCTTGCCGGTCGGCGTGATGGTGCCGCGCTGCGGGAGCGGGAACGTCTGCCCGCAGCCGCGCCGCGGGCGCTCGCCCTCGGCGGCGGGACGCGGCTCCTCGCCCTCCTTGCCGACGCAGGCGGCGAAGCGCTTGCCGGTCTTGCCGCGCAGCACGCGGAGCTGGCCGCCGCAGTTCTTGCAGACGCCGAGCGTGAGATCCTCGCGCACGCCGCTCTTGATGCGGTCGCGGATGTCGGCGGTGTGGCCGTCGAGGAGCTTCCAGGCGCGCTCGAGCATGTCCTGACTCTCGGCCACGACCTCGTCCCGACGCAGCTCACCCTCGCTGATGCGGTCCATCTGGGCCTCGAGCTCCGACGTCATCTCCGTGGAGGTGATGTCGAGCGGCGCCTCCTTCATGGCGGCGTCGAACGCCTGGATGAGGGCCACGCCGAGCTCTGTGGGCTCGACGGGGTTGTCGCGCGCGTAGTTGCGGTCGTAGAGGTGCTGGATGATGTCGGCGCGCGTCGCCTTGGTGCCGAGACCGAGCTCCTCCATCTTCTCGATGAGCGGGCCCTGGCCGTAGCGCGACGGCGGCTGCGTCTCTTTGCTCTCCTTGCGCACCTCGAGGACCTTGAGCTCGTCGCCGACGTCCGATGGAGGCAGAGGGCGGTCGCGCTTGGCCGCGTACTTCTCATAGACCTCGAGGAAGCCAGGCTCCGCGACCCTACTGCCGCGCGCCAGGAACGGTTCCTCGCCGATGCGCACGTCCAGCCGCTGGCTCTCGACGGTCGCCGCCGGCAGCAGCGTGGCGAGGAAGCGGCGGGCGACCAGGTCGTAGACCTTCGCCTGGTCGCCGCTGAGCTCTTTCTTCGGCGCCCCCACCGGGTAGATCGGCGGGTGGTCGGTGGTGCGCTTCTTGCCGCGCGTGGGCGTGTACTTGCCCTGCTTGGCCAGCCGGGCGGCGGTCGCCGCGACCGGCTGCCAGCGCGCCAGCTCCTCGAGGCTGCCGCGCAGATCCAGCGAGGGCGGATAGACGGTGTTGTCGGTGCGCGGGTAGCTGATGAGGCCGTCGAGGTACAGCGACTCGGCGGCGCGCATCGCCCGGGCCGGCGAGACGCCGGAGCCGGAGGCCGCGCTCATCAGCGCCGTCGTGTTGAACGGCGGCGGCGGCGCGACCTGGCGCGGCTGCGCCTTGTACCCAGTGACGACGGCGAGCTCGGCCTGCGCGCGAGCGAGCGCCGCATCGGCCTCGTCGAGCGAGTCGAAACGGCCCTTGGCGTGCGCCACCTCGAGCTCGCTGCCGTCGCGCTCCAGCGTCGCCTTGAGCTCCCAGTACGGCACCGGCACGAAGGCGCGGCGCTCGAGCTCGCGGTCGACGATGAGCCGCAGCGTCGGCGACTGGACGCGGCCGACGGAGAGGTAGTCCGAGCCGTAGCGGTACGAGGCCAGCGACATGAAGCGCGTGAGCACGGCGCCCCAGATGAGGTCGATGTCCTGGCGCGAGTGCGCCGCCTCGGCGAGGTTGAAGTCGACGGTGGAGGGCTTGGCGAAGGCGGCCTTGACCTCCTCCGGGGTGAGGGCCGAGTAGCGCACGCGGATGTGGCGGTCGACCGCCGCGGACGGCAGCATCGGCTTGACGTGCGGGTCGCCGCCGTCCTTTTCCGCCGGCGGTTCGGCCGGAGGCTCGGCCGCGGTCTTGCCGCGGCCGCCGGCGCCGGCCTTGGCTTTCTTCTTCTTCTTCTCGGGCTTGTCGTTGGGGTGCCGCTTGAGCGCGTCTCCGCGCAGGATCTCCAGCGCCTCGTGGCCGATGAGCTCGCCTTCGCGATCGTAGTCCGTGGCGATCACGACCTCGTCGGCGCCCTTGGCCACGGCGCGCAGCGCCGCCAGCGTACCCGCGGCGCCGCCGTCGACGACCCAGGCCAGGTCCGGCTTCTCGATCATGTCGCCGAGGTATTTGAGGCTCCAGCGCCGGTACGTGTTGGGAAACACCGTCTCCATGACGTGGCCGCGCAGTCCGATCGCGACGCCCTCGGCGCCATCCTCGGTGAAGTGGTACGAGCGGACCTTCAGGCGACCGCGACCGTGCTCTTTGACAGTCACCTTGCCGCCGAGGATCTCGGCGATCTTGCGGGCGGCTGAATCCTTCTCTGTGACGATGAGCCTCAAGGGCCTACCTCGTGTGGGTGTGGGACGACGCGGGCGATGGCAGTTAATACCACCGCGCAAACCCCGGCGTCGAGATGACGATCGCCCTCGCCGTCAGGCGAGAGCGGCGATGGCGTCTTCGAGCGACTCGTGGATCGTGAACACCCGGTCGAGGCCGGTGATGGAGAGCACGCGCTCGACCGGCCGGCCGGTGACGACCAGCGCCATGGCACCGCCGGCGGCGTTGACGCGGCGCACGCCGCCGATGAGGACGCCGAGCGCGGTGGAGTCGATGAACGTGACGCCACTAAGGTCGACGGCGAGGCGCTCGACCCCGCCGTCGAGCAACTCGAGGAGGCACTCCTTGAAGCGCGGCGCCGTGTAGATGTCCACCTCGCCGGCGAGCGTGACGATGCCTAGCCCCTCGTCGCGGCGCTCGCTGTTGACGCTGAACTGGTCGCTCACTGCTTGCTCCCTAGGTCGAAGACGGCTTGGGCGTGGGAGTCGACGAGGCTTTAGGCGTCGTCGAGGGCGTGTTCGCCTTGATCCAGGCGCGCACCTGCGCGGCGTCCGGCGCGTTCGGCGCCAACTGCAGGTACTTGGTGAAAGCGAGCAGCGCGGTGCTGGTGTCGCCCGCCTGCGTGGCCACGCTGGCCCAGTCGAAGAACTGCGACGCGTCCTTGGGTGTCAGCAGAGTGATCTGCCCGTACGTGGCAACGGCAGCCGCGTAGGCTTTGAGCGTGAGATCGGCGCTCACCATCTTCTGGTACGTGTCGAGCAGTTGCTGCTTCGCGGCGGCGCCCTTCTGCTTCTCGAGCAGCGCCGCGGCCTTGCCGTAGGCGACCACGGCCGCGGCGAAGTCGTTGTTCTGGGCCGTGGACTTGGGCGTCTGCGCGTTGGCGCGCGACTGATACGCGTCGCCGAGGGCGATCCAGCCGGTGACGCTGGTCGGGTCGGTCTTGACCTGCGCCTCGAACTTGGTGATGTCCGCGTCGAGTTGCTTGGTGACCGACGAGGTCGCGCCGCCGCACCCTTTCCCCTGGGTGAGCGGGATCATGATCAGGAACCCACCCATCACGATGGCCATGAAGAGGAAGACCCACTTCTGCCAGAACTTCACTCGTTTGCGATCAAGCAGCACTTAGCCGTTCTCCTCTTCGGGGCCGGCGGTGTGCCACCAGCCTGATTCCGCGGCGCCCACCTGGACGCCGCCGGCGCGCACGCGGGCGCGCAACTTCTCGCGTACGCCGAAGGCTGCCCTGCGGATGCCTTCGGCGTCGACCTCAGTGTACGCGTGATCGCGGAACAGCGCCTTCCCGCCGACCACCGTGAGGCGCACGTCGTCCTGGTTGGCGCCGTAGACGAGGGCCGAGTGCGGGTCGTCGACCGGCGCGAAGTGCGACTTGGAGACGTCCACGGCGATGAAGTCGGCGTACTTTCCGGGCTCGAGGCTGCCGATGCTCTCCTCCATGCCGAGAGCCTCGGCTCCGCCCAGCGTCGCGATGCGCACGCACTTCTGCGCGTCGAGGACACTCACGTCGCGCTCGACGGCGCGGTGCAGGAACAGCATGGTCCGCATCTCGTCGAACATGTCCATGATGTTGCTGGAGGCCGGGCTGTCGGTGCCGAGGCCGACGCGCACGCCCTCGTGCAGCAGATCGCCCAGCGGGGCGACGCCGCAGCCGAGCTTGGCGTTGCTCTTGGGGCAGTGCGCCACGGCGACGTCCTTGGCCTTGAGGATGCGGATGTCATCGCGCGTGACCTGCACGCAGTGCACGGCCAGGAAATCCTTGTCGAACACGTCCCACTGCTGCAGGTACTTGATGGGGCTGACGCCGTAGGGCTGGACCAGCATGCGCTCCCAGCCCATCTTCTCGCGATAGTCGTGCGCGAACTTGCCGCTGCCGGAGCGCACGTACGTGATCTCTTCCTTGCTCTCCGCGACGTGGCTCATCACTTTGAGGCCGCGCGAACGCGCGAGCGCCGAGATCGCCTGGTACAGCCGACTCGAGACGGTGTAGGGGGCGTGCGGCGCGAGCCCGACGTCGAACTGGGGCGGCGCCGCCGCCTGGGCCTCGGCGAGGCGGCGCTCCACATCGGCCACGGTCTCGTCGAGGCGCACGTCGTCGACGCCGAAGACCTCGAGGTAGAGGCGCCCGCGCAGACCGGCCCCTCCGGCGGCGTCGAGCGTGACCGCGTTGTAGCTGGTATCGGCGACGGTCGTGATCCCGGATGAGATCGCCTCCAGCGCGCCCAGCCGGGCGCTCAACAGGTACTCCTCGGGCGTGAGCGCCGCCTTGACGTCGATGAGGCTGAGGATCCAGTCGCCGAACTCCTCGTCGTCGAGGATGCCGCGGAACGACGTGTACTCGAGGTGACTGTGGCAATTGACGAACCCGGGCATGACGATGGCGCGCCCGAGATCCACCACGGGGGCCTCCGGATGCGCCGTGATGACGTCCTCGGCGGGGCCGACGGCGGCGATCCGCTCTTCCGCCACGGCGAGAGCGCCGTCGGCGAGCACGGGCGCCGCGACCGGGATGACCCAGTCGGCGCGATAGATCGTGAGTTCGTCGTTCGTGACAGGCATGTGATCCCAGCGTCCGCGGCACGCGGGGCCCGCTGCCCCGCTGGCGCCCAAGGAGTATAGGTGAGCGCCTCTCGCACTGGCAAACACGCCCGCCGGCAGCTTCCGGCGAGCCCGAGCACGGCGGTATACTCGTCGCCACATCGACACGGGGAGAGGGCGTGAAAGACCGGCAACCATCCAGCTTGTCAGCCGAGGTCGTCACCAGCGCGGTCTGGGACGCCATCGCCCAGATCCCCGGGGTCGCCGACCTGTACCGTAAACCGCTGCAGTCCCTCGGCGAGCGCGTCCACCTCGAGCGACACGGGCCCGTCCGGCTCGCCGACGACGCGGACGGGCCGCTGCTCGAGATCCACATCGTGCTCGATCCCGGGGCCTCAGTGAGCGACGTCGGCGAGGCAGTGGCCCGTGCCGGCGCCGACTACCTCGCCAAGGCGGCCGGCACGTCCATCGGCCACGTCGAGGTCTACGTGGACGACGTGGCCGACGCCGAAGCTGAGTGAGAGCGATCGACCTCAACTCCGGGACGCGCGACCTGCTCGCGCCCGTGTGCTGTGGCTGCACCTGGTGGCTGACGGCGCCGGGCGCCGATGGCGGGATGCAGACGCGGCTGGACTGGGAGAGTGAGACCGAAGGCGAGGCGGGCTTCTTCGGGCGCGCGCTGCTCGAGGACGACGCGGTGATCGGCTGGATGCACGCAGCGGCCGCGCGCCTGGTGCGGCGCGCGCACTCCCTGCCCGCCGGCCCGCCGTCGCCGGACGCCTACGTGCTCGCGTGCGCGTACTTCTACGACGAGGACTACTTGCGCGGCTTCCAGTTCCTGTTGCAGGAGCTCGAGGCATCCCTGAAACACCGCCGCGTCGCGGCGCTCGAGGCCTTCGGCCTGCGCCGCAAAGGTCAGGCGGATCCGTTCCGCGGCTACATCCGCGAGCTCAACCTGTTCCACCCCGAAGTGCTCGAAGGCAGCGGCTTCCGTCAGGTCCAGACGAAGGGCGAGGTGGCGCGCTACAGGCTCGACCTCTCGACGCTCGTGGCCAGCGCGCGCCGCAGCGTCGCGTGGGAAGAGGTCGAGGCGGGAGCGGCGGCGCAGCCGGTCTGACGGAGCCCGGCCCGGCGCCTACCGGAACAGTCTCGGCAGGCGCTGCTTCCAGTCCTCCGGCAGCACCGCGTCGAGCGCGTCGTCGAGCGTGACGATGCCCAGGAGCCGGCGCTCCGCGTCCACCACCGGGATGGCGAGCAGGTCGTACTTGGTCATGATGCGGCCGACCTCTTCCTCGTCCAGGTCGGCCGTGATCGTCACGACGTCGTCCTCCATGAGCTCCGCCACCGGCTGGTCCGGCTCGGCCAGGACCACGTCGCGGAGGCTGGCGACTCCCGCGAGACGCTCGCCCTCCTCCACGAAGTAGAGGTACCTCATGGCGTGCGTCTCCGGCCGTTCGCGCCGGATCCACTCGAGCGCGGCGCCTGCGGTCGACGCGACCGGCAAGGTCACAAGATCGGTCGTCATCAGGGCGCCGGCGCTGTGCTCCGGGTGGCTGGCGAGCTCGCGCAGGTCCTCCTCGCGCTCGTCGGGCAGGCGCGCCAGCAGTTCCTGGGAGAGGTCGTCGGGGAGCCTGCCGAGCAGGTCGGCGGCCTCGTCGGTCTCGAGCTTCTCGAGCACGGTGACGGCGCGCTCGACCGGCATCTCCTGGAGCGCCGCCGCCGCGAGCTCGTCCTCCATCTCCTGCAGCGTGTCGGCGGCCAGCCCGGGGTCGAGCGCGGCCAGCACGGCCGCGCGCTCGCGCGGGCCGACCTGGCCGACGACGTCGGCGATATCCGCCGGGTGCAACTCCGTGAGCTCGGCGAACGCCTCCACGAAGTTGAGACGGGAGAGCCGCAGCGAGATGAGATTGACGTCGGCCCAGGGCACGAAATCGCCGCTCCGCCGCGGCAGGCGGCGCGAGAGGAAGCCGAGGCCGAAGCGCCGCGCCAGCGCCCCGCCGCTCGCGTCCACGCCGGCCACGCCGAGCTCACCGTCGCGAGGCTGAAGGAGCACGTCCTGCACGCGCACGAAGACGCGCCGCCGCATGTCGAGGACCTCGTTGTCGAGCACTGAGTCCACCAGCGCAAGCTCGTCGCTGCGCAAAGACGCGGGCACGAGATCGGCGGCGGCGCAGGACAGGTTGAGCTGCTCGGCATCGAGGTCGATCTCGGCGACCTGCGCCCACGAGACGCGCCACTGCTCGTCGTCGAGGTCGACGAAGAAGCCGGTGACGGCGGCGGTGTCGGGGGTGCAGAGCGCGACGACGTCGAGGAGCTCGCCGACCATCCGGCCATCGGCGTCGACGACCTTCATGTCTTCGAGCTCGGAGAGCGCCAGGGAGCCGGGGTCGTCGTCCACGAAGTGACTCACTTCCTTTCGCCCGCACGGGCCCCGCGGGACGCGGCGAGGATACTCGCGACGCCCCGGAGCGTCAATGATCCAAGGGCTCACGTACCTATATCGACCGGGGCCGCTCCTGCGGTACACTCTGCCGGTCCATGGTCCACCGTCGCGGCGCGACGCTTGGGGCAAGCCCGCGCCCGGCACAGCCGAAAGGAGCCGTTGTATGGCGGCCGATCCCAACGCCGTCGCATCGGGAGGTCTCGACGGAGTGTTCCACTTCACCAAGTGGGGCACCACACTCAGACGCGACATGCTTGCCGGGCTCACCACGTTCATCGTCATGTCCTACATCATCTTCGTGAACCCGAGTATCCTCGGACTTGGCGGCAAGGGTCTGCCCTTCGCCGCCGTGCTCACCTCCACCTGTCTGGTCGCCGGCGTCATGACGATCCTCATGGGCGCTTTCACCAACCGCGCCTACGCGATCGCGCCCGGCATGGGCCTCAACGCCGTGGTGGCGTTCAGCCTCGTGCTCGGCCAGGGCCTCACCTTCCCGCAGGCCATGGGCCTCATCTTCCTCGAGGGTGTCGCGATCAGCATCCTGGTGCTCACCGGCTTCCGCGAGGCGATCTTCAAAGCCATCCCGCTGGAACTCAAGAAGGCGATCGTCGTCGGCATCGGCTTCTTCATCCTGTTCATCGGGATGGTGGACGGCGGCATCGTCATCGCCGCCAAGGGCACGCCGCTCACGCTCGGCACCTTCGTCGGCGTGCCGGTGCTCGTGACCATCTTCGGCCTCGTCGTCACGATCATCATGCTCACGCGCCGCTGGCGCGGCGCCGTGATCCTCGGGATCATCTTCTCGACGATCTTCGCGATCATCCTCAACTACGCCTATCACAAGACGTCGTTCGCGCCCGGCACCGCCGTGATCCCGAGCAAGATCTTCGCCGCCCCGGACTTCAGCCTGCTCGGCAAGTTCAACTTCGGCGCCTTCAGCAAGCTTGGTGTGACCGCCGCCATCCTCTGGATCTTCAGCCTCATGCTGTCGGACTTCTTCGACACCATGGGCACGCTGGTCGGCGTCGGCGCCCAGGCCGGCTACGTCGACGAGAAGGGGCACCTCGCGAAGCTCAACCGCCTGCTCCTCATCGACTCGCTCGCCGCCGTCGCCGGCGGCGCCGTGTCCTCCTCGTCCGCGACCACCTACATCGAGTCGGGCGCAGGCGTCGCGCAGGGCGGCCGCACCGGCATGGTGAGCATCACCGTCGGCGTGCTGTTCCTGCTGGCGATGTTCTTCTCGCCGATCGCCGGCGTCGTTCCGTCCAACGCCACCGCCCCGGCGCTGATCATCGTCGGCTACCTGATGATGGCGACGCTCACCGCCGGCGAGACGATGGCCCAGGACGAAGAAGAAGGCCGCGGCCTCGTCAAGCGCGCGGTCGCCGCGATCAACTTCAACGACATCGCCTTCGGCCTTCCGGCCATCCTCACGATGACGATCATGCCGCTCACCTACAGCATCACGAACGGCATCGGCGCCGGCTTCCTGTCCTACACGCTCATCCGCATCACCCAGGGCAAGGCCAGGGAGATCAGCTGGATGCTCTGGATCGCCTCGGCCGGCTTCCTCCTGTACTTCCTCGTGCCGTTGCTTCAGGCCAAGGGCTGGGTCTGAGCCCGACCTGAGCACCACGCACTCGAGCTGACCGGCAGAGGGGCCGGGCGCCTGCGGCGCCCGGCCCCTCTGATATCCTCGCCGCGATGGACGTCGTCCTGCTCATCCTCGCGCTCGCGATCATCCTCATCTCCGCCGAGCTCTTCACCAACGGCGTGGAGTGGTTCGGGCGCCGCTACGACCTCGGCGAGGGAGCCGTGGGCAGCATCCTCGCCGCGGTCGGCACGGCGCTGCCGGAGACGCTGGTGCCGATCATCGCCATCGTCTTCACCGGCGGGACCGCCGCCACAGCCGTCGGCGTCGGCGCCATCCTCGGGGCGCCCTTCATGCTCTCGACGCTCGCCATGGTCGTCACCGGCGCGGCAGTCGTCATCTTCTCGTGGACCGGCCGCCGCTCGCGTGACGTAAGCATCAACGAGACCGTGATGCGCCGCGACCT
>Ga0316226_1004846_pt1 | contig 10521 bp, 6 predicted proteins | sample TBH18017metaG_FD_206009 | JGI IMG/M metagenome (GOLD analysis project Ga0316226, IMG submission 206009) | Freshwater microbial communities from Trout Bog Lake, Wisconsin, USA - TBH18017 | ecosystem: Environmental > Aquatic > Freshwater > Lake > Hypolimnion/Profundal zone | place: USA: Wisconsin... | reverse complement strand
GGCGCAGGCGCGGATGGCGATCGACACGTCCAAGCCGGATATCGTGGTCATGTCGGACGACAATCCCGTCAGGCACGTCCTTGTACCCTGGTATATGAACGCGGCCGTGCCCGTCGTCTTCTGCGGCGTCAACTGGGACTGTTCGCGCTACGGCCTTCCCTGCACCAATGTCACGGGCATGCTGGAGGTTTCGCTGTTTCCCCAACTGCTCAAGACCGTTGTGCCGTTGGCCAGGGGCAGCCGCATCGCGATTCTGAGCAACGACAACGAAACCGACCACTGGGAAGGCGAGTGGATTCCGAAGAAGTTCGGGGTGACGTGGGCGGCGGAACGCTACGTCAGGACCTTTGCCGAGTGGAAGGCTGCGTATCTGGCTTTGCAGGAACAGGCGGACATCCTCTTCCTCTATGGCACGGCAGGCATCGACGACTGGGACGAGGCGGAGGCGTTGCAGTTCACGCAGGAGAACACCCGGGTGATGACGTGCAGCACACAATACTACATGAAGCAGCTGGTCGTGGTCGGCTACATGAAATCGGGCGAGGAGCAGGGCAACTGGGCGGCGCATGCCGCGCTGAGGATCCTGGATGGCACGGCACCCTCGGCGATACCGGTGGTTGAGAACAAGACGGCGAAGATCACGCTCAACATGACGCTGGCCAAGCGCCTGGGCAAGGTGTTCCCCCTGGACCTGCTCAAGCACGCGGAAATGGTCAAGTAGACCGGTCGGAAAGGTGCGTATGCTGCTGGCCCAAAGCAGGCTGAAGATCCTGATCGCGCTGCTGTACGTGGCGCTGATCACGGCGACGCTGATCAGCGCGCATCTGATGAACAAGTCCAGCGTCGACGTGGCGACGACGGACAATTTCTCGGCCCGCCTCGACTCGATCACGGACCAGTTCGGGGTCGAGAACGCGCAACTCGAGGCGACGGGCATGGTTGACGCCTACGGGCAGCAGTTCAGGGAGAACGCGGTCGCCCAGTTTCTCGCCAAGTACCATGGCGGCGGCAATCTGCAGACACGGCCGTTCATCATCGACCGTGCCGGCCTGGTGGTGGCGCATCCCCATCTGCCTGCCGGATCTGATGCCTTTGTGCGCTCGGGGCTAGCCGCCCGGATGCTGGCCACGCGCAATGGCGAACTGTACGACGCGGAAGCGGGCGGCACGTGGGTGATCTGCCGCGCGTTCGATCCCTGGGGATGGACGGTGGCCTATGGCATGCCGACCCGCGTGAAGTACGCCGATGTGCACCAGCTGGACCTGCGCATGGGCATCATCATGCTGCTCATGTCCCTCTTCTCCATTGCCATCGCCATCTGGATGATCCAGCGCGAGGTGGTGACGCCCATTCGCGAGGTCAACCGCAAGCTCAAGGAGGCCACCGACCGCGCCACCGAACTGACCGGCCAGGCCGAAGAGGCCAACAGGGCCAAGAGCGAGTTCCTGGCCAACATGAGCCACGAGATCCGCACGCCCATGAACGCCGTGGTCGGCATGACAGGACTGCTGCTGGATACCTCGCTCAACGCCGAGCAGCGCGAATGCGTCGAAACCATCCGCTTCAGCGGCGACATGCTGCTCTCCACAATCAACGACATCCTGGATTTTTCAAAGCTTGAAGCCGGCAAGATGCAGCTCGAGGCAGAGGACTTCGACCTGATCGGCGTGGTGGAGGGGCTGATCGACCTGCTGGCCGAGAACGTGAACGCCAAGCACATCGAGCTGCTCTGGACCTTGGAGCCGGAAACGCCGCGCTGGCTGAATGGCGACGCCGGGCGGCTGCGCCACATCCTGCTCAACCTGCTGTCCAACGCGGTGAAGTTTACGGAGCGGGGGCAGGTGATCCTCAATGTCGTGCGCGAACGGAAGGACGACGGCTCGCTGTGGGTCCGCTTCACGGTGATCGATTCGGGCATCGGCATCGCCCCCGAGGCGCAACGCCGGCTCTTTGAGGCCTTCTCGCAGATCGACAATTCCGCCTCCCGGCAGTATGGCGGCACCGGTCTGGGACTGGTCATCTGCAAGCGGCTGGTGAACCTGATGGGCGGAACGATCGGGGTGCAGAGCAACACGGGCGAGGGTTCCACGTTCTGGTTCACGCTACCCTTCGGCGAGGCTACCGCGGCCCAGTCCGATAAGGCCACTGTCTGGGAGACGCTCAAGAAGGCGCGGGTCCTGGTGGTCGACGATCTCCCGGTGAATCGGAAGATTCTCAGCCATCAGTTCCGGGCCTGGAACATGGTGCCGGAGTCGGCCGAGAACGCCGTGCAAGCGCTCGACCTGCTGCGCCGCGCGGCGGCCGAGGGCCGGCCGTTCTCGGTTGCGCTGGTCGACCGTGCCATGGACGGAACCGACGGCTTTGCGCTCGCCGGCCAGGTTCGCGCGACGCCGTCCTTGCAGGCGCTGCCGCTCATCCTGATCAGCTCGATGGATCAGCGCGAAACAAAGGAGGAACTGCGGCGGGCCGGCTTCGCGCTCTGCCTGGCCAAACCGCTCAAACCCTCGCTGCTGCTGGACGCGCTCATGACCGTCCTGGGGGGGGCGCCCGATACCGCGCGTCTTTACGCCGGCCCGGCCGTCTCCGCCGCGGTGTTGCCGCGACGCACCGAGCGCATCCTGCTCGTGGAAGACAATCCCGTGAACCAGAAGGTGGCCGTGAACCAGCTCCGCAAGCTGGGGTACGCGGTCGACGTGGCCGGCAACGGGCTGGAGGCCCTCGATGCATTGCGCCGCATCCCGTACCAGTTGCTGCTGATGGACTGCCAGATGCCTGAAATGGACGGCTACGAAGCGACGCGGGAGATCAGGCGGCGTGAAGGAACCGGGCCGCATACGCCGATTCTGGCGATGACCGCCCATGCGCTCGAAGGCGACCGCGAAAAATGCATCGCCGCAGGCATGGATGACTACATCTCCAAGCCCGTGCGCCCGGAAGACCTGGCAGCCAAACTGGCGAAATGGATCGGAACCAAGCCGGTTGCCTAGGCAAGCCGATCGCATGGTGGCCGCGGACACGTCACGCACCATGGCCGCCTATGCCAGGACAGCCTCTTCGCGTTCGCGGAAATAGTGCGCAGTCTGCATGACCAGGCGGCTGAGTGCCTGCTGATCGGGCCGGCCGTACATCGCCGGATAGGGATCGCCGCCCGGGCCCAACGGCTCGGGCGTGACGTACCTGCCGGGTGCGTTGTACCCGATCAGGTAGAGCGCCCGGATCAGGGTGTCCAGATCCAGCGCGCCGTCGCCCAGGGCGCAGCGGTTGCTGTCCGCGATGTGGAGATTGGTCAGGGCCTTGCCGGCCTGCAGGATCGCCCCACCGATGTGCCGTTCTTCCACCTGCATGTGGTAGACGTCGCCGTTGATGTGCGCCACGCCGGGATGTCCGACGGCGGCCAGGTAGTCCCGGGCGTCCTGGACGGTGTGGCAGAAACTGACTTCGGCTGCGCGGATCGGCTCGATGGCCGCGCGGATGTTGTGCGTGACGAACAGGTCGGCCACCAGCCGCAGGGTCTCGACGCTGCGGGCGAACTCCATGGCATCGTATTTCTTCGCCCGGCCGACCGCGCCGGGCACCACCAGCAGGTAGCTGCCGCCGACCTCGGCCGTGAAGGGGATTTCGCGGCGGAGGTAGTCGAGCGCCGCCTGCCGCTGCAGCGGACGGTTGCTCGACAGGTCGTTGTCGGCCGAGAACATGCCGCAGACACCTGCCACGCGGATGCCGTGGTCGCCGAGAATCTGCAGCGTCTCCTGCGGCCTGTAGCCCAGGTCAGGCCCATAGTGGTTGCCATGCAGTTCGATGAAGGGAATACCGGCCTTGGCCAGCCGGGCGGCCGAGTCGGACAGGCGCTCCATGCCGAAGCCCCAGTTGCTCCAGGAGAGGTTCAGGCGCGCCTTGAAGCGTCCGGGCTGTCTGCGGCGCAGGCGGTCGAACGCCGCGCGGATCTTCTCGTTGTCACGTTCGAAGTTCTGTGGCTTCATGCTTTGCTCCTTGTCCGCAGGGGTTTCGGCCCATGTGCGCCCGCGCTCACTCCGGCAGGCCGGCGCGCCAGCTGGCGACGGCTTCACTCACACGCCACGCGCGCGCGAACAGGCGCACGCGCATCAGGCGGCCATCCAGGCGCGGCGCGAGGTGGAGGCGCGGCGCGCCACGGGCGTGCTGGAGGTGCGGGCTGAAGCGCCCCCAGCCGAACGCCCGGTGTGTGCCGCCATCGCCCAGCACGCCGTCGACCACGAACAGGATCAACCGTGGTCCGCCATCGACGATCGCCGTCACGGTGTGCCGCGCACCGGCGCGCAGCACGCCCGGGTCAGTGTCCCAGGTGTTGACGGTGCGTCCGTCGCTCAACGTCAGCTCCAGCGTCTCGCGCTCCGTGGTGCGCAAGCAGAAGCCGGCGCCGTCCGGCGCGCGCGCATCGAGCACGATCTGTCCGGGAGCCAGCGTGCCGAACACAAGGGACAGTTCCAGCGTAAACCCCGCGCGCGTGCTCTGCGAGGGCCGCTCGATGTGCGTCGGGTCGGCCTGCGTGAAGAGCGGCAGGGCCGGCAGGTCGCAGGCGTCCGACAGCTTTCCACCGGCCGGTGCGGACAGCTCCAGACGCAGGGCGTCGCGCGGCACGGCGGCCGTTTCGTGCTGGGCGAAGAGTCCGGCGACTAAAGCCGGGGGCAGGGCATGCACGCGGCCGACGCGCTTCTGCGTCTCGGTGAGCCAGAAACGGCCGTCCTCCTCAATCAAGTCGGGGTAGCTGAAGCGGATGATGGGGTCGTCATCGTAGAGTGCGATCTCGGGCTGCGACCACGCCAGCCGGCGCCCGGCAGGCGTCTCGACTTCGCGGCCGGCCATCAGCCAGGCGGGGTTGCGGTCGTCGTACCACTTGCCGCCATGGTTGTGGAACCAGTAGAGGTAGCGGCCGTTGGCGCAGCGCCAGACGAAGTTCGCGGCGCGCGGGTGCTTGACGCGGCGGCCACCCGGCGCCACCGTCATGTACGCTGGCGGCGTCCAGTGTCTCCCGCGGTCGGCGCTCCAGGCGCAGGCTGGCGAGCCGTCGATGGTGCGATAGACGCAGAAGAGCGTGCCATCCGAGAGCTGCACGACGCTCTGCTCCTCGGAGATGCGCCCGCCGCCCGCCGGCGTGCGCAGGCCGGCCTCGCCCTCTGGCAGCGTCTCGAAACGCAGGCGCGCAGGGTCGCGCTCGGTCGCCAGGTTGTCACTGCGCAGGAAACAGCCCTCCGACTGCGCGAAGAATCCTTCGCCCATGGCGCCGACCTTGTGCAGCACGAGCAGCGCGCCGCCATCATCGAGCAGCAGCGGCCGGCCGACGTTCCAGAAGAAGCGCACGGTTCCGCCGTAGATGTTGGCGCGGTCGCAGGCAAAGAGGCGCACCGGCACGTCGTGGCGCGCGGCGCTCCAGGTGCGCCCGTGGTCGTCGGAATAACGGAAGACGTAGTGGCCCTGCGAGTCCACGCGCCGGAAGATGGTCCGGCGGTCCTCTCCCAGGATCTCGCGCCGGTTGTCGCCATTGTAGTTGTAGAAGCAGTAGATGCGGCCGTAGGGCGCGCGGAAGAGGACGGCGTAGGAGGCTTCCGGACCGTCGGACGGTTCGACGTCGACCGGCGCGGACCAGGTCCGGCCGTGGTCGGTGCTGCGCAGCGCGATGACGTGCTGTCCTCCCTGGCCCTCATCTCCCGGGCCGGTGGTCACCACGCAGAGCCAGGCGTCATCGCCCGTACGCACGATGTACGGCTGGTCGGCGTACCCTTCGGAGGGGATCGGCGATCCGAGGGGCAGCAGGCGGTGATCGGGATCAGGCATGAGCGGACTCCGGGCGCGGGTACTCGTGGCAGAGATAGTGCCGCCGCGGCGCGTCTTCGTCAATCGCCGGGAAGCGCACCGATGCGCCGCCCAGGAAGACGTTGTCGTTCCAGTCGTCGCAGACGCTCGAGACCTCGCTGTTGACGGTGAAGCCGGTGCCCTCCTCGCCCCAGAACTGGTGGATGGTGCGCGGCGGGATGCAGAGGCTCATGCCGGGCTCCAGGCGCAGGATGCCGCCGGACGCCAGGCGCACGGCTGTGCCGTCCACCTGGATCGTGAGCGCGGCATCATCGTCCGGCTGCCCGTCGGGCGTGGCGCCGCGCAGTTGCACGAGCACGTTGCCGCCGGCGCGGCAGACGATGTCCTCGCGTTTCTGACGGTGAAAGTGGGCCGGCGCCCGCTGGCCCTCGGGGTCGAAGAGCAGCTTCTCGGCGTAGGGCTTGGGGTAGCCGGGCCGGCGCGTGCTGCCGTTGCGCAGCGTGAAGAGCGTGCGGCCGATGTGCGCGAAATCGCCGCTGCCGAAGTCGGTGACATCCCAGCCAAGCATGCAGTCGCGGATTTCGTCGCAGGCCCCATCGGCCGCCTGCCACGCGGCGGGCGTCCAGAAGGCGAAGGGCGGCAGGCGGACGCCGTGGCGCGCGAAAACCTCCATGGCCCGGCCAATGCTGGCGTCAATCGTCGAGCGGCTGAGTGTCATCGGGAACCCCCTTGCAGGTGTCGTGCGGTCGCGGCCACTGCGGTCGCCGCCACGCGTTCCAGAACAGGTACCAGACAGCGTGCGGGCATAATCGCACGCCGCCGGCTCGAGGTGAAATGAAATCTTTCATCTGTAGGTGAAAGTCTTCTTGACCGGTGGGAAGACCGTTTCCTATAGTGTTGGCAATGGTTGCAGCAGTCCATGGCTACGGGGAGGCGGGCCGCGCGTCCATCACGGAGGTCGCGTGTCGGGCGGGGGTTTCGCTCGGCACGGTCTCGCGCGTGATGAACGGTCACGGCTCGGTGCACGCCGACTTGCGGCGCCGCGTGCTGACCGCGGCGCGCGCCATCGGCTTTGTGCCGCGCACCCAGCAGCGCCACCTGGCCGTGCTGGTCGGGCGCCGCAATCCGCGGCTGCCGGTGGGCTACACGCACGTCATGTCGGCCCTGATCCAGGAGTTCGCCTACGCCGCGGGCCGCAGCGTGGAACTGTTCGATGCGGCGCATGTCGAGCGGGCCTACGACTGCCGCGTCGAAGCGGCCATCGGCGTGGTCTTCGACGACGGGCTCGCGCAGCTCTGCCAGGTTCCCCATCTGCCGGTGGTGGCGATCAACCACCCGATGGCCGACCGCGGCATCCACAGCGTTTACAGCGATCACTACGAGCAGGGGCAACTGGCCACACGCCATTTGGTGGACCTGGGCCATCGCCGCATTGCCTTCCTGGGGAACCTGCCGGACGAGCATGGCGATCGCGAACGGCTGCGGGGCTACCGGGACGTGCTGGCGGAGGCGGGGGCAACGCCGGCCGACGGCGACGTGCGCTTTGCCGGCGACGGCCCGGTGTATGACACGGTGCGACGCTGGACGCGCAGCGGCGTGACGGCGATCCTCAACCTGAGTGAGGACGTCGTGCCCGAAGTGCTGCATGTCCTCGGCAACGTCCTGAACCTGCGCATCGGGCGCGACATCTCCACCATTTCGCTGGAGGATGTGCCGCTCTATCAGTATTTCTCGCCGCCGCAGACGGTCATCCGGCAGCCGCTGCGCGAACTGGCGCGGCTGGCGGTGGAACAGGCGCTCAAGAATCCGCCGGCCGGAGAGGCAAAACGGCGGGCTGACGTGCTGGACCTTTGTTTGCACGGTGAACTGGTGGTGCGGGAGTCGACGGGTCCGGTGGCGGGAGCGCACCGGGTGGGGCGGGAGAGGACGGCAGCGAAGGGCAAACACAGAGGGAGGTCGCAATGAAGAACATGCGCATGGTGACGACGATTCTGCTTGGGGTCCTGTTGGCCGCCGGCACGCGGGCGACGACCTATACTTGGACGCCGCTGGGAGCAGGCAGCGCCAACGCCTACAACTGGACCAACCCCGCCTACTGGGGCGGCAGCGGCTACCCCAAGATGGTCGGCGATGTGGCGAACCTGAACAACGACATCACCAACACGTTGGCGGTCAATCTGCGCACGAATCTCGCGCTCTCCGTCCTGAACATCGGCGACGCGGTATGCACCAACGGCTTGGGCCAGGCCACCAACAATTTCAACATGACGGTGCAGAACCTGTCGACTGAGAGCTATGTGCTGACGCTCGACAGTGGCGTGACGAATGTGCCGGCGCAGATCAACTGCAGCGGCTCCGGCTGGCCCTATGTCTACCTCAATGCGCCCATGGCGCTCAATTCCGACGTGCAAATCAGCATTGGCGGGAGCGATACCAACAACCGCCCGTATCTTACGGTCGGCAATTCAGCGGCCATGACCGTGGCCATGAACGGCCATACGCTGACCTTCACCAACGGCGTCTCCGGTCAAAACCAGATCTCGCTGGCTGCGGCCATGGATTTTTCCGGCAATGGCACGGTCGTCAACAATGCGCTCACGGTGATCGACGTTGGCAGTTACAAGACCTTTGGCGGCACGATCGTGGCCAACAGTGGCAAGGGTCCCAGTAATACCGGAAGTTTCACATTGACGAGCGGCGGCTTCACCAACGCCGCCGAGTTCATCATCAACGGCTATCTGACCAATGGCAACGTGCAGATGGGCGGGTCGATCCACTCCGGCAACAATTCGGGTTACGATAACAATCCCGGGCAGCGCTGGACCACAAAACGGGTGACCCTCAATGGCGGCAACCTGGACGACGGTGGCCAGGCTGCCAAGTCTGTCGCGACGAACAACTGGACGCGCGGCCTTGAGTGGACCACAGACAACGTGTCGAACCTCGTCGTCAACAGTGGCTACAGTTATCTTGCCATCGCGGCCCCGAGCACCACCACCGGCACGCTGTTCAACGTGACCACACTGGATCGCAATCCCGGCACGTCGCTCTATGCCTTCGGCCCGACTGCGACCAACAAGCAGTTCGTGTTTGCCAACGCAGCCACGTGGAGCAAGGGTGCGGGTGGCGCCACCAATACGCAAACCATGAGCGTGATTCCGTGGATCGCGGTGTATTTCACTGGCGGGTTTGCGAATCCTGCGGGCTTCGGCACGTATCTGAGCTCCGGCGGTGTACGCGTGCTGTTCGATGCCGAGTACACGAACACCCTCTACCTCGGCGCGGACTACAATGTCAGCGTGGCGGCTGTGGCGCTGACCAATAACGCAACCGTGAACGCGCTGCGGTACTCCGCCAACAACGCCAGCAACATCGGCACGAATCGGATTTTGACGGTCAGAAGCGGCGGCGTCTTCTTCAGCTCAGGCGGCGGCATCATCGGCGCGACGACCAATGCCGGCGCCGGCACGTTGGACTTCGGCACGGCCGAAGGCATCGTCTGGGCGTGCGGCATCAGCTCCAATACCATCGGCGCGCGCATCACCGGATCGGGCGGGTTGACAAAGGCCAGCACCGGCACGTTGACCCTGACCTACACCAACAGCTACAGCGGCACGCTGCGGGTGGGCGATGGCACCAGCTCCGGCCGCTTGGGCACGGGCAATGTGACTGTGCATGCCGGCGCGACCCTGTGCATTTCCTCGGATGCGGCCATCGACGATACGGCGACCGTTTCACTCTACAAGTACGGTTTGTTCAACGGCCACGTGCAGATCGATGCCGGCCGCAACGAGACGGTCAAGTATCTCTACCTCGGCGGCGTGGGCCAGTCTGCGGGCACGTATGGCAGTTCGGCCAGCGCGGCGACCTACAAGAATGACGCCTACTTCGCAGGCGCGGGTGTGCTGTCGGTGACCAAATCTGTCGCACAGGCGCAGGTCGGTACGGTCGTGATCCTGCGCTAGCGGACGGACACAGGCACTTTGCACATGATACGCATCCACCGTTCCACGACGGTCGTCTTGGCGGCCATCCTCTGTTCGTGCGGCACCTCGCTGCGGGCCACGCCCGCCGGACAATACCGCCTGTTGCTGCGGCCCGACATGGTGACGTCGAGTTCGCCCGTGGCCGACTTCTCCGGCATCGTGGATGAGCAGGCCGAGATCGGCGACCCGCCCGCCTCCGCACCCGCAACGGGCTGGAAGATCAACTCCTCGCACAACAAGGAGTTTCCCTTCTCGGCGGTCATCGACCTGGGACGCGAGACACCGCTGGCGACCCTCTGGTTCTATGACATGAACGGCAAGGGCGACGTGCTGATCGAGGCCGGCCGTCCCGGTGCCTGGGCGCGCGTGGCCACCTATGACTGCGCCCGCTATCAGTCCTGGGCGGCTGTACCGCTGGAGGTCAAGACACGCTATCTGCGTTTGACCCTGCAGTCCCCGGGCGCAATCTTCAACGAGATTGCTCTCGATGCCTACAGCGACGCCGGCTACCAGGCCGTGCAGAACCGCAAGGTCGAGGCCGGGCGGCGCGAGACCGCGCGCCTGGCCTCCCTGCAGCAGGCGCATGAGGAGGCGCTCAAGCGGCCGATCACGGAGATCGAGCCCTTCGGTCGTCTCTCGGTCGTCGATGAGGTCGCATGCGCCGACGCCGGCCACGGCTTTGCCGACAGCCCCGCCGGCGCCAGCCGCGTCGAGACGCGGCTGGGCACGCCCTGCCGCGTGCTGC
>Ga0316226_1004845_pt1 | contig 10522 bp, 11 predicted proteins | sample TBH18017metaG_FD_206009 | JGI IMG/M metagenome (GOLD analysis project Ga0316226, IMG submission 206009) | Freshwater microbial communities from Trout Bog Lake, Wisconsin, USA - TBH18017 | ecosystem: Environmental > Aquatic > Freshwater > Lake > Hypolimnion/Profundal zone | place: USA: Wisconsin... | reverse complement strand
AAATTCCCGCCCCCCAGCCGCTGGCGGCGTTACCGGAAAACATCCCGCTGGCCGTGTTGTATGAGGATGCCGACCTGATCGTGCTCAACAAAGCGGCCGGAATTGTCGTGCATCCTGCCGCCGGAAATTATTCCCACACCCTCGTGAATGCGCTGTTGCATCATTGTCACGGCCAGTTGGCCGGCATCGGCGGCGTGGCGCGGCCGGGGATTGTCCACCGGCTCGACAAAGGCACCAGTGGCTGTCTGGTGGTGGCCAAAACGGATGCGGCGCATCAAAGTCTGGTGGCGCAGTTCAAGGCCCGGCAGGTTCGGAAGATTTATCGGGCGGTTTGCAGCGGAATTTTTCGGGAACCGACCGGCCGGATTGCGACGACGATTGGCCGCAGCGCGCACGATCGGAAAAAAATGTCGGCCCAGCCTGCGCGGGGCCGGCCGGCCCTGACGGAATACCGGGTGCTGCGGCAACATGCCGATTGGGCGCTGGTGGAACTCACGCTGCACACTGGCCGGACGCATCAGATTCGCGTGCACATGGCCCACATCGGCCACGGGCTCGTCGGCGACGTGACGTATGGCTGGCGCAACCCAAAGATTGCGGTTGAGCGGCCGCTCTTGCACGCGTATAAGCTGGCGTTTACGCATCCACGAACCGGCCAGCCCCTGGAGTTTGTGGCGCCGATTCCAGAGGACATGACCCGGTATGAATAAATTGCGGGAAATCGTTGCTGATACCATTCAAGCGGTGGCGCAGATGAAACAATCGGGAATCACCCACGTGGCCGTGACGCCGGCCACCCGCGATGCGCTGGGCCAACCGGTTGAGCGCCGGCCCAAAAAAACGAGCCGGCCCCCGGCGCCGGCCCGGTCCGCCCCGCGGCCCACTGTTGATTTTGCCGAATTGACCGCACGCACGAAAGCCTGCACGAAATGTTCGGAATTGGCCCGGTGCCGGAAAAATGTCGTTTTTGGCGTGGGCGATGTCCACGCGGAATTGATGTTCGTGGGCGAAGCCCCGGGGGCGGATGAAGATGAGCAGGGCGAACCGTTTGTCGGCCGGGCTGGTCAGTTGCTCACCAAAATTATTGTGGCGATGGGCTATCAGCGGTCCGAAGTTTACATTGCGAATGTGCTGAAATGCCGGCCGCCCCAGAATCGCACTCCGTTGCCGGACGAGATGAATAACTGCCGGCCGTATCTCTTGGAGCAGATTGACGCGATCCAGCCAAAAGTAATAGTGGCGCTTGGGGCGACGGCCCTGCGGGCCTTGCTGCTCGAGACGCCGCTGGGGATCACGAAGATGCGGGGCAACTGGTACACTTTTCATAACACGCCGATCATGCCGACGTTTCACCCGGCCTATTTGTTGCGCAATCCGCCGGCCAAGCGCGAAGTGTGGGACGACATGAAAACCGTGCTGGCGAAACTCGGGCGGCCGGTGCCGAAGAACAAAGTGTAGTTCCATCCATCGAAACTCCGAGAACGAAAAATTCATGCCACGTTAACCTGGCAGTATTGACAGAAACTTTTCCCTGAATTCGTTTTTCGTCTTGGTTGTTGTCGAAGGGTACGCCGACTAGTCGGGACTTGGAATCAGTGTCGAACTTGCTGAAGGTATCCGCAAACTGCTTCTGGATTTCCGTCAAAAAATCGGCCTTCCACTGGTCGTGTTTCAGGAGATGCTTGCCCTCCGGCTCGATGAATACCTGATCCGTGAGAATCTTGCCGGACTTCTCACGGAGAAAAAACACGAAGTCCGGTTGAAACGCTTTCCCGTCAGAGAAGTTGTAAATCTTGAAGTGCCCCTCGTTTCGCAGGAGGCAGATCGATTCATACTTTTTCTGCAAGTCCGGTATCATCCGGCCGAGCCTCCGGACGAAAGGTTTTTCTTCGCTCGTACCGTAGCGAGCGTCGAAGACGTACCAATCGCTCGCGTCAATAAGGGATTGGAATTGTGGGAGATTACCCACATGACAACTTTAGTCAAAGCTGACAGCCGAGGGCGGGTTCCAATTCGCGGCACAAAGAACCGTCAACAATATCTTGTGATCGCCGAAAAGGGCGGTTGGTGGGTGATGCCGGCGCCCAAAACAAAACAAATTCTTGGTTGCGATAAAATTGCTGTGATCAGCCCAACACCGTCAACGTCCCGCTCGTCACGCCGAGTTGCCGGACCACGTTGAGCTGGGCCAACCCGGCTGTATTGCCGGCGAGTAACTGCTGATAGCTTTCGAGTACCACCTGCGTCCGCGCCGCGTCCTCGTCGAGCAGTTCAATCCGGAACGTGCGGGCGCCGGCCTCGATAAATTGCCGGAGAAATTCGCCGCCGCTTTGCGCCCGCGCGTGAAACACGGTGTTCCGGCAACCCACGTCCGCCTTGATCGGATGCTCAACGCCGACCCGGTCCCGCAACTTCAGCACTTGCCGGTCGCAGGGCCGGCCGCAGTTGGTGTGGTCGGTGCCGGTGGTCAGGAACGCCGCGAACACGCAATGCTCCATGTGAAACATGGGCAGATGCTGATGGATCACCAGTTCCAACCCCGTCGGCGTCACCGATTGCAGCAGGTCGAGGACCTGGGCAGCGTTGCAGTCGTACGAAACCGTCACCCGCTCCAAGCCTTCCTGCAGCAACAAGGCGGCGGTCAACGGATTCGCGACGTTCAACGAAAAATCGCCGACTTTTCGGAGCGAACTATTGCGGAAGAAATCCAGGCCGCCGAGATTGCGGATGAGGACGCCGGTTGGCTGCGCCTTCGCGATCAGTTCAAAGAAACCCTGTTCGCCGGCTTTCTGAATACGGGGTGTCGCCAGCCAGACTTCCGCCTGGCCGCTGGCCGCGGCGACAGCGTCGGTGTACCGGCGCAAATCCTCAAAATCGACGTCGATGGTTTTAATGCCGGCTGCCAGCGCCGCGTGCAGTTGTTCCATGGTCCGGCAGAGGACGATGAGCTGGGGAGCAGCGGTTGCATTTGATGGGTCGTTGGTAGGGTCGGACCGCTGGGCCGACCGTGGGTTCGCATCACGGCGCGCCCGGCGGTCGCGCCCTACCTCTAAATTGGCCGGCGTCCTGCCAGCAATCGCCGGCAACAACTCCGCCAGGACGGGGGGAACCGGGGGGCGCACTTCCGCCGTGGCCGCCGCCGGTAATTTCGCGACGAGATCGCGCCGCATCCGGTTCAATTCGCTGACCGGTAAGATGACCTGGCCGGCCACTTTGTTTGTGATTTCGCCAAGTTCAAAATCGGTCTCGCCGAGCCGGCCCAGTTGATCGCGCAACATGGGGGTGTTCAGCGGGCGTTTGTACGCGGTCTGTAACTGCATCGCGGAATGCACGCGGATGCCGTTGGCTTCGATCGTCAGGGGGGCATCCGCTTTGCCGGTGACGAGGAAATCGAGCCGGCGTTTTGGCAGCGGAATATCGCCGGTAAAGGTGCGGCGCAGGTCGCGCGTGAGAACTTGATCGCTCGTTTGCCAAACCTGGTCGCCGGCTTTGAGTTTGGCAAAGTCAATTTGTCCGCGCTGGAAAAACAAGGCGCCGTCCCGGACCTCCCAAATGCGGCCCCCTTGTTCATTGTCGGAATTGCCACCGGTATCAAATACGACCCCGTCGCCGGCCTTGATCGAAGTTGCGCCCGCCACGACGACGTGATCGAACGAAACGGATTTGATCACTCCCACGAGCGGACCCCGTTTGGTGCTGAACCGGGCCGGCACGAGAGTCTGGTGGTTGACCCCGTGGAGCCAGCCGGTGTGCAGGCCGCGCGAGAATGCGATTTCCAATTTGTAGCGGTCGGCGGCAGTGAATTCGCCGGTTGCGGCATCAATCGCCTGGCGGTAGACTTGGCAGGTGGCGGCGACGTACTCCGGCGATTTCAGCCGGCCTTCAATTTTAAACGCGGCGACTCCGAGTCGGATCAGTTCTGGAATCTCGCTGACGGCGGCGAAATCTTGGGGAGAAAGCAGATACCGGCGGTCGCCCAAATCTTTCACGACACCATCCACGACCAGTTGATACGGCAGCCGGCAGGCTTGCGCGCATTCGCCGCGATTGGCGCTCCGCTGGCCGAGCGCTTCACTGGTGAGGCACTGGCCGGAGTAGGCGATGCAGAGCGCGCCATGGACGAAAGTTTCCAGCGCGACTGGCGAGGGGCCAAATTTGGCGAGTTCGCGGAGCGAAGTTTCGCGGGCAATGACGACGCGCCGGATGCCCAGGCGCTCCGCAAAGGCGACGCCCTCTGGGGAGGTAATGGTCATTTGCGTCGAGGCGTGCACTTCCATGCGCAGGCCCAATTTTTGGGCAAGCACGGCCAATCCCAAATCCTGGACCAGCACCGCGTCGACGCCGGCGGCATCGAGGGCGATGAGCTGGCGTTCGGCAACTGCCAACTCATGGGTAAAAATCAGCACATTAAACGCGGCGTACCCGCGCACATTGTGGGCATGGAGAAACTGCATCAGCGCCGGCAGCTGGTCGTCGGTGAAATTGTCAGCGCGCTGGCGGGCGTTGAATTGCTGGAGACCGAAATAGACGGCGGTGGCGCCATTGGCGACCGCGGCGCGGGCGCAGTCCCAGTTACCCGCGGGGGCGAGAAGTTCTGGTTTCATGCCGCGACGGTGTGAATGTCGCGGAGCTTCGCCAACAAATCGCGCACTTGGGAGAGGGGCACTTGATTTGCCGCATCGCTTTTGGCGCGGTTGGGGTTGGGATGGGTTTCGAGGAAGATTCCGTCGCAACCCGCCGCGACCGCCGCACGGGCGAGCACTGGCACCATCCGCCGATCTCCGCCTGTATAACCACCCGCGCCCGGCATCTGGACGCTGTGCGTGGCATCGAACACCACCGGGTAACCGAGTTCGCGCATGATCGCCAACGCGCGCATGTCGACGACGAGATTGCCATACCCGAAGGTTGTGCCCCGTTCGGTCAGCATGATGTTGTGGTTGCCGGCGGCTTCCACTTTGGCGACGGCATGCTGGGCGTCGGTCGGCGCGAGAAATTGGCCCTTCTTGATGTTCACACAGCGGTGGGTCCGGGCCGCGGCTTGAATCAAATCGGTTTGGCGGCAGAGGAACGCCGGGATTTGCAACACATCACAAACTTCGGCAACGGGCCGGCATTGGGTAATTTCGTGAACGTCGGTCAGCACCGGAACGCCGAGCGTGCGTTTGACTTTGGCGAGCGTGGCCAAGCCGCGTTTCAGGCCGGGGCCGCGGAAACTGGCGCCGGCGGTGCGATTGGCTTTGTCAAAACTGGCCTTGAAAATGAACGGCAGACCGAGATCGGCGCAGAGGCCGGCGAGCGTTTCAGCGATGCGCAGCGTCAGGGTTTCGGTTTCGATGACGCACGGCCCGGCGATGACGAACAGCGGCGCGCCGGTGCCGCCAAGTTTTAATTTGCCCACGCGAATGGTTTTCATTCCGGCAAAAGTGTAGCAGAACCCCGCCTCGACACAAGCTTGGGGCGCGGCAGGTCCCGGGTTGCGGCCTGTCTTCCACGCGCTGGCGCACCATGGGCCGGCACCTGGCGGCCAATGACCGGTGCAGTTGCCGGGCGCTTCTGGTAGTTTGTCGCGCATGGATTGCCGGGGGCGAACCTGATTACCCGGGCGCTGCACCGGCCAACGGGCGAACCGTCATATCCCGCCGTCGTTTGCCCGACGGCGGCGGTGACGCGGGCATTGCTTGCGGCGGTCGAGCAGTTGCGGGCGGCCTATCGTGCGCGGTCCAAGTTACCGGCGGCGGTGCGGCGTGCGCATTTGGAAACCCTGCAAACACTGGTGCGCGATCTTACCGGCGGGCGCGCTAACGCCGCCACGGAACCGGCCTGTGTCCGCCGAGCCCGGCAATACATCGCGGAGCATCTCACCGAACCGCTCACGGCCGGGATGGTGGCCAAGCACGCCGGTTTGTGTCCCCAACAATTCCGCAAACAGTTCAAGGGCGGGACCGGCCTGACTTTTGGCCGGTATCTGACATTGCGCCGGCTCGAACGCGCACAAGAATTGTTACTGGATGCCGAGCGCAAGGTGGCGGATGTTTGCTTCGAGTCCGGCTTCCAGTCGCTGTCGCCATTCTACCGCGCCTTCCGAAAACATGCCGGCCAGCCGGCATCAGACTACCGGCGGAAATATCGGTAACCAATCACGGGGCTTGTCCGACCGTCGCGCGTTGGGATACTGTGCGTCCATGAGCGAAAAAGATTTGTCGGTTCCCGGCGAGAATCTCGACCGGCTGATCTATCTGATCCGTGGCCGGAAGGTCATGCTCGACAGCGACCTTGCCGCCATCTACGGCGTGCCCACCCACCGTCTGAACGAGCAGGTGCGCCGCAATCGGACGCGTTTCCCTGAAGACTTTGCCTTTCAGCTTACCGCGGAAGAGTTTGCCAACTTGATATCGCAAATTGCGATATCAAGATCCGGTCACGGCGGACGACGGACACTGCCGTGGGTGTTCACCGAGCACGGCGCCATCATGCTGGCCAGCGTGCTCAACACTCCGGTCGCGGTGCAGGCGAGCGTGCAAGTGGTACGCGCCTTTGTGCGGCTGCGGGAACTGCTCGCCTCGAACACAGAGCTGGCCGGCAAGCTGGCCGAGTTGGAGCGCAAACTCGAAGGTCACGACGCGGCCATCCGCAACCTCTTCGATGCGATCCGGCAACTCCTCACCCCGCCCGAACCGCCACGCCGCGCCATCGGCTTCCACGTCAAGGAAACCAAGGCCCGGTATTGCACCCGCTCCGGCCACTAGCGCAGGAATTTCAAGCGAACTGCGGGCTTGCTCGAACCGGAAGAGTTACCGACCTTTTGTTTAGGGCTTGCGCGGTTCTGGTTGCCGGCATTAGACTCCGCCGTAACAGGAAATGCGCTATGGCTTTAATTGATAGAATCAAATTCGACGCGCCTTCTGACGACATCCTCGTTTGGAAGTTCCCCAGCGAAGAATTGAAACTCGGCAGCCAACTCATCGTCAACCAGAGCCAGGAAGCCTTGTTCCTCAAGGGCGGCGAAGTTTGCGACCTGTTTGGGCCCGGCCGGCATACACTCACGACCGCGAATCTGCCGTTGCTCAACAAACTCGTTGATCTTCCCTTCGGCGGCGAGACGCCGTTCGCGGCGGAAGTCTGGTTCATCAACAAGACCGTCAAACGCGATCTCAAATGGGGCACGCAATCGCCCATCCCGCTGATTGACCCCACCTACAACTACCCGATCTCCGCCCGCGCCTTTGGCCGGTGGGGCTTGCGCGTGCAGGATTCCCGGTGTTTTGTCCTGCACATCGTTGGCTCGCAAATGGCGGCGGATGCCGGGAAGGTGCTTGAATACTTCATCGGCGAGATTCACCAACGCTTTTCCGCCGCGGTTGCCAAGTTCATCCACGAAGAAAAGACCTCCATCTTCGAGATCAACGTCAAGCTCAACGAACTATCACAGTACTCGGCCACCGTCATCAGCCCCGAATTTGCCCGGTTCGGCGTCGAGTTGATCAACTTCAACGTCGAACGCGTCAGCATCCCCGACAACGAACTGGCCAAGTTTCAGGAAGTGTTCGGTCGCCGCATGGAGATCGAGCAAATCAGCAAAGCCAAAGTCGGCCAAGCCTACGCCACCATGCGCACGTTCGACACGCTGGAGAAGGCCGCCGAGAATCCCGGCGGCGGTGCCGGTGCGTTGCTGGCCGGTGGACTTGGCTTGGGCGTCGGCGTCGGCGCGGGCGCACCGCTCGGCAAACAGTTGGGCGAATCGTTGAACGTCGCGCCCGAAGGCGGACAGGATGCGATTACACGTTTGCAAACACTGAAGCAGATGCTTGATGGGAAACTGATTTCGCAAGAGGAATTCGATGCGAAGAAGAAAGCGATTTTGGATTCGATCTAACAAACCGGAAGGTCCAATAGTATGAATGTTCACAAACAAACCCGCCGTGATCATTTGGAGAAAGCCCATGAGAACACCCACGATTCTCAAAAGGTGGCGAGACATCCCCGAGAACAAACTCGTAAAGAGGTTCAGCAGCCGGGTATAGAAATATTGGATTCGGTAGTGCGTGTGATAGGCGATGAAATAAAGAAGCAGAAGGCGGATTGATGCTGACGCAGGCGATGCAGAAGCCAAATGAAAGCCTTCCAATAGACTCACCTTAATAATGTCAGACATCACTTTCAACTGCCCGCATTGCCAGCAACACATTGAAGCTCCTGATGAAATGGTCGGCATGACGGCGCAGTGCCCGACATGCCAGAAGAACCTGCAAGTTCCCAAGAAGATAATCGTGTTGAAAGTGGCCGCCCCACCAGTTATTCAAGCACCATTGCCGCCACCCTCAAGTCCGGCGTCCACTGGGCGTGATAAAGGGCTAATCGCGTTGGCATGCACCAACTGCGGATCACCACGAGTTACTGAGTTTAAGCCGGGTTCATATATTTGCGCGAACTGTGAGACAACTTTCAAATGGGTTGATCCATCAAAGCAGACTGTTGAAGTTAAAGGCAACATCAGCGTGTCCACAGAGATTAGGTGTGAGCTGTGTGCTGTAACTGGGAAATTTGAGGAAGCCACTGGCAAATGCACTATCTGCGGACGCTGCGCATGTTGGATGCATGGCTCAGCGAGTTCTTATGATCTTTTTACTTTAGATCGAATATTTTACCCAAATTTCCGCCTTCATGCGGGCAGCATATACGATTCATTAAAAGATGAACTCAATAACACAATTCTTGGCTGTTATCGTTGCTATAGTTGTGAAAACTCGGCCATTCTTAATTCCCTCCTTAAACGCGGCCTAAAATGTAAAGTCTGTAATGCACCGGTAATTACGGCAGACGAGTTGCTGCAAAGTAATGGGGCGTTTTGTGATGCATGTGACACGTTGCATATTTTGGATAAAAGTCCCCAAAAGTATCCTTTTCATCGGGACTGCACGATTGGAGTCAAACAGATCGGTGCGTTGTATGGAATGCGCGTGTGCTTGGCCTGTGCAAGGGATTTTACAGAAGTTAAAAGCCGGTTCAAAACATGTATTCCTCCGCGCTGGAAACATCGGGTTTTTGAGAAATGTGACATTGAAATAACCGATGGGCTTGACCGGTTTATTCGCTATCGACAACTTTAACGCTAAAGACATGCCACAGTTGGAGTGTGCTAGTGGATGAGACCACAACGGCATGAAGGAAAGTCAGTTAATAGAGTATGAACAACACAACATGAAGAAGATTTGTCAACTCAGCCTTGCGGGATTCATCCTGACCGCCGTCGTTATCGTTGCTCTCACACCCGTCCTGATCCCGATTGCCGGTCGGTCCGACATGTTCTGGTTCAAGATGCTGTGGGCGGTATTTCTTGCCGGGGTTGTCTGGCTCAGTTTGTATAACTTCTTCGCCACTCCACTCAGCCCCGACGAACCGCGCAAAGGCGTTGGCGGCGTCACACCCATTCTTGCCATCGGCGGATTCTGCTACGCCACCACCAGTCTCATGCTCATGATCGTGTTGTCGTTTCTCCCCAAGGTCGAATGGCTCGACCGGCTCCACATGGCCCTCCAGATTATCTTGGGTGCGGCGGTCATCCTGATCGCGTTGTTTCTGCGTATCAACTTGGTCTTTGCCGAGCGGAAAGACGGCGGCGCGAAGCAGAGCCCAACCGGAAATCCTCCGATCAAATAGAATCAATCATGCCTGACATAACCTTCAATTGCCCGCACTGCCAGCAAAGCATTGAGGCACCGGATGAGATGGTGGGAATGCAAGTTGATTGCCCGACGTGCCATAAGGGTTTTCAAGTTCCGAGAAAGAAGATTGCACTCAGAGTTCCACCGGCCACTCAGCCTTCGTCACCAGCGCCCCCATTCAAAAGATCACCGGTTTCCCACTCGACATTCAAGCCGTCCGCGACATTCACCGGACCGGCATCGTTATCATGTCGGAGTTGCGGCGCTCAACTTGATTACAAAGAAAACTCGGATATCGCAACCTGTCCGTTTTGCGGCAGTACGAATTTTCTTTTCGAGCCGACCAGCGAGACTGACCGGTTGCGCGACATGGAAGACGGGTCATTCCGCGTTCTTCACTATGAACCTCAACTGTCTGACGCCCAAGTACGTCAATGCATTATGGAGGCGGTGCAACGAGACCCGGTCGGCTGTCTCAAAATTGGCGATGTCTCATGGAAAATCGAGCGGGTGTTCTTTCCCGTTTGGCAAGTTGAGGCACAAGTTCATTGTACTTGGCATGGTATTCATGAGGAACGAATCCCGTTTACGAACTATGAAACAGAGACGAGACACCGGTCTGAAACGGTGTTGGAAAGGTCAATGTTTGGAGGTGAAAAACAATGGGTCACGAAAGATGTGCCCTACGAAGAGAATGTAGCTTACGTAGATTATCGGATCCAGCCGAATCCGGTAAATGGGGTTCATGACTTTGAGCACATACTCCAACTGCCTGCGGCAGTTGGAATCAGTTCTGATCAGCTTGTCAGGTGTGGTTTCGACAGGCAAAGCGGTCCGCTGAAGGACGGCAGACCATC
>Ga0316226_1004844_pt1 | contig 10523 bp, 4 predicted proteins | sample TBH18017metaG_FD_206009 | JGI IMG/M metagenome (GOLD analysis project Ga0316226, IMG submission 206009) | Freshwater microbial communities from Trout Bog Lake, Wisconsin, USA - TBH18017 | ecosystem: Environmental > Aquatic > Freshwater > Lake > Hypolimnion/Profundal zone | place: USA: Wisconsin... | reverse complement strand
CTCGGACTGAGGGGTTTCCGTTGGCCGGGTCAGGCAGGCGCGCACTTCGGCGCTGGCCATGCAGGCGCGGAATTGCGCCTCAACATCGCGCAGCACAACCTGGGATTCCATGGACTCCGCCTGCCACGCGGCAACAACGGCCTCGATGTCCGATTCTTCAATCCAGGTGATGTGCGCAAAGAGACGATGCAACGCGGAACCAAATGCCGGAACATCGCCGGCTTCTGCGCTCAGCAGCCACCGGACAGGAACAGGTTTTCCTTCGGGTTGCTCCTTGGAAGGCTCGCGGCGCTTGATGTCAGGCACAAACTGGATCGAGAGGGGCTTCCAGGCGGGCGCTTCTTGCCGGCTTGCGCGAGCAGGCGGTTCGATGCTGCGGAACCACTCGGAATTGCCTGCAGAATAGGGCATGTCCAGATTGCCGATGCCGGGCTTTGTTGTGTCGGATTCGTTGGTTAGACAGTGCCGCAAGAGATCAGCTTCGCGCATGACGGATAGTTTCTTTGCCGCCTCCGGGACGATCATATAAAGCGCATGCTTGGCGCGCGTCAGTGCGACATAGAGTACGCAAAGCTGCTCAAAATTAGCTTCAGCGCGCGCGGCATGAAGCGCGGAGACCAGGGGCTCGCCTGCTGCCTCAAGGGCCATGATGACCGGGCGTTGCAACACCCAGCCATTATCGGAGGGGTGTTCCGCCCAGCAATCGTCCCGCAGCATGCGTGTACTGGTCAGGTCTGTAAAACTACGCGCCTTGGGGTCGAACGGAACCATCACCAGGTCGAAACCCAATCCCTTGGATTGATGAATGGTCATGACCCGCACCGCGCCTGCTGCAGCTTCGGATTTGACCTGCCAGGCGCGGATATGATCGTCAAACGCATCGGTGTCGCGCGAGCCGGTGGCGTCAAAGGCCTCTGCAGCGGCCAATAGCTCGCGCATACGCTGATGTCCAAAGGCATCATCATCTTTTAAGGCACCGCAATCAGTCAGGCACCCGCACCATAACCGCAGTGCGCCGGCAAAACCCTGCTCGTGTATGCTTGAGAGCAGGCGGGTGGAAAATCCGGCGCTTGGGGTTGCGGTCGCTGAATGGGGTTGCGTCTGCGGGAAGACGATATCGCTGAGCGGACTCATCTGGACATGCCGAAGAGCCGTGGTGTCCGCCGGATGCGCGGCCAGGCGAACAAGCGACAGCAGAAGTGTGATGAGCGGATTGTCCACAATGCCGCCGGTGCCTTCATGAACGACCGGCATGTCGGGCAGGCGACGACGCAGGACATCCACACAGGCGCGTCCCTGCGCGTTGCCGCGGACCAGCACCGCTGCCGAAAGTCCGCGTTTGCAAGGCTCGACTTCAGCCAGTATGCGCGCAACAGCCTCATACTGCGCAGGGTCATCCGACTCGGCAGGCGATTTCAGGGAATCATCATCCCCTGCGTCCAGGCTGTTTGCGCGATTGGGCGCATATTCCAGCAGCGCCGCAAATCCGGTGCCTTGATCGTTTCGTGCGGGGTGATGCGTGGGCCATTGCGGTCCCGTGAAAGCCGCGACCGATTCCGGGCAAGGGCCTTGTTCCAGGTCTCTGGGAAGATGTCCAAAAATCCGGTTGATGGTTTCGACAATGGCTGGTCGCGAACGGTGGCAGTCAGACAAGGTCTCTGGACGATCAATGAGACATTCTTTTCGGACGCGCTCAAAAAGCCTCCAGTTTCCGGAGCGCCAGCCATAAATGGACTGTTTGATGTCGCCGACATAGAAAATCGAGCGGTTCTCGTCCTGCACGACTTCCGCAATCAGGTTGGAAATCGCATTCCATTGATCATCGCTGGTGTCTTGAAATTCATCGAGAAGCCAGTGGTCCAGACGACCATCCAGGCGGTAATCAATGTAAAGTTTTTCAGGTGCGCCCGGCTGGCTGCTGGGTTGCTGGGATGGGTCCGCGAGCAGATGGGAAAGGTCGGAAAACGAGAAACCACCATCCAGATGTTGTGCCTCCTGGTAAAGCCGATTGTATTGCCCAAGAAGCGCATGAAGCCCACTGGTCTGCCGCAAATCACGCTCCATTTCGACGGCGACCAGCTTGCCGATGGCTGCACGAAGCGGAAGCCAGATATCGGGTGGAATGGAATACGTTTTTTTGTAATAGGTGAGCGTGGGCGAAGGCTCATTCGTAGCTGCCGCTGCAGCCAATTGCTCAAAAATGGTTTTACTGATCTTCTCCGGCCAGGGTTTGTCCGGCGCGTGCAATGCGCCAGATTCTGCCAGGCGGGCGCAGGCATCTCCCAGCTTTTCAGGATTGGAGCCTGGGCCAAAAGCCTGCCGCAATCTGGCAAGAAAGTCCGGCTCTGCGCAACCCAGCGAACCTCTCCACCAGCAGTTCTCGTTCTGGGGCCAGATTGCGTTCATGACGCCCCAGGATTTGTTGGCGTGCTGACGGTAGAAGGACAATCGGCTGGCGACCAGATCATCCAGCCGTGCAGAGAGGCTTTTGATCTCTTGTCCAAATGTGGCCTGCCGGAAGGCTTCCAACAATGCGGCGCGGATTTCACCGTCCTCGCGTCCATGCTGCGCGGGGTCATACAGGCGCGCCAACAGCATTTGGCGTTGCATCAATGCTTCGCCGCCCTCGTTATCCATGGGGCGGACATCGGGCGGTATGCCCAGTTCAAGGGGAAACGAACGCACGATGCCCAAGATAAAGCTGTCCAACGTACTGATATGGAGCCGATGTGTGCGGTCGAGCAGGTTGCGCAACAGCCGGGCATACTGTGCGGCATCTGTTGGCACGGCCATGCCTGGCATGTGCATATTGTTCTTCGTGACCTCGCGCTCGGATGCGGAGGATGCGGCGAGGCAAAGTCGCGAGACAATGGCATCGAAGATTTCGCCTGCGGCTTTGCGCGAGAAGGTCAACGCACAAATGCGATCCGGCGGCACATCGGCAGCCATCAGGGCGATATAGCGATGAGCCAAGGCCCAGGTTTTTCCTGTGCCGGCTGATGCGGCGATGGCTTGATTCGCGAATCGGATCATGGTGTCCTCCCACGGTTGGACAAGCTTGCGTGCGGAGGGAGGATTCGATGCTCAGGATCATCGCCAAGCAAATCAACATAATCGCTGAAGGGTGGCATGCGCGATGCCGGCGGCCAGAACTGTTCTGCTCGTATGCGCGCCAGCACGGCTTTTGCGCAGGTCATGGCATGGTCGTGCAGGGCGGGAGAATAGCCTTCCCAAAGGGCAAAAGCGATCTCTCCCGGCGTCTTGGGGAGCAGAACATAAGCCAGCGACAAATCAGGCCCGTGTCGAATGCTGGCCATTTCCCGATACAAGGGCAACTGAAGGTCAATCCAGCGCTTGGGCTTGCCGCCCGTGCGTTTGCCGGATTGTAGGAGTGTGGTGTCCTGGATTACCGACTCGGGTACTACGTCTTCACGGTTGAGGGAGGCAATATGCGCCTGTTCCGGCTGCTTGGCTTCATCCGTGGTTTTGTAATCCAACACGCACAGGCGTCCATCCCGATGACGGTCAATCCGGTCGATGCGTCCCCGAATGGCGACGCCGTCGAACGTACAAGACCAGTCCGACTGCTCGGTTGCGACGATCTCCCATCCCTGGGCATACCAGGCGATTTGTCTGGCTGCGAATACGCGAAGCCGGCGCACCGCGCTCTCGACCGCCAGTGTCACACCCAGCCAGGGCTGTGCGCCATAACGCAGGCGGGCTTTTTCGCGCACGCACTCCTCCAGCCAGTTGGCCAGTTTTTGCTCATCGCCGCAGGCCCAGATGCGGCATGCGCCCATCTCCTCCAATGCGGCATGACACAAATCGCCAAATGCGCGGGCATCGGGCTCGCGTGTGCGGTCGTCGCACGATTCCATTTTGAGCACGTGTTTGAGCCAGAAATGCAGCGGGCAATCGAGATAGTCACGAAAGAGGGTTGGACTCATGACATTCGGCAGCCTGGTGCGGATGCTCTCGGGCGGAATGCGCGCCGGGTCGAGCAGAAAACTGGTTGAAAAGACGGCAGCCGTGTGTCTGGCCGGCGGCTGGGAAAAAAGTTTCTGAGCCCGTGCAACCAACTGGGCGTTTGAACAGCGGAAAAGCAAACGGGAAGGGCGGAGCGGGTCTCCGGCGGTGGAGGTCTTGCCCGTTATTAGAATCGTTCGGCCTTGCGTGCGCCGCTGGGCCAGCAACGCCGTCAGCAGGTAGGCGTCGCGTGCGAGTCGCGTGCGGTCATCCCGCAGATTGATTTTGGCTCTTAGCGCGTCTGGAAGGAAGAGATCGCTCATGCGGCTATCCGGCACGAACCCTTCATTCATGCCTGCAACCAGGAGCAGAGACGCAGGGTTCCAGGCCAGTTCGAGCCAGCCCTCGAGATCCAACGGTTCGTCCGTACGCTCTGGTTTGATGGATGCGCTTTGCAGGCGCGCCAGGAGAACAGTAGCCGCATCAGACGCGCTTTGACCGGAACTTTCGGCATCGGCAAGTTCCCTCAGCGCTTCATCCAGTGTCGAAGCGGCTGCGCGGAAAAAGTCATCGCCGGGCTGTCCGGTGATCAGGCTTCGCGAGGCATAAATGTCCTGGAGCGTGGCACGCAGACCCGCTGCCAGCGAGGATTGAGAAAGGCTCGTGTGCCAGGCGCTCAGGCGATTCAAGGCCTCATGCAAGAAGGACATTTCATGCGGCGAGGAGATGCTCTGTGCTACGCGTTGCTTGAGGTCATCAAACGAAACAGGCAGATGACGCGTCTGAAGCAGGTCGAGTTCGCGCAACGCGGCATCTGGATTTGTCAGCGCGGACAACACATCCGGGTGGCGAAGGAGCGATGCGGTCTCTGCATAGCCGGGTCGCGTCTGCCAAACCAGAAGCGCCTGCACAAGACGGAAGAGCGGCGTATCCGAAAACAATTTGTTGCGAGGATCAAAAGCGGGCAGGCCAATGGCAGCCAGTTCCCGCTGGAGGGGCGCGATGGTTTCAGTATCCGGTACGCCAATGGCGATCGATGGCCGGGACGTCTGTTGGTGTGATGCCGTATGCGGCGTGTCTTGAAGAAGGGTGGCGATGCAAGCAGCCTGATCTTCCGGATTGGCTGCCAGAAACAGATCGGAATCCTCACAATCAATCGTTTTCCCAGAGGCGTTCCACTTTTCAGGAATCGGGCGGCCCCAGGCGTCAAACACATCCGACTCCGTCTGGGGCGCGGCAATCAGCACGTCCACGCATCCGCCATTCCTGCTCCACGCTTCCAGCAATGTGGTCAGCAGACGCGGTGGGTCCGGCATGGCGGCCATCACCACACGCGTGATCTCTGGAGGCAATATGCCTTTTTTGGCCTTGGCCAGCGCGCTGGATATTCCGTCTTCAAGCGACCAGGCATCGAGTTGCCGTAGAAACCGATGTTCCAGTTCAGCCATGTCTGCCCAGCGTTCAGGCTCATCCAGTTCCGTCCCCTGCGCGGCAACCTGGGCAATGGATTGTGCGCCGTCGGCAAGCTCCTCCCGCAGCGCAGACAGGCGTCGTCCAACCTGGAGCGTCCATGGAGTGGTGGACGGATGCTGCGAGCCGAGGAAGGCATGGAGTTCACCGACTGGGACGGCTTTCAGAACAGCACACCAGGCCAGCAAATTTTGAAGGTCCGAACTTCGTTTCGGCGATGGAGGCGGCGTCAACAGGGCCGGCGCGGTGACAATTTCAGGCCCCAGAATCTGGCGTGGACAGGCGGCCAGTGGAAGCGCTGCTCGCAGCCGCCAGCTTGCCTGTCGTGTGGGGGTGACAACCACCGTGCCACGCAAATCAACCGTCATGGCCGCATTGTTGACAAGCAGCCATGCTGGAACGGTTTCGCACAGGGGACGTTCCCAGCCCAGAAAATGACGGGTGATGGCCGTAGCCATAGTGTCGTCATTATGCGTGGTCGCATCCGGCAAGGCAACACGGCATTAGCATGCGATGATCTTTTACATGCAATCCGTTGAAATTCTTATCCACTGCGGGTCTTCCATCCAGGATTGCAGCGCCTGTTTCTTTTTGACACTATGTGTCCATTGAAAGCTGGGCATAAGGAGCAATCATGCAAAGATTCGCCGTCCTTTTTTGTCTGCTGATGGCGTTCAGCGCCAAGGCCGACACGTATGAAGCGTGGGAGCGCGGAGTCGGCAACGAAACCGGCAGCGTTTCGGTCATGTACGTACCGTGGTTGGGATTCGAGGCTTCTGATAACGAGACATATGAGCACATCCACGGTGGCTTTGAGGGCGAACTGTTGATTCATGCCAGATCGACGCCCTTGCAGCATTTGCCGCTCAGTGTGCGCGTCGTGTGTTCGCATGTGCAATCGGACGAAATTGTCACGCAAACGGGCGAACCCTGGGAAAACAATGTCTCCCATGTGTCGACCAAACGAAAGCTGACAAGACTTATCTCCGGGTTCAGTCATAGCGCACAGGTAAAACCGAATGCGCCCATCCGCGAGACCTTGTCGGAGACGGAAACCGTACTGCCTGCGTTGGAGCCTAATGGGAGCTGTGTCCGCGTCGGATTTCCGCATAACCGGCCGCCTATGATCGCCATGCGCGGGAGCTACAAGCCGTATATCCTCGTGGCACGTTACGAGGTTGTCGATGCGACCGGCCAGGTTTTGGCACGGGGCATCGTACCACATTTGCTGAACGCGAATGGAATGACGCCATCCGTGGCGTGGGTAACGGGAGATGTCGAGGCGGATCGCCTGCTGCGCGAGCGATGCGGCCTTAACACGGTTGAAACCGTCACTGCGCTTCCGCACGATCCGGCTGCCTATGAGGGATTGCGCGCCATCTGGGTATCACAATCGGTTTGGAACGCAGATGCGACCAATACGTGCTTTTGGCAACGTCTGCTGTTACAGGGAGTCTCGTTGTATGGTCGTCCCGAGACGGTGCGGGCGATGCAATCAGCGATTGGTTCGCTTCCCAACGGCGTGATGCTGGCGGCGCATCTGATCGCACCAACCACTACGACATGTCAGGTGACATGCAACAGCAGGCCGTTGATGTACGCCCAAGATTTTGATCTGGATCTCAACAGCGGAACCAATGGTGTTCGGGAGAAAAGCGTGCTGGATAACGCACGCTCGGTATTTGAAGACGCAGCACAATATCGCACATGGACGATCAGCGTGCTGGGTCTCTTTACGATTGGAACCGTGGTGCTGTTGGTGTTGGCGTGCGTGCGCCTGCCAGGGCCAAAACGCATGGCGCTGTGGTGGGCGCTTCCGCTGTGGGCTTTGCTCTTTGCGGTGGTGGGTGGCGGCGTGGGACGATTCGCGCTGGCACGATACGCGCGGACAGACGTGACCGAATACCGCTGGGCATGCCTGCAATGGCCGGAGATGTATTGCCAGGCGCAGGGACGGATGTTGCTGCTCGATGGTGGCAAGCGCACGTGGAACCTGCCAGCCAATGCAATGGAATGTCCGTTTGCGACCGGGTTCGGTTCGGCACACCCTTTCCAGGCGATTCATCACGAGACGCGGACACCCGATGCGGTCAAGATGACAACCACGCACATTGACCCGGGTTGGTCGGGTCAGATGGTCGCGGCTTGGTTCCGCCCGCGTGCACTGCCATTCGCCGTTGCTGAGACACAAGGCGAATGTCATGTGGTGGCAACCACAGATCTGGCCGCTGTATACGTGTGGGCAAAAGGAGAGTGGCGCGATCTGGGATCCATGCCTGCCGGTTGCGAGAAGAACCCGCTCGCCAAAAATCTGCATTGCATGACCCACCTGCCAGGACTGCCCAAGACGATTGCGTCTCTCTGGCCAGAAAATGGCGCGCGATATGCGGCCTCCGAACACACGTGGCTGGTGGTGGCGCTGCAACAGATCGAGCCGGATATGCGGCCGGCAGACACACAGACCAAAGCGGCCGGTCGCGTGGTATGGATCGTGCAATGTCCGTGAAGGAGGTTTTGCCATGATCATCGTGGATGCCATTCATAAACGCTATCCAACCGGCGTGGAGGCTGTGCGCGGCCTGTCGCTTGAGGTGCCGGCAGGCGAAGTGTTTGGTCTTGTGGGGCCCAATGGCGCGGGCAAATCCACGCTATTGAAATTGATTGCCGGGTTGTTGCGTCCCGAACGTGGCGGTGTACGTGTGGATGGCGAGGATGTGACGGGCCGACCCGCCGCAGCGGCCCGTTTGGTCGGGCTCATGCCGGATCCCCTCGGCGTGTATACGGACATCACCTGTCTGGAATATCTGGAGTTTTTTGGTCGCGTACTGGAACTGTCGGCGCGTGTCCGACGAGAGCGCATCAAAGAAGCCGTGGCGTTGCTCGAACTGGACCCCTGGCTGGAGGCGGAGGTTGAAACGCTGTCCGCCGGCTGGCAGCGTCGGCTGGCATTGGGGCGCGTACTTTTGTCGCGTGTGCCGGTGTTGCTGCTGGACGAACCCGCAGCCGGACTCGATGTCAAGGCACGCGCCGATCTGCTCGCCATAGTCCGCCGTATCGCAAGCAGCGGTCGTACGGTTATTGTGTCCTCCCACATTCTTCCGGAGCTACAGGAGCTTGCCGACCGGTTTGGCATTCTCGATAAAGGTTCCTGGCTTGAAGTCATGCATGGACAGGTGTATTTCCGGCGCGACGAACTGACGGCGGGGTTTGGCGCAGCATTCTGGGAGCTGCGGTGTGCAGCGCCCGAGCAGGCGTACCGGACGATGGTTGCGCGTGGTTTCGATCTGCCGCCACCCACGCCAGACGGCATGTTGCGCGTGGTTGCAGCAGATGCGGCCCGCGCATCGGAAGCGCTGGCAGTCGTGGTATCCGCGGGAATTGCGGTTTATGATTTTCACCGCCATGCAACAGGGTTGACCGACGTAGTCTTGCGTTGTCTCGAAGGACAGCCGGAGGAAAAACGATGAATCCCCTTTTCTGGCTCGATTTGCGTTTGCGTGTGCGCGAACGCCGCCTATGGGTGATTGCCGGGTTTTTTGTGATCATGCTGGCGGCCATCTCGGGGCTGACCACGGCTGTGGCCTGGCAGGAAGGACGTTTCACGAACGTGCGCGATCCAGGCGAGACCGGCCGCACGCTTGCTTGGACCACGCTGTGGTGTCAGGCCATCCTGCTGTTCATCCTGGCGCCCCTGGCATCCGCTTGCCGACTGTCGCAGGAGCGTGAGCAACGCACATTGCCCGCGCTGATCAACTCGCCCCTTTCAGCCAACCGGATTGCGCGTGGAAAACTTTTTGGCGCCTGGTCGTTCGCTCTCTGGCTGGGCGTGTTGGCGTTGCCGTTTCTCGCAGTTGCGCATCTCTGGGGAGGCGTATTGCCGAGCAGTCTGTGGCTGTGCTTCGGTTTGAATCTGCTCATGGGGCTGACGCTTTCAACAATGGCGATGGGGTTGTCCGGATTGTTTGGACGCTCGCTCACAGCCTATCTGGCTACTGGCGCATTGCTCTTCTTCTGGGCGGCAGCGTGGCCTCTGATTGGCATGCTCGCAACAGGGTTGAGACATCCGGACAATGACAGGCATGTTGCGGTGCTGGCTTATATTTTCTGGTATCACTCGCCTTTTTATCCCTGCATCGCGCTCATGGCGCGTGAATCCGGTGAACGCATAGCGGAAGGGTGGTGGTCTATTCTGTACGCCGTGGGTGTTTGGATGCTACTGGCCTTCGGCGGCTACCGTCTCGCCGTGCGCGGACTTCGTCGTGAGGTGTATTGAGCACTGCGCGCCTAGAGACATGTGAATGATCTGGATTCAATGGGGAGACCGGCATGCTGACTCGAATGAAGTTTTCATGGTCGTGGACGTATCTTTTCTTGTTGTTTGCCTTTCCGTCGCCTCTGTGGTCGGCAGACACATCCATGTCTGATCGGGTTCGCGAATATACGGCGGACGACGCAAGTCTGGACACCTTTTATGCCATTCCTTGTTCCGAATGGACGATCGAACACCGCGAAAAATTATGTGAAGACTGGCTGACGCGTCTGCATGATGTGTCTTTCGGTTCTTTGGATCAGACAGGTCGCGTGGATTACGTCCTGCTGCGTAATCAGATTCAAAGCCAGCAGGCTCAAGCCTTTCATGACCGAGCGCATTTGGTTGAGCTGGAACCCCTTGTGCCGTTTCGAAGCAATCTCCTGGCGGTTGTTCAGAAGGATTGGCCTTCCAACAAGGTGGATGCGCCAGCCGCAGCAACGGCGGTGAGCGACCTTTCCAAGCAGGTCGCTGTTCTTAAAGATCGCGTGTTGGCAGGCCTGCATTCAAAGTCGGATGGCGCATCCGCAGACAAGACGGTTGCGAACAATGTGTCTGTGGCAACCAATCCGCCGCCCCTCATGGTTTCCCCTGCGCTGGCACTTCGCGCTTCAGAAGCGGTCGAGCAACTGCGTACCGCGCTCAAGACCTGGTTTGCCAAATATGATGGGTTCAGCCCAGATGTCACGTGGTGGCTGAAGCAGCCCTGTGAAGAAGCTGACAAGGCATTGGAAGAGTATGGCAAGACTCTCCGCGAGGAGGTTGCCGGCCAGAAGGG
>Ga0316226_1004843_pt1 | contig 10524 bp, 14 predicted proteins | sample TBH18017metaG_FD_206009 | JGI IMG/M metagenome (GOLD analysis project Ga0316226, IMG submission 206009) | Freshwater microbial communities from Trout Bog Lake, Wisconsin, USA - TBH18017 | ecosystem: Environmental > Aquatic > Freshwater > Lake > Hypolimnion/Profundal zone | place: USA: Wisconsin... | reverse complement strand
TAGAAGTAAAAGATAACCCTAATAAGTATGGAGTTGATCTAATCTGCTTTCGATCAGGTTCTCCAGTTGGGCTGCTTGAGGTAGAAGTTCGTCAAGAAGGTTTTGATCGACATCAAACCATCCACGTAGGGCAACGCAAAGACAAGCTATTTCGGGAAGGTCTGCCGACTCTATTTTTTGCCGTAACTCAGGACTTATCTCGTGCTTATTGGGTGAAAGCAGACTTGATAGCAAATTGCCCATTGATTGAAGTCCATAACAAATATGTAAGTAAAGGGGAGTTGTTTTACGACTGCCCCATCACTATGTTTAAAATTGCTGATTTAACTCAGATATTTTAATACTTACGCATACTCGGCAATGGGGCTTCTTTCTGGCTTGACTCTGCATGGTGAGCTTTCTCCATAGGCAAAGCAATGTGTTTATCAAGCTTACGCTCTAAACGCTCTACTTCTTTTTCAATACGATGTGGCGATTCTTTAACGTAATGACCCTTTGGGCTTTCGTGTGTTTTGCCAGTAATTTTAAAATTAGTTGCCATTTGCTTCTCCAATCATTTTTAATGCGTTTTGTTTAACATCTTCTACTCGTTTTAGCCAGCCTTTGCCGAACGTAGAAAACGTAGCAAGACCCTCATAAAATGATATTTTACGCTGACTAAATGCTTCTACAATATCTTCTGGCTTTTTCTGATCAATTAATTGCATGGTTCTTGGCCCTATAGTGCCGTCAGGAACGCAACCAAGGCACTCTTGCAGTAATTTGACACTACGCCCTGGCCCACCGTTAACAGCCATGTCAAATGCCATATAATCGATTCCTACAGGCAGTTGGTTCGCATAGCAAGACATCCAATACTTAGCCTGATACATAGGGGCTACATCTTCGGGTGTCAAGCCTTGCATAGTTTTGACTTCATGCCCGACCCATTCTTCCCAGACCTTTTTTGTAACGCCAAGATTAGTTTCGCCACCAGGGTCTTTTGGATTGTTTACCCAGCCACCCTCGCTTTTTAATACTAGCTCAAGGCAATTTTTAAAGTTATTTTGCATTATTTGTGCCTCGCAAATTGGCCATGATATTTATTTCTTCCTTCAATAGCTACAAGTTCAGCCAATTCTATGTCATCAAAATAGCCTAAATGTATGTTTTTTTTATCAATTTTGACTCTTACATTCCATTTTTTCTTATCTTTTCTCCAGCTTACGCCTTTTACACCAGACGTATTCTTAGAGTTTAATCTTTGATTCATGCAATTTTTTGATCTATCAGCTTGTCGCAAATTTTCAATATGATTATTTGATGGATTGCCATCAATATGATCTATTTCTTTTGGCAAAAATCCATGATGAAACATAAAAATTAAACGATGTTCTCTAACATTTTTGCGATTAATATTGCCAACTATGTATCCATCATCTCTTAGACAGCCAAATTTATCGCCAATTTTTACGTTTTGTTTGGCAATTTTCCAATACAAATGACCATCTTTATAGTCAAAAATATCGTTTAGATATTCTTTATTTATCATTCATAATTCCTATTTGAGACTGTATCCAGTATTGGATGGATTCGAGCTGTTGAGTTGTCGCTGCGCATTGCTCGGCAAGAGCCAATGGGTTGATGGCAGTTCCATTAATTGTGATGGTGGCTGTGCCATTGGGGGACATTGCACCGCTACTGGTGTCGAGCATCCTGCCATAAAAAGCATGGATGTTATTGATATTATCTTGATAAGATTTTGCAACATTGTCATTGATTATCTCCTGTTCTTTTGCCTTTGCTTTGTTCTCTGCAATCTGTTTTTCTCCTGCTGCCACAACGTCAGCTTTATATTCAGCATATCGTAGATGCTCAACAAAAAAACCAGCACTAAAGCCCCCAAAAACCAAAGCCATATATAAGTAAGCTTGTCCACCTAGACCGCCTATCAGATTAAGTAAAAATTTCATTGTGGATCAGGCTCTGTTCCTGCCATTTGTTTGCCAGCTACTGATGCTGCGCCTGAACCTGACACAATGCCTAAAGCACCAGCAAGCTCAGTTAAGCTGATTTCTTTGCCAGAATAAATTAAAAAGATCGCAGATGCGCCTACTAGCACAAAGCCAAGCATCCATGCCCATTTTGCAATGTCATGGGTCTGGTTATCTTTACCAGTAAGTATGTGTGTAAATATATCGCCCATCAAATTACTCCTAATACAAATTTAAGCCATAAAGTTACTATTAATGCTGCTATCCAACAATACACTTTTACACGTTGTATTTCTCTAGAATCGTGTTGAAATGCCTCGTTTTCTTTGCGCTCAAGATTCTCAATGTCTAGCTTTATCTTCAAGACTGCTTCCCATTCTTTTGCGCCATACTTCTTTACAAAATCTATCTTTAGCTGTGCTTCTTTGTCGCTAATTTGCTTCTTTTGCTTCCAATCTTCCAACGCTTTAATTAACGCTGTTTGCTTCTTTAATTCTGCTTCTCTTAACGCTCTGCGCCTTTCTTGCGCCTTGCGTTGTGCTATGTCTAAGCCTTCTTGTTGAATACCCTCTATGCTCTTAGAAAGGCTTTTAGAAGCTTGTCTAGTGGCATCAAGGCTTTCGCTAAGAGTTTTTACCCCTTGTGCGAATGGGTCGATCATAGGTCATTTTTGCGTAAAGTAATGTATTAAAAAACCTACAAAACTAGAAACAGCAGAAATTACCATCATGCCAGCCCACAGGCCACCCTTGGATTTATTGGCTAATTCCAAAAGTTGTTTTACATCATCACGCAATTCAGATACTTCTTTTTCCATAGCTTCTACTTTTTGCCACATTACCCCCACCTTGATTGGATCTAGCTCTGACATGATTATGCTTTCATAATGTATGCAAGAGCATAGTAAGGTGGCAAGTTTTGACCTGTTCCGCTTGTTCCAGCACTAGCGTTGATAGTTGTTGTAGCTACAGTAATGCCTGTTGTTTTTGTATCAGTATTTAAACCAGGGTAAGGATAACCGTTTACAAAAGCGTTTCCTGAGCCACCGCCATTAGGCGCACCATTACTTAATGATGAGTGGAAGTGTCCTGGGTCTGTAACAACAGAAGTAGATGTAGCTGTATGTGTATGGCTTACAACAATAGCATCTGCTGTTCCGCCTGTTGCGCCTACTGCATAGGTATTGCCTGCGCCTACAATAAATGAGTTGCGTAAGTCTGGTGTGCCGTTTGTTCCATCGCAAAGATACCAACCGCTAGGAACTGAACCTGTAGAACCTGACCATAGAATAATACCGCCACTAGGAATTGCAGGTGCGCTTGCAGGGGCATTTTGCAAAATAGGGTATAGATTGTCTAAAGTCTGAATAGATGCGCCAGCAGAAGTTTGAATAACAAACTTATAGCTATAACCTGTAAACATCCAAATCTCGTAAGGAACACGACCTGCGCTATCTAATACGATAGGATTGGCATTAGCAACAGTTCCACCATTGTCTGTATAAGTAGCTAGTGCAGAGCTTGTGCCAGCTTGATAGGTATAAATTAAACCACCAGCTAAAGGAACGCCATTGTTATCAAAGAATTGTTGGCCGTTGCCAACTGATGAGAGTAGAACTGATGCCATTATTGATTACCTTTTTCTTTTTGGACTTGTTGCAAATAAGACTCAAATGAAGCTAATGGAATCTTTCCTGCGCCATATTTACTTGGAACTTGTAATAAATCACGCAAAGCAGTATTTTTTACGCCTTGAGTCAAATAATTTTGCATTAAAGGGGATCTTAATGCTTTTTGCATAACATAAGGAGCTGCAATTCCTACAAGTCCAGCTTCTGCTGCACCTTTGTAATCTCCTGTATATGCTCCATAAGCAGCTGATCCCAATAAATCAGGAACTAACCATGCAGCAGCTCTTTTTACCGTTCCACTATCAGGAATTTTGCTTTTTAACAGCATATTTCCAGCTTGAGCCAAATTAACTAATTCTTGATCTCCACGACCATAAATAGATGATTGTCTATTGGCTTTTTGACCTAATACATTTGCCAATTTAGATGCGCTTATATCCCCTGCGCCTTCTTTATCAATAGCTCCTTCAATTAATTTCATATTTCTAAATTGAGTTCTAGCTTTTGTTAAAGCAATTCTATCTTCATCATTTAGAGAATTATTAATTCCATCTAACAAAGTTGATCTAAGTTGACGAGCTTGATAAGCTAATTCACTATCAGCATTACTTGCATATCTGTTTAAATCTTTATAAATGCTGTATGCATTTTGCCCTGTAATTGCACCATTTTCATCAACATTTTTAACAATTCTATTAGCCAAATTAACAATAGGTTTTTTTTCAGCATCACTTGCACTAATTTGAATATCTGCAATTCTTTTAACAATATCATCAGTTAAAGCTACATTATTATTTGACAAAATGTTTTCAAATTTATCATTAATTGCTTTAGAGGCATCTCTCATTACATTTGAAGTCGCAGCATCAGAATTAGCGCCAACTGTTTTTAAAATAGCTTTATTAAAAGCAGATTGTTGTTCTGCAATAGATTTTTGTTCAAATCCAGCTGTAAATGGATTAGAATCCAAAACAGTTTTTGCTCTAGCCAATAAAGCAGAACCAGTTTTTTGTGCAGCATCTAATGGTATTCCTGCTTCAGTTAAAACTTTAACTGCATTTTGTGCAGCGTCACTTAATTGAGTTGTAATTGGTTTAGCAAGTTTTCCTATTGCATTAACAGCTCCTTGCCCTAAACCGCCAAGAATAGCGCCAGAACCTATATCAAAAGCTTTGCTTTCTTCTGGTAATGTTGGTTGAATTGCGCCCATAGCGCCACCAGTTAATGCGGCTTTTCCAATAGTTCCACCTGGCAATAAAACAGCTTGACCTAATTCACCTGTTATATTTCCAAGCATACCTGAAGTAGTTTCCAATAATGGTTTATTGGCTTCTCTTTGTGCCAATATTTCAGCATATCGATTTTCTGCGACCTCTTTAGCAGAAGGCAAACCTAGTTTTTCAGAAACAGATTTAGAAAATTGTGGAAATGCTTTTTCTAATTGTTGAGCTAATGGATCTAAAACTTGTCCAACACCAGTCATGGTATTTTGCAAAGAAGCTTTAACACCTTTGCCAAACATTTCTAAATCACTCGGTTTTTCTTCAGAATCCCATTTAACTTTAGAAACATCTATTGGTTCATCATCCCATTGAACTTGACTAGCATCAATAGGAAGTTTTGATTCAACAGATTTAACGTAATTTTTTGTTTCTGTTGCTGGCGGTTCTTTTCCTTCTAAAACTGCTTTTGCGGCTTTGTGTCCACCATTGTAATGAGCGATTGCAGCTTTAAAACTACCATATTGATTTTGTAAATCAGCTAAAAATTTAGCAGCTCCATGAGCAGAACTTACTGGATCAGATGTATCTACTCCATAAGCTTTTGCTGTTTCTGGCATAAATTGAAAACGGCCTTTAGCTCCTTTAGGACTAACAGCGTTATCATTTCCATTGCTTTCTACAGATTCAACAGCAGACAAAGCGCCACTAGGCAATCCATATTGATCTTCCAAAGAAGCATATAAATTATTCATTATTTATATCCAATAGAACCATCTTCGTATTGAACTACTTTACGACCATTTAAAGTGCCAGTTTTAACAATTTTTTTGGCTTGTGGCTTTTCACCACCAGTAACTGTATTTTCTTTTTTGGCAAAATTTTGCAAAATATGCTGTTGAACTTCTGAAACATGAGTATCAGGATTTAAAGTGCCTTTTTTAGCTTTTTCAAGCAAAAACTTTTGTTCTTCAATAGGAATAGCATTTTGTTTGCGAGTAAATTCAAAGAAACGCTCTAAAGCTCTTGGATCACTACCAATATCAGGATTATCACGAATGTATCTGTTAATAGATTCAGCTGTGCCTGGAGTTGATGTAGCTGCTTGAATAACTGTTTGAGCAATAAATTTATTTAAAGATTGAGCAGCCGATAAATCACCTTTGGCTACTTTATCAACTAAATCTTGTGGCGCACCAATAGCTTGTAATTTTTCTGCTACATTTACATAAGTTCTTGACCCTGCGCCTGGCTTAAACTCTTTCATTAAATTTTCAGCTTCATTTAAACGCATTTCATTTTGTGTTGCGCTTGCTACACGAGTTGTCAAATCTTTTTGATAATCACCAAAATTAGCAACTCCTACGTTGGTTGGTGTTACATTTTGACCGCTAGTTTGTTGTGGTGCAGAAACTGTCCCAGAAGCACGATTTGTCAAAAATGGCGTTCCAGCAGCATTGGTATTAAATTGTGGCAATGCGGCAGCATATTGTTCAGATCCGCTTGCTCCTTGCCGCCTAATGTTTGACAATAATTTTTTATAACCTTCTACATCGCCTTTATCAATTAATTGATGGGCTTGATCTACTGCTCCACCTTCTTTTAACAAATCTGGGCTAACAGTTTTAAGCCATTTTTCTGTAGCTTCTAATTCTTGTTTAATTCCTTTAGCATCACCAATTTTATATGCTTCTGAATTTTCTAAACCTGTTAAAGCTCCACTAGCAATTTGTCTTTGTGTATTTGCAAAACCAAGTTGTGCAGCTTGTGTTGTAGCTTGTTGCTGTTGAGCAATTAATGGATTAACTTGTGCAGCTTGTTGATAGGCTTGTGCGCCACGAGCAACATTAAGCATATCGCTCAAGCTAGTTGCTTGAGGTGGTTGAATCTGTGAAGCTACGGTAGAAACGTCATAAGTTGCCATATTATGCCAATCCAATCATAGATAGATAATCAGCCGATCCACCAGCTCCTAAGCCATTTGAGGCATTACCAAACAAATCCATTGATCCACTACCTGCGCCAATGTTATTCATATAACTTAAAGAAGTAGGCGAACTGTTAAGTAAATTCATTCCTGCGTTTTGATTGAGCATTGAACCTAAAAATGCTGTATTGCCTAAATTTTGTGCTGCACCGCCATAAGCGTTTGCTGCGCCAACTTGACCTGCTGCGATTGCGTTTGCTGCGCCTGTCTGTAGCTGACCAACGCCCTGTGCTGTGCCTGTAGCAAGATTTCCAAGGTTTGATACGCCTGTAGCACCAATATTAGCTATGCCAGACAATGTATTAAAGATATTGCCACGCTGAGTCTGGTAGTTGTTAAATGCGTTTTGATAAGCATTTCCTGCTGTTTGCTGGGTGTAGTCTTGCAAAGCTTTGGCAGCATTGCCACTCATTGCGCCACCTGTAGCGTTTTGCATTTGTGCAGTAGCTTGTTGCCCTTGACCTAACTGAAAAGCGTAATTAGGGGCTAAATTAGCGTTTAAATCGGCATTACTGAACTGATTAGTCAAATATGGCAACATACTTGATAATGACGATGTGCCTTGTTGACCCAAATTAATATATGGCTGGTAATTAGGGCTTAAATTTTGAAGATTTTGCTGTAGGGTCTGTTGAGCTTGTTGTGCGCCACTCGCTGCTGTTTGACCAGCTTGCGATGCGCCTTGACCCCCAATAAGGCCACCTACCACATTTCCCACTATCGGGGCTGCTACGATTGCTGCACTTGCACCCATGATTTCTCCAATTTAATGCCCTAATTGTCGCATTTTTACAACATTTTAGTAAAGACTTTATCAATAAGCTTATACCCTAAATATTCAAAAAGACTGCTATTGTCTGAATGAACCTTAGTGTTATAAAGCACCCTATCTACACCTTGTTCCTTTAGCAGTTTTTCTGCAAATTGGAACATTTTTAAACCTACTCGCCCTTTTCGATATTCTTTCTTTAAAAAGTAAATATCCTCAAAAGCTGTCAAACAAGTCTTGTAGTGAAGGTGGGGCATCACAAAAAATATGATGTAACCGATTAATTTGCCATCTTCTTTACAAGTTATAAATCTTAATTTACCGCTATCTAAAATCTGTTTATAAGCATCCCAATCAGGGTCTAACGGAAAAGTCTTAGTTACCGATAGTTCCTCATAGTGATCTTTAATTATTTCCTTTAATTCTGTTAAATTTTCAAGCCAATCGTCATCTTTATATTCAATCATACGTTGTAGTAAGGCACTTTAAATGGCTTACCATTCACAGTTATGTTTATAAATCCCACAGGATTGCTTGGTAGCGTTCCTGACCCCTTTGTTGCGTTTGTTGCGCTGGTAAAGTTTAATAAATTCAAAAAATACTGTTGCCAAGCTCTAGTAGGCATTTTTGTCTGTTCGTCAAGAACAGGCGTATTTGGGTAAGCGTTTGAATTGCCCCATAAACCTGTAGCCATTAATTTTCCCCTGCGCTTGCTTTTAAGTTAGCAGACACTATACAAGCAAAGACAGGATCAGTCACAACGACTTCGTAAATACGATCTCTTGCCCATCCTAATCTGCGCCAAATAATACGATTTTTATATTTACCGACTTTGCCGATGCCTGACCAATGCTCGTTTGACCATGTTGAGCCACCGTCTGATGACCAACGTAACATAGCTTGAGGATTTGCACCAATAGTTTCTTGATTCAAAGGTGGGTCTGTAATACCTTCTAGGCCTACACCTGGCTGAAACTGTATCTGCAATTCGTCAAAATACTGGCGTTGCAAGTCTGTAGTTAAATGAGGGCATCTACGCAATCTGCGTATGGTATCGCCATTATCTGTAAAGTTATTAGGGTCTAATTGGTAAATCTGACCATTTTGATAATCGCCTACAAGCACTACGTTTTGAAAGAAAGCAGAGCAGTTTGAGCGATGACGATGGTAATTATTTTGACTATCTGTCCACAACCACTTATGCCAAAGCTGGGTTGCAACGTCATAAACCCAAGTAATATCAAGACTTGGGAATGTCACTACATAGCACTCATGACCTTCTAGCTGATAGGTATAAGCAATAGCATCAGATATATTCTGATTGACAAGGGTATTTTCTACAGCGTGGGTTGATATTCTTTGTGGGAAATAGCCGTTCATTGCTACGATTTCAGCTTGACCACGATTGTTTTTAGCTACATAAGCAAAGCTATTACCAAGACGAGCTATTGAGAATGGCGCAGCAATACCATGCTGACTTGATGAGCCAGGAATACGCTGAAACGCAAATGGGAATGTGCCTTGATCTGCCCATACTTCGCTAGTTGTTTCGCCTAATAAATAGACTTGACCGTGATCGCAAACTAAAGAAACTAGATTGTCAGGGCCTGTAAACTTACTTGCATAGCTCAAACCATAAGTAATTGGGCTAAGAAGATTAGAAGCTGCCCATTGCTGAGTAGATGGGCGATTATAAACAAAGTAGTTATCTACAATATCTACAACAGTCGCACCACTAAAAGCACCATCAGAGCTAGGCAAAACGCTAAAGTTCAGCAAATACATTGTTTCTGAACCTACGGTCTGGGAATTGCTGACTACATAGTTACCTGTATTGCCTGTTCCTGTGCCAAATGTAAGCGTAAGGGTTAACCCTGATCCACTACCATTTGTTGAGGTAGATACGTTATTTGTAGGTGTAGAAGTATATGCGCCAGCAAATGTCTGAGAAAGCGTAGAAACAGCTCCAGAGCCACCGATTGCAGTTACTACATAAGTAGCTGGGCTTGAGCCATAAACACCGCCTAAGACCGTTATAGTGTCGTTTACAGCATATCCTGTGCCTGCTGTAGCAATAGACTGACTTAATACAGTTCCTGATCCTAAAGCTGTAACTACAGTATTTGCAGTAACGCTTGTTCCTTGGATAGTTTGACCAGGATAAATTGTACCACTTGTGACTGCTGAAACGCTTAGGGTTGTCCCTGATAAGCTTGCAGTAATAACGCCAGCTACAGTAGCAGAGTTCATTTGAATGGCTGTAGCAATACTAGCTGTGTTATTAAGTGTCCAAGTTGTTCCTGATCCTGACACAATCACAGTTTCATTAGGAACGCCAATACCAAACAAAGCTTGATTTGCAGCAATTGTTCCGCTAATTACACGAGTAACTGTCAGCGTTGTTCCTGAAATTGTGCCTTGAAATACTGCTGAATTTGGTTGTGAAATGCGCCATGTGTAGCGATAAGAGCCGTCAACAATATAGACGTTTGTGCCGTTATCTGTAATACCTACTTGCCCTGTTGAGCTATTTAACTGACCAATAATGGTAGGGGTAAAAGTAGAATTTAGAACATAAACGTATGGGCCACATACTGCAACGCAATATTGACCACCGCTTACTGTTCTCATGCCACGAACTGCTTGGGCATTTTGCAAAGTTACTACGTTAGTAAGACCAGGAGTAGGATATAAAGCAACAACGCCTCTTGCGCCTTGACCTTTAGCAGGGTCAATTTCAGGTCGCCAGTTAATACATTCTTGATCGTCTTGATAAATAGACGGAGCTGTATAAGATGCGCCAACAAAGCCAAAATCAGCCATTTATTTAACATCCTTATAACGCTCAAAACGCCAAATTTTGTGAATTGTATTTTTATGCAAACCAAATTTTTTAGCTAATTCAATATGATTTATAATGCCTTTATTGGCCCTAACAAAACGAA
>Ga0316226_1004841_pt1 | contig 10528 bp, 9 predicted proteins | sample TBH18017metaG_FD_206009 | JGI IMG/M metagenome (GOLD analysis project Ga0316226, IMG submission 206009) | Freshwater microbial communities from Trout Bog Lake, Wisconsin, USA - TBH18017 | ecosystem: Environmental > Aquatic > Freshwater > Lake > Hypolimnion/Profundal zone | place: USA: Wisconsin... | reverse complement strand
CTGCTCGCGCGGCGGCTGATTTTGGCGGGGTTCGTCGCGCCGCTGATTTTGCTCGCGATAATCGCGACGGGGTTCATCGCGACGCGGGCCACGGGCTGGCGGTTGCGACGGCTGCTCGCGGCGCGGCGGCTGGATGCGACGGAGTGCGCGGCGAAGTTCCTCTAACTCGCGCTCGTCGGCGAGTTTCTGGCGCTCGGCGACTTCGACGAGTTCCAGAACTTCGTCGAGCTGGTCAATCATCTGCTTGAGCGATTCGGCAATCTCCGTGGCGTGGGCGACGGCTTCGCTGATGGCCGAAGTTTCGGCGGGGCGGAAATCGGCGGGCTTGACCCACTGCCGCTGCGCCGGCGGTTCCGGGCGGCGTTCGGGCCGGCGAAATTCAGGCCGACGATCACGCGGCAATTCACGCGGCGGCTCGGAAGCCCGCGCCGGTTCCGGCGGGGGGATGGTTTCCGCGACGGGTTCAGGCTCGTGCGCTTCCTCCGGCTCGGTTTCGTGCGCGGCAAATTCGGCGGGCACTTCCGCGTGCGGCTCGCGAAAATCGCCGGAAGAATCGGCTTCGTGTTCCACGTGCTCGGCGGGTTCCGCTGTTTCGGTTGGCGGCGCGGCAGCTTCGGTTACTTCCGGCGCGGGGGAAATTTCTTCGGCACCGGGCACGCCGGGCTTGGCCGCCAGCGGACGCGGACCACGGCCACGGCCACCGCGACGACCGCGACGGCGACTGTTGCCGGCGGCGCGAGACGCTGGCGCAGGCGATTTCAAATTGGATTGTTCGTCAGGCACAAAATTCTTAAAAAATCTTTCGGGGAGGATGGCGGCTTGGCGCGCAAAAGCAATGGCGAATTACGCCGACTTCTTCACAAACAGCGCCAGCGAGGCCGTAAAACCGTGGAGAAAATTCTTGTCGCCGATGGGGCCGATCTCGCCGTTGCAGAAAAAGCCGGCGATGCCCGTCGGGCCCAAATGCGCCTGCACCAATTCGGAATCGTGGCTGGGCCGGCCAAACAGATTTTTCCCGCGACCGTTGCAGCAGAACAGGCAGCCGCCGTAAATTTCCGTATCCGCCAGCCGCGTTTTTTCGCGCGCCAGCAATTCATTCAAGTCTTCCGAAGCGGCGGCGGCATCGCGGCGCTGAAATTGAATCGTCTGCCCCATGCGCGGCAGTGCGCCAACCGCGAGCACGCCGGAATTTGGATCACCGCCGAGCAAATTGCGCACAAGAAAATCTCCGCGATGAAATTCGTCGAGGTATTCGTTCACCACGAGGCCGATGTGGAGATTGCCCCGCACCTTGATTTGTTCCTCCTGCGACAGGCTTTGCACCGTCTCGGACAACACAGTGTAAGCGGGACGGTTCGCGATGTTGCGGATGAGATTTTGTTCGACGCGCGTCAGCGTCCACGCCTCGCCGATGGGCGTGCAGCCCTGCGAAATCACACCGGCCAGCGCCACCTCGCCGCCGATTGCGATGACCACGCCGCCGTCCTCAAACACTTCGCCGTCGAGATAAACCTGCGCGAGCGGTTCGGGAAAATTGCCACTGGCGAGGCCGCCATAAACCGGCACGCCGGAATAATTCTGATTCCACGAGCGCAGCCATTTTTCACCGTCGAGATGAAACGGGTCAACGAACGCCAGCCAGCCATTGACCTGACCTTTCGCAATGCCATTTTCCACCGGCCAATAATTTTCGCCGTCCGCCGCCGCGACCTGTTCCTGCGTGAACCGGACGCCTTTCAGCGTCGCACCGGGCAGCGAATACAGCGCCAGCACGAGGCCGCCGGCACTTTCGAGTTCTTCCGCGTTGGCAACCAAACCACCGCCGGAACAGCCGACGAGCAATGGAATCTGCGCGTGCAGCCGGAGGATTTCCAAAACCTGCTCTGCGTCCGCGAAAAATTTCGGCGACATGAAAACCAGACCGAGCGACACCGTTTTCGCCGGCAGCCGCGCCCGCAAACGGCGCGCCCAGTCGGCGAGGCCGGCTTCGTTCATGCCGTCCGACCAATACGCCGCGATGGAAGTTTCTGTGCTCACAATTTCACTTCAACCATGCCACAACTTTTTCGCCCGCCCAAATATCTTTTACATTTTGGCGTTCGCGCGCGACGGCAAATTTTTTGCCGCTGACCAAAATCTCCGCCGCCAGCGGCCGCGTGTTGTAATTCGACGCCATCACAAAACCGTAGGCGCCCGCGCTCAACAGCGCCAGCCGGTCGCCCTCGCCGACTTTTGCCAGCGGTCGGTCCTTGCAAAAATAATCGCCGGATTCGCAAATGCCGCCGACGACATCGGACGAAACCGTCGCGCCGCCTTTTTTGACGAGCGACACGATTTCGTGAAACGAGTCATAAAACGCCGGACGGATGAGATCGTTCATCGCCGCGTCCACGATGACGAAATTCTTTTTGCCCGTGCGCTTCACATATTCGACCTGCGTGACGAGTGCGCCGGCATTGCCGACGATGAAACGGCCCGGCTCGATGAGGATTTTTAGGCCGAGCGGTTTCAGCAGCGGCAGCAATTTTTCCGCGTAGCTCGCCGGCGTCAAAATGCCTTTCGCGGCGGAAGATTTCCACCACGCCGCCGCACCGCTGGCGAGCGCCGGATTGTAAATGATGCCGAGGCCACCGCCGGGGCTGAAAAATTCCAGCTCATATTTCTCCGCCAGCCGGCGGACGAGCGGCAGGACTTTGTTCACCGCCAGCTCGTAAGGCGTCACGTCCGTGAGCTGCGAGCCGATGTGCATTTGCACGCCGCGCAGCCAGATGTTTTTCAGTTTGCTCGCGCGGGCGTAAATCGCCTCGACGTGTTCGAACTGGATGCCGAATTTATTTTCGTAAGTGCCGGTGGTGATCTTGGAATGCGTCTTGGCCGAGACGTTCGGATTGATGCGCACGGCGATGGGCGCGCGCTTTTTCAACCGCGCTGCGACCTTGTTGATGCGCAAAATTTCCGGTTCGCTCTCGCAGTTGAAGGAATAAATTCCCTTGCGCAGCGCGAATTCAATTTCCGCCGCCGACTTCGCCACGCCGGCGAAGACGCATTTCTTCGGGTCGCCGCCCGCGGCGATGACGCGCTGCAATTCGCCCGCGCTCACCACGTCGAACCCGCTGCCGAGATTGGCGAGCGTGCGCATCACGGAGAGATTCGAGTTCGCCTTCATTGCGAAGCAAATCAAGTGATCCAGCGGCGCGAGCGCGGAATCCAGTTTCTGAAAATGATCCTCCAGCGTCGCCTGCGAATAGACGTAGAGCGGCGTGCCGAATTTCTGGGCGAGCGCGTCCACGCTCACGCCTTCACAGAACAGGTTTTTTCCGACGTAACGAAAGCTGTGCATAAAGCCGGTATTTTAGTGTCAGTCCGCGAAAGTTCAAGGTTCGTAAAAATAAAAAACCCGCCGGAAACTTTTCCGGCGGGCGCGAAAGAAAATGTTTTACGGCTCGGCGATAATGGCCGCGCGTTGCGTGTGGTATTCCATCGGCGTGATCTGGTCGGCCTTGTATTGCTCCAAAATTCTTTGGAGTTTTTCCGCCTTGGACAAAACAAGCGGCGCCGCCGGCGCGGAGGCCGCCGCTGACGATGCGCCCGGCTCCTGCATTTTTTGCAACAACGCCGCCCGGGCGGCGGCTTGGGCTGGCGTATCGCCCGTCGGCAGCGGTGTGGTCGCCGCGGGGGCCGGAGTTGTCACGGCAGCGGGGGCTGGGGCTTCGGGGGCGGGCACGGTGGCCGCCGGTGTTTCCGTGGCGGGAGTCGGAGTAGCGACTGCCGGCGTGACCGGTGTCGCTTCCGGGGTTGCCACCACTGCCGCCGCAGCGGGCACGGCGACTGCGGGTGTGGCCGCTACCGGCGCGGCACCGGCAGGGGTCACTTCAATCACGGGTGGAGCGACAACCGCCGCCGGCACGGGCGTGGCGGCGGGCGGGTTGGTGTCCAATTCATTCATCTTCTGTTGCAGTGCTGCGCGGGCGGCAGCTTGCGCCGGAGTATCTTGGGCGTGAAGCGTCAGGCCGCCGACCAAGACGAGCGCGCAAGTCCAGAGGGGAAATTTGGAAATCAGCATGGCGACTTCTTACGCCAATTCGCCGCCGGAATCAACTGCTTTTACAACCGGCGCATACAATCCCCGCCACGCCGGGGCGAACGGACTGCACGCCAGCGACCAAAAAATGATTTGCCGCACCTCGCCGCGCGACACTTTTACGCGCTGCGACAACTCGATGACCCCCGCGCCACGCAATTTTTCAATCGTCTTCCCACCAATCAAAATCGGCCACGCGCACGCGAGGCGCACGCGGAATTGGCCGAATGGCAGCGTGTTCGTGTAACGCCAGCCGGCGGCGAGATGCGCTTCCGCCTGGTCCAGATAATCACGGAACAGCGGCAGAAATTTCGGCGCGTTCACCGGCGACAATAAAACTTCCGGCAACAACCTTACCTCGTCGAGCCGTTGCGTGGGCAGATAGCAGCGGCCATTTTTCAAATCCGCCGGCAAGTCGCGCAAAATATTCACCAGTTGCAAACCTTTGCCGAAGCGGATGCCATCGGCGATGAATTGTTTTTCATCCAGCCGCGCGTTCGGAAAAAGCTGCGCGCGGCAAAGCTTCGTCCAGAACTCGCCCACGCAGCCGGCCACGCGATAGGTGTAATCGTCCAGCTCCGCCGCCGTTTCCAGTGCGATGATTTTTTTATCGGAATGATTGCCCGTGGCGCTGCCACCGAAGCGCCGCAAGTCCAATTCCTGTCCGCTCGTGATGGTGGTGAGCACCTCGCGAATCAACTTTTGATCCGCGCCGGAAAAATCCTGCAACGCCGCCAGCGCGTCCTCGACTTTTTCCAGCAACACTTTTTCCGCCGGGGCGCCCTGCTCCTTCGCCAGTTCGCCGAAACGCAGCGGCGTGGAATTTTGGCCGAGAATCCGTTCGCGCAGTTTTTGCAAGGCGTCCAGCCGTTGCGCCACCGGCAGGATTTCCGTGTCCGCAATCGTGTCCGTAGTGCGCGCGAGCAGGTAGGCGAGGCCGATCTGCGGGCGCACGGCGGCGGGCAGCACGCGCAGCGTCAGGTAAAACGAGCGCGACGTCGCCTGGAGCAGATCACCTAGCAAGGCTTTGCGTGACTCGGACATCGCCAGCATGAAACACGGAACCGCCACAAAAGTCAGCCTTCATTATTTGAGAAATTGCGGACGGACGATTTTGGCGACCCGTTCCCGCCGTTCGGCCGCTCGCCGGATAATAGCTTCCGCCCGGCTTGGCACCCGAGACAGACGCCCCCGGTCAAAAGACAGTCGTTTCCGCCCGAAAGACAGTCAGCTTGCGTATGATTCCACCCCTCTAAAGTAAAAAGACATCCGGCTTGGGTAATAAGGCATCTTTCTTACGTATAAAAACATACTTCTTTTGTTAAAAGGCATCCGGCTACAGTTAAAAGACATCCGGCTGACGTATTAAGACATACTACCAAAGTAAAAAGACATCCGGCTGGCGGTGTCATCTTTCCGTGCTTGCCAAAAAGACCACTGCAAAATATGGTGTTTTGCATGAATTCACCCGCCGGAAGCCTGCCGAACACCGTGGTCGCGCCGTTGCCCGATTTGGAACGGCTGGCTGGCGCCTTAAGCCACACGGCCCGCTGGAAAATGCTCAAGGAATTGACCGTGGGCGAGCCGCGCACCATCGCGGAACTGGCGGCCGTCGGCGGCTGCAGCTACGAAAGTGCCGTGAAACATCTGGTGGTCCTGCGCCAAGCCGGGCTGGCCGTGCAGGAACGCGGCAGCCTCTATCACATCCCCAAACAATATCTCCCGAAACCCGGCGAACCCGTGGTGGATTACGGCCACTGCCTGCTCCGGCTGGATGCGGCGGGTTGAAACGGGCGCGACGACGATGGGAGCAAGGCATTTGACGCCGCCGGCATTTTAGGCCGACCAATTTTCAAAATTCAATTTGCGCTGCCAGTGCGAGCTTCACTTTTTATTCACCACAAATATTTTTCATCATATTCAACGCCGTGCTTTTGGAGAAACGTCAAATATTCTTCCTGAAATGTTTTTGTCCGATGATGTTTCTCTTGGTTGGCAATATATTCTTTAATCGCATCACAATTTGAAACGCTCAGGGTGAACGCACCGTAGCCCGGTTGCCACGCAAAATTTTTCACGCCGATGGCTTCGTGAATCCAGCGCGACGAAGTTTGTTTGATGTCTTGCACGAACGTCGCCAGCGCGTGTGTCGCGCGCAAACCAACGAGCAAATGAACGTGATCCGCCGTTCCGCCGATGGCTTCGGGAATTCCATCCGCCGCGCGAATCAAGCCGCCGAGATATTCATGCAAACGCCCGCGCCAGTCATCTGCGATGAACGGATGCCGGTCTTTCGTGCTGAACACGATGTGGAAATGCAGGCTTAAATGCGTGGATGGCATATAAAGTTATCCGGCAAAGTTTTGTCACGAAGCGCGATTTGAATTTTCATCAAACATGCGTTGAGTTTGATGTCGCGGAGCGACGCCGGAAATTAGCCAGACACGTAGTGTCTGGATTTGACGCGCAAATTGATTCGTCCTGAAAGGACGATGGAATTTCCGATATGCAACCATGATTCAAATGTTTCCGCCGTCCTTTCAGGACGGCTTTTCTTTTGCCGTGATACCAGACACTTCGTGTCTGGCTAATTTCCGGTTGTGCCTTCGGCACGAACCGATGCGCGAATAATTTTTATTGGATTCCAAACGCGAAGCAGAGTATGCCAGCCAAGCCAAGAATCCATTGCGCAACCGAAAAGTAGATATAAAAGCAAAGCCATCTCACCGCTTTCTTTTCAGCAGTGAGAAAATCTCTTGTTCCGGCATGAAAACGCCGTTTCATGTAACCGCGCAACGGCCAAAGAAATGGTTCTGCTAATTTTTCACCAAGATCATTGATTGGTGTTTTAAGGCTGGAAAATATCAATTGCCCTTCCACTGAATTGAATTCTTTATACATCTGCTCGGTCATGCCGACCATCAATATCACGGCCATTGAAATATGTTTTGCGATGACTCCGCACAAAATTGAAAACACGAGAAGAACAATGCCCCATTTAAGCGAAAAGGGAGAAATGATTTTTGAAATGGATTCGATGTGAGAAATTATCAAACCCAAAAATGCTGCTTCTCCTGTTACCACCCATAAAGTTTGTTGCATTCCCAAATTCGCTCCGCTCGTGGCGTGAACAAATGTCATGCGAAGGAATTTTTGCTCAGGGTTGAAGCCGCGTAAGTGTTCCATAATTCATTCGAGTTATTTTAATTTAAGAAAGCTGTTCCCGCCAGCGCGCCAGTTGCTTCGCGACTTCCTTGGTTCCCGGTGCGCCGGTCAGATTCCGTTTCGCCATCGCCGTTTTCAGATTGAACACGGCGATAGCATCGCGGGCAAAAGTCTTGTCAATCGCCTGTAATTCCGAAAGCGTCAGTTGATTCAGTGGTTTGCCGGTTTTTTCCGCCTGCGCCACCACCGCGCCGACGACGTGATGCGCGGGACGAAACGCCATTCCTTTCCGCACGAGATAATCCGCGAGGTCAGTCGCCAGCAATGCCGGATCGCTCGCAGCGGCGGCGCACGCGGGCTTATTCACCTTGGTATTATTCAACATCGCGGCCATGAGCCGCGTGGTGGCGCGCACGGTGTCGGCGGTGTCGAAGAGCCGTTCCTTGTCCTCCTGCAAATCGCGATTGTAAGTCATCGGCAAACCTTTCAACAGCGTGAGCAGCGAAAATAAATTTCCAAACACGCGGCCAGTCTTGCCGCGCGCGAGTTCGGCGATGTCGGGATTTTTTTTCTGTGGCATGAGCGACGAGCCGGTGGTGTAGGCGTCGGCAATCTTGATGTAATTGAATTCCGCGCTGACCCAGAGAATCACGTCCTCCGCCAGCCGCGAAATGTGCACCGCGAGCAGCGCGGCGGCGGCACAAAATTCGATCATGAAATCGCGGTCGCTCACGGCGTCCATGGAATTTTGGGTAAGCTGAACTTCGCCGCTGGCGTTCACAAAGCCGAGTAGTTTGGCGACGAGCTTGCGGTCGAGTGGCAGTGTGGAACCGGCAATCGCGCCGCTGCCAAGCGGGCAGACATTCACGCGCGAATGGCAATCCCAAAGGCGCTCGCAATCGCGTTCCAGCATTTCGACATACGCGAGCAAATGATGCGCGAAATAAACCGGCTGCGCGCGCTGCATGTGCGTGTAACCGGGAATGATGACATCGGCATTTTTCTCACCGAGCGAGACGAGCGCGCGTTGCAAGCCGGCGATGTCGCCGAGCAGCGCGGTAATTTCATCGCGCAGCCAGAGGCGCACATCGAGCGCCACTTGATCGTTGCGCGAGCGGGCGGTGTGCAGTTTCGCACCGGCGGGGACACGCTTGGTCAGCTCGGCCTCGATGTTCATGTGGACGTCTTCCAACTCCGCTTTCCACGAAAATTTTCCAGCGGCGATTTCCTTGGCGATTTGATTCAAGCCTTTGGTGATCGCGCTCAATTCATTTTGTTTCAGCACACCGATTTTCTTGAGCATCGTGGCGTGGGCGATGGAGCCGGCGATGTCGTGTTTCCACAAGCGCCAGTCGAAGGAAATGGATTCGGTGAATTGCGCGACCTCGGCGGCGGGGCCGCTCGCAAACCGACCGCTGCGGGAAACGGGGGATTTTTTGTTCATACGCTGGCCTGTTTTTAACGCAAAGCCGCCAAGACGCCAAGACGCAAAGAGTTTCATTTCCACTGCGTGTCTCCGCCTTTTTGCGCCTTGGCATTAAAAGCCGTCCTGAAAATCCGCGTTGCCAGCGCGGCGCAGATGTGAAATGTTAGCGGCGCAGCCATGAGCGAATTCAAATTTGCCTGTCCCGTGTGCGGCCAGCACATGATGTGCGACGCCGAACACGGCGGTTCGGTCATGGAGTGTCCCACCTGCTTCCAGAAAATCACCGCGCCCCAGGCACCCGCGCCGGACTCAAAGTTCATTCTCACTGGGACCAAGGTGTCGGAGAAAAAAATCAACGTGCGCGGCGTGGACGCACCCGTGGTGGTCGCCCAGGAAAAACCTTTCCCGCTCGCCGTCGTCATCGTGCTGGCCGTGGTGATTGTGGCGGGCGCGGCGGGATTTTTCATCTATCGCGCCAAACCCACGCCAGCGGCCAAACCGCCGGTGGTGGTCAAGGCTCCGGTCAAAAAAAACGAGCCGCCGAAACCGCCGCCCGCGCCGCCGGCCAACGACACCAACTGGATGCTCGAGCTGAACCCGAACCCGATTCCTGACACGCCGGTGGCCGGCCGCATCCACGGGCAGGATTTCCTCATCGAACGCGCGAATTTTTGGACAAACGGCACGCTAACGCTGCGCGCGGGAACGAAAGGTCAGTTGGAATTCGGCGTGCAAATTAATTTTGGCGGCGCGCAGCCGGAATCGTTGTCCGGCCAAACCCTCAACGTGGAATCGGACACAGACAAGGCGGCAAAAATTTCGCTACGCTGGAAAGATGCCGCCGGCGCGGTCCAGAAAACCAATTACGACAGCGGCTACGCGATGAGGCTGGAGTTCGGCGCGCTGGCGAACAACAAGCTGCCGGGCAAAATCTGGCTCTGCCTGCCGGACACGGAAAAAAGTTATCTGCTGGGAAAATTCACTGCGGATGCGCGCAAGCCCAAGCCCAAGCCGCCGCAGCCATAATTTTTTAACCACGCAAGACTCGACCACACGCAAAGAAATTTTTCTTCCGTGGCATTTTTGGATTTCCCAGTTTCCCCTTAAAATTTTATGAACGTCGAAATCGTCAACACCGGCAGCGAACTCATGCTGGGCCGCGTGCTGAACACGCATCAGCAATGGCTTTGCCGCCGGCTCGCGGATTTGGGCCACGTCGTCACCCGGCAAGTCGCCATCGCGGACACCGGCAGCGAAATTCAGAACGCCGTGCGCGAGGCGCTTTCACGCGCCGACCTCATTATCACCACCGGCGGCCTCGGCCCGACGTCCGATGACCTCACGCGCGAACTCATCGCGGAATTGCTCGGCAAAAAGCTGGTGAAGAATCCGACGGTGCTCGCGCACATCGAAAATTTCTTCGCCAAGCGCGGTCGGCCACGTCCGGCGAAAACGGACGTGGAAACTTTTGTGCCCGAAGGCGCAGAGGTTTTTCTGAATGCCACCGGCACCGCGCCGGGACTCGCGATGCGAGTGGACGCGGGTGGCCGACACCTCACCCCAGCCCTCTCCCCATTGCTCGCCGACTCGCAACGCGGAGAGGGGGACAGCCCATCTTCCATTCTCCATTCTCCATCCTCGCGTTGGTTAATTATGCTGCCCGGCCCGCCGCGCGAACTGCGGCCGATGTTTGACACGTTTGTCGTGCCGCTGATTCAGCGCGAGTTTGCGGACGCGATTTTCATTTGCCGCACGCTGCTCACGACTGGCATTGGCGAGTCGCGCGTGCAGGAATTTGTCGAGGCGGATTTGCAGCCGCTCGTGAAACGCGGTTTGGAAGTCGGCTACTGTGCGCG
>Ga0316226_1004840_pt1 | contig 10528 bp, 8 predicted proteins | sample TBH18017metaG_FD_206009 | JGI IMG/M metagenome (GOLD analysis project Ga0316226, IMG submission 206009) | Freshwater microbial communities from Trout Bog Lake, Wisconsin, USA - TBH18017 | ecosystem: Environmental > Aquatic > Freshwater > Lake > Hypolimnion/Profundal zone | place: USA: Wisconsin... | reverse complement strand
ATACCCCTTCATTCACGGCCAGGTGAAGGTAGTATGCGTCTTTGGTGGTCCGCTGCCGGGGGTCATTCGCGTCCTGGTAGCCCACATAGCGAGCGATTCCGGCGGCCCGCAAGTCATTGATCACCGTATCCGCCACCTCTCTTGGCATAGGCTTGTATCCCCTGACCGTCTCAAGTGCAAACTGCTGATGGCCGTACGGCACCAAGGGAATCCAGGAGTAGAAGCCAGTGCCAATACGGGATCTGCCCTCAAAAGGACGAGCATCTTTCTCGACAACCAGATAGACGGCTTCGGCCACCGGTTGGGATATGATTCGGTCGCCAGGCTTGAAGGCCACTGAAAGGGGTTGCGAAACACAACCGGTGCATGCTACGACTGCGAACAGGGGAAGTGCCCACATGAGCTGTTTCATGACGTTCATCCACCAATGGTGATTCGTGACTACGTTTTCTATTCAAACAGCGACTTGATGTAAGCACCCACGGGTTTCTGCAGGAGATCCTGAGGATGGTCACCGCCGAAGGTGAACCACCTGCTTATGCCTGAGATGTCGACCGCATCCAGCAGATCCCCTGACGTGACGTCTATAACCCTGATCTTCACTGCGATTCTGTCCGGCTGCCCGGTCCATTCGGTGGGATGATCCTCCCACTGCTGAATTTCCGGCAGAATGAGATAGCGTGCCTTGACCCGCCGTGCGGATGCAAGGGCAGTATCATAGTTCTCGGGTTGGCCACCGACCACCACCTGCGGCATGTAATGGGTTAGAGCCTTCCTGATTTCCTCCGAGGTCATCATGCCGGACTGAGGATAGATCTTCTTTCCGATCGCGCCAGGCTTCGACAGCGCAAGATAGGCATTGCCGTCAGTTGCGAGTTTCGGCTTAGGCATATCGGTGTAGGTGCGGGAGGTGCCATAGGTGTGAGCGCAACCCGTCACCAACGCCATGGCAAGTAAAAGCAATCCACCTTTCATGCTTCCGCTCCTGACGCGTCGATCACTCTGCCAACGAGATTACATATTGAGGCGCCCAGTAAAGCGCGACGCCCTACCAACCGTCAACTCTGACTTGTGCCCGTGAGCCATCCTTACGGCTGTTTATACTTGATCACGTCGCCGTCAATGAAGGTGCTATACCCATCGCCGATCCACGCCCAATACCAGGTCTCCTTGATGGTTGGATTAATCAGGGCATCGCCATTACGACTCTTAACAGCCGCATCATACGCACGCTGTACTTTGCTATTGTTCCCACACGGAATGATCTGGAACAGCATGAAACCGCTCGCACCACCCGCACCCTTGCCAACGACTTCATACGGTTTGCCCGCTTGTGGTCCCAAATACACCGGTGCGGAAGCACATCCAGAAAACGCAGCCCCACATGCCACCGCCAACAACACGGCTGCCATGCTCTTCTTCATCACGTTCTCCTTGAAGGACAACCTCGCCCCACGCGGCACATCCCATGCCTCTTTCATAACAGGCTCTTGCCCCATCGTGATCCGGACGCGGCACGTACCGCGCCCGACGTTTGTTAAGATAACACAAATAGGTGTTCTTTGTCCTCGGCAAAAACATGATGGATGCGCAGCCGCTGGATAGGAACCCCACAGCAAGCACTGCGAGCATGCTCGGGGAGGCCGCTTGCTTCAACAGTGCGGCTGAATTGAGGTCGATCATTGTATCCTCATTTCTTTGGCTGGCTGTTTCGTTATAACATTCAGTCGACCCATAAGAGTCTCGCCACCGATCACTCGTGCCATGGAAGCGGCTACGGCAAACGGTGTTAATCCCTGCGTCCGAATGGCGTTGATCACGCGAGATGTCTGACCGTCTACAAGCACCATGACAATATCTTCATCATGGTACAGGTGGTACTTGTAGCCAAACGGAATGAAGAAGAATGTCAAAAGATGGGACCGGAATGTGAAAGCATCAACCGCGACCGGAACCAACAAATAGCGACAGCCAAGCCCATCCGCCAACTCCTTTGCGGCTGGACCATCGACACACGCAGTGGCGTCGAATGCTAACCGTTGGCTCAAACTCCACTGAAGTTTCACCGAGGCTGAAGTCGGTTGACTACGCCCCTTGCCATTCGGCGTGTAAGAAGCCATTTTTGCAAGACTTGCATACTTGAGTCCATCATGACCATCCCATTTCTTTGTATCCACAACACCGGACGAATCGCCAACCTGCTTGATAAGCCGCATCGGTATATCGAGCAATGGACCAGCTAGAGCCGTTTGCGCTTTCCGCAGATTGGGTTGTTGCAGAAAAGCAGCCGCGACATCAGCAGAACGCAACATCCCGCTGCTGGAGTTCTCTCCATCGAGGAAGAAAAGCGCTTCGCCTTGTTTTATCAGGTCGCTCTGCCGGCAAGAGTTTAGCTTCCCGATCTCAGGCAGAATGGCAATTCGGCTCTTCATCGACATCGCGTCCTGATGAAAGACTTCCACGGATGTCACATTCATCACTGGTGTCACGCACCCTGTCGCGAACAGGAGCATCATACCCGCACAACCGCCGATCACATATTGTTTCATCGTTCTCTCCTTGCCATTGTTCAACGCCGATTGTTGTGACGCATCGGCTTAATGTCCTTTTAAATGCTGAATCGGGGTCTCAAAACACGTCGAGCTCGTAGAAGACACCTCCATTTTCACGGCATCCCCCTCTTCCGCAAGGATGCGAGCGTTATTCAAATCAACCAAACACACCGTATGAATTGGCATTTGTTGTTTGTGGTTGGATCCAATTCTGATCGGTGAATCGCCAAAAACAATGATGGGGCCCAGCGGAATAATCCACCCCAAGTCAAGGTAGCGTTGGGTGACCACTTCATATCCGGTGAAGCGGGGCAACAGCGCGTAACGACATTTTGATTCTGTTGCCAAGGCAACCAGATTCGTTCTTTGCATCTCCGCCTGCAGGGCGGTGGGACAGGGTGGTCCTATTGCAGCAGAGATCGCTTCCGCTAGCGGTCCGTAATTCTTTCGTACGCTCGCAATGGGCTTGTAACGAGAACCGAAAGCTTTCTGCATTTCGACGTCGATCTGGTTCTCTATTCCTATCCGAGTTTCAGGACTCAGGCTGCAATTGGCGACGACGAGCGGCAGGCCTAGAATACCGTCTTTAGAAGCCCGCAGGTTTGTGTCTGGTGCACGATAGGAAGAAGAAGTCGTGGTGCTACATCCTACAAACATAAGGGCGCACAGGATCAGGAACGCAACCGATTTCATGCTAGTCCTTCGATGCTCTTGCAAAAAACCCCTCGTTCACCGGACGCGGCACTTACCGCGCCCGACGTAGATGAAGATAGCAAAACAGTCGCGCTTTGTCTTCCCTCGAAAAGGTGTTCGGTGTTGCCGGGGAACCAAAGGTTTTGTCGCTCTTGTACCAAGAAGACGCCACCCGCTCCACAGTTGGCATTTGTCGAGGTCTGATTGGATTCCATCATTTCTGGTTTGTCACTTTTCTGGATCGGCCTTGGCCATTCGCGTTGTCACGCACACAGTTCCAACAAACGCATCGCGCCACGCTTCCTGAATCCTTGCCCTGCACCGATGCCTATGCCATCATGGGATCCAAGCTTCCCCCGCCCTGCAGTTCCAGAGGGGATCAACGAGGTTTGTCATGCAGCAACTCCTGACTGTGGCGGTCCTGCTGACCCTGTTGGCACTGGGGCCGCTTGGATGCGGAACCCTGTCCAGCCGGGACTATGCCTCCACTTGCGACGAGGTGGCTCGTCTGGCGTGCAGCGGCAACGTGAAAGCAGAGGCGGACGCTCTGGCACAGCCGCTGATCGATTCCGGCCATACTCCGGGCATCGTCGTGGGCGTTCTGATGCCGGACCGTACCTGCCGTTACTTTGCCTATGGAGTCCGGGACAAGACCACCGGCGCCAGGCCGGATGGGCACACGCTGTTTCCGATCGGGTCCGTTAGCAAGGGTTTCGTGGCGGTCGCTGCTGCCAGTTTGGTGCAGGCCGGCATGCTTTCATGGAGCGACACCCTGGCGGAGCGCCTGCCGGCCGGCACGCCGCTGAGCCCGGATGCACGGAAGATTACGCTGGTTCAAATGGCCACTCACACGGCAGGCCTGCCACGCCAGCCCAACACGCTGGGCGTTTTCGTGCGCCTGATTGACTATTTCTTCACCGGCAGCAACTTCTACCGGCAGTTGGATCTGCCGTATCTCCTCGACTACTTGGCGGCGTTCGATGCGCCCGATCCGATTCGTCCCAGCTATTCCAATATCGGGTATGCCTATCTCTCACACGTCCTCGAAGTGCGGACCGGCCAACCGGCTTGCACGTTGGTGGAGTCCATCGTGCTACGGCCGCTGGGGCTTCGGCGGACCGGCTATGACCCCGTGCATCTATCGGGATGGGAGACCCGCGCCCGAGGCTATGCGGGCGACGAACCGCGATACATCCGGCGCGGCCGCCCGGTTCCGGAATGGCAGCATACCGAGGCGCTTCGCAGCTCCGTCGGGCTGTATTCCTGCGCCGAAGACCTGCTGACCTTTGCCGGCGCGCACCTCCATGGCACCGGCGATGCGGCCCGCGACGCCGCCCTGCGCGACACGCTCCGGCCGCGCGCCGACCCGCCGCCGTTCACCCCTGCGCTGGGCTGGTTACTGGACACCATCGATGGCCAAACGTTGGCCTACCAGAACGGCGTCATGGGCGGCTACACCAGCTATCTTGGCATGGACCTTCGTCACAAAATAGCTGTCGTCGTGCTGCAGAACAGTGTGAACTGGACCGATCACGTTGGGCACAAACTGCTGTTGCGCATGGCCTGCGCCGCCGACCGGCCGCAGAGCAAACCGGAAGCAACCCCCGGATTGCCCTGACCATGCCGGGGCGCTCTAAGGCAGGTCCACTGGCGGCGATCCCAAGGCCGGCGGCGTCCAGGGCACGAGCCGGCCACCTGCCGCGCGGAACCAGGCCAGAGCAGCAGATTCCAACGGCTCGGGAAAGGCAAAGACCATGTCCGTTGGAAAACTGCGGCCGTCCACGGCGGCAATCGTGACCGTCATGCCGTCGAGCTCGATCCGCTGTCCTACGCGCAACGGGTTTTCGCGGCTCCGCTGCAGATCCACCGGAACCCCGCCGGGCGCGTTGACTTCCAGGCTCGCGGCATCCAGCCGGCGCACCCGGACCTGTTGCACGGCATTGCGGCCGGGCGCCAGCGCCCACACGTGGGCGGGCCGCGTCTGACCTGCCAGCGCCCGGTGAATCAGCAGGTACGCCGCGTCCGATGCGAAGGGGGGGTTCACAAGCACCACGGTGCGCCCGCCCAGGGCAGGATCCATCAGGGACGGCTGCGTCAGCGCCGTGGTCTGGACCGCCAGCGCCTGGACAAAGTAACGGTGGGTCATCACGAAGATGACCGGGGCTGCGATGAGGTGAATCCCCAGCAGTATGGGCAGCACCAGCAGGGCGGTTGCCCGCGTGGGCGCACGGCCGGACCGGAGTCCGTCAATGAGATGGCCCACCAGCAGCGCTAGCAGACCGGCAGCGCCCAGCCCCACAAACTCTAGTTGCCGAGAACTCACCATGCCCAGTCCTGCCGGCACCACAGCCAGAAGCATGCCGGTAAAAAAGAAGCGGGCTCGGCGGTCGGTCCGCAGCAGTGGCAGTAACAGGCCGATCAGAGCCGCCATCACGATCACCGCCGCCGACCAGAGCACCGCGCGACCCACCGGCCCGAAGAGCCAGACGGCTTCCGCGGGCGGCAGTCCCCATTGGCCGAGCAGCAGGAGTGGCGCACGTTCGCAGGTGATCCGTATCAAGCCCAATGGATTACGGGCGGGATCGAAGTAAATGTCCGAACCGGCTGCGCCATAGCCTCCCAGGCGATAGGCCGTATGCCATGCCACGAACACCACCGCATACGGCAACAGGCTCCGCAACCGTTCATGCAAAGCGCCGTTGTCCAGAAACACCGCGTAGGCCAGCAGATAGCCGCAGGTGGCCACGGCCGACTCCTTGCTGAGAAATGCAACGCCCAGGGCCAGCGCAGCCGCCATCCCCCAGCCCGGCGCGGAACGGCGGCGGCTGGCATCATGCAGGAGCAGGCAGAGCGCGCCACACAGGGCGCAAACCGCGGTGCAGCGCGCGGCCAGCCAGGTCGCGGCCAGCGCGTGGCCGTGGTCCACAGCGAAGCACAGCGCCGCCAGGCCAGCCATCCAGGCGGTGGGAATCAGCCGCCGGAATAAGAACGCAACGCACAGCACCCAGCCGCCATACCAGAGCACGCTGTGCAGGTGCATCCAGCCGGAATGCCCGGGCCACAACGCCGTATCCAGCCGGTGCGTCCATTCGCTCACAGGCCGCCAGAACCAGAACCGGAAGTTCTCCACGCTCCACCAGGGGAGCAATCCCAGGCTCATCAGATGCCGCGTCCGGTCCGCATGGCCGTCCGCCAGCCGAAAGAGCGGCCCGCCGGATTCGAAAGCCGTCTCCAGCCCCGGAGGGCTGGTCATGGCGGCGCGGTGCCACTGGTCGTCGCTCTGGAATCCGCTGCGCAGGGATGGCACCGCCAGGACCATGGCCAGCAGCGCAGCCAGCCACGGAAAGGCGGAGTGTCCAAGCGCCCTCCCGATCCGGCGAGCGGTCGCGGACCGGCATTGGATGAACGAGCGTGCGCTGGCAATGACCTTACCCATGTCTGCTCTCTGCTGGTGGAATAACGTGCCGGAGGCGATCGTCGCCGCCGATCGGTCTGCCGCTACCGTTGCGGACGTCCCCTCGCCTTGCGCCAGACGTTGTGCAGGGCCGGCACAACGAAACGACTCGTCAGGAAGCCGGCCGACACGCCGACCACAAGCGTGAAGCCGAAGGAAAACAGCGTCGGATGGCGCGCAAACAGCAGGGCGCCGGCGCCGATCAGCGTGCTGGCCGCCGCAAGCGCAACGGCGGTCGAGGTCCCGGTGCGATAGCCGTACTGGCAGTCATACGCCGCGAACAGACCATAATCGCTGACCAAGCTGATCGCCATCAAAGCCGCAATCATGGCGGGTATGTTCAACGATACGTGAAGCAGGGGGGCCGTTCCGAGAATGGCTGCCACGCAGGTGACCACGGGCAGCAGGGCCAGCAGGGTCAGACGGAACTGCCGAAGCAGCAGGATGGTCAGCAGAACCGTGGCCGCCAGGCCAGCCAGCGACAACCACGCCAACTCGCCCAGCGACACGGAGGCAATCATGCGGCCGAATTGCCGCCGCGAAACCACGAACACACCCGGACTGTCTGCCGTTGCGCCAGCAACGCGTACGAGGTTGTCGTCGGTGTCCGGGAAGAAGGATAGCGCCGCGTATCCGTCCCGCGTCGGCGTCAGGAATCGCTCCTGCAACCGGGCAAAGAACGCAACGCCTTGCGGCGTGTCGTCCAGACCGGGCGGGTCTTGCAGCCTCGCGAAGAACGGATCAAAGGCGTTCGTGGCAAAGCCGTAGGCTTGACCAGACTGCGCCAGATGCGCCTGCAGTTCCGCCCTGCGCACGGGAGACCAGAAGGTCTCCCACCGGTGCTGGTTCTCGGCCCGCCGGACCTTGGACGGCCAGACCGTCGCCAAGCTCGAAACCGTGCTCCGCCCCAGCGACTGTACGAGGCGCGCTGAAACGGCGTCGTTCCGCTCACGGGCTTCCTCTTGCGTATGGGCCGGCACCACCAGAACAGCGGGCACCGTGCGTCCGCCCCAGGTCGCATGAAACGCCTCGTCCGCTGCCAGAACCTCGGCGCCCGAGCCATCCATCTGTGTGGCGTCATTGTTCAGGGTCAAGCGCGTACTCGACACCGTCAGCGCCAGTGTCACCAGCGCCCAGATCGCGACGCAAAGGCCGTCCCGCCAGCTCGTTTGTCGTGCGCCACCGGCAGGTTTGAACGAAAGTGGGGCCGTAGCCCCCGGCCCGAGAAACCGGGGCAATACGAACAGCGCACAAAACAGGCAGAACAGAAAACTGAGCGTGGAGATCAATGCCAGTTGGCGATAGCCCTCGGTGTGTGACAAGAAGAAGGTGGCGAAGACACTGATGGTTGTCAACGCGCCAAACACCACAGGTTTCACAATCTGCCGCAGCGTCTCCCGACTGTTTCCCGCATGCCGGGTTGCCACATAGACGTAGATCCCGTAGTCGATCGAGATGCCGGCAACAACACTGGACAACCCCACAACCATGGCCGAGAGAGGATGGAAGAAGAGATCCGCCACATTTGTGGCGAGCAGGACGGCACCCATCGGCATAACAAACACGAGCGTGGCACGCAGGTCATGAAACGAGATCAGGAACAGGGCCAGAAACGCCAGCGTGGCGACCAGTGAAGTCACAAGAATGTCGTGTTTCACGGTGACTTCATTGCCGACTGTATGCATGTGCCCGGCAATGATCGACCCCTTGACTCCGGAAGGCAGGCCCTCCAGTCGCGCCCGGAGATATCCAACCGCCGCGCGAGCCCCCTGGCTGTCCGTGACGTTGACCGGCGTGCGCAGGATCACCAGGGCGTGTCGTCCGTCACGGCTGAGAAGATGTCCGTCCGTCAGCGTGACGTCGTAACCGAGCGACGTCAGCGTCTGGGCCATGTCGCGCAGCAGGTTCCCCGACATGCCCAGCGGATCCACGCGGAGAAACGGCACCGTGAACGAAGACACCGGTGCCAGGCACATGCGGTGCACGCGTTGCAACTGGTCGCGCACACCTTCCGGCGTCAACCGGTTAGTCAAGGCGGCGAACTCCTCCGGACCAAGAAGTTGCGGCGTGTAACGGGAGAACGCCATCATCTCCGATAAAGCGTCCTCGCTGCCCATGGCGCCGGTTACGGACGTAAACAGCGGGGACTTGATCGAGTCGCAAAGCGTGTCGACCGATCCGATCAGGTCGGCGGTTGTCCTTTGCTCGTCAACCAGCGCAAGCGACACCACGATGTCGTGCGACAAGCTGGACTCGTTTAGAAACCCGAGAACCCGGCGCACGTTTGCATCGGCAGGCAACATCAGCGTCAGATCATTGCTGTACCGGTGGAAGACCATCCCGACAGCCGCCAGAACCAACAGCAATCCCAGGGCGCCTGCCAGCCAGGCACGTGTTTGCCAGGCGCATCCCTCCTTTTCGGCAGGGGAATGAGGCACCACGGTGCGCTGCCTGTCCGATGGTCGCATTGTCATAACGGTTGTGCCCGCCGCCGTCTCTCCTGCGCAAACAGTTGCTCTCCGCAAGCCGGAGCGTCACGATAGCGAGGCAGCATATGGGCCGCAAGGAGAAACGATGCGCAGCCGATACGCGCGAAACTCTTCCCGCGTATTAGACGCGCTAAAATCGCCAGTTGACAAGCACCATAACAGGCGCGACTTCATTTGCGAGACCGCCAGTGAACCAATAGCGGTTTTCGGGAAGCAGATTCAGGAGCCCAACCTGTACTCCGTGGTCCGCCTGCGCCGCCATATTGAACAGTCCGAGTTGCAGTCCTTTCAGCCTGCCGGCGTAGTTCAGGAAGCCGAGTTGCAAACCGGTGTCGTTATCCGCCGTATAGTTTACCCAGCCAATTTGAAACCCGACGAAATCACTGTGCACCACGTTCAGATAGCCCCATTGCATGCCCGTGTAGTTCTCGCTGTAGTTGACACACCCGATGCTCAGACCGCCGCTCTGACCATAGCTGCCGTTGATCACGCCAATGGCGAACGCATGCTGCTGGTTTGAGCCCCAGATGTTGAGCGATACGCCCGTGATGTTATCCGTTTGCTTTTGTAAGGCGATATCGGGAACCAGACTAACCTGGAACACGGCATCCGTTGCAAGAATGCCCGAGGCGAAAAGGGTTGCTCCAATAGCAGATGCAAGTATTCTCTTCATAATGTTTGCCTCCTTGCAGAAACGTGACTACGTGACATCCTGTCTTTTCAGCAGGGTCGCCCTATAAAAAGGCAGTCGCGGCATGGTTATTACTTTACCGAAGTAGCGGGTTGTTTGGCGAGCAGAACGGTTCTCTTGGGCGCCGGGCATCTCGTGTCTCGTCATGGCCGGGCTGTTGTGCCCGACAAGGCTTTCGCCACCGACAGGGGCGCGTTGGCGGCACGGCACAGACTGATAAATGAGTGGGGCAAGCTGTGGAACCCAACTTCACGACAAGCCCGTTGGCCGGCGCCCGGTCTTTGCGTTTGGTCCCGCAGGAGACAAAGCGGTTCTGGATTTGCTTGCCCAGGACGGTGTTGCGGTCCCTGTGCGCTACTGCCATGTCTGGCAGCACGTACTCCCCACATTGGGGCGTCGTGGATTTCCGTCAGCATGGCGCGCAGAACCCTCGTTCGCCGTGCGGCAGGCGGACGCCAACGCATCCGCGGACTGCCGCATCTGTGCGACAAAGTCGGTGTAGATCTCCGCGTCGACGATGTCGAAACAGTCGACGCGGTACTCCTCGGCACGGGTCTCCAGGTGCGGGATGAGATCCGCAAAGCCCTGGCGCAAGGCGCACAGGGCCTGCTGCTGCGGCGTCCACGTGCCGGATGCGCAGGCGCTGCCG
>Ga0316226_1004831_pt1 | contig 10538 bp, 6 predicted proteins | sample TBH18017metaG_FD_206009 | JGI IMG/M metagenome (GOLD analysis project Ga0316226, IMG submission 206009) | Freshwater microbial communities from Trout Bog Lake, Wisconsin, USA - TBH18017 | ecosystem: Environmental > Aquatic > Freshwater > Lake > Hypolimnion/Profundal zone | place: USA: Wisconsin... | reverse complement strand
TGGTGTCTGCCCATGGCGCACGTCCTTTCACGAGCGTAACAGTATCCGACGAGGCGTATAAAAGCAGAATGTCAACAGAATGTCAACACCATCAAAAAACCCCAGCAAAAACGCATAAAATATAAGATTCAGGTTCTTATGCCGCAAGGCGTGGGGGTTCAACTCCCTCCGGGTGCACCACTTCAAGAAAGGCCATAAAATCAAGCGATTTGTGGTCTTTTTTCCTTTTCCGGGGTGGTGCTGGACGGTTCCCCCATCTTTAGGCCGTTTAGGAGCTTAGAGGCGCTTTTCGGCAGCGTTCCTCGCAATCCTTCTACGAGGTCTAGTCGCCTGGCAGCGGCCGGTGCGCGCGGGCATATTCGCGCGGCGTCTGGTTGCAGACCCGGCGGAAGACATTGTGGAACTGGCTCAGCGAGCCGAAACCGGCAGCCATGGCCACGTCCAGGATCTTCGCATCGGTCGTTGCCAGCAGCCGGCGGGCGTGCGCCACGCGCTGGTCGTTGACGTAGCGCATCATGCTGACGCCGCACGATTCCTTGAACGTTTCCATGGCGTAGGATGGATTGGCCTGCGCCGCCTTTGCGATCTCGCGGACCGTCAGCCCCGTCTCGGCGTAGTGCTCGGCGATGAACTGCAGCATCCGCGCCACGCGCGCCGGCTCCACGCCATGTTCTGACACGGCCCGGATATGGCCACACTCCATGGCCAGTCGCCGCAACCGCGCCTGCACCTCCAGCAGCAGGATCTCCTGCCGTTCCGCCGTGGCGCCGGCTCCCAGATCTGCGTGACAGCGCCGCATCAGGTCCAGATCGTGCGGCCAGCGGGACGGATCGGCCTCCTGCAGCAGTTCGCCATGCAGCAGCGGGTAGACGAAGGTCTCGCGCGGCAGCGGCCAGGCCAGGAACACGGTCAGCGGGATGCTGAGCGACCAGATATCGCCCCTCGCCCACGCCGCAATCCGGTGGGAAAACCCGCCCCAGAACACACACAGCGTCCGCGGACGGATCGCGACAGACCGCCCGGCAATGGTGTAGGACAGGCTCCCCCGGGCCAGCAGGTTCAGCTCGATCTCGTTGTGCCGGTGAAACGTGGGGAGCGAGCTCCGGCGTTCCTTCCAGCGATGCGCGAAAAGGCCGTGGATCTGGAAGTCGGTCTGGACGCGTTGCTTCATGGACCCGATTATATAGGATAATAATGGTCGGTTTGGAGGAGGAAATCGGACAGAGGCTATGAGATACTCATTGCAGATATTGCGAGCTGCGAGTCGCGGCACGTCACTGTGTTGGCGTTCAATCGGAAAGGCTGCCATGTCAGATCGAAATCGAACACCAGGCTCCTTCCTCGCCCGTTGCCTGGCGGGCGTCCGTTGGTACCGGGGAACGTCAGGGGTGTTGCTCTTTGCCCTGCTGGCTGCCCGGATGGCATCTTCGCAGACCTGGAGCGGTGGCGGATCGGATGCCAACTGGAGCACGGCAGCGAACTGGGTCGGAAGCAGCGCTCCGGTTAGCGCAAACACGTCGGACCTGACGTTCGATGGCGTGACGGGGCTTGCCCCACAGAACGACATCGCCTCCCCGTTCATGCTGAGGAACATCACCTTCCCATCGACGGCGGGCGGGTTCACGCTGGGCGGCGGCGCCCTCTCCCTGTATGGGAACGTGGCGAACAATGCCGCCGCCACACAGACGTTTTCCAACAACATCACGCTGGCGGCTAACAGCACCTGGGCCGCGGCCGCCGGCGACATCGTCATTGCCGGGATCCTGGGCGGCGGCCAGCCGTTCACCAAGGGCGGAACCCACGTTCTGCGCATCACGGGTCAGGTGTCAATCCCGGGCCAAAACAACCCCCTCTGCAACTCAAGCGGCGGCGGCATTGAAGTCTCCGGAGCATCTGCCACGTTCACCATCGGCAACTGGTTCAACTGTTTCCCGTGGTGGGACGCCGGCGAACGCATCCTGCGCATGACCAACGGTGGCCAGCTCATCGCCTTCGGGGATATGGGCGGCAACTACGGCATTGACTTCGAAGTCGTCGGCGCGGGTTCACAAATCTACTTCCCGAACAGAAACAATTTCACGACGGGTGACAACTTCATTCTCAACATCGCAGACAGCGCGGCGGTGACGAACGTCAATACGCTTTCGCTCGGGTCGAACAACAGCACGAACGGCGTGCTCCGAGTCACCGGCGGATCCGTCCTCGCCGTCAACACCTTCGGAACCGGTGGCGGCCCGTTTGATGGCTACGTGGGCGGCACGAATAGCGCCGGCAATCCCTCCAGGCTCATCTGCGGCTCTGGCTGGTCCATGGCGCTGGGTATCTATGGCAACACGGCATCCAACACCGTCCTGACCATCGGACAGGGCGGCCTGCTCACCGTCAACGGGAGCGTGAGCATCGGCAACGCCGGCAACAACAACGCCCTCGCGCTCCGCCACGGCGGCAGCGCGGAGACCGCGCCCGGCCAAAGCTGCACATTGACCATTGGCGGCAGCCATGTCGCGAATAGCGGCCTCATCGTGAGCGGCGTGGATGCCGCTTCAGGCATCCCGTCGAGCTGGAATGTCAAGGGCTGGCTGTTCGCCTACGGCAACAGCGGCACGACCGACTCGCACTACACCAATAATTTCATCGAGATCTCAAACGGCGCCATGGTCACCAATACGACGGTCTACATCGGCACAATTTACAACGATCCTCCCACGGATCCCTGGGACCGGGCCTGCCTCATTGTGACGAACGGCGGCAAGCTCTTCCGCGGCGATTACGGCTATGACGTCGCCCTGGTCGTCGGCGAAAAGCGCTCCGGTTGCTCGGCGCTGTTTGCGGGAACAGGGACGCTCTTCGACGCGGCATCCAAGAGCGTCAGCGTTGGCACGGATCCCGCCTCGTGCGGCAATTGCATGACGATCTCCAGCGGTGCCGTGGTCACCAACGTCAACAACTTCCATGTCGCTCGCCTCCAAGGGGCCAACGGCTATGTCTGCAACTCGAACCGCCTGGAAATCCTCGCTGGCGGCCAGCTCTATACCACGGGCGACAATTCCATCGGCGATAACACTTGGTACAGCGGCGGTTCCGTGCAGCGCGCCGAGCAGAACACCGTCCTCGTGACGGGCGCAGGTTCCCTGTGGAACGTGAACACCCCCTCCTATAACCCGGTCTATATCGGGTTCGGCGTCTACACAAACAACGCTTGCTCCGAGAACGCGCTGATTGTCGCGGACGGCGGCCTGGTGCAGATTCCGTCGAGCATCACCATCGGTTACAATGTATCCTCCGCCTTCAACAACCGCCTCGTCCTGGGTTCCGGCGGCGTCGTGCAAACCCCGGCGGTCATGGTGGGCGTTGGCAGTGCCATCAGCAATACCATTGATTTCGCGGGTGGCGCCATTGCCGCGGCCAGCCTGACGGTCAACGGTACGAACGGGTTCCGTGTGCTGGTTTCGGACGCGCCGTTCGTCGCTTCGACGTTTACGAACGTCACCCTGGGCCCGAACGTCTGCATGACACCAGTCAAAGAGGGCCGCGTCTCGCAGACCGTCTTCCCCTTGCTGACGTCCGTCAACGCCATAGCGGGGCTTGCCAACCTTGCGCTGGATCCGGCGGTCGATTCCGGAACGTGGAAGCTCGTCACGACGGCAACCTCGATCACCCTCATCCGGCGCGAAACGGGCACGCGCATGCTCGTTCGCTGATTGGGTCGGTTCATGACACGCAAAGGAACATCACGCAATGAAGTGTATCCTTCCCCTTTTGGCTGCGCTGCTCTGCTGCGCGACCCCGTCGGCGCGGGCCACCACGCCGGTGCTGGTCCAGGATTTTGAGGAGGCCGCCGCCCTGCCCACGGTGTGGGTGGTCGGCATCCCGAACGAGAACGCCGCGGTGACGCTCGCCACGGAGCACCCCGCCGCCGGCAGGCAGTCGCTGAAACTGCACTACCACTTCACCGGAAACGGCCAGTATCTGGGCGTGCCGATTCCGGTCAAGATCAAGGCGCCGGCCCACAAGCTGCATTTTATGCTCTACGGCAATCACTCCGGTTGTGGGTACGGGGTCTATGTCGTCGATGCCTCGGGCGAAACGCATAAGTTCCGCAATGCCGCCACGATGAAGATCGATTTTGCCGGCTGGAAGGAGATCACGGTCGACCTGGACGCCCCGCACGAAACATGGGGTGGCGACAACAACGGCAAGCTCGATGTCCCGATCACCGGCCTGACATTCGAGATCAGCACAGCCGGTGGTGCGCCGTATGAGGGCGATCTCTTCTTCGACGCCGTCACCGTCGACGCTGACAAGAGCGCCGCTGAAACTCTCGGCAGCGAAGTGTCCGTGACCGCACCCGCCTACTGCTCCGATGTCAGGGGCGACACGCCGATCTCCATCGCGGCGCCCGGCTTCAAGACCGTCACGGCCCGGTGTTGGAAACAGGGCGGCGCGTCTGGCGCCGATTCATTGGTCGCGACCGTGCCCATTGACGACAAGGGCCGCGGCACATTCGTCTTCCCGGCCGACGCCTATCCGCACGGCCCCGTCACCCTCCGCATCAGCGGTACCAACGACACGGCCAGGGACAACTGCTACCTCCAGCTCTACAACAAGGGCGGTGTATCCTGGAAGGAAGGCTTGCCCAAGGATCCGCCGGCAGCCAGCGGCCTGTCGCTGGTCTTTGCCGATGACTTTAACGGGCCGCTTTCCATTTCCAGCACCGACCCCAAGGCCACGTACTACGATCACAAACCGCCGGATGGCTCGCAGGATTTCAGTTCCCTGCGTTTCACCGGACTCAACGATCCGAACAACCCCTTTCTCCAGGTTGATTCCTACCTGCGGATCCGCGCCGATGCCAACCGCAACAGCGCCGGGTTGATCTCGTCGCTCAAGAAGGACTTCAGCGGGGTCACCGCCTCGGCCCCGTGCTATTTCGAGTGCCGCTTCATCGGCCCCAATGCCGTCGGCGCCTGGCCCGCCTTCTGGCTGCTGACCGTTCAGCGCAAAGCAACCGAACCCTGCGACGAACTCGACATCATCGAGGCGTATGGCGGTGAAGGCCCCCGTTCGCCCAACGCTGCGGACAAGTACTGCGTGACGCCCCATGCCTGGGCTCAAGGCGATGCCGGCAAGGCCGCCGAACAGGCCGCGCTCAAGGAGATTCGTGCCGGCAAGGGCAGCGCCGCCATGGACCATGCGCCCCAGGTTGTGGCCATGAAGAACATCGGCATCCCCTCAACCTGGTATGAGACCTTTCACATCTACGGGGTCAAAATCACCGAGACCGACACGTTCTACTATTGCGACAACATCGAGATCGGCCGCCATAAGACCCTGGATGTATCGAAGAAGAGCCCTCTCTTCTTCCTGGTCAACCTCGCCACCGGCGGCGGCTGGCCGGTGGACCTGTCACGGTACAACGGCGTGGCCGACATGTACGTTGACTATATCCGGGTGTACGCCAAGCGGTGATCTCGAGCCCGAAAGCAAAGGGCGTCGCATGCAACCGTCGGCGCTTCATCCGCTGCCCGTGACCTGCGCATGCCCGCCTGTGCTTCTTCTCGCTATTCGACACGTCCGGTTGCTGATGTCCGAGCCATGCGCGGAATCCAGTTGCATGACAGCCTGTCGATGCCGCTGCCGATTGCGATTCCGCCGACGACGGGGCTTGGCGCGCGCAAGATCCGCCCAACCAAGAGCCGAGGCTTGTGGCGGGAACGCACGTCGCGTACACTGTCCCATGTTTTCACTGCCAGGACGGCGGGTGCAGCCGTCGGGAGAAGCAACGCGTGGGAACCGAGCAAATTGACGTGGCTTATGTGGCCAATCTGGCGAGGCTGGAACTCGATCCGAAGACCGCTGCCCAGTTCCAGAGCCAGATGGAAACCATTGTCGCCTATGTGCGCAAGATTGGCGAACTGGACGTCACGGGCATCGAGCCCACCTCTCACGGGCAGCCGGTTTACAATGTCTTCCGGGAGGACATCCCGACGCCGGGACTCGACCGCGAACGGGTCCTGGCCAATGCGCCGGCCCGCTTGGACGACGCCTTCAAGGTGCCGCGCATTGTGGAGTAGGAGCGCATGGCTGCAAGTGTCGGCAACATGACGGTGCAGGCGGCGACGGATGGTCTGCGATCCGGTGCGTTCTCCTCCGTCGAACTGACGCGCGCGCTGCTGGACGCCATCACGGCGCGCAACGGCGGCCTCAACGCCTATCTGTGGGTGGATGCCGAAGACGCCTTGCGCCAGGCGCAGGCGGCAGATGTCCGCCGCGCCGCCGGCGGCGACGGACCGCTGCTCGGCGTGCCGCTGGCGATCAAGGATGTGCTGAGCGTTGACGGCCAGCCCTGCGGCTGCGCCTCGAAGATTCTCCAGGGTTACATCGCACCCTACGACGCCACCGCCATCGCCCGGCTGCGGGCCGCCGGTGCGCTCTTTGTCGGCCGGACCAACATGGACGAGTTTGCCATGGGGTCGACCTGCGAGAACTCCGCTTTCGGTCCAACCCGCAATCCGGCGGCGCCTGATCGCGTGGCCGGCGGCTCGAGCGGCGGTTCGGCGGCGGCCGTGGCGGGCGGGCTGGCGCTGGCGGCGCTGGGCACGGACACGGGCGGTTCGATCCGCCAGCCGGCCGCTTTCTGCGGCTGCGTGGGTTTGAAGCCTTCCTATGGGCGCGTTTCGCGCTACGGCCTGGTGGCCTATGCCTCGTCGCTCGACCAGGCCGGACCGATCACCAAGAACGTGGCCGACGCTGCGCTGCTGCTGGGTGTGATGGCCGGTCGCGATCCACGGGATGCGACTTCGCTGGACCGGCCGGTGCCCGATTATTCTCAGGCGCTGCAGACCAGCCTGAAGGGTGTGCGCCTGGGGCTGCCGCGCGAGTACTTTGTGGATGGCATGGATGCGGAGGTGACGGCAGCGGTGCGGGCGGCGGTGGACCGCTGTGCGGCGCTGGGCGCGGCGATCGTCGAGGTCAGCCTGCCGCACACCGAGTATGCCGTGGCCACCTACTACATCCTCGCGACGGCCGAGGCCTCGGCCAACCTGGCGCGTTACGACGGCGTGCGCTACGGGCTGCGCGTGGGCGCGGACGGGTCGCCGACCGAGATGTACAAGCGCACGCGCGCGGCGGGCTTCGGCGCCGAGGTCCAGCGCCGCATCATCCTGGGCACCTATGTGCTGAGCAGCGGCTACTACGATGCCTACTACCTGCGCGCCCAGAAGGTGCGCACACTGATCCGGCGCGATTTCGAACAGGCTTTCACACACTGCGACGCGTTGCTGACGCCGGTCACGCCTGCGCCCGCCTACCGGTTGGGCGAGACGGTGGACGATCCGTTGCGCATGTACCTGGGAGACATCTTCACGGTCACTGCGAATCTGGCCGGCATCTGCGGCATCTCGGTGCCCTGCGGCCGCACGGCGGCGGGGCTGCCGGTGGGCCTGCAGGTGCTGGGCCCGGCCTTCGGCGAGGAGCGCATCATCCGCGTGGCGCACGCCTACGAGCAGAGCACGAACCGTCGGGCGTGAATGGCGCCATCAGGCCGCGCCGCGAACGGTTGCTGGTTCAAGCCCGATCCAAAACCCTTGCCCGCGGCGGGGGGCAGCGGCGATAATCCCCCGCCATGTGCTATGCGATTCCAGGCGAGGTGATGGCCATTGATGGGCGTTTCCTGACGATCCGGTACTTTGAGGAGACGCGTCGCGTCATCAACGAACTGGCCGGCGTGGCCGTCGGCGACTTCGTCCTGGCCCAAGGCGGGCACGTGCTCCAGCGCATCAAGCCGGACGAGGCGCGGGCTACGCTGGAAACATGGCGCGACCTCTTCCACGTGTTGCAGGAGCGCGACGCGGCGCAGGCCGATTTCGCGCGTCCGCCCGACATCGACGCGCTGCAGGCCATGCTGGACCGGGCGTTGGAGGGCGCGCCGCTCGAGGATGATGCGTTGCGCCGCCTGCTGGCGTTGGAGGCGCCCGCGGACCTGGGCCGCCTCTACAAGACGGCCAACGCCCTCCGCCAACGCCATCACCGCAACTCCTGCTGCGTCCATGGCATTCTCGAGATTTCCAGCTATTGCCAACGGGCTTGCGACTACTGCGGCCTGGCGGCAGATGTTCACCAGCCGCACCGTTATCGCATGTCACGCGCCGAGATTCTGGAGGCCGTGCGCGAGGCCGTGGAGGTCTACGGCTTCCATTCGCTGGTGTTGCAGAGCGGCGAGGACCCGCACTATCCGGTGGCCGAACTGGCCGACATCATCCGCGAAATCCGCGCCCGCCACGGTGTTCTGGTCTGCGTCAGTTTTGGCGAAGTAGGTCTCGACGGTCTCGACCGGCTCTACGAGGCTGGCGCGCGCGGCCTGTTGATGCGCTTTGAGACATCCAACCCGGACCTCTATGCCCGGCTCCACGCCGGACGTTCCTTTGATTCACGCCTGGCGCACCTGCGGCGCGCCGTGGACCTGGGATACCTGGTGATGACCGGCGGCCTGATTGGTCTGCCCGGGCAGACCGACGAAGACCGGCTGAACGACATCCGGCTGGCCACGGACCTGCGCGCCGAGATGTTCAGCTTCGGCCCGCTGCTGCCGAGCGGCAATCGCCGCATGGCCGGGACGCCGCTGCCATCCGAAACGCTGGTGCTGAAGACGCTGGCCGTGGCCCGCTGCGTGGCGCCGCCGGATGCCAAGATCCTGGTCACCACGGCCTTCGAGACGCTCTCTCCCACGGCGCGCGAACAGGGGCTGATGGCCGGCGCCAACTCTGTGATGCTGAACGTCACGCCATTGCGCTATCGCCCCGCCTATGCCATCTACGCCGGCCGCGCCCATGCGGAAGAGACCGTCACCGCGCAGATTCGCGGCGCCGTCGGCTTGCTGCAGCGCCTCGGGCGCGCGCCCACGGATCTGGGCGCACGCGCGGTGTAGGTGATCGGTGTTCAGTCATCAGGTGCAAACACGGCCTATCACGAGCGATGGCGATCTGGCTTGCTCACTGATCACTGAACACTGAACACTGATCACCGAACATTGCCCCCGCTACCGCTTCAGGCCTGAGAGCACCTGCCCGCGGCGCACGCCGGTGAAATGTCCATCTGCATAGCAGCAGCCGCCGTTGACCCAGACCTGCCGCACTCCGGCGGCGAAGGCATGCGGCTGCGCGTAGGTGGCCAAGTCGTGCAGTGCATCCGGATCGAAGAGCACCAGGTCGGCTGACATCCCGGCGGCAATTCGCCCGCGGTCGTTCAGCCCGAAGGCTGCCGCAGGCAGGGCGGTCAGCCGCCGGATCGCTTCGGTCAGAGGCATGAGCTTCTCGTCCTGCACCAGACGCAGAAAGCGGGGGAATGTGCCATAGGCGCGCGGGTGGGGGTGATCCGCCCCCAGAGGTCCCTGCGGCGCGCGGATGGAGGCATCCGAGCCAACCATGACCCACGGCTGGGCGTAGATGCGCCGCATGTTGGCCTCGCACATGCCAAAGAAGAAGGCGCTGGTGCGCAGGGCGTCACGACCCAGGATCCAGAGGACCGTCTCGCCGCACGAGGCGCCTCGTTCGCGGGCGATTGCCGCCACGGTCCGGCCGCGGCACGTGAGCAACTCCGGATGCACCGTGCCGCCCACCATCACGCCATCCCAGGCCGCCGCGGGGCGGCTGGCATCCAGTTCGGCGGCGAGGCGCGCGTGCACGGCGGGATCTTCGAAACGCGCCAGGATGGCCTCGCGGCCGCCTGAGCCGGCCCACTCCGGCAGCACGACATCGAGGTCGGTGCCGCTGGCCAGGTAGGGATAGCGGTCCGCATGCACGGCCAGGCCCGCTTGCCGGGCCAACTCGATGCGCGCCAAGGCGGCATCGAGTTTGCTCCAGTTCTCCCGGCCCGAGGTCTTGAGATGCGAGATCTGCACACGCATGCCGGTGGCGCGGCCCAGGTCCAGCACTTCGTCGAGCGCCTCCAGCAGGCGGGCGCCTTCGCTGCGCATGTGCGTGGCGTAGAGGCCGCCGCGCGCCGCGGCCGTGCGCGCCAGGGCCAGCACCTCCCCGGTCTGCGCATGCCGGCCCGGTTCATAGATCAGGCCGGTGCTGAGCCCGCTGCCGCCTTCGTCCAGCGCCTGTTCGAGCATGCGCTGCATGGCCGCCACGTCATCGGGTCCGGCCGGCCGTGGATCGTAGCCCATGGCGCCGGAGCGCAGCGTGTTGTGTCCGATGAAGAGCACCGCGTTCACGGCCGGCTGCACCTGCTCGAAGATGCGGCGGTAGGAGGCGACCGTGGTCCAGGTCGGGCCGGGAGAGGAGGCCATGCCGCCTTCGGCACGCGGATAAAGCAGCGCCGCCCAGTCCGAGGGCATCCGGCTGCGGCCGCTCTGCGGCGCGGCGGAAGCGCCGCACTGGCCGACGATCTCGGTGGTGACGCCTTGCGAGACCTTGCTGGGGGCGTCGGGTTCGATCAGCAGAAAGGCGTCGGAGTGGGAGTGCGCATCGATGAACCCGGGCGCGAGCACCAGACCGGCGGCGTCGACGGTCTGCCTGGCGGTGGCGGCGCCCAGG
>Ga0316226_1004830_pt1 | contig 10539 bp, 6 predicted proteins | sample TBH18017metaG_FD_206009 | JGI IMG/M metagenome (GOLD analysis project Ga0316226, IMG submission 206009) | Freshwater microbial communities from Trout Bog Lake, Wisconsin, USA - TBH18017 | ecosystem: Environmental > Aquatic > Freshwater > Lake > Hypolimnion/Profundal zone | place: USA: Wisconsin... | reverse complement strand
GCGCTCGCCTGCCTCCCGCTGGTCTTCGCCCTCGTGTTCTCCTTCCGGCGCGCAGAATGGCTCGGCGTCGCGGGGGGGGTGCTCGTACTCGTGCTTTCCGCAACGCGCGCCGAGCGGATGCGCCTGCTGCGCTTCTGCGCGCCGGCGGTCCCCATCATGCTGCTGGTGTTCGGCATCCTGGCCGGCCTGGCGGGAACAGCCAACATCGAGGGCAATCTCACGCATCGCTTCAACACCCTGCTGGACGGGCGCCACAGTTCCAACCGCTATCATCTATTCGAGTCGCTTCAGACCCTGAGGGATCTCGAGCGGCAACCTTTCACCGGCCTGGGTCTTGCCGCCCGGCATGGCCCCCTGCCGGAATATCCCCACAGCGAAGTGCCCCGCAACGTCGTCCATAACGCCTGGCTTTACATCTGGATGAAACTCGGGCTGCTCGGGCTGCTGGCGACGGTCTGGGTCTTTGTGCGCTATCTGCGGCGCGTATTCGAAGGCCTGCACCGCAGCACGGCGCATCCGATTGACCGGCCGCTCCTGCAGGCGCTGGCCGCACTGGTGCCCATCTGGGTGATGCAATCCGTGACTGGCCCCATGCCGTGGTATCCCCGCGAAACGATGCAGGTGGCTTTGTACGCCGCGATGGCATTGAACCTGGTGTGTTTCGGCCAGTCTGTGGCCGGCCCGCCTGCCGTCCGCGCGTGAACGTCCTGTCGGCGAAAGGCTCTTCTGTGAAAGCATTGTTGATCAACGAGTGTCCGCTGGGACTTCCCGGCGCTGGAGGCGTCGAGGGCCATGTCGCCGCGCTGGCCGACATGCTGCGCACGGCGGGCCACGAGGCGATCGTCGTCACCGGCCAGCTCCGCGGCCGGTCGGCCAGCCATTCCCCGACGGTTCACTGCCTGCCTGGGCTGGGTGGACCGCCGATGCGCCTGAATCTGCCGGCTCACGCTTGCGCGCAGTTTCACGCCCAGCGGCAGGTGCGCGCCATCGTGCGCGCGGAAAAGCCGGACGTGATCCACATCCATAACCTGAACAATGCGCTGGCGTTGCGTGCCTTGCGGGGGATGGGTCCGACCGTCAAGACCATTCACGACTGCCGTCCCTTCTGCAGCAAGCCGCGCCCGGGTGTCGCAACGCGGCTGATTGGCAACAGCGAGGAATTCTGCGATATCACCATGGGCACGCGCTGCTGGCAACGCTGCTATGCGCGGGCCGCGCGCCATCCCAGGGAACGTCTGGATGCCTGGTCGTATTTCCCGAACAACCTCCTGGCGCTACGGGAGGTGCAGTCCTGCGACCGGATCCTGGTGGTCAGCCGGTACCTTCACGACCTCGCACTGGCCGCGGGTACGCCACCCCACAAGGTTGAGACTCTGCATCTCTTCACCGATGCCGAGGGGCTGGAGCCAGAAAAGGTAGCGACGCAGCCGCAGGTTCCGTACATCTTGTTTTCCGGACGACTTGTGCCGGAAAAAGGCATTCTGCAGTTGCTCGATGCGTTCGCCAGTCTGCCACCGCTGCCGTTCGAACTGAACATTGCCGGCGACGGCCCCCTGCGTGATCTTGTAGCCGCGCGCGCCGCACAGCTCGCACCCACCGGCCGGGTTCGACTGCTGGGATACCTGGACCGCGCAAGCATGCTCCGGCGCTGCGCCTCGTGCTCGCTGCTGGTGTTTCCGTCCATCGGGTCCGAGGGGTGTGGGCTGACCGGTGTCGAGGCGATGTACTTCGGCGTGCCGGTTGTCGCCTTCGACGTCGGCGGCGTGCAGGAATGGCTGGTGCACGGCGTCAACGGCCTGCTGGTCCCGCGCAACAACGTGGCCGCACTCGGCCGGGCCATGGGCGTTCTGCTGCACGATGCCGGGCTCCGGCAGAAAATGGGCGCCGCCGCCCGCGACTATGTGCGCCGTAAGTTCCGGCGCGAGCTGCACCTGAATGGTCTGCTCGACGTGTACCGGCGCGTCGCGCAGGAGCAGCCTGCAAAGCAGGCGCGTGCCACCCGGTTGACGCTGCAGACCGTGCCGCGCTGCGGCACAGGAGATCGTGTATGAGACTCGCGCACCGCACCATCCAAAATGCCTTGTTCAACGTGGGAAGCTGGGTCTTTCCGCTGGCGGTCAGTTTTGTCTTCACGCCGTACATCGTAAGAATGCTCGGGACCAACGCCTATGGCGTCCTGACGCTCGTGTGGTCCGTGATCGGCTACTTCACCTTCCTGGACCTGGGACTGGGTCAGGCGGTGACCAAGTTCGTGGCCGAAAGCATGGGGCGCCATGACGTGCGAGAAGCGAATCATGCCATCGGCGCCGCCGTGCTGGTCTCCGCCGTGCTGGGCACGCTGGGCGGAGGGATCATATTCCTGCTGGCGGGCGTGATGGCGACGCGCTGGCTCAACGTGCCGGCCGAGATGACGGCTGCAGCCGTGCTGGCCTTCCACATCGGCGCCGCAGGGTTCGTCATCGGCATGTATCACACCATGTGTCGGGCCGTGCTGCGGGGCCTGAACCGCTACGATGTGACGAGCCTGCTCACGATCCTCAGTTCCGTGCTCGCCACGGCCGGCACCGCGGCGCTGCTGTGCCTGGGGTGCTCGCTGCCGCATATCGTCCTGCTCAATGTCGGCATACAACTGCTCGCAACATTAATCTACGTCGCCACGGCCGTGCGGATCTCGCCCGGCCTGCGTGTCGCGCCCATCACCGACGGCGATGCGTTAAAGCGCATGCTGCGGTTCGGACTGTTCACCACGCTCAGCCGCACCGCCTACACCGCCCTGCGCCACTTCGATCGCATCGTGATCGCAGCGATTCTCGGTGTGTCGGCCGTGACGTTCTGCGTCGTACCGATGATGTTTGTGGAGCGCATCTCCGCGCTGGCCGTGGAAATCTCCAATGTGATTTTTCCCGTAGTCAGCGAACTGCAGGGCCAGCGCCGGGAGGCGGACGTCGTGGAACTCTATCTCACGGTGAACCGTGTGATGACGGCGCTCTCCACCGCCCTGTGCGTCCCTTTGCTGGTTTTCGGCCAGCGGCTGCTGGCGCTGTGGATGGGGGATGCCTTTGCGGCTCAAACCGGCATCGTCGTCGTGCTGGCCGCGCTGAACGCCATGCTCAATAACCTGACCAACATTCCGAGTTTCACGGCAGAAGGCATGGGCAAGCCCCAGGTGACCGGCATCTGCGCCGTTTGCTCCGCCGTGCTCTATTTCGCCCTCATGATTCCGCTCGCGCGGGCCTGGGGCATCAACGGGGTGGCGCTGGCCAGCGTGCTTTGCTGTGTGATCGTTTCGCCGCTCTTTACGTGGTATGTCACGCGGCGCGTCATGGGCCTGAGCGGTTTGCGCTTGTGGCGGGAGTCGCTCACCGGTCCGTATGCGCTGGGGCTCCTGTTGCTGCTGTTGCTGCGCCTCATTCCACAGGAGGCGATCCCCAACATCTTCGTGCTGCTCGTGGTGATGGGTTTGTCGTCGGCGGCCTATCTGGGCGTCGCGATGGTCACCGGCGTCTTTGCCAGCCGGGAACGCACCGCCATGCTCGGCTACCTGCGTCTCGTGCAAGCGCGTTTCCAGGGAATATGAAAAAGAAAAAACACACAGCCTGGTTGCGTCTGCTGCCCGCGCCGGTGCGCGCGCGGCTCCGCGCCCGCTTGAACCGTTTTGAGCGGCCGGTGGCCATACTCGCGTACCATCGCGTGATCGATCTGCCGTCCGATCCGCTGCTCCTGTCCGTCACGCCGGCGCATTTCGCGGAGCACCTGAAACTGATCCGAAAACATGCCCAGCCGATTCCGCTGGACCTCGTGCCGTACACTGCGGGATTTGACTTTTCATCATCCCCCTGCGTGGCCGTGACGTTCGATGACGGCTACTTCGACAATCTGGAATTCGCCAAACCGATCCTGGATCGCCATGGCGTGGCGGGCACGGTCTTTGTCGTGACCGGCAACGTGGACTCCGGCCGCGAATTCTGGTGGGACGCGCTCGAACGGTTCCTGCTGCTGCCGCGCCAATTGCCGCCGTATCTCGATTGGGAGACGGGCGGGAGCGTCCGCCGCTGGAATTTCATCTCCGATCGCAATGCGACGGATCTATCGTGGAACGTCTTACGCGCCCCCGCCTGCGATCGACAGCGCGCCTACCTGACGCTGATGGGTGATCTATCCCGGTGTGCGCCGGCGAAACGCGACGTCGCGCTGGCGCGCCTGACCGAGTGGAGCGGTCAGAGTGGCGCCGGACGCGACGTCAGCCGCGGCATTATGACAGGCGCGGAGTTACGCACCTTGCGCGCGGGCGGCCTGGTCTCGCTGGGCGCGCATACCCACGCCCATCCGATGCTGGCGCAGCTGATGCCCGCACAGCAGCGCGCGGAGATCGAAGCCAGCAAGCGCTGGCTCGAACAGCAGTTTGGCGATCCGGTCACAAGCTTCGCCTATCCGTTTGGCACACGGGAATCCTATAACCGCAGCACATCCCGTTTTGTATGGCAGGCCGGTTTCGAACACGCCTGCAGCACGGCAGCCCGCACCGTGTCCGCCCTCGACGATCCGTTTGAACTGCCGCGCTTTACGGTGCGTGACTGGTCCGCCACAGAGTTCGAAAGTCGCCTGAAAGGATGGCTGCGCCTGTGAATACGCAACCCGACATGCCCACGCCGGCGGCGCACGGGCGCCCGTTGCGGATCCTGATGCTCCTGTTCGTTCGCCGCGACGAGGGCACGTACCATCGCGCCTTCCCGTGGGCGCGCCGACTGGCGGCACGCGGTCATGCGGTGACCCTGATGTGCGTCTCGGCCAAGCGCTGGTTGACCGCCCGAACGGAGTATGTGGACGGCGTCCGCATCGTCGAGACGCCGCATCTGTTCGATGGCCGCGGGGTGCTGCGGACGCTGACGGGCATGGGCGGATGGAGCCCGCTGGATGCCGCTGTGCGCCTGCGCGAAATCCGGCGCGGCGGCTACGATCTGGTGCATACCTTCGAGCATCATCTGAATGTCTCGCTGCCGGTGTATCTGGCCGGTCGCCGCCACATCCCGCTGCTGGTGTCCGACTGGTGCGATCACTACGGGCCGGGCGGATTCCGGCGTAACGGCCGGCGACCGCGACTGGACCCGCTGTACCGCAAGGTGGGCTGGCCGTTGCAGGCCTACACCGATTTTGTGGAACGCGACCTCCGGTTGCGCGCCGACGGCGTGACCGTGATCAGCCGCTACCTGCGCCAGCGCGCGCTGGCGCAGGGTGTGCCAGCCGAAAAAATCTGCCTGATTCCAGGCAGCGCGGACGTCCACGCCATCCGGCCGCAAGACCGGGCCGTGTGCCGTGCACGCCTGGGCGTGCCTGCCGGCCTGCACGTGGCGGCCTTTTTCGGCGCGTCCCACTACGATATGGATCTGGCCCTGGCGGCATTTGCGCAGGTCGTACGCGCGGATCATCACGCCGCGCTGCTGCTCATGGGATCCGTGACCGGCGCCGTCGAGCAGCAGGTCCGACAGCTCGGCCTCGCCCGCCACGTCCTCCGCAGCGGGTGGATTCCGGAGGCGGAATTGGAAACCTGGCTGGCATGTCCCGATGTGTTCATCCTGCCCATGCGGGACACACCGGTGAATCGCGCCCGCTGGCCGAATAAAATCGGCTTTCATATGGCGGCCGCACGGCCAACCGTCTGCAGCGCGATCGGCGATGTGGCGGACCTCGTGCGCCGCGAGCGCATCGGTCTGGTCGCGACCGATGGCGCCGATGATTTTGCCGACAGCATTCTGCAACTGTTCCGCGCGCCGGCAATGGCCGCCGACATGGGGCGCCATGCCCGCGAGGTCGCCGAACGGATGCTGGATTCCGACCTGCATGCGCAGGCGCTGGAAGAGGCCTATCGCGGTTTTGCGACGCGCCGGGCGCGCCTCGACGCGGGTGGGCTGGATGACGCAACTACTCTTCCGCCGGACGTTCATCGCTCTGTCGGAGAACAAGGAGACCAACCATGAAACGCATCGCCATCACGATTCTGCTATCCATCCTCGCCTGCGCGGTGCAGGCGACCGATTACTACGTCTCGTCGATCCGCACGGGTCGAAGCGACAGCAATGCCGGCACCAGCAGCACTGCGCCCTGGGCCACCTTCACCAAGGTGATGCAGGCGTGGGGCACCACCATCAAGGCCGGCGATACCGTCCATCTCGAACGCGGTAGCCTGTGGGACTATTCGCTCTCGAGCGACTGGCGCCTCCCAGCCGGTGGCAACGCCTCGGCCGGGCCGATGACCATACGCGGCGACGATTACGGCAGCGGCGCATTACCGATGCTGCGCCGATCCTCCGGCGTCGCCATCGCCGCGTGTTTCTGGATCCGCGATTTCAGCTACATCACGCTGCGCGACTTCGTCCTGGACGGCGGCAGTGTGCAGGGGGTCAACAGCACGGGTGTCCTCGTCGGAAGCGCCGGTCAGGCAGGCAACATCAGCAACATCAACGTGCTCAACCTGACCATGCAGAATCTGGCCAACAGCTCCTCGTATTACGTCTCCGCCATTTACGTGGCGGCCTGGAACAACTATACGATCTCCGACTGCCTGATTGAGGGTAACAGCGTTTCAGGGTTCAACGGGGAAGGACTCAACCACTACTCCCAGAAGACAACGGCCAAGAACCAGAGCCTTCTTAACCGTATTACCTGGCGTAACAACCACGTGTTTGGTGCGAACGCCGCGCACTACGGCGCTATTGGCTCGGGCATCCACATCGGCTTCGGCGGCAGCGGCAACGTCTTCGAATACAACCTGGTCGAAGGGAACGAATTCATCGCCTCCTGTTTTTTGATGAATGTCGCCAACGACGAAAGCGGACTGATCATCCGCTACAATGTCTTCAAGGGCAATAACATCCAGAGCGCCATGATCTTTCTGTACGACAGCAATGGCGCCGCTGGTTGCAAGGTGCAAGCGGATGTCTATGGCAATATCTTTACGGGCGCGCTGTACGATGGTCTCTGGATGTATGTGAACGCGTACTACACCGGCAGCGTCAACATCTACAACAACACCTTCTATGACAACAACCGGGCCGGCACATCGGCGTGGGGCAACGGTGGCGAGATCCAGTGCGATTCAACCGCCGGCGGCGTCAACCTGACCATCCGCAACAACCTGATTTACGTCGCCGAACCCAACACCTATGGCCTCTACGTCCGCAGCGGCTATACGGGCACCATCGTGCACGATCATAATCTCTACTGGAATTCGAGCGGCAGCTCCGGGGGGGCGATCAACTACAACGGCACGACCTACACGGTGGCCAACGTGAAAAACTACGAGGCGACCGCCCAGAACACCGACCCGCACCTCACCAATCTGGCGCAGCCGCCCACGTCGCTGTCCGACACCGCCGGCACGAGTCCGAACGGATTCGTCCCGCTGGCCGGTTCGCCGGCCATTGACACGGGCGCCACGCTCGGCGCCGCCTATGCAAAGGACATCAACGGCGTGGTGCGCCCGCAAGGCAGCGCCTGGGACATCGGCGCCTACGAAACGGGGGGCTCCGCGCCGCCGCCCGTAGTTTTGGCGGCCCCGTCCCTGTTGACGGCAACGGCGCTCTCGACGAGTTCGATCGGGCTGGCCTGGAAGGACAACTCCACCAACGAGACCGGGTTCCAAGTGCAGCGCAGCACGGACGGCGTCACCTTCACCAATCTGTTCCGCACGGCCGCAAATGCGACCAGTTGGACCGACGCCGGCCTGCTTTCCAGCCGGACGTATTACTACCGGGTGTGCGCCATGGATGGAACACCATCGGCCTACACCGCCGTGTCCCAGGCCACCACACCGGCACTGACGGACACCACGCCGCCGACGCTCGTGTCCGCGGCCGCGGCCGGCGATCCCACGCGGGTCATCCTCGTCTTCAGCGAATCCGTGAACCCGGCGACGGCTGCCGCGATGACCAACTACGACATCACCGGTCCCATTAACATCACGGCTGCGACCTGCACGCAGAACGTGGTGACGCTGAGCGTGGCCCCGGCATTTTCCGACCTGACGTCCTATACCCTCACCGTGAATAACGTGCGGGATCTCATCGGCAATGTCATCGCCGGCCCCGCGCAGATCACCTTCACCTACCGCGCGCTGGACCCCAGCCTGCTGGCCTGGTTCACCTTTGAAGGCGACGCCAGCGATCACAGCGGGCACGGCAATAATGCCACCCTCTCCGGCGCGTCGATCGCAACGGGCGGCCGGATCGGACAGGCCCTGCAATTCAGCAGCATCGCCGACTATCTTCAGGTGCCGCTGAGCGGAATGACCGTGGCACGCGGCACCGTGGCGCTGTGGGCGCAGGCTGCGTCGTTTCCGGCATCCCCGCAGTATCTCTTCGGACAGAGCGCGCCAACCGCCTGGACCAACACCATCCAGATCTACATCAGCCCCACAACCGGACAATTGAACCTGGGAATGGGTGCGCAGCATGATGCCCGCCTCAATCTCGACACCCTGGTGACCCAGCAGTGGTATCACGTGGCGTTGACGTGGGATGGCACGAATTACATGTTCTACGGCAACGGCGTCTTGCGGGGAAGCGGTCCTTACGCGGGGTTGAGCGCCCTGCCCGCTTTCGCCGATGTCGGCAACGACGGCCGGGCGACGTCGCGCACCGAAGGATTCCTCGGCCGCATCGACGACGTGCGCCTGTACAACCGTCCGCTGACGGCGGCAGAGGTCATGTTGCTGGCGACGCCAGTCGAGGTTCCCGCGCCGCCACCCACGGTCTGGACAGTTCCATGAAAGGAAAGTCGAGCACATGATCCGTTCCCTCCAACTGCTGCCCATCCTGCCGTACCCCCCCCGCTCGGGGGGGCATCTGCGGTCATGGCATTTGTGCAATCATCTGAGCTCCCGCCTGGAGCAAACCATCCTGTGCCGGGTGATGACGCCGCCGCCGCCGGAGCACATCGCGCCTTTTGCGGAGCGCAATATCCGGCTGCACACCGTGCTGATTCCCCGGCCGCGACCAGCAGTCAGGATGCTGAAAGCGCTACGCTTTCTATTCAGCTCCTACCCGGTCATGGTCGGCGGCTGGGATCATGCGGCCATGCATCAGCACCTGAAGCGCCTGCTGGCAACCGATGGGTTCGACATGGTGGTGCTGAACGGCACGCCACTGTGTTCATACATGCCGTTGCTGCGCGGCAGCAGCGCCTTGAAGGTGTTGCATCTGTATGACCTGGAGTCCGAGTTTCTTTTGCGCAAGGCACAGGCTCTGCCACCGGGACTGCATCAGCTGATGCGCTATCAGGACGTCAGCCGGATGCGGCGGATCGAAGAACGCATGCTGCGCATGGCCGATCTCGTCCTGGTGACTTCCGATCGCGAACGCGACATCCTCCGCGCGCGGGACAGCTACCGCCACCGCCCCATCGTCACCGTGCCGAACGGCGTCGACTGCCGGACGTGCCGCCCGCTGCCACGATCCGGCCGGCAGGAAATCCTGTATATCGGCTCCATGCAGTACGAACCCAACGTGGACGCCGTGCTGCACTTCGCGGATGCCGTCTGGCCCACGTTGCACGCGCGCTTCCCCGCCCTGGTCTTCCGCGTGGCCGGCAGCGGCTCGTCTGCGCCGCTGGCGCGATTGCGCACGCAACCGGGCATCGAGATCATGGGTGAGGTTCCCGATGTGAAACCCTGCTATCAGAATGCCGCACTGTGTGTCGTGCCGTTGCGCGTCGGCAGCGGCACGCGGTTGAAGATACTCGAGGCCATGGCGTTCGGCCGACCGGTGGTGTCCACCGCCCTGGGGTGTGAAGGGCTGGACGCGGAGCACAACCGGCACCTGCTCGTGGCAAACGATCCGGACGGCCTCCGCGCGCAGATTGAACGTGTGTTGACCGACCCCGGACTTGCGGCGACACTGGCCGCCAACGGCCGCGCACTGGTCGAGCAGCGCTACTCCTGGGACCGGATCGCTGGAAACTTGTGTGACGTCTTTGAGCGCCTGGTCGAGGAGAAAAAGGCTGTCCGCGCAGAGATCGCAGGTGCGCCCGAAATCGCGTAGCGCGGAGCACACGATTGGTTCCTGAAAACCTGCGGACAAGCACGACGCTAGTTGATTTGCGCCCGTCTTTTGAGCACTTTCGGCAGCAGATTCGCACCCGGCGCGGTCCGCAGCCGCCGGAGCGTCCTCTGCACTACGGGCCCGATCGTGGCGCCATAAACCTTCTGGATGGCGTGGGTGCCGATGGTGGCGTGATACGCCAGGCGCCCCGTCCATCCGCGATCGAAGACCGCCACGCTGACGATCCGATACCTGGCCGGATTCCACATGCGCAAGTAAGCATAATCCGACATGAAATCCACAATTCGGACGGAGGTCTTTTCGTAGTAATATTGCATGGCGTACGCGTCAATGGTGTTGCCAGGGCTCAGGGATGCGTAGCCTTCATCGTACCCGATCTTGAGGAACTGGGCGATCTCGCCTGCGTGAAGCACAAACAGCGCGGCCACCGGCTGGTCGTTGACGAAGAGGCTGTGGATGTCGCACTGCCCCCGGCCGCCAAAAC